>ENA-UOZS01000004-UOZS01000004.1-food-metagenome-genome-assembly--contig:-NODE-4-length-162120-cov-22.104248_pt1 | contig 162120 bp, 129 predicted proteins | sample MGYA00249875_ERZ772737 | MGnify/ENA primary metagenome ERZ772737 (study PRJEB29005, sample SAMN08379463) | food metagenome | isolation source: cheese - non spiked | study: EMG produced TPA metagenomics... | reverse complement strand
CAGGTGCCTTTGACGAAACGGTCCGGCAGGAACATGCCTTTTTCCGGATCGTACAGCTGAGAGATGGTGCCGCGCATTCGCTGGTAACGGACCCAGACATCAGCCTGGATGTGCTCCAGCATGTGGCCGAGGTGGATTGAGCCGTTTGCGTACGGCAGCGCGCACGTTACCAGAATTTTCTTCGCGACTTGAGTCATAGTGGGCATTACATCTTCTATTGTAAAAAGGGGTTTCGATGTTACCGCAAAGGCAATAATTTGGTAAGCCCAAAGCTTATTGTGGGGGAATTATTCCCTTTAAGGTAAACTTAACGCACAAGATTCAACTCACAATAACAAAGGAGTCGGGATGAGTTCGCAATCCCAGGCCAAATCCCCCGAGCGTCTGCGCGCGATGGTCGCCGGGACCCTGGCTAATTTCCAGCACCCAACCCTGAAACATAACCTCACTACGCTGAAGGCGCTGCATCACGTCGCCTGGCTGGACGAGACCGTGCACATTGAAATTCAGATGCCGTTCGTCTGGCATAGCGCGTTTGAGGTGCTCAAGGAGCAGTGCAGCGCCGAGCTGCTGCGCATTACCGGCGCTAAAGCTATTGACTGGAAGCTGACGCACAGCATCGCCACGCTGCAGCGGGTAAAAAATCAGCCCGGCATCAACGGCGTGAAAAACATCATCGCCATCAGCTCCGGCAAGGGCGGGGTGGGTAAATCGTCTACCGCGGTCAACCTCGCGCTGGCGCTGGCGGCGGAAGGGGCGAAAGTCGGCATTCTGGATGCCGATATTTACGGCCCGTCGATTCCGACCATGCTCGGCGCGGAAGATCAGCGTCCCACTTCGCCGGACGGCACCCATATGGCGCCGATTATGAAATTTGGTCTCGCCACCAACTCCATCGGCTATCTGGTCACCGACGACAACGCCATGGTCTGGCGCGGCCCGATGGCCAGCAAAGCGTTAATGCAGATGCTGCAGGAAACCCTGTGGCCGGATCTCGATTACCTGGTGCTGGATATGCCGCCGGGCACCGGTGATATTCAGCTGACGCTGGCGCAAAACATTCCGGTCACCGGCGCGGTGGTGGTGACTACGCCGCAGGATATCGCCCTGATCGACGCCAAAAAAGGTATCGTGATGTTTGAGAAAGTCGAAGTGCCGGTGCTGGGGATTGTGGAAAACATGAGCATGCATATTTGCAGCAACTGCGGACACCACGAGCCTATCTTCGGTACCGGCGGCGCGCAAAAGCTGGCCGAGAAATACCATACCCAGCTGCTGGGCCAGCTGCCGCTGCATATCACCCTGCGCGAAGACCTCGACAAGGGAACGCCGACGGTGGTGGCGCGCCCGGAAAGCGAGTTTACCGAAACCTACCGCCAGCTGGCAGACCGCGTCGCGGCGCAGTTGTACTGGCAGGGCGAAGTTATCCCCGGTGAAATAGCTTTCCGCGCGGTCTGATTTTCCCTCTCTTCTGAACCGTACGGCACGTTGCGCCGTACGGTTTGTTATCGTATCCGCCCCGTTTTCTCTTTCCAAAATAATCACCGCGTGAATGATATAAGCGTTAAATATTACTTGTTTTTATTCACATTTAGCGATGTTGAGATTTGTCAATAAAACATATTGTTAACATTGTTTTCCTCTGGCGGTTGTGCGAGCTTGATTAGCATAGAAGTGAAGTATTTTAATTCGCCGTGACGATGTTTAATTTTGGCTGTGTGATTTGGCGAAACGTGGAAGTTATCAGTACTACGTCAATAAAAACGATGGAAGGAAAGTATAGCCGTAATACATTTCCGGAGTGCATGATGAACAATATTGCTCTAATCGTTAAGTTACGAGAACTGCTGGTTATTTTTATGCATACGCGCACGCTGCCGGAGAAAGCCGCAGACGCGTTACGCTATTGCCAGGAGCATCTCCCGATGGCTGAAATTCCGATTGGTGCTTATGGTGAATACAGTGATATTTTTGAACAGCTTGTTTTTTTATCGGATGAAAAGAGTCGTACTGCCCCGGATGATTTATTGCGTAGCGGCGGCGATTTGATATTAAGTATTTTAATGCTCTATGAGCACGTGGCTTCCGGTATTGCCGTCGAGGAATTTATGCATAAACAAAACCGCTTTAACGGATAGCATTATCGCATCGAAAAACAAAACGCCAGCGGCAGGGATAGCGCGCTGGCGTTCGGCTTTTAGCGATGGTAGAAAATCTCGCCATCATAGATTTTGAGGATTTTTCCCTCGGTTTCGGTAATCAGAACGTAGCTTCCGCCCATATAGGTCCAGCGGGTCCCGGCATCCGGGGCAGGCAAATTGCGCTGCTGCCACTGCTTGATGTTGTATTCTGGCGTGAGGTACAGCGGCGGTACGGTGTCGCCGATGTGGAATTGTTTGAAGTCTGCGGTCACCCCATCCAGCTCATATTTCTGTATACCTTCGCCGGACGCCGCCCACGCTCCGCTGGAGCAGGCCAACAGTACGCCCAGAAGCATCATTTTTGTTTTACGCATAATTTCCCCATTATTATCCTGGACACAAAATCGCAGCCTCGTATGATTCCTGATAGGTCAAGGAAATGGCAAGCATTGGTTTGGTTAAAAGTGTAAGCAAACGGTGATACGGCGACGTTTTTCATCGGGGCGCGTCTGTTTTGAGAATAATCCGGGGTGGGGAGTGGGTATGTTCAGGCTGGAAGATCTGGCATTGTTTGTCCGCGCAGCGGCGTTAAGCAGCTTCAGCGATGCGGCGCGGGAGGCCGGGCTGCAGCCCTCGCAGGTCAGCGCGGCGATAAAGCGTCTCGAAACGACGCTGAATATCCGTCTTTTCGCTCGTTCGACGCGAAGCTTACGCCTGACGCCGGAGGGCGAAACCTGGCTGCCTTATGCCACGCAGATGATCGATACGCTGCACGCCGGGCTGCAAAAAATCCACACGCCGGATGACGAAGTCCGCGGAACGTTACAAATCGCCGTGCCGTCTGACCTTGGGCGCAATTTGCTTCTGCGCGTGTTTCGCGATTTTCGCCAGCGGCATCCTGCGCTGCGCCTGCGGATACTGTTTTCCGATCATCGGACCGACGTGTTTAAAGACCCGGTGGACGTCGCGTTTCGCTACGGCGATAACGACGATGCCTCGTTTATTTCTCTGCCCGTTGCGCCGGATAATCGCCGGGTGCTGGTAGCCTCGCCCGGCTGGATAGCCGAAAACGGCGAACCGCAGACGCTGGAAGATTTGGCCCGACACAACGCGCTGACCTACGTGCTGCGCGGCAGAGCGTTCGACCGCTGGCCGTTGAGCCTGGAGGGGAAAGTCCATCACGTGCAGGTTTCCGGCACTATCGTGAGCGATGACGCCGAGGTGATACGCCGCCTGGCGGTTGCCGGGGAGGGCATCGCCTTCAAGTCTGAACTCGACGTCGGCGATGATATCCGCGAAGGGCGGCTGCGGGTGCTGTTGCCGCACTATCAAGGAGACGTGGTGCCGCTGAATATGATTTGCCCGCACCGTAAACAGCTTTCTCCCGCGGTACGGCTGCTGTATGACGCAGTGAAAGAAGCGTGCGAAGCGGTTAATTCCCGCGCGCCCTCTGCGGGCCGGTAGCACCGCCTGCGGGAACGGTGTCGGGATGATGAATCGGCGTGGCTTTTTCCCGGTGGCGCTGGGCTTAGCCGGGCTACGGGTTCACAGCTGTCTGCGGTCCGATAGCCGGTAGCCCGGACAAGGCGCGCCAGCGCCGCCTCCGGGAACACGATTGGCACTAACCTTAATGCTTCACCAGCGTGGCAAAGTAGTACACCAGCGGAATTGCCAGGATCCACAGGCCAATCGGGATTTCTCGCCACTTCCCGGCGATGGTTTTGATCACCACATAAAACAGCAGCCCGCCGGCAATTCCGGTGCCGAAGCTATTGGCAATCAGCGTAATCATCACCATCATCAGCACCGGCAGGCCGTCGGTGAAGTTTGCCAGATCCACTTTGCGCAGGCCGCTGAACATATTCAGGCCGATCAGGATCAGCGCCGGCGCGGTCGCCTCTTTCGGAATCATCAGCGCCACCGGAGTAAACAGCAGCATCAGCAGGAACATCATCGCCGCCGATAGCGCGGTTAACCCGGTTTTGCCGCCGGCTTCCGCGGCCGCCGAGGATTCAATCAGCGCGGTCGCCGCCGGAATGCCCAGCCAGGGGCCAACGGCCGCGGCGATCGAGTCAACCATAAACGGGCGATTGATATGCGGCATATTGCCTTCTTCATCCAGCAGACCCGCTTCGCCGCCCACTGCCAGGGTAGTGCCCATGGTGGAAAAGAACTCTGAAGCGAAGAACACAAACAGGAACGGCAGGAAGGCGATATTCAGCGCGCCCAGCATATCGATTTGCCCCAGCACCGGCGTCAGCGAATGCGGCATATCGATAAAGCTGCCCGGCAGCCTGGTAACGCCCATCGGAATCCCGACCAGGGTGGCAAAGAGAATCGCCCACAGAATCGACCCGGGAATTTTTCTCGCCTGCAGGGCGATGGCCAGAAACAGCCCGCAGAGCGCCACCAGCGCCCCCGGCGAGAGAAAATCGCCGAGCATCAGGGCGTTGGTTTTGGCGTTGGCCAGCACCAGCCCGGCGTTACGGAAGCCCAGCACCGCGACGAACAGCCCGATGGACGCCGTCAGGCCGAGCTTGATCGACTGCGGCACCGAACGGGTCACCACTTCACGCAGGCCGAACTTCGTTAGCAGGAAAAACAGAATCCCCGACCAGCAGGCGATACCGAGACCGACCTGCCAGCCAATGCCTTCGCTGCCCGCCAGCGTGACGCCGACCAGCACCGAGCCGCCGATGCCTGGCCCGACGATAAACGGCAGGTTGGCATAAAGCGCCATCAGCAGCGTACCGCCGACGAACACCAGGATCGTGCCGGTGGTTGCCGCGCCTTTATCCATCCCGCCAACCGCCAGCAGGCCGGGGATAACCACCAGCAGATAGGCGGCGGCGAGAAAGCCGGTGATGCCCGCGAGGCATTCGGTGCGCAGCGTACTGCCGCGGGAATACAAGGCAAAACGGCGCTCCAGCCAGCTACCTTGCGCGGATGAGTTAAGGGTATTGTCGGCCATGCTCAGGCTCCCTGATGATTATTGTTGTGTTCTGGGCGTTCCGGGATTTCCCGGCTCTCTATCAGCGGCTCGACTATCTGGCGAGTGCCGCCGTCGGTCAAACCTAAATCCGTCAAATGCGGACCGGCATTACAGGCCAGGCAGGTACCCTCAATCGCCTTAAATACGCGGTAGGGCGGCTCCCAGTCGGCGATTTCCGCGCTCAGGTCGCGAAGCTCGCGGAACTGCCGCGCCAGCTCCGTGGCGGGTAAGTCGGAGAGCATCCCGGCAATCGGCATCGCTACGTGGGCGAGGATTTTTCCCTGCTGCGACAGCGCCATGCCGCCGCCGGATTCGATCAGCCGGTTTGCCGCCAGCGCCATATCGTCAGGATCGCGGCCGAGCACCACCAGGTTGTGGGAATCGTGGGAGTAGCTGGTGGCGATAGCGCCGCGCAGTTCGCCCCAGCCCTCTAATAGCGCAATTTGCGGTTTTGCTTCGTGGCGGCCGTGGCGATGCTTAACCCAAATCAGGCTAAATCCGTCCGGGATTTGCACTTTGCCATCGCGGACCTGTACCTCAACCTCTCCCCACTGGGTGAAGCGTGCGCCGCGAATATGCCGCAGGCGGGCGACGCCGTGGCGAATAGCGCCGACGCGAAGGATAAAATCGGCTGGGCTGAGCGGCGGCATCTGTAGGGTATCGCGCGGCGGGGTCACGCCGCTCGCCGACGGAATCGACTCAAGTAGGGCGCCCTCGCGGGCAATCAGCTTACCGGCGACGTAAACTTCCCGCGCGGCGAGCTTTTCTAATGAATCGAAAACTACCAGATCGGCACGGCGTCCGGCGGCAATCAGCCCCAGATCGTTACGTTGCAGCCGGATCGCCGCGTTTAAGGTGGCGAAACGCAGGACGTCTGTTGCCGGCAATCCGTGCTCAATCAGCAGGTTGAGCAGGGCGATAATGCCGCCTTTTTCCAGCAGCATATCCGGCGGCACATCGTCGGTGCAGACGGTGATTTGCGAGGAGAGATGCGGCAACGATTTCAGTGCGTTAACGATATCCGGCAGCAGGTAAGGGTGCGAACCGCGGATCTCTACCGTCAGCCCGGCGCGCAGTTTTTCCAGCGCATCTTCCGCCGAGGTGAGTTCGTGATCGGAGGTGACCCCGGCGGCGAGATAGGCCTGCAGATCCGCGCCGCTCAGGCCGCGAGCGTGGCCTTCAATCAGCTTGCCGCTGTCCAGGCCGGCCTGGATAATCTCCTGCATCCTCTCGCTGCCGTGCAGCACGCCATGCATGTCCATCACTTCGGCGACGCCGCAAACTTCCGGCCAGGCCAGCATAGCGGCCATTTCCGCGCCGGCGAAATCGGCGCCGGACATCTCCAGCCCCGGCGTGGACGGTACGCTGGAGGGGGCGGCGACCATCACCTGCAGCGGCAGATGGCGGCTGGCGGCGACGGCGTAGCGCACGCCCTCAACGCCCAGCACGTTGGCCAGCTCGTGCGGGTCCCAGAATACCGCCGTCGTGCCCTGAGCCAGGACGATTTCGGCATAGCGTTCAGGCGGCAGGTGAGAGCTTTCAAGATGGACGTGGGTATCCATCAGCCCCGGAGACAGGAAACACCCCGCCAGCGAGCGGCGTTCGTGGGCATCGGAGCGGCTGCCGCGCGGGTGCACGCTGGCGATCCTATCGCCGACGATCCCGACATCGGCCTCGCGAATTTCGCCGGTGGCCATGTCGACAATCTGCGCGTCGGTTAATAAGAGATCGAAAGGGGATTCTCCGCGCGCGGCCTGCACGGCGCGGCGGCGAGTTTCAGCACTGCTGGACATAACAACTCCGGCACAAGGATAATGGGGATACTCTAGGGGCAGAGCAAACGTTTGCCCAGATGAATAAATTTATCGCCCGATAACCTCGGGTTATTCTGCATGCTCACCGTTGACGAAAACATGATGACCGAACCCTGGCAGCGTCTGCCCGCGCTCTCTCTCAAGCAGATTCAGTACTTTGTGACCCTGGCCCAGTTGCGTCACTTCACCGACACCGCTAACCGGTTGGCTATCAGTCAGCCGGCGCTAAGCAGCGCGCTGCGGCAAATCGAGACGGTGCTGGGCGGTAAGCTGGTCAACCGCACCGCCTCGGCGGTCACCTTAACCGAACTGGGGGCGGCGATTTTGCCCCACGCCCGGCGGGTGCTGAGCGTGGCGCAGCTGGCGTTTCAGGATATGCAGCAGATAGTCGAGGCCGGCGGCGACGGTACGGTGCGTATCGGTCTGGTGCCCTCGGTGAGCTCGCTGCTATTTCCTCTGCTGCCGCAAACGCTGGCTCAGGCGTTTCCGCGCCTGAGAGTGGAGTTTCACGATCAGACTAACGACGCCCTGTTTTGCGAGCTGCAGTCGGGAAAGATAGATTTTGCCGTAGGCGCAATAGACCGTTCGTTACCGTCTGAGCTGCAGGTTTATCCTCTGCGCGAAGATCCGTTTGTGGCGGTGCTGCACTGCGACGATCCGCTGGCCGGGCAGCCGCATCTGCCGTGGAAGCTGCTCGCGGGGCGCGATATCGCGGTGTTCTCAAAGGGCAATATTCAGCGCCTGGTCGGCGCGCTGGCGGAGAGCCATCGCCTCACGCTGCATACGCGTTATCAGGTTGACTATATTGAAACGCTTTACGGCCTGGTGCGTTCCCGGCTGGCGGTGGCGATTCTGCCTGAGCTTTATACCACTCACCTTCAGGATCCGGCGTTAAAGGTGGCGCAACTTCAGCAGCCGGCGCTGACGCGAACCGTGGCGCTGATGCGCGGGCCGCAGCCTCTGCCGCCGCTGATAGAAGCGTGTTTTACATTAATACTGAGTTCGCTGCGGGAAGTGAATCTGTAGAGGCCGTTGCTCTCTCAGCTTGTTGTGGTGAAATGCGAGAGAGGTAACGGAATAGTTTCTTGTGCCTTTTAAAATCAAATAGTTATGGCTCTTTAAAAACATCAATTTGTTGCAAAAATGTCGGTAGATTGTTCTTGGTGGATAAATTTATTATAAAACAATAAGATATGGTTAGTGTGTTCCCCGCGCCAGCGGGGATAAACCGCTCGATATTTGAGTCCTCAGCCAGACCAATGAGTGTTCCCCGCGCCAGCGGGGATAAACCGGCGATAGCGGACACACTACAAACAGCAGCCGAGTGTTCCCCGCGCCAGCGGGGATAAACCGACAGCGCCATCTGAGCAGGAGGCGATCGATACGTGTTCCCCGCGCCAGCGGGGATAAACCGTTCTTTTGAGCAATACTACCTGAACCGTAAGGGTGTTCCCCGCGCCAGCGGGGATAAACCGAAATCCGCAGCCGCCGCGAAGTCGTTCGCGTGTGTGTTCCCCGCGCCAGCGGGGATAAACCGGTTATATCCCTTACCCAGGCTTCAAAAAGTTGGTGTTCCCCGCGCCAGCGGGGATAAACCGTGCGCGCGCTTCTTCTTCATCCGCTCCTTTGGGTGTTCCCCGCGCCAGCGGGGATAAACCGGGGCGGCCGGTAGTCGTCCTTTCCAATAATGAGTGTTCCCCGCGCTAGCGGGGATAAACCGAACAGCCCACAAAACTTTTTGCATGGAGCCGCGTGTTCCCCGCGCTAGCGGGGATAAACCACAGTCAATGTTTCCCGAACATGGTTCTAAAGAGTGTTCCCCCGCAGCTGGCCGCCGCGGGGGCTGATTTACGGCGTCACGATATTGAACCAGAACTCAAATTTATCCATATAGCCCAGCATCTCATCCAGCTTCGCGCCATCGCCGGTCACTTTCACTTCACCCTTATCTTGCGCCTGTTTTAGCGTTTCCTCTTTCAGGATGATTTTGTTCAGCGTGGCGCGATCCAACGCAATGGTAGCATCCGCGTCCTTGGCTTCGGCATCGGCGGTGTGGTTGAGCACGCCGTTTTCCAGCTCCAGCTTATATTTACCGCCATCGTTACCCAGGTCGATATTGAACACCGCTTTGGCGGTTCCGGCTTTCTCACCATTAATATGCACCGCAAGGTAATCGAAGAACATTTCCGGGGTCATCGCCCGTACGGTATCCGGGCTGGCGGTGTTCGGCGTCGGGCCTTTCACTACGCCGTTGCGTAGCTCCTGAGCGCCGGTCAGGTAGAAATTACGCCACGGTCCTGATTCCGCCTGATAGCCCAGCTGCTCCAGGGCATCGGCTTCCAGATTGCGCGCCTCCAGATTACCAGGATCGGCGAAGACAATTTTACTCACGACCTGCGCTACCCAGCGATAGTTGCCCTGGTTGTAGTCCTCTTTGGCTTTCTTGAGGATAGCGTCGGCGCCGCCCATATAATCAACGAATTTCTTCGCCGCTTCTTCCGGCGGCAGTTCATCCAGCGTAGCCGGGTTGCCGTCGAACCAGCCGAGGTAGAGGACGTAAGTCGCTTTTACGTCATGGCTGACGGAACCGTAGTAGCCGCGGTTGGCCCAGGTGTTGGCCAGGCTGTCCGGCAGCTTGAATTTGGCGGCGATCTCATCGCGGGTCAGGCCCTCGTTGGCCATGCGCAGGGTCTGGTCATTGATGTATCGATACAGATCGCGCTGGCTCTTCAGCAGGTTCACCACGTTCTCATTGCCCCAGGTCGGCCAGTGGTGCTGGGCCATAATGATTTCGGCCTTGTCGCCCCAGCGTACGATGGCGGCGTTGATATATTTCGACCACGGCAGCGGTTCACGAATTTTCGCCCCGCGCAGCGAGTAGGTGTTATGCAGGGTGTGGGTGACGTCTTCTGCGGATTCAATCAGCTTCTTCTCTTCGATATACCACAGCATTTCCGACGGTGCTTCTGAGCCCGGCGCCAGCATAAAATCGTAGGTCAGCCCGTCGATGGTCTCTTTCTGGCCATCTTTCTCGATGATATTGGTGGGAGCAATCAACGTGACGGTGCCGGCGGAGGTCGTGGTGCCGAGGCCTGCGCCAACCTGGCCGGTGGCATCCGGTTTCAGCAGGTTGCCGTACATATAGCTGGCGCGGCGGCTCATTACGTTCCCGGCCATAATGTTTTCAGCAACGGCGGCTTCCATAAAACCGGAAGGCGCGTAGATTTTGACTTTACCGGATTTCACATCGGCTTCATCGACCACGCCGCGAACGCCGCCGTAATGATCGACGTGGCTGTGGGTGTAGATCACCGCAACGACCGGCTTATTGCCGCGATTTTTGTAATACAGATCCATTCCGACCTTTGCGGTCTCCGCCGATACCAGCGGATCGACAACGGTGATGCCTTCTTTGCCTTCGATAATGGTCATGTTGGAGAGATCGAGGTTGCGGATCTGGTAAACGCCTTCGGTCACTTCAAACAGGCCGCTAATATTGATCAACTGGGATTGACGCCAGAGGCTGGGGTTGACCGTATCCGGCGCCTTTTCACCCTCTTTAACAAAGTTGTACTGCTGCGGGTTCCAGATAACGTTGCCCTGTTCGCCTTTAATCACCTCCGTAGGGAGCGCGGCGATAAAGCCTTTATGCGCGTTGGTAAAGTCGGTGTTATCGGAGAAGGGAAGCTGTTTGTACAGCGCGTCGTTTGCCTGTTTGGTTGCCGCGGCGGCTGCTTTGGGAGACGTTTCCGCCCAACTGGTCATGGGGAGGGTCGAAATGATTCCTGCCAGAGCCAGACTTTTCATAATCGGTGTTAATTTCATCGGAATCCTCATGGGTTTACGCTGATTCACTCGTTAATTTCGATATGACGCCGGGTTACATCCTGTAACGCCTCCTAAACTATAAACACGTATCTGAAAAAGTGTTTATTTTGTTAATTATTTGATTTCTTATTGTTAAATTCAGATCGGCGTGCGCTCCTCTAACCGCGCCAGGCCAGCTTGCGTTGTCCCGCGACTTACCGTAACCTGCCCGCTGAGAACGTTTTTATCTCTCAATGACTCGGGGTGCCCTTCTTTGTGAAGGCTGAGAAAAACCCGTACCACCTGATCTGGATAATGCCAGCGTAGGGAAGTCAGAGACCGCAGGGTCGTCGCTTCTTCATCGCCTGGCGGGAGCAAACGATGTCTGACCTGCTGAACCCCGCGCATATCGCCCATCTGCGGCACCTTTTTCACCGTCATTCCCCTCTTGTGCACTGCATGACGAACGACGTGGTGCAGACCTTTACCGCCAACGTCCTGTTAGCGATTGGCGCATCCCCGGCGATGGTTATCGACCCGGACGAAGCCAGCCAGTTTGCCGCTATTGCCGATGCGCTGCTGATTAATGTTGGTACGCTGACCGTCGAACGCGCGGCGGCGATGCGTGCGGCGGCGCATAGCGCAACGCAGGCGGGCAAGCCCTGGGCGCTGGACCCGGTGGCGGTCGGCGCGCTGACCTTACGGACAGAATTTTGCCGGGAGCTGCTGGCGCTGCAGCCTGCCGCCGTTCGCGGTAATGCCTCGGAAATTATGGCCCTGGCCGGAATGAGCGGCGGCGGGCGCGGTGTCGATACCACCGATACCGCCGCCGCAGCGCTGCCCGCGGCGCAGGCGCTGGCCCGCCAGTTGAATACCGTGGTCGCGGTCACCGGCGAGGTCGATTACATCACCGATGGCCAGCGCACGCGCGCGGTCACCGGCGGCGATCCGCTAATGACCCGGGTAGTTGGCACCGGCTGCGCGCTATCGGCGGTGGTTGCCGCCGCTGCGGCGATGCCCGGCGATCGGCTGGAGAACGTGGCCGCGGCCTGCGGTCTGATGAAGCTGGCGGGGGGAAAAGCGGCGCGGCAAGGCGGCCCCGGCAGCTTTACTCCCGCCTTTCTCGATGCGCTCTACGCGGGAGGTGACCTGTGAAACGAATTAACGCGTTAACCATCGCCGGCACCGACCCGAGCGGCGGCGCGGGGATCCAGGCGGATCTCAAAACCTTCTCGGCGCTGGGCGCTTACGGCTGCTCGGTCATCACCGCGCTGGTGGCGCAAAACACCCGCGGCGTCCAGTCGGTGTACCGTATAGAGCCTGATTTTGTCGCCGCGCAGCTCGATTCGGTCTTCAGCGATGTGCGCATCGATACCACCAAAATCGGGATGCTGGCGGAAACCGATATCGTCGAGGCGGTGGCGGAACGGCTGGCGCGCTACCGGATAACCAACGTGGTGCTGGATACCGTCATGCTGGCAAAAAGCGGCGATCCGCTGCTCTCAGCCTCGGCGGTGGAGACGCTGCGCCAGCGCCTGCTGCCGCAGGTGTCGCTGATCACCCCGAACCTGCCGGAGGCGGCGGCGCTGCTGGATGCGCCACATGCCCGAACGGAAAAGGAGATGCTGGAGCAGGGCAGAGCGCTGCTGGGAATGGGCTGCGGAGCGGTATTAATGAAGGGCGGCCATCTTGATGATGCGGAAAGCCCTGACTGGCTCTTTACCCGCGACGGGGAGCAGCGCTTTACCGCGCCGAGAGTCCAGACCAAAAACACCCACGGTACCGGCTGTACGCTGTCGGCGGCGCTGGCGGCGCTGCGTCCGCGTTACGATGATTGGGGGCGAACCGTGGCGGAAGCCAAGGGCTGGCTCTCTGCGGCGCTGGCGCAGGCCGATTCGCTGGAAGTGGGGCACGGCATCGGTCCGGTCCACCATTTCCACGCCTGGTGGTAACCGGCAAGACAACGTGTCAGCAGACTATGCTGAAAAAATAGGCTCCCGGCTGGAAAATATGCTGAGTCGGTACCAGGCTTAACCTGCCCAAAATAATTGGGTTGGGAAAACGCATGCCGGTTTCGACCGGCACTTACGGGAGATAGCTATGACTGATATTACGCAGTTGCTTGGCAAAGATGCCGACACGCTTTTACAGCACCGCTGTATGACGATTCCAGCCGACCAGCTCTATTTACCGGGGGCGGATTATGTCGATCGGGTGATGGTGGATAACAATCGTCCGCCGGCGGTGCTGCGTAATATGCAAACCCTGTATAACACCGGCCGCCTGGCGGGAACCGGGTATCTGTCGATCCTGCCGGTCGACCAGGGCGTAGAGCATTCTGCTGGCGCCTCTTTTGCCGCCAACCCGCTGTACTTTGATCCGAAAAATATCGTCGAACTGGCCATTGAGGCCGGTTGTAACTGCGTGGCCTCCACCTATGGCGTGCTGGCCTCGGTGTCGCGCCGCTATGCGCACCGCATCCCCTTCCTGGTCAAACTGAACCATAACGAGACGCTGAGCTACCCGACCGAATACGATCAGACGCTGTACGCCAGCGTTGAGCAGGCATTCAATATGGGCGCCGTGGCGGTCGGGGCGACGATCTATTTCGGTTCCGAGCAGTCTCGTCGGCAAATCGAAGAAATCTCCGCTGCGTTTGAACGCGCGCACGAGCTGGGCCTGGTGACCGTGCTGTGGGCCTATCTGCGTAATTCGGCATTTAAGAAAGATGGCGTCGACTACCATGTTTCCGCTGACTTAACCGGCCAGGCCAACCACCTGGCGGCGACCATCGGCGCGGATATCGTGAAGCAGAAAATGGCGGAAAATAACGGCGGCTATAAAGCGGTGAACTTCGGCTATACCGATGACCGGGTTTACAGCAAGCTCACCAGCGATAATCCGATCGATCTGGTGCGTTACCAACTGGCGAACTGCTATATGGGCCGCGCCGGGCTGATTAACTCCGGCGGCGCGGCGGGTGGCGAAACCGATCTCTCCGACGCGGTGCGCACGGCGGTTATCAATAAGCGCGCGGGCGGCATGGGGCTGATCCTGGGACGTAAGGCGTTTAAAAAATCGATGGCCGACGGCGTGAAGCTGATCAATGCCGTGCAGGATGTCTATCTGGACGGCAAAGTCACTATCGCTTAAGCACTCGCGTCGTCTGCCTTCCCCGGCGGCGCTGCGCTTGGCCGGGCTACCGGTTCACCGCCGTCTGAGGATCGGAGCCCAGACAGGCGCGTCAGCGCCGCCTCCGGGAATATGCAGAGCATGGTGACCGGTTCACCGCCGTCTGCGAGCCGGTAGCCCGGACAGGCGCTTCAAGCGCCGCCTCCGGGAAGCCATGCAGAGCAGGGCGACGGGTTCACTGCCGTCTGTGGGCCGGTAGCCCGGACAGGCGCTTCAAGCGCCGCCTCCGGGAAGCCATGCAGAGCAGGGCGACGGGTTCACTGCCGTCTGAGGATCGGAGCCCGGACAGGCGCGTCAAGCGCCGCCTCCGGGAAGCTATGCAGAGCAGGGTGACCGGTTCACCGCCCTCTGCGGGCCGGTAGCCCGGACAGGCGCGTCAAGCGCCGCCTCCGGGATCCCGCTTATTCGCGAATCAGCCGCGCCGTGTGCTGTAGCGTTTTATACGCTTCATAGCGCCGCTGATGCTCGGCGCTATACTGCGCAACGCAGCGATAGGTTTTATCCACCCGCGTAAACTGCTTCATCGCTTCCGGCAGTGAAGGGGCGACTTTACCTGCTACCGCGCCGAGGATGGCCGAACCTAACAGCACCGGCTCGCTGCTGGCGGTGCTAACTACGGTAACGCCGCAGGCATCGGCGAGTAGCTGGCGCACCAGCGGATGCTGCCCGGCTCCGCCGCTGATGACGATATTCTCGCTGCGGATGCCGCACGTCTTCTGCGCGTCAATAATCTGCCGCAGGCCGTAACCGATCCCGCACAGCCCGGCGACGTAGAGCGCCATCAGATTGTCCAAATCCCGCTCCATCCCCAGTCCGGCGATAATCGCTTTCGCATGCGGGTCGGCCAGCGGCGCCCGATTACCTAAAAATTCAGGCACCACGTGCAGGCCGGCGGCGAGGTTAACCGCCGCAGAAGAACTTTCCACTTTCGCCAGCACGCTATCGGCAAGATAAACCGGTAGCGGGACGCCGCGCGCCTTGGCCAGCGCCTTAGCCTCGGCGGCGGCGGGATGGAAGCTCAGCAACTGGTCGATGGCCGCTCCGGCCGCGCTCTGTCCGCCTTCGCTCAGCCAGAACCCTGGCACCATCGCCGAGTAATATGGTCCCCAGACGCCGGGCACGAACACCGCTTCCTGAGTGGTGGTCATGGTGCAGGAAGAGGTGCCGAAAACGTAGGCCATGTTATTGACCGCGCCGTTAAGCACGCCGACGGTGCCGATACCGCCCGCGTGGGCATCGATCATACCGACCGCCACCGGGGTACCGACCGGCAGGCCCATCTCCTCTGCCGCCGTGGCGCAGAGGCCGTCGCCGCAGGGGGTTCCCGGATCGACAATCCGCTGGCCGATGCGGACAAAATCTTCATCCGCCAGCTCTTCGAGGCCAATCTGGCGGAAGTACCCGGCGTCCCAGCGTTGTTCATGCGCCAGGTAGGTCCATTTACAGGTCACGGTACACGCCGAGCGGGCTAAATCGCCGCTTGAGCGCCAGGTCAGATAATCCGCCAGATCGAAGAAGTGGCGCGCCTGCTGGTAAATGTGCGGGCGGTTCTCCTTCAGCCAGAGAATTTTCGGCGTTTCCATCTCCGGCGAGATTTTGCCGCCAACGTACTGCAGCACCGGGTGGCCCGTGGCGTTAATTTTTTCCGCCTGGCCAGTGGCGCGATGATCCATCCAGACGATAATGTTACGGTCCGCATCTTCCGAAGGCCCGACCGCCAGCGGCGCGTCGTTTTCGCCGATCACCACCAGCGAGCAGGTGGCATCGAAGCCGATACCGGCAATTGACGATGGAGCGACCCCGGCGCTGGCCACCGCCGTTTTAATGCAGTAGCACACCGCCTGCCAGATCTCGCGGCTCGACTGTTCCACCACATTTCCGGCACTGCGAAACAGGGTAATTTCCCGGGTCGCGTGGGCGAGAAGGTCGCCCCGCAGATTGAACACCCCGGCGCGAACGCTGCCCGAACCGACATCGACGCCAATGATATGTTGCGTATCGCTTTGCATAAAATCCTCTCACACAGGCTGGTTGAACGGTCAGAGATCGACGCTGTTAGGCAGAATCACGATGTCGCGTACGGTGACGTTTTTCGAGCGCGTGACCATAAACAGTACCGACTCGGCCACTTCAATCGGCTGCATCAGGCTGCCGTTGGCCAGCGCTTCGTCCATTTTTGCTTTTGGCCAGTCGTCCAGCAGGGCGGTGACCACCGGACCCGGCAGCACGGCGCCGACGCGCACGCCGTACTGGGAAACCTGGCGACGGGTGGTATGCACAAACGCCTGGACGGCAAATTTCGACGCGGTATAGATAGGTTCCCAGATCACCGGCACCACGCCCGCGATAGAGCTGGTGAAGATAATATCGCCGGATTTTTGCGCGATAAGATGCGGCAGGACGCTGCGCACGCAGCGGAAGGCGGCGTTGATGTTGAGATGCAGCACGCGGTCCCATACGTCCGGGTCGCCTTCAGCCACCGGCCCGCCGATATAGGCTCCGGCGTTGGCGTGGAAAATATCGAGACGTCCGGCAAGGCGTAAAATGCCCTGCAGCAGGTTATCAACCTGTTCCGCCTGCATCAGGTCAACCTGCAGGGCGAAGGCGTTTTCGCCTAGTTCAGCGACGATTTTGTTGAGCTTCTCGCCTTCGCGGTCGATAAGCACCACTTTAGCGCCAGCCCCGAGCAGGGTTTTCGCGCATTCGAGGCCGATACCGGATGCCGCGCCGGTGATAGCGGCGACTTTACCGCTGAGGGAAGTATTCATAGAGGAGACAGAGTGGTTCATTTTATAATCCTTTACAGAGTCAGTTGGCGCTAACGAACACGAGGGCATCACGTTCGACGCCAGGGGCGAAAACTTGTTAAGGTATTGAATATGAGCCTCATTATTTGATGTTCGCTGGAATATTAACGCTCAATGCGTGAAGGCTCCGGCGGGTAAAATGCAAGCTCAATCGATGAAGCTCATGTTGCTCCAGCTTCATCGATTGAGCAAGTGGGGAAATTAACAGCGAAATGATTTTGTGACGCAAGTTGGAAAAATGAAGAAAATCACGATCTACGACCTGGCGGAACTCTCCGGCGTTTCGGCGAGCGCGGTCAGCGCCATTCTTAACGGCAACTGGAAAAAGCGCCGCATCAGCGCGAAGCTTGCCGAAAAGGTCACGCGGATTGCCGAAGAGCAGGGATATGCCATCAACCGCCAGGCCAGCATGCTGCGCAGTAAAAAATCGCACGTCATTGGCATGATTGTCCCCAAATACGATAACCGCTATTTCGGTTCAGTCGCCGAGCGTTTTGAGGAGATGGCCCGCGAGCGCGGCCTGCTGCCGATCATTACCTGTACGCGCCGTAGCCCGGAGCTGGAAATTGAAGCGGTAAAAGCGATGCTCTCCTGGCAGGTTGACTGGGTGGTGGCGACCGGGGCGACCAACCCGGATAAAATTACCGCCATATGCCAGCAGGCGGGGGTTCCGGTGGTTAATCTCGACCTGCCGGGTTCTCTTGCGCCATCGGTGATTTCGGATAACTACGGCGGCGCGAAGGCGCTGACGCATAAGATCCTCGCCAACAGCGCCGGGCGTCGTGGGACGCTGGCGCCGCTGACCTTTATCGGCGGACGCAGCGGCGACCATAATACCAGCGAGCGTTTACGCGGCTTTCACGATGCGCACCGGGAGCGGGGGCTGAGCGTGCCGCAGGAGAACATCCTGGCGCCCGGTTATTCGAAAGGTAAAGTCGAGGCCTGCCTGCAAGCGCGGTTTGGCGCCGCGAAGACCTCATTGCCGGGGATATTTGTCAACTCGACGATATCGCTGGAAGGAGTGGTGCGTTGGCTATCGCAGGCGGGACTGACCGGCAGCGAGCAGCCGCCGATGGGCTGCTTTGACTGGGACCCGTTTGTCTATCTGCTGGGGCACGATATCGACATGGTGCAGCAGGACGTGCCGGCGATGCTGGAAGCGGTGTTTCAGATTATCGATTCCGGCGATGCCAGCCAGCAGCGGATTGAAATCCCGCCGCTGTTGATGAGCAGCCGCTGAGCCGCTTGCTGGCGGTTGACGTTAGCGCGTCAGCAGCCAGCGGGCGGTATGTTCATCGGTCACCAGGCCATTGATCCAGCCGCCTTTAAGCGCCGCCAGAATCGCCGGACGTTTGTACTCGCCGCACGCCACCGCGATACGCGGACACTGGTTCTGGCGAATGTCATAGCTGGTAATCATTCTGTTGATTTCGCTGTCAACCACGCCGCCTTCGGCATCGATAAAGCGCCCCATGATCTCGCCGATGCCGCCGCGGGCGGTCAGCTCATCCATCTGCGCCTGATTGATAAAGCCGTCTTTGAAAATCGGGCTTTGGGTACCTAATGGCCCAATGCCGACAAAAATAACGTCCGCCCGGCGGGCGACGGCGGAAACGCTGCAAAACAGCCGGCTGGTGCACCACATGTCGTACTCCTCCTGGGTCTGCGCGTAGCGCGGCGCGGGCCACTGATAGTACTTGGCCTTAATTTTGCTGGTCAGCAGCAGCGGGACGTCATCGTAATAGTTGCACTGGCCGTCGGCGTCCATGGCGCTGATCAGCGCCACGCAGCGGGTATTCTGGCTATCGAAATCGATGCGCTGCAGCGCTTTTTTCAGGGTCAGGCCGGAACCCAGGCCGATGATTTTCTCTTTATCATCCTGCAGATAGCGGGCCATCAGCTGATAGCAGCCGAACGACACGCTATCGAGGGTGCTTTCTTCGTTAAAGGCGGGCACGATATTGCACTCGATAAGCCGGTACTTCTCCTGCAGCAACTGCGCGTAATCGAGGCAGTTAGCCACCGGATGGTGCAGGCTAATCGACACGATCCCTTCTTCTTTCGCGGCGGCGATCAGCCGCTGCACCACCGGCCTCGAGGTGCCAAGCTGGCTGGCGATTTCGCTCTGATTCTGCCCGGCGATGTAGTACATCCACGCGGCGCGGACCTTCTGATCCAGCCGGATATCGTCTTCTTTGCTCATGGTTTCCCGCCCTAAGTTGCTGGCCGCGGCGATAATTTCACCCGGCGAATACCCGCATTCTGGCCGTGGTCGGGATAACTGGCAAGCTTTTGCTCTTTTCTGGTCATTTGTAATTTGATTGGGTAATTGTTCTTTTGTGATCCATGGCTCTTATTTCGGTCAAATGATCAATTACAGTGAGCCCATCAACTCAAGGAGAGCAGAACATGAACAATCAATTCACATGGCTTCACATTGGTCTGGGTTCTTTTCATCGCGCTCACCAGGCGTGGTATCTGCATCGTTTGATCGCTTCCGGAGATAAGCGCTGGCATATCGCGGCGGGGAATATCCGCAACGACGCCGAGCAGGTGGTCCAGGCGCTGGCGGCGCAGGGGGGGCGTTACGTGCTGGAAACCGTCAGCCCGGAAGGGGAGCGCGAATATGAAGAAATCACCTCCATTCAAAAACTGCTGCCGTGGCAGGCCGGGCTGCAGCCGCTGATTAACGAAGGGGCAAACCCGCAGACCAAAGTTATCGCCTTTACCGTGACGGAAGGGGGCTACTACCTGAATACCCGCCATCAGCTGGAAACCAGCAACCCCGATTTGCAGGCCGATCTGGCAGGGGAGTGCAAAACCATTTACGGCACCCTCGCGCGGATTCTGGAAAAGCGCATGGCCGACAACGCCGGGCCGCTGACCCTGCTGAACTGCGATAACGTGCGCCATAACGGCGAACGCTTCCACGACGGTATGGTTGAGTTTCTGCAGCTAACCGGCAAGCAGGCGGTGATTGACTGGATGGCCGTCAACACCACCTGTCCGAATACCATGGTCGACCGCATTACACCGCGTCCGGCGGCGGACCTGCCCGCGCGCATCAAAGCGCAAACCGGTATTGACGATAAAGCGCCGGTGATGGGCGAGACCTTTATCCAGTGGGTAGTGGAAAACAACTTCCGCGATGAGCGCCCGAAGCTGGAAGCAGTCGGCGTGGAGATGGTTGCGTCGGTGATCCCTTATGAAGAGGCGAAAATCCGCATTCTCAACGCTTCGCATAGCTGCATCGCGTGGGCGGGGACGTTAATCGGCCAGCAGTATATTCATGAAAGTACGCTGACCGACTTCATCTACGCCATTGCCGACCGCTACGTCACCGAGGATGTGATTCCGTGCCTCGGCGATAACGGCATTGACCTGCCGACCTATCGTGACGTGGTGCTCAAGCGCTTTACCAACCCGTATATCCAGGACACCAACCAGCGCGTCGCCGCCGATGGCTTCTCGAAAATTCCGGCGATGATCGCGCCAACCCTCCAGGAGTGTTACCAGCGCGGCGTCCGCCCGGAAGCGACCGCCATGCTGCCCGCGCTGTTCTTCGTCTTTATGGAACAGTGGCATAAAGGAACCCTGCCGTATCAGTACCAGGACGGTATCCTCGACGCTCAGGCGGTACATGAAATGTTTGAAGCTCAGGATCCGGTGGCCCTGTACGCCCGCAATACAGCGCTGTTTGGCACGCTTGCCGACAATGCCGATTTCCTGGCGCTGATGCGCGAGAAGATCGCCGCCGTTTATACGCTGATTAAATAAGAGGTGGCTATGTATCTGGGTATCGATCTCGGCACATCGGAAGTCAAAGCGCTGGTCATTGATGAGAACAATGAGGTTATCGCCAGCCATAGCGCGCCGCTGAGTATTCAGCGTCCCCATCCGCACTGGTCAGAACAGTCGCCGCAGTCATGGTGGGAGGCGACGGAGTATTTGATGGCCACGCTGCGGGAAAAATGCGCCCAGCACTGGCCGGCTATTAAAGCGATCGGCCTTTCCGGGCAGATGCACGGCGCGGTCCTGCTGGATGCCGAGGGGGAGGTGATTCGCCCGGCCATTCTGTGGAACGACACCCGCTGCGCCGCGGAGTGCGCGGAGCTGGAAGAGATGGCGCCGGAGCTGCATCAGGTGGCGGGAAACCTGGCGATGCCGGGCTTTACCGCGCCGAAGCTGCTGTGGGTACGCCGCCACGAGCCGCAATACTTTCAGCGCACCGCCACGGTGCTGCTGCCGAAAGACTATCTGCGCTACCGGATGACGGGTAAGAAAGTCTCCGATATGTCTGACGCCGCCGGGACGCTGTGGCTGGACGTGGCGAAGCGCGACTGGTCCGATTCTCTGCTGGATAAGTGCGGCCTGTCGCGCAGCCAGATGCCGACCCTGGTCGAAGGCTGCGAGGTGTCCGCCACGCTTGACCCGCAGGTGGCCGAGCGCTGGGGGCTGAACGCCTCGGTAGCGGTTGCCGGAGGCGGCGGCGATAACGCGGTCAGCGCCATCGGCGTCGGCGCGGTCTCGCCGGGAGACGCGTTTATTTCGCTTGGCACCTCCGGGGTGCTGTTTGTGGTGACCGACGCCTATCGTCCGGCGCCGCAGTCGGCGGTACACGCCTTTTGTCACGTTCTGCCGAATCTGTGGCATCAGATGAGCGTCATGCTCAGCGCCGCCGGCTGTTTGCAGTGGTTCTGCCGCCTGACCGGCACCACGGAGGTGGCGCTGCTGGAGGAGATTGCCCAACTTAGCGAGGAGGAGAAGGCCCATGCGCCGTTCTTCTTACCCTATCTCTCCGGCGAACGTACTCCGCACAACGATCCTGACGCGCGCGGCATGTTCTGGGGCATGACCCACTCCAGCCTGCGCGCCCAGCTCGGCTATGCGGTGCTGGAAGGCGTGAGCTTCGGCATCAACGACGGCCTGCGGGTGCTGAAAGAGAGCGGGACGCGGATCGAACAATGTTCACTGGTTGGCGGCGGCGCCCGCAGCCCGTTCTGGGCGCAGCTGTTGGCCGATATTCTCGATATGCCGGTGGTGACCCACAAAGGGGGAGAAACCGGCGGCGCGTTGGGCGCGGCGCGGCTGGCCTGCCTGGCGGCGGGCAAACCGCTTGCCGCCGTGTGTGAAAAACCGGAGGTCTGGCAGACCTGGCGCGCTGACCCGGTACGCCATCAGACCCTGATGCGCCGCTACGCGCAGTTTAACGCCTTGTATTTAAACGATCTGAACTATCGGCAGCACTAATTTTTATCACGATAACCGTTCCGGTGAACTGACCGGAACGGCCTCCTGTACCCTAAAACGAGGTCATTATGTCTATCAATAATAAACAGTGGCTCGGCTTACCCCTGAACCTGCTCTGGGGATACATCGCCATTGCCGTATTCATGACCGGCGACGGTTTTGAACTGGCATTTCTCTCGCATTACATCAAAGAGCTCGGCTTCTCCCCGGCGCAGGCTTCATTTGCCTTTACCCTCTACGGCCTGGCCGCGGCGCTGTCGGCGTGGATCTCCGGCGTGGTGGCGGAAATTATTACCCCGCTGAAAACCATGATGATTGGCTTCGTGCTGTGGTGCGTGTTCCACGTGCTGTTTCTCGTCTTCGGCCTCGGCCATGCGAACTATGCGCTGATCCTCGTTTTCTACGGTATCCGCGGCTTCGCGTATCCGCTGTTCCTCTACTCGTTTATCGTGGCCATTATCCACAACGTGAAAAGCGATAACGCCAGCTCGGCGATCGGCTGGTTCTGGGCGGTTTACTCGATCGGCATCGGCGTTTTCGGCAGCTATATTCCGAGCTTTACCATTCCGCATATCGGCGAGCTGGGGACGCTATGGCTGGCGCTGGCTTTTTGCGTCACCGGCGGCATCATCGCGCTGGCTTCCCTGCGCCATATTCAAACGCCGCGCCATATGCAGAACCTGACCACCCGCGAGAAGTTTTCCGAGCTGGGGCGCGCGGCGACGCTGCTCTATACCAACCGTAATATTCTGCTGTCGAGCATGGTGCGGATTATCAATACCCTCTCGCTGTTCGGCTTTGCGGTGATTATGCCGATGATGTTTGTCGATGAGCTGGGCTTTACCACCTCCGAGTGGCTGCAGGTGTGGGCGGTGTTTTTCTTCACCACCATTTTCTCTAACGTGCTGTGGGGCATTCTCGGGGAAAAACTGGGCTGGATGAAGGTGGTGCGCTGGTTTGGCTGCATCGGCATGGCGCTCTCCAGCCTGGCGTTTTACTACATTCCGCAGCATTTCGGACATAACTTCGCGATGGCGATGATTCCGGCCATTGCCCTCGGGATCTTTGTCGCCGCGTTTGTTCCGCTGGCGGCGGTTTTCCCGGCGCTGGAGCCGAAGCACAAAGGGGCGGCCATTTCGGTTTACAACCTGTCGGCGGGGATGTCGAACTTTCTCGCGCCGGCCATTGCGGTGATTTTGCTGCCGTTCTTCAGCACTATCGGGGTGGTGATCGCCTATACCGCGCTGTACGTAGCGGCCTTTTTCCTCTGCGCGTTTATTCGCGTCGAGCAGCCGGGTTTTACCCGCAAGGAAGCGCCGGCCGGCGAGCAGGTGGAGTTCTCTTAAGGTAATGCGGCTGGCATGCCCGGCATGCCAGCCTTAACGAGGTGAATGATGAGTATTCAGGGAGTAATTTTTGACATGGATGGCGTCATTATTGATTCCGAATCCCTGTGGCGACGGGCGCAAATCGAAGCCCTCGCCCGCTGGGGGGCAACGGCGAGCGATGAGGAGTGCGAAAGGCTGACCAAAGGTAAACGCCTCGACGACATTGCCCGCACCTGGTGTCAGTATTGCCAGCTTGACCTCGCCCCGCAGCGGCTTGAAGAGGCCATACTGCAGCGTATCACCGGCCTGATCGCCGCCGAAGGCGAGGCGATGCGCGGAGTGCATGAGGCGTTACGCTATTTTCGCCACGCGGGCTATAAGATTGCGCTCGCCACGTCTTCATCCCGGCAGGTTATCTCCGCGGTGCTGAACAAGCTCTCGCTCTGGCACTATTTTGACGTTATCTCCAGCGCGGATGATGAAGCGCAGGGCAAGCCGCATCCGGCGGTGTATCTGACGACGTTGCGTAAGCTCAATCTCGACGCCAGCCGGTGCCTGGTGATTGAAGATAGTTTCAACGGCTTTAGCGCGGCCCGGGCCGCAGGGATCGCCACGTTGATTATTGCCGAAGATAGCCAGCATGCGCGCTTCCAGGCCGCCGCTGGCCGCTATCAGGCTTTACCTGAGCTGCTGGAAACCCTCACCGCAGCGGCGGAAGCGGTCGAATAACTGACTCTTTCGTGGGCGCAGAACATCTCGGGATGTACCCGGTCGGTCACTCTCTTTTCTGCGCTCACGCCCCCTTTTTCACCATGACGATCCTTCTCACATATCGCCCATCTTTTGTGAAAACAGTCACGTCCTGTTGTGCCAATGCCCAAATTTATTGCCTTGCTTAGCGGTGTTTGTCCGAGGCACTGCTACGTAATTGTGCTTAGATTAGATATTGAAACATTTTTTCAATAATGTGAAACCACTTTGCCGATTTACTTCTATAGATCGGATTTGGCCGTGATAAGGACCGAGCATGAAAATTGAATCTGTAAATGTCACCGTTTTCCAGTATCCCACGCGTCGGGTTTCCGACAGCGCCGGGCACTCCCATCCGGGAGCGGAAAGCATGGCGAAAATGGCGATGCTGACCATTACCGCCGATGATGGCACCCGGGGTTTTTCGTTTGCGCCGCCGGAAGTGGTACGCCCGTTCGTGGTGAACACCTTTTTTCGCAAGGTGATGGTGGGGCAGGACCCGTTTAACCGCGAGCGTATCTGGCAGGATCTTAACCACTGGCAGCGCGGCAGCGCCCATCAGCTGACCGAGCGCGCGCTGTCGTTTGTTGAACAGGCGCTGTGGGACCTGATTGGCCGCAAGCTTAATATGCCGGTGTACAAACTGCTCGGCGGCTATCGCGATACCGTCCCCGCCTACGGCAGCACCATGTGCGGCGACGATCTGCCGGGCGGTCTGTCGACCCCGGAGGAGTATGCCGCCTTTGCCGAAAAGCTGGTCGCCCGCGGCTATAAGGCCATCAAGCTGCACACCTGGATGCCGCCGATCGCTTTTGCGCCCAATCCGAAGATGGACATTAAAGCCTGCGCGGCGGTGCGCGAAGCGGTAGGGCCGGATATCGACCTGATGATTGACGGCTATCACTGGTACAGCCGCGCCGAGGCGCTGTGGATTGGCAAAGAACTGGAAAAACTCAACTTCGCCTGGTTTGAAGAGCCGATGGAGGAGGATTCGATGTCCTCCTACGCGTGGTTGGCGGAAAACCTGTCGATTCCCATCGTCGGACCGGAGAGCTTCGGCGGCAAGCACCATATGCGCGCCGAGTGGGTGAAAGCCGGAGCCTGCGACATCCTGCGCGCCGGGGCCAACGGCGTGGGCGGCATTACCCCCACCATGAAGGTGGCGGCGCTGGCGGAATCCTTCGGTATGGACTGCGAAGTCCACGGCAACGGCGCGGCAAGCCTGGCGGTGGTCGGCGCGATCCGCAACTGCCGCTGGTACGAGCGCGGCCTGCTGCATCCATTCCTCGACTACGATGAGCCGGCGGCCTATCTCAACAGCATTGTCGATCCTATGGATGACCAGGGCTTTGTGCATTTGTCCCAGCGTCCGGGTCTCGGCGAAGACATTAATTTTGCCTGGATCGAAGCCAATACCGTTAGCCACGACTGATGAATAACTAAAAAAACAGGCGCGTGCTGAGTCGCGACGCCTGAGTACCCTACAGGCGATAGATATGAAAAAAAACTCCTTACTGGCAGCGTGCTTACTCGCGCTCGCCGTGTCGATGGGGAGCGGGGCGGCGTTGGCGAAAACGCCGCCGGATCAGCTCATCATCGGCATGAATATGAATAACCTGCTCACCCTTGACCCGGCGACGATGACCGGGAACGAAGTGGTGGGGATCGTGGTTAACCTCTACGACTCGCTGGTGGAGCTTGATCCTGAGCAGCTCACCAACGTCAGGCCCGCGCTGGCGAAATCCTGGGACATCAGCCCGGACGGTAAAACCCTGACCTTTCATCTGCGCGACGACGTGAAGTTTCACTCCGGCAACCCGCTGACCGCCGCCGACGTGGTGTGGTCGATGCGGCGTATTTTGCATCTCAACCTCGCGCAGGCCTCGGTGTGGAAGTCTTACGGCTTTAGTAAGAAAAATATCGACGGCCAGGTCAGCGCGCCGGACAGCTTCACGGTGCAGATCGTGCTGCCGAAAGATAACGACCCGCAGCTGGTTATCTACTCGCTGGCGGCGCTGGGCAACCTCGGGGTGCTGGACAGCAAAACGGTGCAAAGCCACCAGCAGGATAATGACTGGGGCAACCGCTGGCTGACCACCCATGAAGCCGGTTCCGGGCCGTTCACGCTGGAAACCTGGCAGGCAAAAGATGTGCTGCGCATGAAGCGCAATCCTGACTACTGGCGCGGCGAGGCGAAAATGAGCCGCGTGGTGTTGCGCCACTTCCAGGAGTCGCAAACCCTGCGCCTGATGATCGAAAAAGGCGACCTCGATATTGCCAACAATATGGCGGTTTCCGACATCAACGCCCTGCGCGGCGACCCGCAGCTGACCGTCGACGCGGTGCAGCGCGGCACCATGTACTACGTGGCGATGAGCATGAAAGAGGCGCACTTCGCTAACCCGAAAGTGCGCGAAGCGGTGCGCTATCTGATTGATTATCAGGGCATCAATAAAGCGCTGATGCCGGGCTACGGGGTGCTGCATCAGCGGCCGATTAAGGCGGGTATGCCGTCAACGCTGCCCGATCCTGGCTACAGGCTGGACGTGGCGCGGGCGAAAAAGCTGCTGGCGGAAGCGGGCTATCCCAACGGGTTTAATACCACGCTGCGGGTGCTCGCGGATCAGCCGTTTCTCAATATCGCCATCGCCGTGCAGTCGACGCTGATGCAGGCGGGGATTAACGCCAAAATCATCACCGGCACCGGTAACCAGATTTACGGCGCGATGCGCGAGCGTAAATTTGACCTGCTGGTGGGGCGCGGCGGCAGCGGCATGGAGCCGCATCCGCACTCCAGCCTGCGCGCGCTGGTCTATAACCCGGATAACAGCGATGAGGCGCGCCTGACCAACTTCCAGGGCTGGCGCACCGGCTTTTACGACCCGCAGCTCAATTCAATGATTGACCACGCCCTGCTGGAGCGCGATGCGCAAAAGCAGGTCGCCGATTACCAGGCCATTCAGGCGCGCTACGACCAGCTGATCCCGGCGTTAATTCCGCTTTCGCAGATGGTCGATTCGGTGGTGGTGCGCAACGAGGTGCGGGAGTATCAGCCGCACCCCTCCGCCACCACTTTTCTGCGTGACGTCTACAAAACCCGCGAAGGAGAGAAAGGATGAGCACCGCAATCCTTGCGCCCGGCTCACGCGGCCGGCGCTTATCAAAACGGCTGCTGCAGGTGGTGATTACCCTGTTCGGCCTGCTGCTGCTGACCTTCACCATCGGCCGCGTTATGCCCATCGACCCGGTGCTGGCGATTGTCGGCCCGGACGCTGATCAGAGTACCTATCAGCAGGTTTACCAGCAGCTGGGGTTTGATAAATCGCTGACCACCCAGTTTGGGATCTATTTCGTCAACCTGCTGCACGGCGATCTGGGCAACGCGCTGCTGACCGGGAAACCGGTGGTGGACGATATTATCCGCGTCTTCCCGGCCACCATGGAGCTGGCGACGATGGCGATTCTCGTCGGCGCCGGGCTGGGTATCCCGCTGGGCGTGCTGGCGGCGGCGCGACGCAACAGTATTTCCGACTATGTGGTGCGCATTATCAGCCTGGCGGGCTACTCAACGCCGATCTTCTGGGTGGGGATGATGGGGCTGCTGCTGTTCTACGCCTGGCTTGGCTGGGTGGGCGGCGCCGGTCGGGTAGACCTTGGGCTGGACGGTATCGTGCCGCGGCGTACCGGTTTGATGACCGTCGATGCGCTGCTGGCGGGCAACGGGCAGGTATTCTGGAACGCGATTAACCACCTGATTCTCCCCGCCTCGCTGCTCGGCTTTCACTCGCTGGCCTACATCAGCCGCATGACCCGCAGCTTTATGCTGGCCCAGCTGTCGCAGGAGTTCATTATTACCGCGCGGGTGAAGGGGCTGACCGAGCGTCAGGTCATCTGGAACCACGCGTTTCGCAACATTCTCGTGCAGCTGCTGACGGTGGTGGCGCTGGCCTACGGCGCGCTGCTGGAAGGCGCGGTACTGATTGAAACCGTCTTCTCCTGGCCGGGCTTTGGCTCCTATCTCACCGGCAGCCTGCTGCTGGGCGATATGAATGCGGTGATGGGCTGCGTGCTGCTGGTGGGGGTGATCTTCGTGATGCTCAACCTGCTCTCCGACATGCTGTATCAATTCTTTGACCCGAGGACAAAATCATGACCGTTTCTCTGGATTCGCCGCTTTCCGACGGCACGGGTGAAGGCCGCCAGCGGCTGCGGCGCGCGGCGTCGCGGACGGCCGGGTTTATCGGCAAAATGGCGCGCAACCCGCTAACGGCGATCGGCGGCGGAATTATCTTTCTTCTGCTGGTGGTGGCGATTTTCGCGCCGCTGATTGCGCCTTATAACCCGCTGGTGCAGGACCTGAACAGCGCGCTGGTCGCGCCGAACGCGCAGCACTGGTTCGGCACCGATGAGTTTGGCCGGGATATCTTTAGCCGCCTGGTGTACGGCTCGCGCATCACGCTTTACATCGTGCTGCTGGTCTCGGTGACCGTCGGTCCGCTCGGGCTGCTGCTCGGCGTCAGCGCCGGCTATTTCGGCGGCAAAGTCGATATGGTGCTGATGCGCGTTACCGATATTTTCATCTCCTTCCCGAGTCTGGTTCTGGCGCTGGCGTTCGTCGCCGCCTTAGGTCCGGGGCTGGAGCACGTGGTTATCGCCATCACGCTTACCGCCTGGCCGCCGATTGCCCGTCTGGCGCGCGCCGAAACCCTCTCTCTGCGCCAGGCCGATTTTATCTCCGCCGTACGTCTGCAGGGCGCGTCATCGGCCCGCGTCCTCTGGCGACATATCGTGCCGCTGTGTCTGCCGTCGGTGATTATCCGCATCACCATGAATATGGCGGGGATCATTTTGACCGCGGCCGGTCTGGGCTTTCTCGGCCTCGGCGCGCAGCCGCCGGAGCCGGAGTGGGGGGCGATGATCTCCAGCGGGCGCACTTATATGATGGAGTGCTGGTGGGTGGTTACGATTCCGGGGCTGGCGATTCTGATCAACAGCTTAGCGTTCAACTTTTTAGGAGATGGCCTACGTGACATCCTCGATCCTCGCAGCGAGTAATGCTCCGCTGCTCGACGTACGCGATCTGTGCGTCGACTTTGTTAACGGCAGCGCGGTGACCCATGCCGTGCGCGGCGTCTCCTTCCAGCTGGGGCGCGAAAAGCTGGCAATTGTCGGCGAGTCCGGTTCGGGTAAGTCCACCGTTGGGCGCGCGCTGCTGCAGCTGCATCCGAAAAAAGCCCGCGTCACCGCCGCCCGGATGCAGTTTGCCGACCTCGACCTGCGGCATCTTAGCGAAGCGCAGATGCGCGGCGTACGCGGTAAGCGTATCTCCATGATTATGCAGGACCCGAAATATTCGCTCAATCCGGTGGTCTGCGTCGGCAAGCAAATCGCCGAGGCCTGGCTTACCCATCATCCGGGGCGTAAAGATGAGGCCAAAGCAAAGGCGCTGGAGATGCTGGAGGTGGTGCGTATTCGCCAGCCGGAGCGCGTTTATCAGCTTTATCCGCATGAAATATCCGGCGGGCAGGGGCAGCGCATCATGATCGCCATGATGCTGATTACCGACCCGGAGCTGGTGATCGCCGATGAACCCACTTCCGCGCTGGACGTGTCGGTGCGCCTGCAGGTGCTGGGCCTGCTGGATGACCTGGTTCAGTCGCGCGGGCTGGGGCTGATTTTTATTAGCCACGATATCAACCTGGTGCGCAGCTTCTGCGACCGCGTGCTGGTGATGTACGCCGGACGGGTGGTGGAGTCCATCGCCGCTAAGGATCTCGATAACGCCCGCCATCCCTATACTCAGGGATTGATTAACTCGCTGCCGGATATGCAGCATCGTCGCCCGATACTGCCGGTGCTGCAGCGTCAGGCCAGCTGGTTAACGGAATAAGGAGCGGATGATGATTGAAGTTCAACATCTCAACCTCGCGTTCGGCGAAGGGGAGAAGCGCAATCAGGTGCTGTATGAGGTCAGTTTCCACGTTAAGCCCGGCGAGATCTACGGTCTGGTGGGCGAGTCCGGCTCCGGTAAAACCACGGTGCTGAAGTGTCTGGCGGGGCTGTTTACCCACTGGCAGGGGGAGCTGGCAATCGATGGTCAGCGTTTAGGCCACGAGATTAACCGCGAGCGCTGCCGGCAGGTGCAGATGGTTTTTCAGGATCCGTACGGTTCGCTGCATCCTCGTCACACCATTGGCGACATCCTCGAAGAGCCGTTACAGATTCATCGCATTCGCGATCGCGACCGGCGGATCAATGCGCTGCTGGACAAAGTGGGCCTCAATCGCGCCTTTCGCGAACGCTATCCGCACCAGCTCTCCGGCGGCCAGCGGCAGCGCGTGGCGATTGCCAGAGCGCTGATTCTTGAGCCACGTGTGCTGCTGTTGGATGAGCCGACATCGGCCCTGGATGTGTCGGTGCAGGCCGAGATCCTCAACCTGCTGGCGGAGCTGCAGCAGGAGGCGAAGCTCACTTACCTGATGGTGACCCACGATCTGGGCGTTATTGCCCACTTATGCCAGAAAGTAGCGGTGATGCAGTACGGAAAGATCCTCGAAACTTTGACGGTGGACGCGCTGGTCAACGGCGAAGCGCAAACGGCCTATACGCAGATGCTGGTTAACGCTAGCCAGCAATATACGCGCGAAATGGCGCGGGCGGTGGCTGCCTATTAGGCAATATGGCGCATTCTCTACCGGAGTGTGCGCCATTTTTTAGATAAAAGATTGAAATTATATGTATTTATAGTTATAAATATCGTATATTAATGTAAAAGTGGTGTTTAGATCTAAAATGATTATATCTTTCGTATAAATGAAATTATATGAAACTATAATTTATATTTATGGTTTTTAATGACATAAACGACCATTTTCTGTTTAAAGTGCAAAATCATCCCTTCTGTAAATTCGCTTAAACCTTGTTAATAGCAAGGAAAAACTGCGTATTGTGCCTCCAGATCCGCTGAGTAATAGAGTAAACTCGCTTGCGTAAAATCTTAAGCTGTCATCTCCGTCATGGAGGATTATCGTATTTAAAATACGGTACCCATGCCGCTCATCCACATGATTACCACGCTCAGGGAACAGGATGGAAAAATATACGATTAATGGAATAGTGGAATTTACTCCGCAACGTAGCGTTTTAATACTCATTGCTGACGAGACGAAAGCGGTATCATTAAATATGCCGGCCAGCCGCTGCCTGTTGCTGCTTATTCAGCAGGATGGCAAAAACGTAGCCCGTGAAACCTTTTTCGAGGAAGTGTGGATAAAGCATGGTGCCCAGGTGACCAGCAACGGTTTCTATCAGAATATTTCCCTGCTGCGCCGCGCATTTAAGGAACTGGGCGTCGAGGAAGATATTATTATTACGGTGCCGAGAGTGGGCGTCAGGCTGGAGGCGACATTAACGATGACGGAATTTCAGCCGGACGAGGCGGAAAAGACGCCGGTCGCGGAGGAACAACGCCCGCACGTTGACGAGCCTGGGCATAAGGAGGTCGCTGCTGCGAGTGTGCCGGGAAAAAAGCGGTTAAGGCCGCGAAGCTCTCTTCTGTGGGGGCTTGCGGCGCTGCTGAGCTGTCTGGTGGGCGGTTTTGTTGCGTGGTACACAGAATTCGACTCTTATTTGCAAAGTTATGTGCCCATTAATGCTAAATTTTCGCAACAATGTCATTTTTTTGCCAATAATGATGTGGTAGATCACGTTCGGCATACGACTTTTATCAATCGTAGCAAATTTGATTGTGAAAAATATTCGTGGATTTATTTGACGCTTTATCCTGGGGGAGCCCGCGTTTCGGTGATTAGCTGTCAGCAAAAATTTAGTCAATGGCGTGATAATCAATGCCTCACCAAATATTACATTAAGGAGGTAGTCAATGCGCCGGCGTGAAATTAACTGGTTAATCACTATCGTATTTATCGGCATATTAACTGGGGTAGCAATAAAATCCTGGCAATACTGGCAGCGCAACCATTTTCAGTGTAGCGGGGAGCTGCGGCTATTTAGCGCAGGTTACCAGGGCGATATTTCGTTACGCTATGTATTTGATAGCAGCCGCGGGCTGGTGATTGTTCGCGGGGAAATTACGCCGCCGCAGGGCGAGTCGTTTACTATTAATCAGAACATCTGGTTTAGCTTTACCCGCGACGGCCGGCACTACTTCCTGCGTTCAGAAACCGTCTCGGCCAGCATCGGCGAGACCGAGCAGGAGGAGCACATAAAGCGCATCCTGCCCTCGTTTTTCCTGCAGCCGCAGGTGCCGTTTTACCTGAACATCCAGCGGCTTAACGAGCGTACCCGGCTGCTGTATACCAGCCGGGCGCCGTCTTTACTTTGCGAAGCCTGATTAGCGTAACAGCGGGCAGTCGGGCGGCAGTCGGCAGCGCAGCGCGGCCGGTAAGAGCTCCATCCGGAAGGTTTTACCGGTTAGCGGTTCGCCGTCGAGGTTAAACGTCATCTCATGGGGAGCGGTTATCTCAAACCACGATGAGACGCCGTCGATAATATTCGGTGAGTTTTCCGGATTGGCGAGGGTGCTGAACAGCGTAGGGATCAGCTCTTCGCCGGTGAAGATGCGCAGGTGCAGCAGGCCGTCGTTAATTAACGCTTCCGGGCACAGCTGCTGGCCGCCTCCGGCCTGGCGTCCGTTGCCGATGCCGATGACCAGCGCATCGCCGTGCCAGTGAAAGTTCTCGCCGCGGATTTCGCAGCGGTCCGGTTTGAGCGCGTCCATACGCATCAGGCCGTGGATTAAATAAGAGACGCCGCCGAGCGCGGCCTTGAGTTTCTCCGGGGTTTCGGTCGTGATTCGGGTGCCAAAGCCGCCGGTGGCCATATTAATAAAACCGGTCTTATCATTAACCCGCGCAATATCTATCGCCACGTCGCGGCCAACAATGGCCAGCTTCAGGGCGCTGGCCAATTCCTGGGGGATACCGACGCTGGTAGCGAAGTCGTTCGCCGTGCCCAGCGGTAAAATTCCCAGCGCCATATCGCCGTCGCGCTCGACCAGCGCCGTCGCCACCTCATTGATGGTGCCATCGCCGCCGCCGGCAATCACCGTTTCGACATTCAGCTTCAGGGCCTCATCGATAAACCGAGCGGCATCGCCTTTTTCCCAGGTCACGCGGACGTGAATATCAATTCCTTCGTCGCGTAACAATTTAACCGCCTCTCGTAGCGACGGTTCATTGGCGCCTTTGCCATTCAGAATCAGTAAGCTGGCTGGAAACGTGGACATTATCAGGGGACCTTTGTTGCTCAGTAATGCATAAAGTGTACCGCATGAAGAAAGGGAAGGATGGGGGAGAGATAAAAAAATAAGCCCGCGTAAGGGAGATTACGCAGGCTAAGGAGGTGGTTCCTGGTACAGCTAGCATTTATGGGTTATGTTTTTCAGCGAAATGGATGATATCTGCTTTGAACGAAACGGTATGTGATCCGTTTCTAATATCTTTACATCGTGAAAAAATAACCCCGATTAACTAGTTTCCGTGTGGGTTTCTGGTCGTCTGACCCGCAAAATTGCGCATCAGCAGCGCATACTGCAGCGCCATATCTTCCGGAACGGGCAGCCATACCGTGTGGCCATCGCCTGGCGCGACCGGCATGATTTCGCCTTTGCTGTTTTCCATATGCTCAAGGGTAAAGTTGACGTTGCCCTGCGGGGTCATCAGCTCCAGGCTGTCACTGACGGAAAATTTGTTTTTCACCGCCACCGCGGCCAGCTGGCCTTTGCGCTCGCCGGTAAATTCGCCGACGAACTGCTGGCGTTCGGACACGGAGTAGCCGTGCTCGTAGTTCTGGTAGTCATCGTGGGTATGGCGGCGTAGAAAGCCTTCGGTATAGCCACGGTGAGCGAGGTTTTCCAGAGTATCCAGCAGGCTGGCGTCGAACGGTTTGCCTGCGGCAGCGTCGTCAATGGCCTTGCGGTAGACCTGAGCGGTACGGGCGCAGTAGTAATGTGATTTGGTGCGGCCTTCGATTTTCAGCGAGTGGACGCCCATCTGGGTCAGGCGCTCAACGTGGGCAATCGCGCGCAGATCTTTCGAGTTCATGATGTAGGTGCCGTGTTCATCTTCGAACGCGGTCATATATTCGCCCGGACGCTTGGCTTCTTCAATCATAAACACCTGGTCCGTGGGCGCGCCGATGCCCAGCGTCGGCTCGACGTTCTGCACCGGGATCGGTTCGTGCTTGTGAACGATATTGCCGACGTCGTCTTCTTTGCCTTCCTGAACGTTGTACTCCCAGCGGCAGGCGTTGGTGCAGGTGCCCTGGTTGGGATCGCGTTTGTTGATATAGCCCGAGAGCAGGCAGCGGCCAGAGTAGGCCATGCACAGCGCGCCGTGAACGAAGATTTCAATTTCCATCTCCGGCACCTGGCTGCGAATTTCGGCGATCTCATCCAGCGACAGCTCGCGGGAGAGAATCACGCGGGTCAGCCCCATTTGCTGCCAGAACTTGACTGTCGCCCAGTTGACGGCGTTAGCCTGTACCGAGAGGTGAATATCCATGTCGGGGAAATTCTCGCGCACCAGCATAATTAACCCCGGATCGGACATGATCAGCGCATCCGGCCCCATTTCCACTACCGGCTTCAGATCGCGAATAAACGTTTTCAGCTTGGCGTTATGCGGCGCGATATTGACTACCACATAGAACTTTTTACCCAACGCGTGGGCTTCGTTGATGCCGAGCTGCAGATTTTCGTGATTGAATTCGTTATTACGCACGCGCAGCGAGTAGCGCGGTTGGCCCGCATACACGGCGTCTGCGCCATAAGCGAAAGCGTAACGCATATTTTTCAGCGTTCCCGCCGGGGAAAGGAGTTCCGGTTTAAACATGATTTTCTCGTTCTGATGACAGGTCAGATTCGCCGCACCCGGTGCGGCGAGTTGGGGAGTGCCCCCACATTAAGGGCGGGCATTGTAGCGCCGTGGGGGAGGGGAGTAAATATCAGCCGGGTATCTTTGGCGATCAGCGGGCGGCAAATCTTTACAGGGCATGAATCGCGCGGCCGCTCTCTGCTGGTTTCAGCCGCTGCTTTTCCCCGGAGGCGGCGCTTGACGCGCCTGTCCGGGCTACCCGGCCGCGGACGGCGGTGAACCTGTAAGCGCAGCGCGAGCCGGGGCTAACTACGCCAGCCGGCAGGCGTCGGCTTCCCAGCGGTATCCAACGCCGTACACCGCGCGGATAAACGACTGATCGGCGTCCAGCGACTCCAGCTTACGCCGCAGGTTCTTGATATGGCTGTCGATCGTTCGGTCGGTGACCACGCGGTAATCATCGTACAGATGATTCAGCAGCTGCTCGCGCGAGAAGACTTTACCCGGCTCCTGGGAGAGGGTTTTCAGCAGGCGGAACTCGGCGGGAGTGAGGTCCAGCAGCTTATCGCGCCAGGAGGCCTGGAAGCGCCCCTCGTCGACAATCAGCGGGCTTTGCGCATCCAGCGCCTGCAGATCGCGCTGCGGTTTGCAGCGGCGAAGAATGGTCTTCACGCGGGCCACCACCTCGCGCGGGCTGTAGGGCTTACAGATATAGTCATCGGCGCCGATCTCTAACCCCAGCAGGCGGTCGATCTCTTCGATTTTGGCGGTCACCATCACCACCGGAACCTCAGAAAAACGGCGGATTTCCCGGCACAGGGTGAGCCCGTCGGTGCCGGGCAGCATCAGATCCAGCAGGATCAGGTGCGGCGGCGTCTGGCGAACGTACGGCAGAACCCGATCGCCGTGATTAATCAGCGTCGGCGCATAGCCCGCCGCCTGAAGATAATCAATCAGCAGCTGACCCAGCTTGGGCTCATCTTCCACGATAAGAATGCGTGGCGTGTTTTCATCAACAGGTAATTCAGTCATACGTCTCTCGATAAATTACGTTCCAGAGGTAGCTCTACTTTAATGCTAACCCCGCCCAAAGGCGAATGGCCGGCACGTAAAGTGCCGCCGTGGGCCGCGACGATGTTAAGGCAAATCGCCAGTCCTAAACCAGAGCCGCCGCTGGCACGATTGCGCGACCCCTCAGTACGGTAAAAACGCTCAACCAGCCGCTCCAGCTGTTCATCGGTGACGCCGGGGGCGCTATCGGCGAAATCGAGAATTAGCCTATCGCCGCTCTGGCTGGCGCTAATCTGCAGGCCGCCGCCGCTATCGGTATAGCGCAGGCTGTTTTCCAGCAGGTTATTAAAAAGCTGCATCAGGCGATCCCGGTCGCCGAAAACCGTCGCGCTTTCCGGCAGCGAAACGCCGATCGACAGTCCGCGGCTGGAGAAGCGTTCGCGAAACGCGCCGGCGGCGACCTCCAGCAGGTTGATGATATCCACCGCGCTTTTCTGATAGGAGAGGGCGCCTTCATCGGACATCGACAGCTGGTGCAAATCCTCGACCAGTTTGGTCAGGGTGGCGACCTCCGCCTGCAGGGAGGCGATGGAATCCGGGGTGAATTTCCTGATCCCATCCTGAATCGCCTCCAGCTCGCCGCGCAGCACCGCCAGCGGCGTGCGCAGCTCGTGGGAGATATCGGCCATCAGGTCCCGGCGCATCTGCTGGTTGCGCTCAAGGGTGCTGGCCAGCTGGTTAAAATCTTTGGCCAGACGCCCCAGCTCATCGCTGCTGGTGGCGGCGACGCGGGTGGAAAAATCCCCGGCCGCCAGACGGTGCGTCCCCTCAACCAGTCGTTTGACCGGCGCGAGCAGGCCGCGCGCCAGCGGGAAGGTGGCCAGCGCCGCCAGCAGCGTGGCGAGGGCGACAATCAGCCAACTGGTGCGCTTCTGCTGGCGGTCGAAGTTGATATCGGTATTGCGCGTCAGGCGTTCAACCGGCGAGGCGATGACCGCGCCAACCTCAACGCCGTCGACCATAATACTGCGCCGGGTCCCGTCCTGCGGCACGCGCTCGCGCGGGCCCACCAGCACGCGCCCTTTTTGATCGACCACCCAGAACATGGTGCGCCAGCCGTGGGGAGGCATATCGGGGCCGGGACCGCGATCGCCACGATCGCCGCGCGGACCGTCGAGCGGCCGGTCCGGCGCGGCATCCGGCGGCATCTCTTCGGGGCCGGGGCCACCGTGCGGCTCATCTCTCGGACCATGACCCATACCGCGGCCCGGCGGCGAGCGGTCGTCGTTGTCGCGTTCAAAGGTTTTCAGCAGCTGGAAAATAAAGCGGTCGTTGTTGCGCAGGAACGTCCAGCTGCCGTGCTGGGCATACTGCTCGCTCAGGGCATCGCCGAGCATCGTCAGCCGCTGTTCATTGCCGCGTTTGATATAGTCGATAAACCCGCGTTCAAAGCTGATGCGCACCGCCCAGTGCATGCTGATCAGCAGCACGATGCAGGTGGCGAGGATCGCGATAAACAGCTTGCCGGTAATGCCGGGACGCCAGAACTTCAAGACTCACTCCTTTTACGGCGACGAATCACGGTATTGACCGTGGTGTCGTCCGGTACGCGGGCAAAAATCAGCGCGGGCAGCGCGATAACCACCGCCATGCTTAAGTAGGTATAGAGAAAGACCTGGTGCGTGGTCGGCGCATCGGCGCTGATATGCTGCTGGCCGTAGAAACCCAGCAGCATGCCGGCGACGGTCACGCCGATACTCATCGACAGCTGCATGACCATCGACAGCAGGCTGTTGCCGCTGCTGGCCAGATCGTCGGGCAGGTCTTTCAGGGTCAGCGTATTCATAGAGGAAAAGCGGCTGGCGTTGATCATCCCCTGCATAAACAGCACCACCGGCAGCAGCCAGTACCAGCCCGCGAGGGCGACGGCCATGAACAGCAGGCTGACCAGCGCGAGGCCGATCGTCGAGGCCACCAGCACCCGACGGTAGCCGAAGCGGTTGACCACCTGGACTACGATGCGCTTCATCCCCATGCTGCCGAGCACCATCGGGATCATCATCAGACCGGCGTGGAACGGCGTAAAGCCGAGGCCAATCTGTAAAAACACCGGGGTCATAAACGGCAGCATACCGCTGCCGATGCGCCCGGCGAAGCTGCCGCCAAGGCCGAGCGAAAAGGTGCGGTTGTTGAATAACTTAAGGCTAAACAGCGCGTTGCGGTTGCCGCGCGCGTGCCGTAAATAGTACAGAATGGACGCCACGCCGACCGCCACCAGCCCCGCCAGCCACAGGGGAGAGATCCCGAGCCCTTTGTTGCCGTCCAGCGCCAGGGTCAGCGTCGCCATCCCGGCGGCCAGCAAAACAAAGCCGAAGAGATCGAAGCGGCGGGTTTGCAGGGTGTAGTTGGGCATCAGGCACAGCGTGGCGATGGCGCCGACAATACCGACCGGAATGTTGATCAGAAAGATCCAGTGCCACGAGGCGTACTCCACCAGCATTCCGCCGAGAGCCGGGCCGAGCAGCGGGCCCACCTGGCCGGGTAGGGTGACGAAGGTCATCGCCGCCATATATTGGCTGCGCGGGACGATTTTCATCACCGTCAGGCGGCCCACGGGAACCATCATCGCGCCGCCGACGCCCTGCAGCACGCGGGCGAGTATTAACCCATCAAGAGTAGCGGCCTGGGCGCAGAACAGGGAGCCGGCGGTAAACAGCACGATGGCGCAGAAAAAGATATTGCGTACCCCAATGCGGTCCGCCAGCCAGCCGCTGGCGGGCAGCATCACCGCTACCGTCAGGACATAGGAGACGATAACCATATGCATATGCAGCGGGCTCTCCCCAAGGCTTTTCGCCATCGAGGGGAGAGCGGTGTTAACGATAGTGGTATCCAGCGCCTGCATAAAGAAGCCGAAGGCCACTATCCATAGCTGCCAGCGCACGCTGGAGGGGAGGTCTGTCATGTTATTCGCTTACCGGTTGATGGACTTTTCGCGAAAAACGCAGCCGCAGACGGTCGAAGAACAGATAGACCACCGGCGTGGTGTACAGGGTCAACAGCTGACTCATCACCAGACCGCCGACAATGGTAATCCCCAGCGGCTGGCGCAGCTCGGATCCATCGCCGCCGGAGAGCACCAGCGGCAGCGCGCCGAACAGCGCCGCCAGGGTGGTCATCATTATCGGCCGGAAACGCAGCAGACAGGCCTGGAAGATGGCCTCTTCCGGCGGCAGGTTGCCGTTGCGCTGCGCCTCAAGGGCGAAATCGACCATCATGATGGCGTTTTTCTTCACGATACCAATTAATAGCATAATCCCGATGAGCGCGATTAGGCTGAACGGGGCATCGAAAAGCTCCAGCGCCAGCAGCGCGCCGACGCCGGCGGACGGAATGGTCGACAGAATGGTCAGCGGATGAACGTAGCTCTCATAGAGGATCCCCAGCACGATATAGACCGTGGCGATGGCCGCAAGGATCAGGATCACCTGCGAGTTCATGGTCTCCTGGAACACCTGCGCGGTCCCGGCGAACGACCCGCGTACGCTGGACGGCACGCCAATCTGGGTCATCGCCCGGTTGATGGCGTCACTGGCTTCCGACAGCGACTTGCCGGTAGGCAGGTTAAAGGAGATGGTCGACGCCGCCGAAAGTCCCTGGTGATTCACCGACAGCGGCGCGTTGGCCGGCTGCCATTTCGCGAAATAGGCAAGCGGAATCGGCTTGTCTTCGCTGTTGATCACAAACATCTTATCGAGGGCGCTGACGTCCTGGGTGTAGACCGGGTCGACCTGCATCACCACTTTATACTGGTTCAGCGGCTGGTAGATGGTGGAGATCTGCCGCTGGCCGAAGGCGTTGTTCAGCAGATTGTTGGCGTCCTGCACGCTGATGCCGAGCCGCGACATGGTATCGCGATCGTAGATCAGGTCCATCTCCGCGCCGTTATTCTGACTGTCGGAGTTAACGTCCGCCAGCTCCGGCAGCGCCGCCAGCGTTTTGCGGATTTTCGGCTCCCATTCCCGCAGCGCCGCGAGGTCGTCTGACAGCAGGGTGTACTGATAGCTGGCGTTGGCCTGACGACCGCCGACGCGGATATCCTGTACCGCCATCAGGAACAGGTTGGCCCCCGGCTCCTTCGCCAGCTTTTTGCGCAGTCGATCGATAATCTGCTGCGCCGTCTCATGGCGCTCATCGCGCGGCTTCAGGGTGATAAACATCATCCCGCTGTTGACCCGCGAGCCGCCGGTAAAACCGGTGACGTTGTCTACCGCCGGATCTTCACGAATGATCTTCATAAAGTCCTCCAGCTTGCCGCGCATCGCCTGGAACGAGATGCTCTGGTCCGCCTGGATGCCGCCCATCAGCACCCCGGTGTCCTGCTCGGGGAAGAAGGTTTTGGGAATCGAGATATAGAGCCAGACGCTTAGCGCGATGGTGCCGAGCAGCACCAGGCCGGTTAAGCGGCTGTGCTTCAGCACCCACTTCAGCGACTTACCGTAGCCGCCCTGAATCGCCACCAGCAGGCGGCCAAACCCGCGCTTGCGCGTCGGCTGGTGGGGCTTGCCGCTTTTCAGCAGCCAGCCGCACATCATCGGCGTCAGGGTCAAAGAGACCGCCAGCGAGATGCCGATCGCCACCGACAGGGTGACGGCGAATTCGCGCAGCAGCCTTCCCGGCAGGCCGCCCATCAGCAGCAGCGGCAGGAACACCGCCACCAGCGACAGGCTCATCGACAGGACGGTAAAGCCGACTTCCCGGCTCCCCTGCAGCGCGGCCTGCAGCGGCTTCATGCCGGCTTCGAGATGGCGGGAAATATTCTCCAGCACCACGATGGCGTCATCGACCACGAAGCCGGTGGCGATGGTCAGCGCCATCAGCGACAGGTTGTTGAGGCTGAAACCGCACAGGTACATAGCGGCGAAGGTGCCGATCAGCGATACCGGAACGGCCACCGCCGGGATCAGCGTCGCGCGCCCTGAGCGCAGGAACAGGAAGACCACGAGGATCACCAGCGCCACCGAAATCACCAGCGTTTGCTCGACTTCCTCCAGCGAGGCGCGGATGGTCGGCGAACGGTCCTGGGCGATCTGCAGATCGACTGAGGCCGGGATGGTGCGCTGCAGCTCCGGCAGGCGGGCGCGAATGCTGTCCACCGTCTCAATGATATTGGCTTCCGGCAGCTTGCGGATCATCAGCAAAATCGCCGGTTTGGCGTTAGTCATCCCGGCGTTGCGCACGTCCTGCACCGAATCGGTGACGTTGGCGACGTCGCCGAGGCGCACCGCCGCGCCGTTATTGTAGTGCACGATCAGCGGCTGGTATTCGGCGGCGGTCTTCAGCTCGTCGTTGGTCGCTACCTGCCAGCGGTGGGTCGCGTCTTCCAGCGCCCCCTGCGGTCTACGCACGTTGGCGTTGCTGATGGCGGTTCGCACCGCGTCCAGCGACACGCCCTGGTTAAACAGCGCCTGCGGGTTGAGGTCGACGCGCACCGCGGGCAGCGAACTGCCGCCGACGTCAACGTCGCCGACGCCGTCAATCTGGGCAAGGGTCTGCGCCAGCTGGGTAGAGGCGAAGTCGTACAGCTCACCCTGGGACCAGGTATCCGAGGTGAGGGTGAGGATCATGATCGGCGCGTCGGACGGGTTGGCTTTACGGTAGGTCGGACGGCTCGGCATGCCGCTCGGCAGCAGGCTTTGCGCGGCGTTAATCGCCGCCTGCACGTCACGGGCCGCGCCGTTGATATCGCGGTCAAAGTTGAACTCGAGAATGATTCGCGTACTGCCGAGCGAGCTGGAGGAGGTCATCTCATTGACCCCGGCAATCCGCCCCAAAGAGCGCTCCAGCGGGGTCGCCACCGACGAGGCCATGGTCTCCGGCGACGCGCCGGGCAGCGAGGCGCTGATCATGATCACCGGGAAATCCACCTGCGGCAGCGGCGCCACCGGCAGCAGGCGGAAGCCGAGGATGCCGCACAGCGTAATGGCGAGCGAAAGCAGAATCGTCGCCACCGGACGATAAATGAAGAGGGCGAAAAACTTCACCTACGCCTCCTCCTCACGCCGCGGGAAGCGGCTCTTCATATACAGCGACAGGCGGTCGAACAGCAGATAGATAACCGGCGTGGTGAACAGCGTTAGCACCTGGCTGAGCATCAGGCCGCCGACCATGCCAATCCCCAGCGGTCGCCGCAGCTCCGCGCCGACGCCGGTACTGAGCATCAGCGGCAGCGCGCCGAACAGGGCGGCGAGGGTGGTCATCAGGATCGGGCGAAAACGCAGCAGACAGGCCTGATAAATCGCCTCGCGCGGCGGCATACCCTGTTCGCGTTCGGCGGCCAGCGCGAAGTCGATCATCATGATGGCGTTTTTCTTGACGATGCCGATCAGCAAGATGATGCCGATAATGGCGATAACGTCCAGCTCGCTCCCGGCCAGCCATAGCGCCAGCAGCGCGCCGACGCCCGCCGTCGGCAGGGTGGAGAGAATGGTGATCGGGTGAATAAAGCTCTCATACAGCACGCCGAGGACGATATACATCGCCACCACCGCGGCGGCGACCAGCCAGACGGTACTGCCGAGCGCCGACTGGAAGGCCAGCGAGCTGCCCTGGAACTGGGTGCGGATGTCGCTCGGGAAGTCCAGCGCCTGCTCGGCGCTAAGAATCGCCTCGACCGCATCGCCCAGCGAATAGTTGTCCGGCACGTTAAACGAAATGGTGGTGACCGGGAACTGATCGAGATGGTTAATCGACAGCGGAGCAAAGCGCTGCTCGACTTTGGCGATCGCGGTGAGCGGCACGATCCCGCCGTCGCTGCTGGTGAGGCGGATATTGTCCAGCGCCGCCAGCCCCGGCGTGGCCTGGGTATCATGCTCCAGCACCACGCGGTACTGGTTCGCCTGGGTATAGATGGTGGAAATCAGACGCTGACCAAAGGCGTTATACAGGGCGTTATCGACGTCCGCCATGCTGATGCCGAGGCGGCTGGCGCTGTCGCGATCAACGTTGATATACGCCGCCAGCCCCTTATCCTGCCAGTCGCTGCTGACGTCGGAGAGCTGCGGCAGCGCCTGCAGCCGGGCCAGCAGCTGCGGGACCCAGTTGCTCAGCGCGTCCAGCGAATTCGCCTGCAGGGTGAACTGGTACTGGGTCCGGCTGACGGTGGTGTCAATGGTCAGATCCTGGGTCGGCTGGAGATAGAGCTCGACGCCGGGGATGCCGCTCACCGCGTTTTGCAGACGGCCGATCACCGTCTGCACACGATCGTCGCGTTCATCCAGCGGCTTGAGGTTAATCTGCAGGCGGGCGCTGTTCAGCGCCGGGTTGGTGCCGTCGACGCCGACGAAAGAGGTCAGGCTTTCCACCGCCGGATCTTTGAGTATCGCCGCCGACACCTGCTGCTGGCGCTCGGCCATATTGGCGAACGACGCCGACTGCGGCGCCTGTAGCGTGCCCTGGATAATACCGTTGTCCTGAATCGGGAAGAAGCCTTTCGGAATAAACACCCACAGCATAATCGACAGCGCCAGGGTGCTGAGGGCTACGCTCAGGGTCAGCCACGGATGATTCAGCACCCGGCTCAGCCAGCGGCCGTAGACGGCAATCACCCGCTCAAAAAAGCGTTCGCTGGCGCGCGAGAAGCGGTTCTGCTTGCGCAGCGATTCATGGCTGAGCATGCGGGCGCACATCATCGGAGTCAGGGTCAGCGACACCACCGCGGAGATCAGAATCGCCACCGCCAGGGTGATGGCGAACTCGCGGAACAGACGACCCACGATATCGCCCATAAACAGCAGCGGGATCAGCACCGCAATCAGCGAGAAGGTCAACGAGATAATGGTAAAGCCAATCTCTCCGGCCCCTTTCAGGGCGGCGGCCAGCGGCTTTTCGCCTTTCTCGATATAGCGCGAGATGTTTTCGATCACCACGATGGCGTCATCGACCACAAAGCCGGTGGCGATGGTCAGGGCCATCAGCGTCAGGTTGTTAATCGAGAAATCGAGAAACACCATTACCGCAAAGGTGCCGACCAGCGATAGCGGCACGGCGATGCCGGGAATAATTGTCGCCGGGACGTTGCGCAGAAAGACGTAAATAATCATCACCACCAGGGCGATAGCCAGCATCAGCTCGAACTGGGTGTCGCTAACCGACGCCCGGATGTTGGTAGTGCGGTCGGAAAGCACCTGTACTTTGACTGATTTCGGCAGGCTTTCGGTCAGCTGCGGCAGCATCTGGCGGATACTGTCGGCGGTCGAGATAATATTCGCCCCCGGCTGGCGCTGGACGTTCATGACGATCGCCCGCTGATTGTTGGCCCATGCTCCGAGCCAGCTGTTTTCCGCGCCCTGTTCCACGGTAGCGACGTCGCCGAGGCGAATCGGCGCGCCGTTCTGCCAGGCGATAATCAGCCGGCGGTAATCCTCCGCCGACTGCATCTGATCGTTGGCGGAGAGGGTAACCGCCCGCGACGGGCCGTCGAGGCTACCCTTCGCCGAATTGACGTTAGCGCTGGTAATCGCGGTGCGTACCGTTTCGCTGGTCAAGCCGAGGGCGGCGATGGCCTGGGCGTTGAGCTTGACGCGTACCGCCGGGCGCTGCCCGCCCGCCAGAGTCACCAGTCCGACGCCGGAAACCTGGGAGATTTTTTGCGCCACGCGGGTCTCGACCATATCTTCGACCTGGGTCATCGGCACGGCGGAAGAGGTGACCGCGAGGGTCATAATTGGCGGATCGGCAGGGTTCACTTTGCTGTAGACCGGCGGGTTAGGCAGGTCCGAAGGCAGCAGGTTGGTGGCGGCGTTGATCGCCGCCTGCACTTCCTGCTCAGCGACGTCCAGCGGCAGCGTGAGCTGGAACTGGAGCGTGACCACCGACGCGCCGCCGGAGCTCTGGGAGGACATCTGCTTAAGGCCGGACATCTGGCCAAACTGCCGCTCCAGCGGGGCGGTCACCGACGAGGTCATCACGTCCGGGCTGGCGCCGGGATAGAGCGTTACCACCTGAATCGTCGGGTAGTCCACTTCCGGCAGCGCCGAAACCGGTAGGAAACGATAGCCGATAATCCCGGCCAGCATAATGGCCACCATTAACAGCGTGGTGGCGACCGGGCGCATGATAAACAGACGGGATGGGCCGCCCGTACTGCTCGGCGGTAGCACTTGCATCAGGAGCGCGCTCCTTTTTTACCATATTCGCGGCTGGTGGCTTTCGCCGGTTCGGCGGCGCTAGCCGCATTCTGGGCTTCCACCACTTCAACCTTCGCGCCTTCGGTCAGACGGTCGATACCGTCGGTCACTACGCGATCGCCGGCGGAAAGCCCGGCGTTAATCACCACTTTCAGGCTGTCCTGAATACCCGGCGTGACGGTGTGCTTGCTGACTTTGTTCTCATCGTTCAGAACCCAGACAAAATGGCCTTCGTTACCCATTTGCAGCGCGGCGGTTGGGATCACCACCGCGTTCTGCTCGGTATCGACCAGCATCCGGGCGTTAACGAACTGATTCGGGAACAGGGCATCGTCCAGGTTAGTAAAGCGCGCTTTCAGCTTGATGGTGCCGGTGGTGGCGTCAATCTGATTATCGAGGCTCAGCAGTGAGCCTTCGCTGATTTTCTGTTTATTGGTGCGGTCCCAGGCTTCGACGACCAGCTTTTTCCCCGCCTTTTGCGCCTGTACCACCGTGGCGATTTGGTTTTCCGGCAGCGTAAACACGACGTCGATCGGGTGCGTTTGCGTCAGCACCACGATCCCGGTGGTATCACCGCTGGAGATTTGGTTGCCGATATCCACCTGCTTTAAGCCGACCCGGCCGTCGATCGGCGCGGTGATGCGGCTCCAGTTCAGCTGCAGCTGGGCGCTGGCGACGGCGGCTTCGTCCGCTTTGATCGTGCCCTGGGTTTCGCTGACCAGCGACTGCTGGGTATCCAGCTCCTGACGGGAAACCAGATTGGTTTTCACCAGCTGCTGGTAGCGCGCCAGATCGCGGCGGGCGTTGGCCAGGGTTGCCCGATCTTTCGCCAGCTGGCCTTCGGCCTGGGCGAGGGCGACCTTAAACTGGCTGGGGTCGATTTCCGCGAGCAGATCGCCCGCTTTAACCTGCTGGCCTTCGGTAAAGTGGATAGCCAGCAGCTGACCGTCGACGCGGCTGCGAACGGTGACGGTATTCGCCGCCGTTACCGTACCGAGGCCGGAAAGATAGCGGGGCACCGCTTCGCTGGCGGCGGTTGCCGCCTGCACCGGCGCGAGGGCGGCGCCAAAACGGCCAGTACGCCCGCCGCCGGGCCCCGGACCTGCCGCCGTTGCTGACGGCGCGTTTGCCGCTTCGCGACCCTGCCAAAACCAGTACGCGGCACCCGCGATGATTGCCACCACCAGCACGGCTGCCCAACGGCTTTTATTGCTACCTTTCATTAATTTGCTATCTCATCCTGAAACGTTTCACGGAATGATACTAGTTTAGCCAGCGAACGCTGCTTAAAAATGGAGGAATTATGAAAAGACTGTCCAGATATGTCTGTAAAAAAGGCTTTTCGCTGAGCCGTTTACGGTGAATATTTACGCGCAATTTACGCTTAGTCATTTTCGACTACCGGCCTGGCGAACAGGGCTGCTTATTACCCTCATTCGGCGCTTTCAGGGGGCCAACAGCGGAATACGTCGAACCTGAACTGATATACAGCGTGAATAAGCGGCCCGGGGAAGTGATTCAGCCTGATTGGCGGCGGCATCTGATTAATAATCAAATTCACTCACCGTTTTGCCTTAAACAATGCGACCAATACCAGAGGGTTCTTTATGCATTTTACCCAGGCTATCGCCCGCCTACCGGCCGCCACCTGCGGCGCGGGACAAACTACCGCCCAGCTGGGCGCGCCGGATATCGCCGCCACCACCCGCCAGTTTCTCGCCTATGTGGAAACCCTGCTGCAGCTTGGCCTGAAGGTCACGGTGCTGCCCCCGGCGGCGGATTATCCTGATGCGCACTTTGTTGAAGATACCGCCGTGGTCATGCCGGAACTGGCGGTGATTACCCATCCGGGCGCGCCGAGCCGTCAGGGCGAAGTTGATACCATTGCGCCGGTGCTGGCGGGGTTTCGTCCGCTGGCGCGGATGAGCGAGCGCGGGCATATGGACGGCGGCGACGTGCTGTTAGTGGATAAGCAGTTTTTTATCGGCCTGACGGCGCGCACCGATGAGCAGGGGATCCGCGAGTTTGCCGCCGCCGTTGAGCCGCACGGCTATCAGGTCGCGGCGATCGAAGTCAGCGCCGGTCTGCATCTGAAATCAATCGTCAACTACGTGGGCCGCAATACGCTGCTGCTGACGGAAGGCTACGTTAACCATCCGGCATTTAGCGGTTTCAACAGCATCGTGATCCCGGAGGAGGAGGCCTACGCCGGAAATACGCTGTGGATCAACGATAGCTTAATTACGCCGCAGGGCTATCCCCATACCCTCGGCGAAATCAGCAAGCTGGGAATGCCTATCGTGCAGCTCGACACCAGCGAATTTAAGAAAATGGATGGCGGCCTGACCTGCCTCTCACTGCGTTTTTAATCATCGCGCCAACACCGGGGAATCAAAATGAAAATACGCCTTGCCGCATTACTGGCCTGTATGGCGCTGAGCGCGCCGCTGGCCGCCCAGCAGTTTGACACCATCAGCTTTGGCGTCGATGGCGGCTATCCGCCTTTTGACGTGCTGGCGCCCAGCGGCGAAATCACCGGCTTTGATATTGATATCGCCAACGCGCTGTGCACCCAGCTAAAAGCCAAATGCGTTTTCGTGAAGCAGCCGTTTGAGAGCATGATCGCCGCCCTCAACGCGCATAAGTTCGATGCCATTATCGCCTCGCTCAATATTACCGATGAACGTAAAAAGGAAGTGGATTTCACCGACCGCTACTACCGCAGCGGGGCGCAGCTGGTGGCGCGCAAAGGCAGCCCGTTGCTGCCGGATGCCGCCAGCCTGAAAGGCAAAACCGTCGGCGTTCAGACCGGCTCTACCCATGAAGCGTTTGCAAAGGCCAACTGGGCCAATCATGGCGTGAAGATTGTCGGTTACGCTAACCAGGATAACGTCTACCTCGACCTGCTCTCCGGGCGCATCGACGCCGCGTTGCAGGATAATATCCAGGCGGCGACCGGCTTTATTGATACCCCGCGCGGGCAGAAATTCGCCTTTGCCGGCCCGGTTATCCAGGACGGCGGCATCTCCTCCGACGTCGGGATTGCGGTCAATAAAGACAATCCGGCGCTGCGCGATGCGCTGAACGGGGCCATTAAGGCAATCCGCGCCGACGGGACCTATGACGCCATTCAGAAAAAATACTTTAGCTTTGATATTTATGGCAAATAAGTCGTAAAGGAGCGGGCGTGGGCGCTGGCCTGCGCCCCTTTACGACCTCCGCGGAAGGCTGAATATGGTCGCAGACTATTTACCCCTGTTGTTACGCGGCGCGGCGCTTTCGCTGTGCGTGATGCTCTCTTCATTACTGGTTGCTCTGCTGCTGGGGCTGATTAACTCGCTGATTAAGCTCTTCGGCCCGCCGTGGCTGCGCCTGTTTTCCACCGCCTACACCACGCTGGTACGCGGGATCCCGGAGCTGGTGATTATGCTGCTGCTGTTTTTCGGCGGCGAGATGCTGGTTAACCTGCTGCTGGGTCTGGTGGGGCTGGGGCCGGTGCGCTTCAATACTTTTATCTCCGGCGTGCTGGCGATTGGCTTTGTTTTCGGCGCCTATTACACCGAGACTTTTCGCGGCGCGTTTCTGACCGTCGATAGCGGGCAAACCGAAGCCGCGCAGGCCTATGGGATGCGACCCTGGACGGTATTCCGCCGGGTGATGCTGCCGCAGATGCTGAGCTTCGCGATCCCGGGCATCAACAACAACTGGCTGGGGCTGATGAAAGCGTCAGCGCTGGTGTCGATCCTCGGCCTTGAAGATATGGTCTGGCTGGCCGAACAGGCTGGGCGCGCCACGCAAAAGCCGTTCCTCTTCTATTTTCTGGTCTCGCTGATTTACATGGTGATTACCGCGCTCTCCAGCTGGCTGTTCAGCCGCCTGGCGAAGCGTTACGCGCTGCGCTCTTCCACGGCGGGGGCGGCCTTATGAATCTGCAAACCTTTATCGATGCGATTCCGAGCTTTTTGTGGAGCGATGGCAACGGCGCCGCCAGCGGACTGGCGGTCACGGCGGAGCTGTTTTTACTCGCCATCGTTCCCGGAATGGCGCTGGCGATAGCGATGGCGGTGGGGCAGGTGTACGGTCCGCGCGGGCTGGCGCTGCCCATTCGCGCGTTTACATATTTTTTTCGCAGCACGCCGCTCTATCTCCAGCTGATGCTGATTTACTACGGCCTGTCGCAGTTCGATATTGTACAAACGGGCTGGATGAACGACCAGCCGTTCTGGCTGCTGTTTCGCGATGCGACCTTCTGCGCCACCCTGGCGCTGGTTCTCAACACTGCCGCGTACGTTGCGGAGCTGCTGGCGGGGATGATGGTGACTTTCCCGCGCCAGGAGTGGATCGCCGGAGAAGCCTACGGGATGGGGAAATGGCAAATTATTCGCCGTCTGGTTCTGCCCGCGACCCTGAGGCGTGGGATCCCGGCGCTGAATAATGAAATGGTCTTTTTGCTGCACGCCACGTCGCTGGCCAGCACCGTGACCCTGCTGGATATTACCGGCGTGGCCCGCGCGTTCTACGCCATGACCTATTCGCCGTTTATTCCGTTTCTGATGGCCGCGGCGCTGTATCTGCTCTGCACCTTTTTGCTGATTTTCACCTTCGCGCGCGCCGAGCGGCGCTGGCTGGCGTTTATCCGTCGTGGCTAATCAGGAGCGCTTAATGGCCTGCAGTTCGGTGAGGGTGACGATTTTATCGACGTGAAACTTTTTACTGGTCAGCCAGCTATCCGCCAGCTGGCAGTAGTGCGCCATGCTGCGGCAGCCGATACGCACCAGAAAGTCGAAGCTGCCGCTGACCAGCCAGCAGTCCAGCACTTCGGGCGTCTGGCGCATCTCCTGTTCAAACACCGGCTGCGATCGCCCGTGGTCGGCCAGCGCGATTTGCGCCTGCACCACAAACGCGTGCTCCGGCTCGGGCAGTTCTACAATGGCGCTGTAGCCGCGAATAATGCCGTCGCGCTCGAGGCTGCGCACCCGTTCCAGGCACGGACGGGCGGTAAGGTTTACCTGCTCCGAGAGCTTTTGATAAGAAATGCGGCCATCCCGGCGCAGGATTTCAAGGATCTTGTGATCGATACGGTCAAGCCGGATTTTCTTTTCCACAACCAGGACGTCCAATGAAAATTAAACACTATACATTACCTGAACATGCACTCGGTGGGCAGCGGCAATTAAGCCATTTTCATTTCGGCGCGCCCGGCACAGGAGAGAAGGTCTATCTGCAGGCGGGGCTGCACGCCGATGAAATTCCGGGCATGCTGGTTCTGCATTATCTTAAAAGATTACTCAGTCAGGCGGAACGGCGCGGCGAGCTGCGCGGCGAAATCATTCTCGTGCCGGTGGCCAACCCGCCGGGGCTGGCCCAGGTGCTGCTCAGCGGCGGCATAGGTCGTTTCGATCTGGCAAGCGGGCGTAATTTTAACCGCGACTTCCCCGATCTGGCTGCCCTGGCGCAGCCCTATCTGCGTGCGCCATCGCCCGGCTCGCGCCGCGAGTACCTGCAGCAGGTGCGCGCGGCGATGCGGGAGGCGCTGGCGGCGCTGCCCGTGGTCAGCGAAGTTCAGGCCCTGCGCCATCATCTGCTGGGCCTCGCCTGCGATGCCGATTTGGTACTCGATCTGCACTGCGATGACCAGGCGATTTTGCATCTCTACGCTGACCCGGCCTGGCAACGCGAGGCGAAAGTTCTGGCGGCTTTCCTCGGTATTGGCGCCGTGCTGCTGTCGCAGGAGAGCGGCGGTCATTCGTTTGATGAGGCCTGCGGCCTGCCGTGGCAGCGCCTGGCGGCGCGTGATTCATCGCGCTCGCAGCAGCAGCCCGGCTGTATGGCGGTGACCGTCGAACTGCGCGGCCAGCAGGAGGTGGATCACGCCACCGCCTGCGACGATGCCGAACGTCTTTATCGCTATCTGCAGTACCGCGGCGTACTGGCCGGCGCGAAGCCTGAGATTCCGCAGCAGGAAACGGTAATGCTGCCGTTTGCCGCCGGGGAGATTGTTACCGCCCCGGCGACCGGCATCCTGGTGCTGTTAAAACAGCCCGGCGAGTGGGTCAGCGCCGACGATGTGGTCGCGGAAATCATCGATCCGCTGACCGATATGGTCAAAGCGGTGCGCCCGACATCGGGCGGGCTGATTTATGCCAGCCGTCGGGCGCCGTTTGTCACCCTGGGGGCCGAAGTGATGAAAATCGCCGGCGAGCGGCCGTTCAGCGGCGGAGGCGGGCTGGCGCTGTAAGCGGCTTTTCGTTTATCGCGCGGCTTAAAAAGTCGTTTACCGTCTTCATGCACAGCTCGCGCTCTTCGACGTGCGGCATATGGCTTGAGGCTTCGAAAATGACCCACCGCGCGTCGGGGATGTTGTCCATAAAGGGTTGTACCACCTCCGGGGTGGCTTCATCGTAGCGCCCGGAAATCAGCAGGACCGGAACGTCAATGCGCGCGAGGCGGTCGATAATCGTCCACGCTTTCATGCTGCCGATGACGTGGAATTCGGTGGGGCCATTCATGGCGTGATAAACCGTCGGGTCGGCATCCATGGCGTCGAAGGTACGCCGCACTTCCGCTGGCCAGGGATCGAGGCGACAGACGTGGCGTTGATAAAATACCTGGCTTGCCGCCTTATATTCCGCGCTGTCCAGCGTTCCCGCCGCCTCATGGGCCAGCAGCGTCTGCTGGACGTCGGCGGGCAACTGCGCCCGCAGCCTGGCCGCTCCCTGTAGCCACAGGGCCATCGACGCCGGGGAGTTGGCGATAATCAGCGCCTTTAACCCCTTTGGCCTCGTTACGGCGTGCTCCGCGCCGAGCATACCTCCCCACGATTGGCCGAGCAGGGCGTAATGATCGGCAATATTGAGATGCTGCAGCAGGTTGGCCAGTTCGTCGAGGAACAGCGCCGGTTGCCAGAAATCGGCGGGCTGCTGCGGGAGATGGGTTGAGCGTCCGTTGCCTAACTGATCGTAGTGGATCACCGCCCGCCCGCTGAGGGCGATATCGCGGAACGCATCAACATAATCATGCGTGCACCCCGGCCCGCCGTGGGCGATGACCAGCGGCGTGAGCCCGCTATCGATATCGCCGCAAATGCGAAACCAGGTTTGATAGCGCCGAAACGGGGCGTAACCTTCGCTGATGGTATACATGAATCATCTTTACCCTGCTAAGTGGACCGGCTTTCAGGGTAAAGGGTGGCAACCGCGGCTGAACACTAGCAAAAATGCTAGTTCTTAGCTGTCGAGCAGGCGGTAGTGCAGGGCGCGGACTACCGCCTGTACGCGGTTGCTGGCGCCGAGCTTTTTGGCCGCGGTATTAAGATGCAGCGTCACCGTCGCCACCGAGCGGTGCAGCTTGCGGGCGATCTCTTTAGCGGTAAGTCCTTCGGCGGACCACGCCAGGCATTCGCGCTCGCGGTTGCTTAGCTTCACATGGCGGCAGGTAAGCAGGGTGCTGTCAAACAGCGGAAACGCCGACTCCTGAAACTGGTGGGCGAGCAGCATCAGCTGCGCCAGGGTGGCGCTGATTTCCCGTTCCTGACGCTGGCCGGTATGGATGCCGGTGAGAGTGACGAAACTGCCGTTGGGGAGATGCAGGGGAACCGTCGCCCCGCAGGGCATATTATGTTCGCGCATATAGTCGGTGACCGCGGTGGCGTGATTGTTCAGCCTCCCGCGCAGCATGCTGTTGTCCGGTCGTTGATAGGACCAGACAAAAGGCGCGCAGCTTTCGAGCGCGCAGTGCTGCACCGGATCAAGCTGGTAATATCCGCGCTCGCACCATAGCTGGCGCATATCTTCCGGCACATTGCACGTTTTCAGCAGCGAAGGCGTAATCAGCTCCCCTTCCAGAGAACGCGGGACCGGCGTGTAGTCGTAAATGACCGCGTCAAATCCTAACTTCCGGGTGGCCTGAAAAAGTCCGCTGAATGCCTCATCCAGGCTAGCCGCCCGCGCGCTGCCGGGGCGTTCAAATTCCAGTCGCATATAACCCCCTTCATCTAAAACGAGACCTGCGACGGGCACGATTTGTGCAAATCCGTCAATAGTTAGCGCAAAAGGCATGCAATTCCGGTGCCGCACCGGCGCCGCGCAAAACTAGTATTTTTGCTAACTGTTCAGCCTCCGGCGTTGCCGTTAGCGTTAACGCAACGCCAGAACCGGGCCATCGACGATGAGGAGTACACCATGTGGAGCGAAATAGCGCCCGATCAGTACCATAACATTGCGGTGGAGGGATATAACGTCGTGGCCTATCAGTTTGGCGACGGCGAGGAGACCGTCCTCTGCCTCAACGGCGGGCCGGGGCTGCCCTGCGATTATCTGCGCGAAGCCCACTCCTGCCTGAAGCAGCACGGTTATCGGGTGATCGCTTTTGACCAGCTGGGTACCGGCAAGTCCGACCGGCCGGATGATGCCAGCCTGTGGACGATGGCGCGCTACGTGCGTGAAGTGGAGACCGTGCGTCAGGCGCTGGGGCTCGGTCAGGTGCATCTGCTTGGTCACTCATGGGGCGGATGGCTGGCGATTGAAGTGGCGTTGCACCATCCTGGCGCAATTCGCTCGCTGATTCTGGAAAACACCGTCGCCGATATGCCGCATCTGGTGCAGGAGCTGAACCGTCTGCGCGGGGCGCTGGGGCCAGAAACCGTCGCGATGATGCAGCGCTACGAAGCGCTCGGCTGGTTGGATCATCCGGCCTATCAGGCGGCGATTACGCTGCTGAATTATCGCCACGTGTGCCGTCTCGACGTCTGGCCGGAGCCGGTTACCCGCTCGCTCGGCGACTGGAATATGGGGCCGTATACCACCATGCAGGGGCCGAACGAATTCCTCTATACCGGTAATTTAAAAAACTGGAACCGCAGCGCTGAGCTGGCGTCAATCCGCGCGCCCTGTCTGATCACCAGCGGCCAGCACGATGAGCTGACGCCCGCCTGCGCCCTGAAAATGAAGCAGGGCCTGGCGAACGCCGAAATAGCCATTTTTGCCAACAGCAGCCATATGCCGTTTTACGAAGAGCCGCAGGCTTACTATCCGGTGCTGCTCGATTTTCTGGCGCGCCAGCGCGACGCGGGAGGCTGTTGATGCACCGTTACCGCTTTCTGCTTCTTCGCCCGCTACAGCTGCTGCCGGTTCTGCTGGGTATCAGCCTGATCACCTTTATGATGGTGCGCGCCATCCCCGGCGATCCGGCGCGTATTCTGCTCGGGGTGCGCAGCACGCCGGCGGCGCTGGCCCGCATCCGCGCGCAGTTTGGCCTCGACGAACCGCTGTGGGTTCAGTACGGCTATTTTCTGCGCAATCTGCTGCAGGGCGAGCTGGGTAAGTCAATTGTTTACCGGGTCGATACCCTGAAGCTGATTGCTTCGCGTCTGGAACCGACGCTGTGGCTGGTGCTCGGCAGCGTTCTGCTGGCGATAGCGTTGACGGTACCGCTGGCGGCGATGGCCGCACGCCAGCGCGGGCGCCTCGCCGATCGGCTGATTCGTCTGTTTACGACCGCCGGGCTCGGGTTTCCGGCGTTCTGGCTCGGCATCATGCTGATTCTGCTGTTCAGTATCGTGCTCGGCTGGTTTCCGGTCTCCGGTTACGGCAGCGATTTTGTAGACCAGCTGCACCATATGGTTCTGCCGTGCCTGACCGTGGCGCTGGCGCTGTCGGCGGTATTGATTCGCAACCTGCGCGCCAGCCTGCTGATGGAGATGAATAGCGACTATGTGGTGGCGGCCCGGGCGCGGGGGCAGCAGGAAAGACGTATCTTCTGGCGGCACGTGCTGCCGAACTCTCTGGTGCCGACCATCAATCTGCTGGCGGTGAATATTGGCTGGCTCATCGGCAGTACGGTGGTGATTGAAAGCGTGTTTGCTATCCCCGGCCTCGGACAGCTGCTGGTTAAGGCGATTTTTAGCCGCGACTACATGGTGGTGCAGGGCGTGGTGATGGTCTTTGCCCTAGCTACCGTAGCGGTCAGCCTGCTGGCGGATATTCTGACCGTGGCCCTCGACCCAAGGATAAAACTATGAAGGCGATAGCGACGTTTTCCCGCCTGCGTCAGCGGGCGATCCCACGTCAGCAGGCGCTCTTCGCCGGGCTGGCGATAGTCGGACTATGGCTACTGGTCGCTTGTCTGGCGCCGTGGATAGCGCCGTTCGATCCGATTGCCCAGGACGCCTCTTCCAGCCTGCTGCCGCCGGGCGGCGCCCATCTCTTCGGTACCGACAACTTTGGCCGCGACGTTTTATCCCGCGTGCTGTGGGGCACGCGGGTCGATCTACAAATCTGCCTGCTGGGGGTGCTGTTCCCCTTTATGCTCGGTACCGCGCTGGGGGCGCTTGCCGGCTATTCTGGCGGCGTGGTCGATGCGCTGGTGATGCGGGTTATTGATATCGTGCTGGCCTTTCCGTTTCTGGTGCTGATGCTGGCAATCATCGCCATTCTCGGGCCGGGGCTGAGCAGCTTTTACATCGCCATGGCGATGGTGGGCTGGGTCTCCTACGCCCGGCTGGTACGCGCTCAGGTACTGACGCTGAAACAGCGCGATTTTATTCTGGCGGCCCGCAGTCTGGGCTACGGCCATCTGCGGATTTTGTTCCGCCATCTGCTGCCGAACGCGCTAACCGGAGCGATCGTTTTTTCGATGTCCGACTGCGTACTGGTGCTGCTGAACGGAGCCGCGGTGAGCTATCTCGGGCTCGGCGTGCAGCCGCCAACCGCCGAATGGGGCGTTATGGTGGCCGAAGGGCAGAGCTTTATCACTACCGCGTGGTGGATAACCACCTTTCCAGGGCTCGCCATCGTGCTGCTGGCGATGGGCTTTAGCCTGCTGGCCGATGGGCTCGGTGACAAGTTAGGAGGACGGGGATGAGTTTGCTGAAGGTGAATCGCCTGGCGGTCACGGGCGGCGAGGATATCGCGCTGGTCGATAACGTCTCATTCACGCTTGAAGCCGGGGAGATGCTGGGGCTGGTTGGCGAAAGCGGGTCGGGAAAAACCGTGACCTGCCGGGCGCTGATGCGCCTGCTGCCGGGGGACGGACTGCGGATTAGCGGCGGTGAGGTTGTGCTCGACGGCCGGGATATCTTACCCCTCAGCGAAGGGCAAATGTCGGCGGTGCGCGGGCGGGAAATCGGTATGATTTTCCAGAACCCGACCAGCCATCTCAATCCGGTGATGACCATTGGGGAGCAGATCGCGGAAAGCCGGCGCCTCCATTTTGCGGCAAACCGCCGTCAGGCGCGGGAAGATGCGCTGGCCCTGCTGCGCCAGGTCGGCATCCCGGACCCGCAGAATCGGCTCAATAGCTATCCGCACGAATTTTCCGGCGGTATGCGCCAGCGGGCGATGATCGCCGTCGCCCTTGCGCCGGAACCGCGGCTGCTGATTGCCGACGAACCGACGACCGCGCTGGACGTCACCGTGCAGATGCAGATTTTGCGCCTGCTCAGCGACCTGCGTGCCGAGCTGGGGCTGGCGGTCATTATGATCACCCACGATCTCGGGGTGGTGGCGCAAACCTGCGACCGGATCGCGGTGATGTACGGCGGCAGGCTCTGCGAGGTGGGCGACAAACGCGAAGTGCTCGCCGGGCCGCTGCACCCCTATACCCGCGGGCTTATTGATTGTCAGCCGGCCAGCGAAGGCGGACGGGGGAGGCTGACAATCATCGACGGCCAGCCGCCGAGCGCCGACCACTTTCCATCAGGCTGTCGCTTTCATCCGCGCTGCCGCCGCGCCGATGAGGCGTGCCTGCAGCAGCCGCCGCTGCATTACGGGCAGGATCGCCATAGCCACGCGGTGGCTTGTCATCACCCCTTACCCACGCTGACCCGACAGGAGGGATAATGGCTAACGCTCACTGGCCGCTGCTTGAGGCCGATAATCTTTGCGTCACCTTCCCGGTGTCGGGTGGTCTTTGGCAGCCGAAGCGGGTCGTGCACGCGGTGAACCAGGTCACGATGCAGATCTTTCCCGGCGAAACGCTCGGTCTGGTCGGCGAATCCGGCAGCGGCAAGAGCACGCTTGGCCGAGCGTTGTTACAGCTTGAACGGGTAGCCGATGGCGAGGTGCGGTTCGAGGGGCAGCGTATTACCCATGGCTTAACCAGCGATATCGCCCGTCTGCGCCAGCAAAGCGCGATGATTTTCCAGGATCCCTTTGCCTCGTTGAACCCGCGGCAGAGCGTTGGAGAGAGCATCGCCGAGGTGCTGCGCGTGCATCAAAAAGTGCCCCGCGGGCAGGAGGCGCTGCGGGTAGCGGAACTGCTCACCCTGGTGGGCCTGCGCCCGCAGCAGGCCAGCGCGAAACCGGCCCAGCTTAGCGGCGGCCAGTGCCAGCGCGTCGGTATTGCCAGAGCGCTGGCCATGGAGCCGCGGCTGATCGTGGCCGATGAGTGCGTCGCGGCGCTGGACGTCTCTATTCAGGGACAGATCGTCAACCTGCTGATGGATCTGCGGGAGAAGATGGGGCTGGCGATTCTGTTTATCGCTCACGATCTGGCGATTGTGCGGCGGCTCTGCGATCGGGTGGCGGTAATGTACCTTGGGCGGATTGTGGAAGAGGGGCCGGCAGAGGCGGTCTTCACCCGTCCGCTGCATCCCTATACCGCCGCGCTGGTCTCGGCGATCCCGGAAATCGACCCGGATAAACCCCTACCGAAAAATTTGCTGGGGGGCGAGCCGCCCAGTCCCGTTGCCGTTCCACAAGGCTGTGCATTTCATCCGCGCTGCCCTTATGCGCAGGTGCAGTGCCGCACCGGCGCACCACCACCAACCCGGCAGATTGCCGATCGCGCTTATGCCTGCGTGCTCAACCTCGCGGGCGATGAGACCGTTTTTCCTTTAACAGGGGGATCTTTTGATGAAGCACAGGCAAGTTAAATTACTGGCGGCGAGCGTTTTTCTGGCGCTTAGCGTGGTGAGCGAAATGGCCCAGGCGGCGGGGGTATTGACCATTGGCCGCCGGGAGGACAGCACCACGTTTGACCCGATAAAATCGGCGCAAAACGCGGATAACTGGGTCTTTTCCAACGTCTTTGACCCGTTGGTGCGGGTGGATAAGAGCGGGACGAAGCTGGAGCCGGGCGTGGCTGAGAGCTGGACGATTTCTCCGGATGGCAAGGTCTACACTTTTAAAATTCGCGACACGACCTTCTCTGACGGCACACCGCTAACCGCCAGCGATGCGGCGTTTAGCTTGATGCGTATCCGCGATGATGAAGGCTCGCTGTGGCGCGACTCCTATAGCATTATTGCCAAAGCGGAAGCCCCGGACCCGCGCACGCTGGTAGTGACGCTGAAATCGCCGTCAGCGCCGTTCTTGTCGCAGCTGGCCCTGCCGAACGCCTCGGTGATTTCGCAGAAGGCGATGAAAGCGGAAGGCGAAGAGGCGTTTGCCGAAAAACCCGTGGGCTCCGGCGCGTTTAGCGTGAAAGAGTGGCTGCGCGGGGAAAAGATCGTGCTGGTGAAGAATCCGCACTTCTGGCAGGCGAAAAACGTCAGCCTCGATGGCGTGGAGTGGTTAACCATTCCGGACGATAATACCCGCATGCTGAAGGTGCAGGCCGGCGAGCTCGACGCCGCGCTGACCGTGCCTTTCTCGCGCATTGCATCGTTACAAAAGGATGCCAATCTGAAGGTGGAACTGGACCCCTCCACGCGCGAGGACCATCTGCTGATCAACCATTCTCACGGCGCGCTGGGCAAGGTGGAGGTGCGCCAGGCGCTGGACTTCGCGATTGATAAAGACGCGATCGTGAAGACCGTGACCTTTGGCTACGGCCAGGTGGCCAACTCCTATATTCCCGCCGGGGCGCTTTACCACTACCAGGATAATCTTCGTCGGCCATACGATCCGCAAAAGGCCAAAGCGATGCTGAAAGCGGCGGGCGCTGCCGATCTGAAGCTGAACTACGTGGTCAACGCCGGGGATGAAGTCGATGAGCAGATTGCCATTTTGCTGCAACAGCAGCTGGCGAAAGCCGGGGTGACGGTGAATTTGCAAAAAGTCGACCCGAGCCAGAGCTGGGATATGCTGGTGGCCGGAGAGTACGATATTTCGGTGATGTACTGGACTAACGATATTCTCGACCCCGATCAGAAAACCACTTTCGTGCTGGGTCACGATGCCAATATGAACTATATGACCCGCTATCATAACGAGCAGGTAAAAGCGCTGGTGGCTGCCGCGCGCGTCGAAATGGACGGTAAAAAGCGCGAGCAGATGTATATCGACTTGCAAAAAATGGCCAAGGCCGATGTGAACTGGGTCGATCTGTATTACAGCCCGTACCGCAACGTCAGCCGCAAAAATATCGACGGTTTTTATCAGAATCCGCTGGGACGTTTCTTCCTGGAGGATACCGTAAAACGCTAATGCCTCTTTGCGCCGGTTGTCCTCTGACGCCGGCGCCTTTTTCATCTTTCCGGCGGCGCGACGCGGTTTGATGCATATCAACGAGCACATTAACTTTTACTATAAAAACTAAAAAAGAGTTGTAACCCCGCCTGCTTTTATTCAATTTATGTGGTGAATGTTTAATGTATTCCAATAAATAAAGCATATATACATTAAAAAACAACACGTTAAATAAATCAGGGGTTAATTTTTGTGGCAAGTGCAAACAAACTCACGCTGTTCATCGTCATCTTCATGCTGCTGGGGATCCTCTCCGGCGCGGCCATCCACGCTTACGGCGGGCAAACGACCATTACCGCATGGTCGGAAAACATTACGCTGCTAACCGATGTGTTCCTGCGCCTGATTAAAATGGTGATAGCGCCATTAGTCTTCAGTACCCTGACGGTCGGCATTATGCGCCTTGGCGAAACGGCGACCATTGGCCGGGTCGGCGGTAAAGCCATGGTGTGGTTTATTACCTCGTCAATTCTCTCCATTCTGGTCGGGCTGGTGATCGTCACCCTTGAGCATCCCGGCGCCGGTCTGAACCTGGCGATCCCGAAAGAGTCCGTGGATACCGGGCTGGCGGTGAGCGGGATGAGCCTGAAAGGCTTTCTGACCCATACCATCCCGACCAGCATTACCGAAGCGATGGCCAGCAACGAGATTCTGCAAATCGTGGTGTTCTCGATGTTCTTCGGTATTGCCGGGGCATCGCTGGGGGAGAAATTCAATGCTCCGCTGGTGGCGGCGCTCAACGTGGTTTCCCACATTATGCTGAAGGTGACCGGGTACGTGATGTACGTCGCGCCGCTGGCGATTTTCGCCGCTATCTCTTCGGTTATCGCCTCGCAGGGGCTGGGGATCCTGCTTAACTACGCCTCGTTTATCGGCGGATACTATGTCGCGATCCTGCTGACCAGCGCGGTGCTGCTGGCGGTGGGGTATATGGTGCTCAAAAAAGAGGTTTTTCGCCTGCTGAATATGCTGAAAGACCCGGTGCTGGTGGCGTTCACCACCAGCAGTTCCGAAGCGGCCTATCCGAAGACCCTGGAGCGCCTGGTGGAATTTGGCTGTTCGCGAAATATCGCGTCGTTTGTGCTGCCCATCGGCTACTCCTTTAACCTGGTCGGCTCAATGGTGTACTGCTCTTTTGCCGCCATGTTCATCGCTCAGGCCTATAATGTTCAGCTGAGCTTTAGCGAAATTACCGTGATGATGCTGACGCTGATGCTGGCCTCGAAAGGGATTGCCGGGGTACCGCGTTCGGCGCTGGTGGTGCTGGCCGCGACCATCCCGAGCTTCAATATTCCGGTGGCGGGTATTTTGCTGCTGATGGGCATTGACCATTTCCTCGATATGGGGCGCTCAGCGATTAACGTGCTGGGTAATGGGATTGCGACGGCGATGCTGTCAAAAAATGAAGGTCAACTGCAGGAAGAGGTCCCGGAGGCTGAAGCCGCGCCTCAGCAGGCCGAAGCCTGATCGTCGCGCGCCCTCTCTGACGGGGGCGCGTTCCGCAGAGAAAAAGAGGCCCCTAACAGGCACGCAAGGGGCAATGTGACGAAGTAACAGATTCCTCGATAAAGACGTTGTTCTTATTATATAAAAATACGCTCCGGTATTTTCACATTGAGGAACCGGGTAATGGTACCCGCAGCCTGTTACCCCTGAGTAGATGTTTTTGAGGTTACCGATCTTTTTCGGAATCCCGTCGCTAACAAGCCGTCAAATTCCTAATTTTAACGTACAGAATGCGCTCACCGGCGGGCACAGCGCGAGTTTACCAGCGCTCTTTTAACAAGTTAATGAACTGAAAAAAGTCATGATTGTTATTAAGACGGTATTTTTCCATGATTTTGCTTTTGTGCCAGGTGATGGTTTTGGGGGTGACTTTGTTGAGGGCGGAAATTTTAATGATATCAAAGCCATCGATGATGCCGGTGGCGACGGCAGCCTGCGATTTGGAGAGCATTTTATGCGGGCAATGGGTGCAAACGAGCGTGGAGTTGCTGTTCTGCGCGCCGGGGAGAATTTCGCTCCTTTTTAGCTCCTGGGCAATAATTTCGAACATCTCATCGATATTGACCGATTTGATAGAGACAAAGATAACGCCCTTGAGACAGTTAACGATCAGCTCTTTTTCCGGCAGCTTGTCATAGCTGTGCAGGATAATCACCGAACTGTTTTTTTTACGGTTCTTTATGCTGGTATTGCACAGATAGATCTCGCCGGGGAGAACTTCAGCGATGATGATATCTTTATCTAAAAAATCATTATGCTTATAAGAAAAAGCGACTTTAAGATTCCCGCTGCGGCTGATGAGCTCATTGACGACGGAAACCAATGATTCTCTGAGAAAGGTATTTCTGGTGTTGATGGCGATGTTTACTTTTTTCATGGCGTTATTTCCCTGATATATCAACATAACGCCATGTTGTGATCAATCCTCCGGGCGTATGCGGTGATTGTTGCTATGCAGATTTCGTTATTATTAATGTGACTTTAGTTATTTTCTGCGCGTAGAGTTCTTTGCTGAAAACGGAAATTTCTGTTTTCGCCTGTCGCGGATATACGACACAAGACTATAAACAGATACGCAAAGGCAAAATATGCACAGCAATAAGGCTAACCATGTTTGCATGGCCATAATTGAGATCCTTTAACTTAATTTTTGGTGTTAAAAATGTACCTCGCAGGCACGTGAATATTTTTATACTCTTCGTTAAACCGTGCTCGCGATGCGCGGACGAAATGCGCATGACAAGCGGCCTGCATTCGGCTCGCGCTGAATTCAGCAATAGCCTGATAGCTCAGGTCGCTTTGGGTCGAAACGCTCACGACGCCCGGTCAATGTAAGAAAATTCTTAATGTGCTGTCAGTCTCATTTCTCTCATTCCTCTCAAAAACTGAAAAAAATTAACAAGAAACGCCAGGATGAAAACATATTCGCCATGACCCCGCGCGGATGGCGGAACGGTGGCCGGCGGCGTCGCCGCTGCCGGCTGGGGAAAGGTCAGGAGAGAAACGCCAGCCCTTTGCCAAAAATCGCGCGAATCGGCAGGGTGATGCCCTGTAGGCGGGCCTTGTGGCGCAGGCGGCTGATCACCACGTCGATGCGGTGCAGTTCCGGCTCGCCCTCATCGGTAAACAGCGAAGTGTGCAGGTCAACTTTGCTGCACACTTCATTGCGATTACGCATTAAGACTTCCAGCAGCCGGTACTCTTGCTGCGTTAGCGGCAGGATCCGCCCCGATGGCGCCACCAGGCGCTCGCTCTGGAGAATCCAGTGGGAAGGGGCTGACCGCTCTGCTGATGGCGCCGGATTGACGCCTTCCGCCGGTTGTTGCTGGCGAAGCCGGGAGCCCAGCGCGTGGATGCTCTCCGCGAGGTCGGAAAAGTTGACCGGCTTGATGAGATAGAGGTCGGCGCCGGCGTTTAAGGCCTGGAGCCGATCCTGCTCATGCCCTCTGGCGGTAATGACAACCAGGCCGAACTGGCCAATCTCGTGCAGATAGTCCAGCACGCTAAACCCGTCTTCGCCCGGCAGGCCAATATCGATAAGAACGATATCAACCGGATCGCGATGCAGCTGCCGCCAGAAGGCCTCGGCGCTGCCGACGCCCCAGGCGTCAAAGCCGCGATGGCGCAGAAAAGCCAGCAGCTCGTCGAGTAGATCTGCGCTATCTTCAATGATAGCTACGCGTAGTGTCATGGTTTGTCCTTCTGCTGTCCCGTCAGCGGGAGAGTGAGCGCAAATTCGCATCCGGCTGAGCTATTTTCTGCCAGCCACAGGTCCCCGCCGTGGGCCTGGATGATTTGTCGGGCGACGTACAGCCCAAGACCGGTCCCGGCCGGCGTTGTGGTGTGCGTTTCGCCGCGTCGGTAGCGCTCGTAAATATGCTCGACCTGTTCCGGCGGGATGCCGGGACCGCGATCGCCAATGCGTAATTCAACGTGCTTTTCCTGCTGATAAATCTCGATTCTTATTTCGCCTGCTGCAGCATATTTAACCGCGTTATCGAGCAGGTTGGCGATCGCAATACACAGCAGCCCGCTATCAATAAACAGCACCGGCGAAGGGGATTGCGGGCCGACAGTTTGCCCCTCAAGGGTGACATTCAAATAATGATTAAGCGAAAGATCCACGACGGTCGCCGCCATATGGATGACCGGCAGCAGTTCGGCATCCTGCTTGTCGGCGTGCAGGTCTCGGGAGGAGAGGCGGGCGTCGGCCAGGCAATTATCGGTAAGCTGCACCAGGCGGGTTGTCGCGCGCTGCATGCGGTCGAGGCGCAAGCTCTGGGTGACGGTTGCGGGACTCAGGCGCAGGTTTTCCAGCGCCGCCTGGAGGATCGCCAGCGGCGTTCTGAACTCATGCGCCACCATTCCCATAAACTGGCGCTGGTGGAAGCTGGCCTCGCGTTCAATCTGCAGTTCCCGCGCCAGCTGCTGCTTGCGCACCAGGGTACGGTTTTCCGCCCGCACCCGCAGTACCGCGATGATCAGGACGGTGACGATATGGATAATCAGCGCGTACTGCCAGGTGGAATAAACCATGTTATGAAACGGAATGACGCCGTGGATAGAGAGCAGCGCCAGCCCGGCGGAGACGACGTATACCGGCGGCAGCAGCCCCAACAGCAGGGTGTTGATATCAATCGCTTTGCGCCGCCACAGCATCCATGAGGTGATCAACAGAATCGGCGCGGCGATGAAGAATATCCCCGCTTCAATCTGCATCGCCTGGCCGTAAAACCCTAGCGGGATACTGATCTGCAGAACAATGTTTAAGGCGATCGCCGCCAGCAGCAGTTGATGCAGCCGCGGCATGTTTTTCTTCAAATCGAAAACTTCGCTATGCAACCACAGCGCGGTGGCGTAGCTCACCAGCGACAGGCAGCTAATCATGTAATCCTGCACCGGCAGCAGGGCGTCGCCAAAGAGCCATTCCGGGTAGCCATGAAGGGCCGCGACGAGCGGATAGTTGAGCGAGAACAGGCAGATCCCCCACAGCAGGCGTCGGCGCAGCGCGACGGCAAGCCACAGGGCGATACCGCTGGCAATCACCGCCAGGCCAAAATAGAAACTCCAGAAGGCGGTATCGAGGGTGGCCGAACGCACGAACTCCTGCGGCGACGAGAGCGTCGCCAGCAGGATCAGGGTGCTGGTGCTCTGGAGACGGAAGACCATCTCGTAGCCAGCCGCCGTGGGCGGGGGCGGTAAAATCAGCACGCTTTCGCGGTAGTCGAGATCGTTATCGCGGGCGGAAGCGTGGTCGCCAAACTCTTTTTGTTTCCAGGGGGCATCGCTGCCGCAGGGGCGATAAAATACGCTCAAGCGATCGACAAACGACGGACCGAGCTGCAGCCAGCGCTGCTCGCCTGCAAACCAGGCCGCCGGGAGCGAAGTACGTAGCCAGTAGGTCTTTGACGAATAACCGAACGACGGGATAAGCGGCGCCGTTTTTAGCGCCTCCTGTGGCAGCGAAAGAAAGGCGTCGAGGGGCATCGTGTCGCTGGCGTCGGCGTACCAGTAGACCGGGATATCGATACCCAACTGGCGGACTTCCGCACGCGCCGGCGCCCACCACTGCAGGGAAATAATGACGCCGCACATTGCCCAGAAATACGCGCTGTGGCTCCTGCGAATAAGATCAAAAAAAGCGCACGAACGATTCAATCACGCCCCCTTGCGGCATGGATTAATAAATCAGTACGGTATAAACGAACAGGGACTCTGCTACTGGCACAGATAACCCTCCGCCATTCGGGAAATATACGTGTAGGGCTGGACAACGCAGCATTCTGCTGGTGCCGAAGATATTATTCCAGCGTTATCTACGCGCCGGGGAACTGGCCAGACCTGCTGTAAGAAGATCCTTAATCAAAGTTAACGTATGGGGGAGATGCATAATAAGCAAGCGGAAAGTTCAGTCACGACATACGGATTTACGATGTTATGCCATGAATTCACGCGATAGTTATATAAAAAGTGGCAATAAATTATTTAATCAGCGCATATAAAACCCGATAGTTATATTAAACGTTAATTACCGTTGTTATTGATGGCCGGATAACGGCGGCACATCGCCCACCTCATCAAACGAAGTTGGGTACGGTCCGAAGGTTTGTAGACGGCCAGGGGATGACAATGATTAGCATGGCGTTAACATTCCCGGCCCCTGTTTTAAGACGATGGATTTTAACTATTTGAAATGAAATGGATTAATTGTTTGTTTTTTGTCGTAAATGTTAACAGCAGATGCAAAAGCCAAAAATACCCGTATAATCATTGTCCCTTTTCCTGTCTTAAGTTTAAGCTGGAGGCACAATGGAGCTCAGTCGCAGGCAGTTCTTTCGCATCTGCGCGGGTGGTATGGCAGGGACGACCGTAGCATCGCTTGGTTTTCTTCCCTCGTTTTCCGCTCACGCAGAGACGCGTCAATATAAACTCTTAAAAGCTAAAGAAACCCGTAATAACTGCACCTACTGTTCAGTCGGCTGCGGGATCCTCATGTACAGCTTCGGAGATAACGCCAAAAACGTGCGTGAACGCATTTATCACGTCGAAGGCGATCCCGATCATCCCGTGAGCCGCGGATCGCTGTGCCCAAAAGGCGCAGGCGTACTGGACTATATTCACAGCGATAACCGTTTACGCTATCCGGAGTACCGCGCGCCGGGCTCGGACAAGTGGACGCGTATGAGCTGGGATGAGGCCATCGATCGTATCGCGCGATTGATGAAAGATGATCGCGACGCCAACTTTATCGAAAAGAATGCCCAGGGCGTCACCGTCAACCGCTGGACCTCAACCAGCATGCTGTGCTCTTCGGCGGCGAGCAATGAAACCGGGATCCTTGACGGTAAATTTACCCGCGCGCTGGGGATGGTATCGATTGACTGCCAGGCGCGCCTTTGCCATGGCCCGACGGTATCGGCGCTGGCGCCAACCTTTGGTCGTGGGGCGATGACCAACAACTGGGTGGATATTAAAAACGCCAACGTGGTGCTGATTATGGGCGGCAACGCGGCGGAAGCGCATCCGGTAGGGTTCAAATGGGTTATCGAAGCCAAAATTAAAAATAATGCGACGGTGATCGTCGTTGATCCGCGCTTTAACCGCAGCGCGGCGGTGGCTGACCTGTACGCGCCCATTCGCGCCGGCTCCGACAGCGCTTTCCTGCTCGGCGCGATCCGCTATCTTATCGAACACGATCGGATACAGCATGAGTACGTGCGTCACTACACCAACGCCAGCATGATCGTGCGGGAAGATTATGATTTCGACGAGGGGCTGTTTAGCGGTTTTGATCCGCAGAAGCGTCAGTACGATAAAACCAGCTGGAACTATGAACTCGACGCGAACGGCCTCGCCAGGCGCGATGATACGTGGAACCATCCGCGCTGCGTCTGGAATCTATTGAAGCAGCACGTTGAGCGCTATACGCCAGAGCTGGTCAACCGCCTGTGCGGCACCTCGTTACACGATTTTCAGCGCATTTGCGAACTGTTAGCCAGCACCAGCGCTGCGAATCGAACCGCGACAATCCTGTATGCCCTCGGCTGGACCCACCACACCACCGGAGCGCAGACCATCCGCGCGGCCGCGATGCTGCAGCTGCTGCTGGGCAATATCGGCATGGCCGGCGGCGGCGTTAACGCGCTGCGCGGGCACTCCAATATTCAGGGCTATACCGACCTGGGACTGCTTTCGACCAATCTGCCGGGATATATGCCGCTACCGTCGGAAAAACAGGTTGATTATCAGAGCTATATTTCACAAATCACCCCCGCGGCGCTGGGCGTGAACGAAGTGAACTACTGGCAAAATACGCCGAAGTTTTTCGTCAGCATGATGAAAAGCTTCTGGGGCGATGCCGCAACCGCGGAAAACAGCTGGGGCTATGACTGGCTGCCGAAATGGGATCGTTTATACGATGTCATGACCCAGGCCGAGCTAATGGCCCAGGGCAAAATCAACGGCTACGTGGTACAGGGATTTAACCCGCTGGCGGCGTTCCCGGATAAAAACAAATCCGCCCGCGCGCTGGCGAAGCTCAAATATCTGGTGGTGATCGATCCGCTGGTGACCGAGTCGTCGAATTTCTGGCAGAATCACGGCGAAATGAACGACGTGCGTCCTGCAGATATCCAGACCGAAGTCTTCCGCCTGCCGTCCTCCTGCTTCGCCGAAGAGAACGGTTCGATCGCCAACTCGGGCCGCTGGCTACAGTGGCACTGGGCGGCGGCCGAACCGCCGGGCGAAGCGCTCCACGACGGCAAAATTCTCGGACGCCTGTTTATGCGCCTGCGCGATCTGTATCGGCAAGAGGGCGGCGCAAACCCGGCGCCGGTGCTGAATATGTCCTGGGATTATCACGATCCCCTCGACCCGCAGCCGGAAGAGGTCGCCAGGGAGGCCAACGGCAAGGCGCTGCGCGATATCGTTGACGAGCAGGGCCGGGTAGTTGTCAAAAAAGGCCAGCAGCTGAGCAGCTTCGCGCAGCTAAAAGATGACGGTTCAACCAGCAGCTACTGCTGGGTTTACTGCGGCTGCTGGACCGAGCAGGGCAATCAGATGGCGAACCGCGATAATAGCGACCCGTATGGTTTAGGCTGTACGCCCGGCTGGGCATGGTCCTGGCCGGCGAACCGCCGCATCCTCTACAACCGCGCCTCCGCGGACCCGGCGGGTAAACCCTGGGATCCGCAGCGCTCGCTGCTGAACTGGGACGGCAAACGCTGGACCGGTATGGACGTCGCCGACTATAGCCAGGCGGCGCCGAACACCAACGTCGGGCCGTTTATCATGAATCCGGAAGGCGTGGCGCGCCTGTTCTCGCTGGACAAACTAAACGATGGCCCGTTCCCGGAACACTATGAGCCTGTCGAATCGCCGATTGGCACCAACCCACTGCACCCGAAGGTGGTCTCCAGCCCGGTAGCGCGCATCTATCACGATGACCTGGCGAATATGGGCAAAGCGGATGAGTTCCCCTACGTGGCGACAACCTACTCGATCACCGAACTGTTCCGTCACTGGACCAAGCATGCGCGGCTGAACGCCATCGTTCAGCCCGAGCAGTTTGTTGAAATTGGCGAGGCGTTGGCGAAGGAGAAGGGCATCGTCGCGGGGGACACGGTAAAAGTGATGTCGAAGCGCGGGTTTATTAAAGCCAAAGCGGTAGTCACTAAGCGAATACAGGCGCTGGTTATTGATGGGCGTACGGTGAATACCATCGGTATTCCGTGCCACTGGGGTTTTGAGGGGGCGACGCGGAAAGGATTCCTGGCCAATACGCTGACGCCATCGGTGGGGGACGCGAACTCGCAGACGCCTGAATATAAAGCTTTCCTCGTGAACGTGGAAAAGGCGTAACGGAGACGAATTATGGCTTATCAATCGCAAGACATTATCCGTCGTTCCGCGACTAACGGCTTCACCCCCGCGCCCCGCGCGCGGGACCACCAGGAAGAGGTGGCGAAGCTTATCGACGTCACCACCTGTATCGGCTGTAAAGCCTGTCAGGTGGCCTGTTCCGAGTGGAACGACATCCGGGATGAAGTCGGTCACAACGTCGGGGTGTACGATAACCCCGCCGACCTGACCGCCAAATCCTGGACCGTGATGCGCTTCTCGGAAGTGGAGCAGAACGACAAACTGGAGTGGCTCATCCGCAAGGATGGCTGTATGCACTGCGCCGACCCGGGCTGCCTGAAGGCCTGCCCGGCGGAAGGGGCGATCATCCAGTACGCCAACGGCATCGTCGACTTCCAGTCCGAGCAGTGCATCGGCTGCGGCTACTGCATCGCCGGCTGCCCGTTCAACGTGCCGCGCCTGAACCCGGAAGATAACCGCGTCTACAAATGTACGCTGTGCGTCGACCGCGTTAACGTTGGCCAGGAGCCGGCGTGCGTGAAAACCTGCCCGACCGGCGCTATCCACTTCGGCTCCAAAGAGGAGATGAAAACGCTGGCGGGCGAGCGCGTCGCCGAGCTGAAAACCCGCGGTTACGACAACGCGGGGCTGTACGATCCGGCCGGCGTTGGCGGCACGCACGTGATGTACGTGCTGCACCACGCCGACAAGCCGAACCTGTACCACGGCCTGCCGGAGAACCCGGAAATCAGCGCCACGGTTAAGTTCTGGAAAGGGATCTGGAAGCCTCTCGCGGCGGTCGGCTTCGCGGCCACCTTCGCCGCCAGCATCTTCCACTACGTCGGCGTCGGTCCGAACCGCGCGGAAGAGGAAGAGGACAATCTGGATGAAGAGAAAGACGAGGTGCGCAAATGAAAAGACGTGACACCATCGTGCGCTACACCGCGCCGGAACGCATCAACCACTGGGTCACCGCCTTCTGCTTCGTGCTGGCGGCGGTGAGCGGGCTGGGCTTTTTCTTCCCGTCCTTCAACTGGCTGATGCACATCATGGGCACCCCGCAGCTGGCGCGTATTCTGCACCCTTTCGTGGGCGTGATTATGTTTGCCTCGTTCATCATCATGTTCTTCCGCTACTGGCACCATAACCTGATCAACCGGGACGATATTTTCTGGGCGAAGAACATTCGCAAGATTGTGGTCAACGAGGAAGTGGGCGACACCGGGCGCTATAACTTCGGCCAGAAGTGCGTGTTCTGGGCGGCGATTATCTTCCTGGTGCTGCTGCTGGTGAGCGGGGTGATTATCTGGCGTCCGTACTTTGCGCCGGCGTTCTCCATCCCGGTTATCCGCGTCGCGCTGATGCTGCACTCCTTCTCGGCGGTCGCGCTGATCGTGGTGATCATGGTGCATATTTACGCCGCGCTGTGGGTGAAGGGCACCATTACCGCGATGGTGGAAGGCTGGGTGACGAAGACCTGGGCGAAGAAGCATCACCCGCGCTGGTACCGTGAAGTGAAAGCGAAGCGGACGAAGGATTGATAAAACAAATACGATAAATTTGCTGCCATGCAGCGGATATTATCGTAGCGAGCGCGCGTAATGGCAGGGAAACCGCAAGGTGAACAAGCGATTACGCGCTATTTTTATCGGTAATTATTAGAGGGTAATCAACATAAAACCGCTGATAATAACGCTGTTTTATGAATGTTTTGGTTATCCATATCAAAGAATCGCCGGACGACTCTGGTTATGTTGGCCGTTGCGCCCGGAGAAACGCCCGGGTTAATTCATCACTCGTTGTGGAAGGGGACCTGACAGGATGACGACGAAATCGCTAACGCTTTCTTTGGATGAACAACAGTCAATTCCTTTGAGTACGGTCTCGGGGACCCTGGGCTACCTCGGCATGGATATTCGTCCGCTGGCTTCCGCCGGGATATGCAGTTTCGACCCCGGTTTTGCTAACACCGCAGGCTGTAAGTCGGCCATCTCGTGGATCGATACTGAAAAGAGCATTCTGCTGCACCGCGGCTATCCGGTCGATCAGCTGGCGCGCCAGTGCGACTTCCTGGAAGTGGCGTGGATTCTGCTGCGCGGCGATGCGCCTGACGAAGCCAGCTATCAGGACTTCAAAAACACGATTACCCGCCATAGCCTGGTGCATGAGCAGATTGCCCGCATGTGCAGCAGCTTTCGTCGCGACTCGCATCCGATGGCCTTAATGTGCGCCCTGGTAGGCACCCTGGCGGCGTTCTATCACGATGTGCTGGACGTTGAAAATCCTGAGCACCGCGCGCTGGCCGCCACCCGCCTGCTGTCGAAAATGCCAACGCTCGCGGCGATGAGCTATAAGTTTTCAATTGAGCAACCGGCGCAGTATCCGCGCAACGATCTTTCCTATGCGGGGAATTTCCTGCATATGCTGTTTGCTATTCCGGCGGAACAGTATCAGCTGAATCCGGTGATTGAGCAGGCGATGAACCAGATCCTGGTGCTGCACGCCGACCATGGCCAGTGCGCATCGACGACCACCGTCCGGGCGGCGGGCTCCTCCGGGGCGAATCTCTTTGCCTGCGTCGCCGCCGGGCTCGCGTCTCTGTGGGGACCGGCCCACGGTGGGGCGAACGAAGCCAGTATGCGGATGCTGGAGGAGATCAACACCGTTGATCAAATTCCGGCGTTCCTGAGCAAAGCGAAACGCGACCCGCAGACGTTCCGTCGTCTGGGATTCGGTAACTCTCGCTACCGTCATCTTGACCCGCGCGCCGCTATTTTGCGCGAGACCTGTCATCGGGTACTGGAAGAGCTGGGGATGTCCGACATGCCGTTGCAGGTGGCGATGGCCCTCGAAGAGGTGGCGCTGACCGACCCGTACTTTGTTGAAAATGGCCTGTCGCCGAGCGTGGATTTCTATACTGCGGTGATCCTCAAGGCGATGGGGCTGCCTTCATCGATGTTTGTGGTGATTACCGCCGTGGGCAGAACGCTTGGCTGGGTGGCGCACTGGAACGAAATGCACGAAGCGCCGCTGACGATTTATCGTCCGCGGCAGATTTATACCGGCGAACAGCGGCGGGATTATGTTTCACGGCGTGAAGGGAAATAACAGAGCGCGGTTTTGATATTGTGTTCGTATTGTTGCCGGGCGGCGGCTGACGCCTTGCCCGGCCTACCAAACCCTGGTCGGTAGCCCGGATAAGGCGTCAGCCGCAATCCGGGATCGTACCGTGTGATTAACGAAACACCACCTGCGCCCAGCGGGCCAGCCCGGCGGTGACCGAGCCAAAATCATCGCCGCCGGCCACCGGAATGCCCGGCAGGTGTGCCGCCAGCGCTTTTTTGATCAACGGCGAGCGAGCGCTGCCGCCGGTCAGGTAAATCACATCCGGCTTGTCATTGCTGTTATCCAGCGCCAGCTGAACCTGCTCCATGATGCGGGCCAGCGGCTGATCCAGCGCCGCTTCCAGACCCTGCTGGCTGATGGCTGTCGCCAGCTCGTCGCTGATAAACGGCAGCCCGGCGGTGACGCTCGGCTGCGCGGACAGGGCGATTTTGCTCTCTTCCGCGCTCCGCACCAGGCGATAGCTCAGACGCTGACGCCAGACCTTCAGCAGCAGCGCGACTTTTTCGCTATCGCGGGCGCTGCGCAGCAAATCGTTAAGCAGGCGACCATTGGCGGCACTGTAAAAATCGGTTTGCGCCGGGACGTCGTTAATCGCCACCGCATTCCACCACGGCAGAATCGGCAGCGCGATGCCTTTTTCGGTATCGCCGCCCATACCCAGCAGCGGCATCAGGCATTTAAAGGCCAGGGCGATATCAAGGTCGTTACCGCCGACCCGGCAGCCGCTGTGGCCAAGCAGGCTTTGCTGGCGATCGGCTTTTTCTCGCCACTGCGGCCCCATCAATAGCAGTGAACAGTCGGTGGTACCGCCGCCGATATCGACGACCAGCACGCGTTTTTCCTCGCTCAGCGTCGCTTCGAAATCCAGACCGGCGGCGACCGGTTCAAACTGAAACACCACGTCGCGGAAGCCCGCGCGCTTTGCCGCACGTTCGAGAATGCCCTGCGCCTGGGCGTTGGCGTCATCGCCGCCCAGTCCCTGAAAGTTAATCGGCCGGCCGATAACCGCCTGGTCGATGGTTTCCGGCAGCTGCGTTTGCGCCTGGAGTTTGATATGCAGCATCATGGCGCATACTAAGTCTTCAAACAGCGCCACCTGCTGCGGCTTGAGCCCGCTGGCGCCGAGAAAGGATTTCGGCGACTTCACAAAGTAGACTTCTTCCGGATCTTCAACGTATTGATGCAGCGAAGCGAGACCAAACTGCACGCTGTTGCCGAGTACGTCGATATCTTCCTCGCGGTTGAAGCTAATGGCGCGACGCAGCAGCGCCTGGTTTTCATCCCCGTTGGGCGGGACATCGTGATGGCGGTAGAGCCACTCGCTGACCGCTTCGCGGGTCGGCGCGCAAAGCATGGATGGCAGCAGTGAACTGCCGTTTTCCAGCGTTAACAGCTGCGGCGTATTCTCGCGCATTACCGCCACCGAACAGTTAGCGGTACCGTAGTCAAAACCAATAAACATAGCCTGCAAAATCCCCATGCCGGTGAAGAAGGGGGGCGACTTTAGCGGATTGACGGCACTGCGACAACTGGAATTTAAAAGCAAGGCGCCCGCGGCGCAGAGCCGCTATGATTGAAGCGCTAAAAAAGGAGAAATGATGACGCTGCTACCCTGGCATCCCCCCTACGACTGGCAATGGATGTTTCATTTTCTTGAGGCGCGTACCGTGCAGGGGATTGAAACTTTTGTCGACAACAGCTACTGCCGCAGCTTTGCCCTCAATGGCCACGCCGGGCTGATCGCGGTGACGCCGGATGACGCCGCGCAGGGCATGCGGGTGACGCTTTCCGCCGGGCTACAGCCGGTCGCGGAAGAGTGCCTGGCGCGGGTTGCGCGCTTATTTGATTTGTCCTGCGACCCGCAGCGGATCGCCCTGACGCTGGGAAACCTCGCGCTGCCAAGGCCGGGGCTGCGCCTGCCGGGATCCCTGGATGCGTTTGAACAAGCGGTACGCGCGGTGCTCGGCCAACTGGTGAGCGTGGCCATGGCGGCAAAGCTGACCGGGAAAGTGGTGGCTGCCTTCGGGGAACCGTTGACCGATGCGCCGGGCTTTTATCTGTTCCCGAGCGTGCAGCGGCTGGCGCAGGCCGATCCGCTGGCGCTGAAGGCGCTGGGTATGCCCCTGCGGCGGGCGGAGGCGCTGATTCACCTGGCGCGGGCGGCCATCAGCGGCGAACTTCCCCTCCGGGCGCCGGATAATATCGACGCTGGAATAAAGCAGCTGCAGACGCTGCCCGGCATTGGCCGCTGGACGGCGAACTATTTCGCGCTGCGCGGCTGGCAGGCGCCGGATATCTTTCTGGCGGATGATTATCTGATTAAACAGCGTTTTCCCGGCATGACGCCGAGCCGGATTGCGCGCTACGCCAGCCGCTGGCACCCCTGGCGCTCGTACGCTTTATTGCATATCTGGTATACGCAAGGCTGGTCGCCGGAGGAGGAATAGACCCGAGAGGCGCTTAGCACTGGTATCGACGCGCTGAAATCCCTATAATTGCGGCGTTTGGCGGTCAACCGCCACCCTTCCTACATTCCCAGGTTAATCAGGTCGCAAAAATTTATGACTGATACGTCTCATCAGTGCGTCATTATAGGCATCGCCGGCGCATCGGCTTCGGGCAAAAGCCTTATCGCCAGTACGCTATATCGTGAATTACGTGAACAGGTCGGCGATGAACATATCGGCGTTATTCCGGAAGACAGCTATTACAAGGATCAAGGTCATCTGTCGATGGAAGAGCGTGTAAAAACCAACTATGACCATCCAAGCTCCATGGATCATAGTCTGCTGTTTCAGCATCTGCAGATGCTGAGAAGCGGCCAGCCGATAGAGTTGCCGGTATACAGCTACGTTGAACATACCCGTATGCCGGAAACTATCCATATCGAACCGAAGAAAGTCATCATTCTTGAAGGGATTCTGCTGCTGACCGACGCTCGCCTGCGCAACGAACTCAGCTTCTCCATTTTTGTCGACACCCCGCTGGACATTTGCCTGATGCGCCGCATCAAGCGAGACGTCAACGAGCGCGGACGTTCGATGGATTCAGTGATGGCGCAGTACCAGAAAACGGTGCGCCCGATGTTCCTGCAGTTTATCGACCCTTCCAAGCAGTATGCCGATATTATTGTGCCTCGCGGCGGTAAGAACCGTATCGCCATCGATATTCTGAAGGCCAAAATCAGTCAGTTCTTTGAATAACACGAACGAATTGTGTAACGTGCAAAGAGAAGCCAATTTGCCCTTATCCCCGGAAGGCGTAGGGGCGCAATGCCTTAAAGGAGAACGTTCATGCGTCTGTGCGACCGAGATATAGAAGCCTGGTTGGATGAGGGGCGACTGGCCATTAATCCGCGCCCGCCCGTTGAGCGCATTAATGGCGCGACGGTCGATGTTCGGCTGGGGAATAAGTTTCGGACTTTCCGCGGGCACACGGCGGGCTTTATTGACCTGAGCGGGCCGAAGGCGGAAGTCAGCGCGGCGCTGGATCGGGTGATGAGCGAAGAGATTGTTCTGCCGGATGGTGAGGCGTTCTTCCTGCATCCGGGCGAGCTGGCGCTGGCGGTGACCTTTGAATCGGTTACCCTGCCGCCGGATCTCGTCGGCTGGCTGGATGGCCGTTCTTCGCTAGCGCGTCTGGGCTTGATGGTGCACGTTACCGCGCACCGCATCGATCCGGGCTGGTCCGGCTGTATCGTTCTGGAATTCTATAATTCGGGTAAGCTGCCGCTGGCGCTGCGTCCAGGGATGCTGATCGGCGCGTTAAGTTTTGAACCCTTATCCGGCCCGGCGGTGCGTCCTTATAACCGCCGCGAAGATGCGAAATATCGCGACCAGCAGGGCGCGGTAGCGAGTCGAATCGACAAGGATTGATAATTTTAGCGGTTTGCTGAGGATGCCATGAGACGAATTCTGACCACGCTGATGATCTTACTGGCGGTAGTTGTCGCCGGTCTTACCGCGCTGGTATTGCTGGTCAACCCCAACGATTTTCGCGCCTATATGGTTAAAGAGGTGGCGGATCGTAGCGGCTATCAGCTTGAACTCAATGGGCCGTTGCGCTGGCACGTCTGGCCGCAGCTCAGCATTCTCTCAGGCCGCATGACCCTGACCGCGCCCGGCGCGGCAGAACCGGTCATTCGCGCGGATAATATGCGCCTTGACGTCGGGCTGCTGCCGCTGATCTCGCATCAGCTGCAGGTTAAGCAGGTGATGTTGAAGGGGGCGGTGATCCAGCTGACTCCCAAAACCGAAGCCGTGCGCAGCAAAGGAGCGCCGGTCGTTCCGCACGACAACACGCTGCCTCAGGTTCCGGAGGATCGCGGCTGGTCGTATGATGTCCAGAAGCTGCAGATTGCCGATAGCGTGCTGTTTTTTCAGCATGAAGATGGCGAGCAGGTGACGGTGCGCGATATCCGCCTGCAGATGGAGCAGGATAGCAGCCATCGCGCAACGGTCGATTTCTCTGGCCGGGTGAACCGCGATCAGCGCGATCTGGCGCTTTCCTTCTCCGCCCAGGTGCAGGGCGGTGATTATCCTCATTCTCTGAAGGCGGACATTTCACAACTGAACTGGCAGCTTCGCGGCGCGGAGCTTCCCCCTGAAGGGATTAGCGGCCAGGCCAGCATGCAGGCCAGCTGGTTCGAGGATGCGAAAAAGCTCAGCTTCGATAAGCTGAACTTAACGGCTAACGGCAGTACCGTTGCCGGCAACGGCAGCGTGGTGCTGGGCCAACAGCCTGACTGGACGCTGAATCTTCAGGCGGGCACGCTCAACCTCGATAGCCTGCTGTCTCATCCCTCAGCATCTGACAATAATGGCGTTAACCAGCAGGGGCAAAGCCAGGCCAGGCAGCTACGCCCGGTTATTGCGGATAACGGTATTCAGCAGGATTACAACTCGCTGCGCGGTTTTAACGCCCGGCTGAGCATCACGGCCGAGCAGCTGCAGTGGCGAGGCATGCATTTTACCCAAGTGAAAAGCGATATCAGCAACCAGCAGGGGCTGCTGACGATTCATCAGATGCAGGGGAACCTGGACGGCGGGCGACTCTCGCTCCCCGGCTCGCTGGACGCGCGAGGTGAAACGCCGCGAGCCTCCTTCGAGCCGCAGCTCGACAACGTTGAGATCGGCTCGATTCTGAAAGCGTTCAATTATTCGATAAACCTGACCGGCAAGCTCTCGCTGACCGGCGAGTTCTCCGGCGGCAAGATTGATGCCGACGAGTTCCGCCGCAGCTGGCAGGGGCAGGCGCAAATTCAGATGACGGATACGCGCACTGAAGGGCTTAATTTCCAGCAGCTAGTCCAGCAGGCCGTCGAGCGCAGCACCAACGTTCAGGCGCAGGAAAACTACGATAATGCGACCAGGCTGGACTCCGTCAGCACCGAGTTTGCGCTGGATAATGGACAGGTGACCTTAAAGGGTATGCAGGGGCAATCTGAACTGATGGCGTTAACCGGGCAGGGTGAACTCAATCTGCTGAAAGAAGACTGCGATATGCGCTTCAACGTCCGGGTACTGGGCGGCTGGAAGGGCGAGAGCAAACTCATCGATAGGCTCAAGCAGACGGCGATCCCATTGCGAATTTATGGAAACTGGCAGACGCTGAGCTACAGTCTGCAGGTGGACCAGATACTCCGCAAGCAGCTGCAGGATGAAGCGAAAAAACGGCTTAGTGAATGGGCCGAACGCAATAAAAACACTCAGGATGGCAAGGATGTGAAGAAGCTGCTGGATAAGCTGTGAGTCTGGCGGTTGTTGTCGGCGGATGATAATCCATGGCCAGCGTCTTTGCTGACAAAGTGCGACATGTGGCATTGCCCGGCGGCGCTTTGCTTGCGCGGGCCTACGGGGAAGGCGTTATGTGTTGCGGGCGTGGATTTGTAGGCCGGGTAAGGCGTCAGCCGCCGCCCGGCAGTAATGTCAACGGCTCCTCAAAAACCGGTTTGCCATTGTTCGTGCGGCTTTAGAATATTCATTGAAAAGAGCATTACACTTCATAGTCCAGTTCATCTTCATTATGCGCTGGCGGCACTATTTGTACTTTTTGCACCCGATGGCTCTCCACCTGCAGCGTGCGCAGAACGTAGCCGTCAAGGTTCACTTCTTCACCTTCCTGCGGCACATGCTGCAGGTACTCCATCAGCAGACCGGCGACCGTATGGTATTCACGTTTCTCATCCAGCGGCAGGGGGACATACTGGACCAGGTCTTCCAGCGGCATATGCCCGTTGACCGTCCAGCTACCGTCGCCGTTTTTGTGAATATCGTGGCGAGCGTCAATCTCTTCTACTTCATTAGGCAAATTACCGGCGATAGTTTCCATAACGTCGCTGAGCGTGACAATGCCCTCGACGGAGCCAAACTCATCAACCACAAAGGCAAAGTGGGTTCTGGCTTTGCGGAACTGCTCCAGCGCCGGAAGCAGCGGTAGCGTCTCCGGGAACACCAGCGGCTGACGAATCAGGGCCTGCAGGTTGAGCGGTTCATGTCGTAACGATTGCTGCAGCAGATCGATCACGTGCACGACGCCAAGCATATCTTCGTCATCATCGCCGCCGGTAACCACCAGGCGGGTATGCTGATTCTTGTCGAGTAAGGCGCGGATCTCCTCTTCCGGAGCGCTGAGATCAATATGTTCAATATCATGACGCGAGGTCATGATACTGCTGACGGTGCGCTGATTGAGATTCAGTACCCGCTCAATCATCCGCCGCTCCTGTGGATTAAACAGCGGGTTATCGTCGCGATCGGCAACCAACGAAGCGGTATCGCTATCCAGCTCGTTATTCTCCTTGTGGCCGCTCAACAGATTCATTACCGCTTCAGTGGTTCGCTGGCGTAACGTCAGGTTGGCCGAGAGAAAGCGATGACGGTTAAAGATCGCCAGCTGATTGAAGGATTCAATCATGACCGAGAAGCCGATGGCGGCGTACAGGTATCCTTTGGGAATAGGGAAGCCAAAGCCTTCGGCAATCAGGCTAAAACCGATCATTAACAGGAAGCTCAGGCAGAGAATAACGATTGTCGGATGACTGTTAACAAAGCGGGTCAGGGCCTTGCTGGCCATCAGCATCAGGCTAATGGCAATAATCACCGCAGCCATCATTACCGCCAGGTGGTCAACCATGCCGACCGCGGTTATCACCGAATCGAGAGAGAAGATGGCATCAAGCACCACGATTTGCGCAACCACTCCCCAGAACCTGGCGCCTTTGCGCTGGGTCGGGTTATCGCTATCTTTACCTTCCAGCCGTTCGTTGAGCTCAACGGTGGCTTTAAAGAGAAGGAACAACCCGCCAAACAGCATAATGAGATCGCGAGCGCTAAAGCTCAGATCGTGCCACGTAATCAGCGGCCTGGTGAGAGTAACCAGCCATGAGATCGACGCCAGTAGCAGCAGGCGCATCACCATTGCGAGCAGCAGACCGGTCACGCGCGCCCTGTCGCGCTGCGCGGGAGGGAGTTTTTCCGCGAGAATGGCGATAAAGACCAGATTATCAATACCGAGTACCAGCTCAATAACGACAAGCGTGATGAGCCCGGCCCAGATCGAGGGGTCGGCAATCCATTCCATATTCAGTTAAAACCTTTACAACCTAAGAGTGCCATGTACCGATCATGGATAAGCCATAGATAAAATGCAATATTTTCTGCTGTTAATTACCTCGGTCGCCAAACGGGGCCTCGTAATACCTGTAAATAAAATAGCCACTTGCGCAGGATATAACCATATTCAACCACAAGCATATCGGCTGGTTATTATTTGTCATCGTGCGAATTTTCATCGATATAGGCTGAAATGGCCCGCCTGATTTTATGCCGGATTCCGCGCAGGCGCTGAATGGCTATACCAGGGCGGTCTCCGGCAAACGGTAAAGTCTATCAATAGATTTGATGTATATAACAACAATTTCCTGGAATTTAGATATTTATACTACTTAATGTCGTGGCTTGTCGGAGATCAATTTTTCCCGGAGGATGTGATGCGCGTTATCGGGGGACGCAGAGCGGCAAAAACAGCAGTGGGAATAATTTGTTGCCAGTAAAAGGCACCAGGGGTTAGCGGGGAAGACGTCGCTGCTGCTGAAACCCGTTGTGACGAGTAATTTGCTGCCGTTCAGACGGTTTTGTGCGTTAAATAATTTTATTAACACTATAATCGATTATATGGTCTGGATTTTTATTTTTTTGCAGTCACTTGTTCTGTATCAACTCATTGTGAAAGATAACAAGGTATTAAAAGAGGAATGATGGAGGAACGATGAACGTCATTACTCAATCTTATGAATTGAATGGAACGGTTTTTTTGCCTAACATATTGTAAATATTAGATATTTACTTCGAAATATTGCGTATAAGAATTTTCTTAAATCTGTCTATTGGTATGTAGACTTTACGTGTATTCTTAAATTATACGTGTAATTTCAGAATTTGACGGACAGTATGGCAGGGATCAACCGTGTATCATCACTGATAAATGCCAGTGATAGATACAAACTGACAGGATCAAAAGGTTTATAACCATACGGGTGGATATGAAAATGGTGAGTTTGAAAGCAGTTATACCGGTAGCAGGATTAGGGATGCATATGTTGCCCGCCACTAAGGCCATTCCGAAAGAGATGTTGCCGATCGTCGACAAGCCTATGGTGCAGTATATTGTTGATGAAATTGTAGCTGCGGGAATCAAGGAAATCGTGCTGGTAACGCATTCATCCAAGAATGCGGTAGAAAACCATTTCGACACCTCCTATGAACTGGAAGCACTGCTCGAACAACGCGTAAAACGTCAGCTTCTGGCGGAGGTGCAGGCTATCTGTCCTCCTGGCGTAACCATTATGAACGTACGTCAGGGCCAGCAGTTGGGGTTAGGCCACTCCATTCTTTGCGCGCGCCCGCTGATTGGCGATAACCCCTTTGTGGTTGTGCTCCCGGATATCATTCTGGACGACGCCAGCGCCGATCCTCTGCGCTATAACCTTGCCGCGATGGTAGCGCGTTTCAATGAAACGGGCCGTAGCCAGGTTCTGGCCAAACGAATGGAAGGCGACCTCTCCGAGTACTCTGTTATTCAGACTAAAGATCCGCTGGAATCGGCAGGGCAGGTGGCCCGAATCGTTGAATTCATCGAAAAACCTGATGAACCGCAAACCCTGGATTCCGACCTGATGGCGGTGGGGCGTTATGTGCTCTCTGCCGATGTATGGTCAGAGTTGGAGCGCACCGAACCGGGCGCCTGGGGACGTATCCAGTTAACCGATGCCATCGCCGAGCTGGCGAAAAAGCAGTCGGTCGATGCAATGTTAATGACTGGCGATAGCTATGACTGCGGCAAAAAAATGGGCTATATGCAGGCTTTTGTAAGCTACGGTCTGCGTAACCATAAAGAAGGGGCAAAATTCCGCGAGAGTATTAAGAAGCTGCTGGCGTAGTTTCAGCGCTATGGCTTTTTAGCGGATGAGAGTGAACGGCCCGAGCTTTTTGATGAAGAACAGACAATTCGTGGCCGTTCACAACGTTAAGTTAAGCAGATATCGCTGATTAATATCCATTTTAATACAATGGGTTAGCATTTTTCTTGTTATATTGTAGCATTTGCGAACATGAGGCAATGTTCGGAGACTTCTGGTAGTAGAAGAAGACGTAACATGCTGAAATGGTCGGACTAGCTAAATTTACTCTTTGCTGATAATTACTTACTAAGACTTTTCTTAAGTAAGTGGCCCTTAGTCAAGGCGTGAGACGAAAATAAAACTTGACTGAGATCATGTTTGCGCATTAAACAACGGTAACGCATGCATAATAATGTGAAGTTACTGATTGTGTATGCCCACACCAATGTCGCGGAAAAGACGTTACGGACTGGAGAGATCGTCAAAGGATGAAAAAGAAATGAACTGGCAAGTTGTCACTTTTTTTGGCGATAGCACCGTACTGTTACCCAGTGCGGCAGTACTGTTTATCGTTCTTTTTCTGCGAAAAGATTCAAAGCAGCTGGCCTGGCACTGGGCTCTGCTGTTCGGTATAACTGGCGCCATTGTCTGCGCATCAAAACTGGCATTTATGGGTTGGGGTATCGGGATTCGCGAGCTGGACTTCACTGGCTTTAGCGGGCACACCGCACTCTCTTCCGCTTTCTGGCCAATCCTCTTATGGCTGCTGTGCGCGCGCGCCACACCAGCTCTTCGCTATACTGCCGTCTTATTAGGGTATGCACTGGCCGGGCTGGTAGGGTATTCCCGTTTGATGATTCATGCACATTCAACTTCGGAAGTGATTGCCGGCTTACTGCTGGGTGCCGCAGGGAGTGCAGCCTTTTTGCTGCTCCAGTCGCGTGTTCGCGATACTCATACAGCGCAACTATCGTTTGGCGGCCTGGCGAGCATGATCATTATCCCGGCGCTTCTGCTGAATACCGGGGCGAAAGCGCCAACCCAATCGCTGCTGGGCGAGATAGCGGTGAAGCTTGGCCCACTGGAAAAACCTTTTACCCGTGCCGACCTGCATAATGGATTTTACTGACTCAGGGGAGCGTGGGAGAGATGAAGGATTCAGAGTGACTCATGTTCTGTTCACATTGCATGCGATATGAAATTTAAAGTGAAATGGTCTGTAGTTGCAATATTTCATATCCATGAAATAAATCTGTGATGGGTCATTCTGCGCAATAATTAGCATAATGATAATCAGCCAGGATGTTTCCTAAATAATTTTTCTGGCTAAATATCGAATTTATTAATGATAACAGCATGCTGGCATAATTCTTTTCACTATTAATTTTTGTAGTTGACTAACTATAATTAATTTGAAACTAAGTCAATACACTTTCTGTGGTGAAAAAGCAATAAAATCATAAGGTTGAAATTATCTGGTTGTTCGATACTGTTGGCATTTGATCGTGATAGCCGGAAAACAATAACCTTATCGGCGGGTCGTTCATAGTGCTGCCAGCGTATCTGATAATTCAAGATTACGCTCCCAATTGAGGGCAGAATCTCGTAAACTTATGGCCGCGAAATTGTTGTTTTGATGGATTAATCGCCGATTTATCGAAATCAGCGATTGAATTTAAAGGGAAAGAAGTACAGTGCATTGGTAGCTGTTAAGCCAAGGGCGGTAGCGTACCTGCGGACGGACGTTTTCTCCATATCACATCTCATTTCATGCGACTGAAATTCCTAAAGTGAACGCTATGTAGGTGATTATCTTTACAACCTGTATATACTTGCATGTTGTCGCCAGCTCAGAACGTGTTCGTTTGACGGCGGGCAGGAGAAGCTGCGGGTATGAAGCGTAAGGAATGGCCTTCAATAACAATTTCGCATACATTGTGTACTGCAGGTAGCCTGTGAACCGAAAGCGAGCATTGGCATGAGATTCCGATAACATGCTTTCGTTTTCTTTGATCAAACCTGTAGACCAAAAATAGCAAAGGTTGGCGTCAGAGGGCGCTGCATCTATCAGTGTTCCCCTTGTCGCGCCAGCTTGCGGAAACGGGGCTTTAAATGGATCTTGTACAATGATAAAAATTGCGCGAATCGCACTCGCATTAGGGCTGCTAACTTCTGCCAGCTCACTTGCCTATGCCTCCGGGTTAGTGATGAATGACAACGAACTGCGCAACGATCTGGCGTGGCTTTCCGATCGCGGCGTTATTCATCTCAGCCTGTCGACCTGGCCTCTGAGCCAGGAAGAGATTAATCGGGCACTTAAGAAAGCAAAACCCTCTTACTCTTCTGAACAGGTTGTTCTCGCTCGAATCAACCAACGCCTCGATTCCTTAAAAGCTGATTTCCGGGTGAGTGGCTATACCTCAACGGATAAACCCGGAACGCCACAGGGGTTTGGGCAGAATCAGCCTGCGGATAGCTCTTTATCATTAGCCTTTAATAACAGCGGCGAATGGTGGGATGTGCACCTGCAGGGCAACGTTGAAGGTGACGAACGCATCAGCAACGGTTCACGTTTTAATGCTAACGGTGCCTACGGCGCGGTTAAATTCTGGAACCAATGGCTCTCCTTCGGCCAGATGCCGCAGTGGTGGGGACCGGGTTATGAAGGAAGTCTAATCCGCGGTGATGCGATGCGCCCGATGACCGGCGTTTTAATGCAGCGTGCTGAACAGGCTGCACCGGAAACCTGGTGGCTGCGCTGGATTGGACCTTGGCAGTATCAGATTTCCGCCAGCCAGATGAATCAATATACCGCCGTACCGCATACCAAAATTATCGGCGGTCGTCTGACGTTTTCTCCTTTCCAGTCCCTTGAGCTTGGTGCATCGCGCATTATGCAGTGGGGCGGGGAGGGGAGACCGGAATCGTTTAGTAATTTTTGGGACGGCCTGACTGGCAAAGATAATACGGCAGCAAACGATCCCAATGAACCCGGCAACCAGCTGGCTGGCTTTGACTTTAAGTTGAAACTGGAACCAACGCTGGGCCTGCCGATCAGCTTATACGGTCAAATGATTGGCGAAGATGAGTCCGGCTTTTTCCCTTCAGCGAATATGTTCCTTGGGGGTGTCGAAGGCCACCACGGTTGGGGTAAAGATGCCATCAACTGGTATCTGGAAGCTCACGATACCCGATCGAACATGAGCCGAACCAACTATAGCTATACGCACCATATCTATAAAGATGGCTACTACCAGCAAGGCTACTCACTCGGTGATGCTATGGGAGGCGATGGCCAACTCTTCGCAGGTAAAGTTGAACTGGTGACAGAGGATAATCAGCGCTGGAGTGCACGTTTAGCGTATGCGAAGGTTAACCCAGAAAATCAATCAATCAACAAGGCGTTTCCTCGCTCGGATACATTAAAAGGTGTGCAACTGGGCTGGAGTGGCGATGTGTACAAATCGGTACGACTGAACACTTCTCTCTGGTATACCGATGCGAACCATAATGATAGCGATGATGTAGGCGCAAGCGCCGGGATTGAAATTCCCTTTAATTTATAGTCTTAACACAGCTTCTGGAAATAGGCTGTTGTTCGGGGATTAGAAACTTTTGGTTTACTGATGATGTGACATTATGAAGAAAAAAATTGTTAGATTTTCGGCATTGGCGTTAGCAATCGGCTTTTTATCAGGCTGTACCATTATGCCGGGACAGGGGTTAAACAGTCTGCGTAAGAACGTCGTTGAATTACCGGATAGCGACTACGATTTGGATAAACTGGTGAATGTCTATCCCATGACGCCAGGCTTGATAGATCAACTCCGGCCTGAACCTGTGATTGCTCGTTCGAATCCTCAGTTAGATAGCCTCTTAAAAAGCTATGAGTACCGCATAGGGGTGGGTGATGTTCTTATGGTAACTGTATGGGATCATCCTGAATTAACTACTCCAGCCGGGCAATATCGTAGTGCCAGTGATACGGGTAACTGGGTAAATTCAGATGGGACGATATTTTATCCGTATATTGGTAAAGTGCAGGTTGTGGGTAAGACGTTAACTCAAGTAAGACAAGAGATCGCAAACCGTCTTACAACATATATTGAAAGCCCACAGGTTGATGTGAGTATTGCAGCTTTTCGCTCGCAAAAAGTATATGTCACAGGTGAAGTATCGAAATCAGGGCAGCAGGCAATTACGAATATCCCTTTGACTGTAATGGATGCAATTAATGCTGCAGGTGGATTAGCTGCAGATGCTGATTGGAGAAATGTTATTCTGACGCATAACGGAAAAGATATAAAAATATCTTTATACGAGCTAATGCAAAAAGGGGATTTAACACAAAACCATTTGCTCTATCCAGGCGATATTCTCTTTGTTCCTCGCAATGACGACTTGAAGGTATTTGTCATGGGGGAAGTAGGGAAGCAAAGTACGTTAAAGATGGACCGTAGTGGTATGACTTTAACTGAAGCTATAGGCAATGCTGATGGTTTATCTCAGTCCCTTAGTGATGCAACAGGCATTTTCGTCATTCGCCAATTGAAAAATGATAAAGAAGGAAAGATTGCTAATATTTATCAGCTGAATGCACAAGATGCATCTGCTATGGTATTGGGAACAGATTTCCAATTGCATCCCTATGATATTGTATACGTGACAACAGCGCCACTTGTGCGGTGGAACCGGGTCATATCTCAGCTTGTACCAACTATAACCGGTGTGCATGATATGACAGAAACAGTTCGATATATTAGGAATTGGCAGTAATATGTTTGACTCGATTTTAGTTGTATGTACAGGCAATATTTGTCGCTCACCAATTGGTGAGCGTTATCTACGTAATAGTTTACCTAAAAAAATAATTGATTCAGCTGGTACCGGAGCACTTGTTGGAAATGAAGCTGATGAAGCAGCCAAAAGGATTGCCATTAAGCATGGTCTTTCGCTTGAGGGGCATAAAGGACAGCAGTTTACCTCAGCCCTTGCTCGAAAATATGAATTAATTCTCGTTATGGAAAAAAGTCATATTGAGCAAATAGGTAAAATTGCGCCTGAAGCCAGAGGCAAGACTATGCTATTTGGACATTGGATAAACCAGCGTGACATTCCAGATCCTTATCGGAAAAGTGATGAAGCCTTTGCCTCTGTTTATGAGCTGATTCAACAGGCAGGTGCTCTTTGGGTTGAAAAATTAGGTAAAAATAATTAGGGAATTACTAATGACACCTGTTACGAATGCTTCTAAAACAAAAGATTCAGATGAACTCGATTTGGCCAGAATTATCGGTGAGCTCATTGATCATAGAAAATTAATAATTTCTGTAACTGCATTATTTACGCTACTATCGCTAGTATATGCATTATTCGCTACTCCAGTGTATCAAGCTGACGCGATGATCCAAGTCGAGCAAAAACAAGCAAATGCCATATTAAGTAATCTAACGCAAATGTTACCTGATAGCCAACCTCAGTCTGCACCAGAAATAGCATTATTGCAGTCAAGGATGATACTTGGTAAAACAGTAGATGATTTAAATCTGCAGACAAGAGTAAAGGAAAATTATTTCCCAATATTTGGTAGAGGTTGGGCCCGTTTATTAGGAATAAAGCCAGGTATTATTCATATATCTAGGCTTTACATACCGGGTGCAAATGCAGATGATGCTGTAACATTGAATCTTACTGTCAATTCTGATAGCAAATACACTTTATCAAATGATGAATTCTCTATTAAAGGAAAAGTTGGGGAGTTAGTTGAAGATAAAGGAATTTCGATCAAGGTTGATGATATTAATGCCGTACCTGGTACAGAGTTTACCATATCGTATGTTACTCGTTTAAAAGCCATCTCAGATTTGCAAGAGTCTTTTTCTGTTACAGATCAGGGAAAGGATACAGGGATATTAGCTTTATCACTCACAGGTGATAATCCTGATTTAATTAAAGAAATAATTGATAGCATAAATAATAATTATTTAGCACAAAATATAGCTCGTCAAGCCGCACAAGATGCAAAAAGTTTGGATTTTTTGGGGCAGCAATTGCCTAAAGTAAGAAATGAGCTAGATATTGCTGAAAATAAGCTTAATGAATATAGACGTAAAAATGATTCAGTAGATCTCTCCCTAGAAGCTAAATCGGTGCTTGACCAAATTGTAAATGTTGATAATCAGCTCAATGAATTAACTTTTAGAGAATCAGAAATATCACAGCTTTATACAAAAGAGCATCCAACATATAAAGCGTTGATGGAAAAACGAAAAACATTACAAGATGAAAAAGCTAAATTAAACAAACGTGTTTCGGGAATGCCTGAAACACAGCAAGAAATACTTAGACTTAGCAGAGATGTAGAGTCAGGGCGCGCAGTATACATGCAACTATTGAATCGACAGCAGGAATTGAGTATTGCGAAGTCAAGCGCAATTGGCAATGTCAGGATTATAGATACTGCAGTCGCGCAGCCTAAGCCAGTGAAGCCTAAGAAAACATTAGTTGTTATATTTGGAGTGTTTTTTGGTGCCTTTGTTTCTGTTGGATTAGTTCTCTTGCGCGTTTTTTTACGAAGAGGAATTGAAAGCCCAGAACAACTGGAAGAATTAGGTATAAATGTTTATGCTAGCATACCGGTTTCTGAATCATTTTCCAAAAAAAATACTCAGCGCGGCCATTGGAAGAAGAAAAATGAAACAGAATATCAATCCTTTCTTGCTGTAGATAACCCTGCTGACCTCGCAATTGAGTCAATAAGGGGACTTAGAACAAGTCTTCATTTTGCAATGATGGAGGCTAGAAATAATATTTTGATGATTTCCGGTGCAAGCCCAAATGCAGGTAAAACATTTATAAGTACTAATCTCGCTGCGATAATTTCTCAGACAGGAAAAAAGGTTTTATTTATTGATACGGATATGCGAAAAGGATATACGCATAAATTATTTAGTGTTGATAATGACAATGGACTTTCCGATGTACTGTCTGGCAGAGTAGAAGTTCTACAGGCTGTGAAAAAAATCTCAACGGTAGGTTTTGACTTTATATCTCGCGGGATGGTGCCTCCGAATCCGGCTGAATTGCTAATGCATAGAAGATTTCAAGATTTATTATCGTGGGCTAGCCAGCACTATGATATAGTTGTTTTGGATACACCGCCAATTCTTGCTGTAACGGATGCTGCCATAATAGGTAACTATGTGGGTACCACATTACTGGTAGCTCGATTTGAGCAAAATACTACAAAAGAAATCCAAGTTAGTATCAAACGATTTGAACAAAGCGGTGTACATGTAAAAGGTTGTATACTTAACGGAGTGGTTAAAAAGGCTAGTAGCTACTATGGCTACGGTTATAACCACTATGGATATACATATACCAACGATAAGTGATCATAAATCCTGGCCGAGATTAAAAATCTTTGGTCAGGATTAAAACTACTAGTGGCTTTTTGCTATAAAAATTAATGGATAAGCATCGCCAGAGTAATAACTTATATATTGAGAGGGAGTTATGACGCTTCTCGGCAGAAATTTTATTGTTAGTCTGTCACTTGCCGTGACGGATTTTATTACTTTTACTATATCAATTTATTTAGCTATGGGGATAATGTCATTATCCCTAAATAATTATGAGCAAATTGTACCACGTAATCAAATTGAAGGCTGGGTTGCTCTGCATTGGTTATTAGCATGCTGTTGCGTTGGTTGGTATTCAATTCGGCTTCGTCATTATTTTTATCGAAAAACATTTTGGTTTGAGTTAAAAGAAATTTTAAGAACTCTTGTTATTTTTGCTGTAATTGAAATTGCAGTGGTTGCTTTCACTACTTGGTCTTTTTCTCGCTATCTATGGGTGCTAACATGGATATTTATTATAATATTGTTACCATTTTCTAGAATGGTAGCTAAAAGAGTGTTAGCACTATTGGGGTTGTGGCAGCGTGATACATGGATAATTGGAAGCGGAGAAAATGCTCATGAAGCATATAAGGCCATAAGTAGTGAAAGGAATCTTGGTTTAAACATAGTAGGATTTATTACTAGTGAAGGTGGAACTGTCGCTGGGAAAAAAATTGATAATATCCCTGTAATTGAAAATGATCCAACTTGGTTAAGTACAAAAGATCGTAGAACACAATTTATCGTTGCGGTGGAGTCAAATCAAAGCGAAATAAGAAATACATGGCTCAGAAACTTCATGATAAAAGGTTATCGTTATGTCTCAGTAATTCCTACCTTACGAGGAATGCCCTTGGATAGTACTGATATGTCTTTTATTTTTAGCCATGAAGTAATGATTTTTCGTGTTCAACAAAACTTAGCTAAACTATCATCTCGATGTCTTAAAAGAATATTCGATATCATTGGCTCATTAGCAATAATAATAATGTTATCTCCAGTTCTAATTTATATTAGTAGGAAGGTAAAAGTTGATGGTGGACCAGCGATATATGGTCATGAGCGCATTGGTAAGGGCGGAAAGCCATTCAAATGTTTGAAGTTTCGGTCAATGGTTATAAATTCAAAAGAAGTGCTTGATAATCTACTTTTAAATAATGCCGAGGCAAGACAAGAGTGGAATGAAACTTTTAAATTAAAAAATGACCCAAGAATTACTAAGATAGGTAGCTTCCTGAGAAGGACTAGCCTTGATGAGTTACCTCAATTATTTAATGTTCTGAAGGGAGAAATGAGCCTTGTTGGACCTAGGCCTATTATTACTGCCGAGCTTGAACGATATAATGACGAGGTAGATTATTATCTCCTCAGTAAGCCCGGAATGACTGGGCTGTGGCAGGTAAGCGGTCGTAGTGATGTTGATTATGAAACTCGCGTATACCTTGACGCATGGTACGTGAAAAATTGGTCGATGTGGAATGATATAGCCATTCTCTTTAAAACAATTAGTGTGGTATTAAAAAAAGATGGGGCGTACTGATCCCTCCATTATTACTACGATGTTAGGAGAAAAATTTAACTACAATGAGATATTATGTTGCTATACCGACTTATAATGGCGGCGAAATTTGGCATTTGACCGTTGCCAATATAAAGAAATATATGGATCCAGATTTATATGTTCATGTAATTGATTCTAGTAGTAATGATAATACAGCCAAAGTGGCGGAAGAGGCTGGGTTTGAGGTAATAAGCATCCCTGGAAATGAATTCAATCACGGAGGAACTAGAAATCGTGCCGTCAATCTGTTTATAGACGAGTATGATATTGTGATTTTTTTAACCCAAGATGCAATACCAGAACCCGGATTTCTTCAAAATATTATCAATGCATTTAATGATGATATGGTTGTATGTGCTTACGGGCGACAGTTACCCCATAGAAATGCGAATCCAATAGCGCAACATGCAAGACAATTTAATTATCCAAAAGAAGGTTATATTTCAAGTAGTGAATCTATTGCCGTTATGGGATTAAAGTCGGTTTTTATGTCTAATTCTTTTTCAGCTTATAGATTATCAGTTTTTAAAGAAATAGGAGGATTTCCTTCGAATACAATCCTATGCGAGGATATGTTTTATACAGCTAAAGCTCTTCTTTCTGGGTATAAATGTGCATATGTACCTGAAGCAATGGTTCGGCATTCTCATAATTATAAACCGATAGAAGAATTCAAGCGATATTTTGATATAGGCGTTTTCCATAGTGATGAAGCTTGGATAAGAGAAAAATTTGGGAGCGCTGGAGGCGAAGGTCGCAAGTTTATAATTTCAGAATTAAAGTTCCTTCTCAAAAAAGGACCAATTTGGATACCTGTTGCCATTCTTAATAATTTTATGAAGCTGATTGGATACAAGTTAGGACAAAATTATAAGAAAATCCCTAAATATCTCACTAAATATCTAAGTATGCATAAACGTTATTGGGGAAATTGAAGGACATGAGATTATGAATAAAATATATTCAATTTAAAATTTAGGTTGTTGGCTGGAATATGATCATTACAATGATATTTTCTATTAACTGGTGCGATGTTAAAATTTCATATCATATTCGATATTACTTTATTAAATATCTCATGTTTTGATATTTTACTAATTCGCGTTAAATTTTTGGAAATGATATGGACAGAAGAAGTTTTTTAACGAATGCAATTGTTACGGCTGGATGTGTATCTTTTGCTCCTAGTTCTATATCTCAAACATCAAATATTTCACAATGTGAAAAAGGATTATATCTTGCTGATTATTTAGAAAAATATTCTAATATAACTGATGCAGTTCAATTGGCTTTTGATGATGCAGTAAAAAATAATAAAGCACTATATTTGGGCGATGGTATATTTAAGTTAGAGAGAACCATTGTTGTTAAAGGTGGATTAACGTTAATAGGGAATGGTATAGGATGTACTTCTTTTGTTTTTCCGCAAGGTCTTAATGGGTTCATTTTTAATTTAACGGACGACAAACCTATATTATCTATGTCCTCGTTCAATATTTTGACGTCGGGCTTTGGTGGGACTGGGATCACTCTTAATGGCAGCGCATTAATTGACAATACAGGTAAAATAAAGAAAAGGACACAATTAAAAGGTATTTTCAGGGACCTAAACATATCAGGAATAGCATCAAATTCAGCGTGGAATTGTGGGATACAACTTAATTCAATTGGGTGGACAAATTTTGACAATATAGTTATCACTGGAATAAGAGAGGGGCACACTCCTTTGGGGACGGGGATATGGATTTCCGGACAAGGTTGGCCAGTTGAGTATTACATAGATAAAATACGAATATACAACGTTGCTTATGGGATTATCGGTAATGATTACTGTGAAGGCATTTTCATTACTAATTTCAATTTAGTTAACGTAGTATATGGGGTTTTCTTTTCAAGACGCGGACTGAAATTACCGATAGCTGGTAAGAAAAGTGGAGTATTTCAATTAATTCTTACCAACGGACATATTAACGCAATACGTAATGCTGTTACACTAAGTAACAATTCATATACTACTGTTAACAATGTCTTCATTATATTAGATGATAAAGGCGTAGTTGAAGAGAATAATGCTGTATTTATAGAAAACACCAACTATATCAATCTCTACGATTTAAAAATAGGGATATGGCGAACAAATAAAATAATGAATTGTATTCCGATAATTTTAAAAAAAGTGACTAATTCAATATTTTCTTCAATCATTGTTAGCACAAAAGGTTTTGAACTTGATTTTGCAGTGTCATCATACAAACTTAAAAATGTACAATTTGAAAGAGTTGTATTCGATGGAGTTAAAAGGCTAAATGATTAATATTGAGGGTTAACAATGTATCCGTTAATGGTTGGTATTTTATTTTTTCTTTCTTTTTCCAATTCTAAATATGTTTTCTATGCTGCCAGTCTTATTTTTTTGAGCTTTTACACGATAACTTACGGATATGGTTATGATTGGGTAAATTATTATAGGATATTTAATAATATAGATTATTATGATGTTATGCCCTTCGAACCAGGTTATTATTATTTGATGAGATTTTTTCATTTTTATGGATTCAACTTCGGTGCGTTGACTGCTGCCGTTAACTGTTTTGTGGGGGTTAGTGTTGTAATATATTGTAAAAAGAAAGAGAATAAGACACTGTTATTATTTTGTCTATTCTCTTTTATGGGTTTTTTTATGTTCATGGAACAGATTAGACAGGGTTTAGCCATTGCAGTATTATTATATTTTTTAGACGACTTAAAGAATAAAAACTATAAGAAATTTTATATTGGTGTGTTACTGGCTATGTGTTTTCATGCGTCATCGTTCACTGCGTTATTTTTCCCATTGCTTAACAGAAAAATATCAAAAGCAAAATTAATATCCTTTTTTGTTATATCATTGATTGTGGTTTACGGTGCCGTTATTATGATAAATTATCCACAATACATATTTATACCATATTTAAAGAATAAAGTATTAAGTTATGGAGGAATGTCAGGATCGCTAGATAATACGCTCTTTAACAAGAGTTCTTTGATATATTTACTTCTTCTGGTTCCTGCGCTTATTTCTAGAAAGATAGAGGATTATAAGGATGAAGCCGGCAAAGCTATAATAAGTGTATTTCTTATATTTGAAACTAAGCTTGCTTTTTTTCTTCTCAGATTTCAATATTATTTTTTTATACTATATGTAGATTCAATAGATCGTTTTTTATCGACAAGAAAGAAAACAGGTTGGCTACGTGTTTTTTTATCCCTAATAGTTTTAATAATTTCATACATGCCTTATCGATATGATATTTATAATGATTCAATAGATAATCCTGTGACAATTTTTTCTTCAAGACAGGAAATTGAAAATAAAATAATAAAACGCTGCTCAGACCTCTACAGGCATGGTGGTGATGATTCCAGTATTGTCACATGTAGATATTTGTAATGGAGTAAAACTTTGAATAAAAACAGAGTCACTGTGTATATCACTACGCACAACAGAAAAACACAATTGCGAAGAGCTATATTATCTGTATTAAACCAATCGCATCCTGATATTGAAATTATTGTTGTTGATGATGGTTCAACTGATGGCACAGAACAAAGTATAAATGATTTGATTAATGACAATAAAATCATTTATCTAAAAAATGAAGCTAGTAAAGGAGCTTGCTTCGCTAGAAATTTAGCCATTGATAAGGCTAGTGGATATTACATAACAGGTTTAGATGACGATGATGAGTTCCTTAGCAATAGAGTAAATGAATTTATTTCTGAATGGCATGATGATTATTCATTTATTTGTGCCAATTTTTATGAAATCTTTTCTGATGGAAGAAAGAAAAAACATTACCCTCGAAAAAAATCCTTTGATGCGTCAGTTAATGATATTCTTTATGACAATATCTGTTCAAACCAAGTTTTTACTAGAACAGATTATCTTAGAAGCATTGGTGGGTTTGATGTTAGGGCTAAGCGATTTCAGGATTGGGATACATGGCTACGGTTAGCCAACGCTAAAGGAAAATTTCACTGCTCTAATAAAGCAACTTATATCATGTATCATGATCATGTAGATGTTAATAATCGTGTGTCAAAAAAATATCCTTTAAATCTAGCATTAAAGGATCTTAAAGAACGAAATTCTAATTTATATGAAGGTGATAAATCAAAATATATAGATTTTATGGTGAATCTAATTGAAAATAAAGCTTCTTTTTTTGATGTGGCATATTGGAGCATCCTAAGAAAACAACCAAATTTGATATTGAGTTTTTTTAAAAATAAAATTGTAGGATAAATTTATGAAATTCGGCTCCGTATTCGTTCTCTTTAATCCAGATGAAGAAGTTATTGAAAAAATCAATAAATACTCTGAAGAATTCACTTCTATGAAAATAGTCGTTGTAGATAATAGTTACAATGACAATGAATATCCTTCAGTATTTAACGATACAGTATCATTTATTTCAAATAAGAACATTGGTGGTATTGCGGGGGCTTTGAATAAGGGAATTAATTATCTGATCTCTCAAAATGTTGATTTTGTGTTTACATTTGATCAGGATTCTCACATTCCTTCAGATTTTTTCGAAAAGATGCAATCCTTTATATATGATCATAAAGCCGATGCTGTCTGCCCCATTTTTTTCGACCGCAATTCAGAAACCTATTCTGTGTTCGTAACTTTTAATAAATGGAATTATGATATTGTTGAGTCGGGAGTTATAACATCTACAGCAATTACATCTGGTATGGGGATTTCTGCAAAAGTCTGGAACGAGATGGAAGGAATGCGAGAAGACTATATTATCGATCATGTCGATACCTATTATTGTCTTGAATTATGTAGGAAAGGCGTTGACATTTTTATTAATAGAGATATTTGTTTAAATCATGCGATTGGAGAGAGAACGAAACATAAATTATTAGGTGTGACGTTTAAGCCGAATCACCATTCAGCACTACGTAAATATTACATTATTCGAAATGGTCTACACTCATCTTTAGATTTTTTAAAAGATTATCCATCTTATTTTTATCTAAATTTTCTAAGGACTGTGCATGAGTTTGTTTGTGTTATTTTTTATGAAAAAGATAAACGTAAGAAATTAAAACTAATGCTATTAGGGCTTTATCATGGTTTTGTTGGGAAATTAGGGCCATATCTTGGAAAATAATATTGAGGGATTAGTCGAAATGAAAAATTCATTTAAAATCTATGCTTTGATGACTGTTAAAAACGAAGCAGATATAGTTATTGAAGCATTAGAACATGCATCTTTATGGGCCGATAAGATCTTTGTTATAGACAATAATAGTTCGGATAGTACATTTTCCCTTATCAGAGAATATGCTAATGTCAATCCAAAGATTATTATTTGGGGGCAATATGGCGGTGCTTTTTATCTTGGCTTGCGTCAGGTTTTATTCAAAGATTATAGAGAAATCGCGAAAGAGGGGGATTGGTGGTGTCGTCTTGATGGGGATGAGTTTTATATTGATGATCCACGAGATTTTCTCTCCGCTATTCCAGACAATTTTGATCATGTCTATAATGCTTCATTTCAATATTATTTCACCTACGATGATTATATAAATGAAAAAAATAGTTTATCATCGGAAATCAGTGTCTTAAAAAGGCTGGAATGGTATAAATGCAATCATTCTGAGATAAGGTTTGTTAAGCATACCAATCTCATTTGCTGGCCTCAATTACTTGAGTGGCCCTGTAATTTAAGATATCCATATTCAAAAAGAATACGTTTGAAACACTATCAATACAGAAGCATTAATCAAATTGATGCAAGACTTGCTTTGAGAAATGCCCCTGATTCAGGAACTTCTTTCACACATGAAAAGGTATCTGTTGAACAGTGGTACTCTAAAAGAAAATTTACTGCTCCTGATTCGGAAGAATTAAAGTTATATCGAGTAGTAAATAATGATGACTTAACAAATAGCAGTGATTTTAAATATAATGATGAAGAGCTTCCTCCTGTTAGGCCTTATAATTATAAGAAAAAAATACGAAATTTTATGATTAACTTTTATATGAGTTTTATGAATAAGTATTTCTTCAAAATTTAGGGATGCGATAGGATGGAACTACAAAGAAATTTTGCCTTTTTAGTAGTTATGTATGATAAAGATTTAAAAGATTCTAAAACGCTTAACTCCTTGATGCAACATAATATCAAGAGTTCTTCATTATTAATTGTAAATAACGGACCAACTGAAATTAAGGATTCCAGTTATTTATCTTCTTTATCTTTTGAAAATATTTTCCTTGAAAATCATGTTGAAAACATTCCCCTTTCTATTCTTTATAATGACTTCTTTGAACGTTTTGAAGATACGGTTGAAGGATTTATTCTTCTTGATGATGATACTGAACTTACAGATGATTTCTTTGAGGCGTTAAGTAATTTAAATGAGGAAATACTATTACCAAAAATTAAATCATATAATGATGGGGTTGTATATTATCCGAGAGTGAACCGTATTACCGCTTTAGATAATTTCAAATTTCTTGTTAAGGATTTTGAAGTATACTCTATAGGCTCTGGCTTAACCATTCCTATATCAGTGTTAAAGCTATTCTACATTGAAAAGGTGACACCATTTGATACTTCATATGCTCTATATGGAGTCGATTCTAGTTTCTTCAAGCGGATTAAAGTACTGTCGCGAAAATACCCAGATCTAACTTTTTTATCCTCTTGTAAAATTAATCATGGTTTGTCAGGTAGTGAGAAGAAATTCAGTGATTTTAGATTTCAAGAAGTTTTGTGGGATAGGGCGATCACTTTAAGGAGATATCCTACTTTATTTGGGTTGTACTTGTATATAAAATGTTTTTATAAGTGCTTGAGATTATTCCGCTGGAAATATTTCCATATCCTTCTCAAGGGACTAATTACAGGGACTCATCCGAGAGTGAAAAAATTCTACCAGTGTAAAAATTAAATCCATATATGAATCTATTAACCAACGCCAAATGGAATACCTTTTCACAGGCTATAAAAATCTTAGCTCAGTTAATCAATATCTTTTATTTAGCAAAGCTAATACTACCAAGTGAGTATGGTGTGATGGCTATAGCCTTAGTTGTTGTTAACTTTGGTATGTTATTTAGAGATTTGGGCACTAATGTAAGTTTAATTCAACGTAAAGCCATCGACGATAGTATAATTCATACTGTCTTTAGTTTGAATATAATTCTTGGTTTGATTGTTTGTCTACTAATTGTTGTTGTCTCACCTTTAATGGCTAGTTATTTTGCATTGCCAAAATTATTTTCTGTGTTATTTTTGCTATCGTTGACATTCCCAATTTCTGCATTTTCTTCTACTCATATAGCTTTATTTTCCAGAGAATCGAAATTTGGTCTTATCGCTAAAATTGAAATTACTGCGGCATTGATTTCACTGGTAATTGCACTTGTGTTGGCTTATTTAGGATATGGTGTTTATAGTCTTGTTTCACAGGCTTTATCGTTGAGTTTAATTACTACTATTTTGTTTTGTTATTTTTCATCATGGAAACCTAAACGATTTTTTTCGATAGATGCTGCTGTTTTCAGGGAAATATTATCATTTAGTGGGAATTTATCATTATTTAACTTTGTTAATTACTTTTCAAGAAATGCTGATACCTTTCTAATTGGAAAATTTATGAATGCCACAACACTAGGTATTTATAATATGGCATATCGCATTATGCTATTTCCTCTGCAAAGTTTAACTTTTGTGGTCAATCGTTCACTTCTTCCTATCATTAGCAGGTATCAGGATGATGTCATTTTAATTAGAACTATCTATTTAAACTGTGTTTTTGTTATACTTTTGTTAGTTATGCCTTTGATGATTGGTCTTGCTTTATTAAGTGGGCCATTGATTTATTTTTGTCTAGGAACAAAATGGCTTATGGCTGCTGATTTATTAGTTTGGTTAGCACCTACAGCAATAATTCAGTCATTGTTAAGCAGCACAGGTACGATTTTCACCGCAATGGGTGACACAAAAATTTTATTCAGGCTTGGTATTCTGGGTGCTGCCCTTCAGGTAGGGGCATTTTTAATTGGTGTGAATTATGATATTGTAACTTTTGTTAAGCTATATTTTTACTCTAATGTACTCAATCTTTTCCCTGTGATGTTTTTTGTATTACGCATAATAAATTGTTCTTTTTGGTTTTTTTTAAAGAAAATCTATATTGTGGTTATATGTACGGCTATTATGTATTTGTCGATTAATTCTTTTAGGCTGTTTTATCATGGCTATAATGGTTCTAATAGTGATCTAATTAACTTTATCCTTCAAATATTAATCGGCATTGTTAGTTATGCTGCTTCAATCATATTGTTATCCTCAGATGTGCGAAGATTTGTTTATAAAACACTTCAAAGGTCTAGCTCTTAGTATTAATTTAATCTCTATGTTTAAGCTATTATTGTAATTTATTTTCTAGAGATTGTGTGTATGCTGAAATAAAACATTATTTTTAAGTGTGTTAAATGTTGATGATTCCAGTTTGAGGTAACTTGACTAAGAGTTGCTACTTTTTTATTCATTTACGCCATTTTTTAATTTAGTTAAAAATGTTGTCATCATTTTAATTGAATCTTGATAATGGTAATAAAGAGTTATTCATATTGTGTTATTTATGAGCTGAAATATTTACAACTGGCTTTTTTTGGCTTAAGTTCACAATATAGCTATTTTAGACTGTGGATTTGCCACAGTGACCACACCTGACAGGAGTATGTAATGTCCAAGCAACAGATCGGGGTTGTCGGTATGGCAGTGATGGGGCGTAACCTTGCGCTCAACATCGAGAGCCGTGGTTATACCGTCTCCGTTTTCAACCGCTCCCGTGAAAAGACCGAAGAAGTAATTGCCGAGAATCCCGACAAGAAACTGGTCCCACATTATACAGTGCAAGAGTTTGTTGAATCACTCGAGACTCCGCGCCGTATCCTGTTAATGGTGAAGGCGGGTGCAGGCACTGACAGTGCCATCGACTCTCTGAAGCCTTACCTTGATAAGGGTGACATCATCATTGATGGTGGTAACACCTTCTTCCAGGATACGATTCGTCGCAATCGCGAACTTTCTGCGGAAGGCTTTAACTTCATTGGCACCGGTGTGTCCGGCGGTGAAGAGGGCGCGCTTAAAGGTCCTTCTATCATGCCTGGTGGTCAGAAAGAAGCTTATGAGCTGGTTGCTCCAATTCTCAAGCAGATTGCTGCAGTTGCAGAAGACGGTGAGCCGTGCGTAACCTATATCGGTGCGGATGGTGCTGGTCATTATGTCAAAATGGTTCACAACGGTATTGAATACGGTGATATGCAGCTGATCGCTGAAGCCTACGCTTTACTGAAAGGTGGCCTGGCGCTTTCTAATGAAGAGCTTGCGCAAACTTTCACTGAGTGGAATGAAGGTGAGCTGAGCAGCTATCTGATTGACATCACCAAAGACATCTTCACCAAAAAGGATGAAGAGGGTAAATACCTGGTTGACGTGATCCTTGATGAAGCAGCAAACAAAGGTACCGGTAAATGGACCAGCCAGAGTTCTCTGGATCTGGGCGAACCGCTATCGCTTATCACTGAGTCAGTCTTTGCTCGCTATATATCCTCCCTGAAAGACCAGCGTGTTGCTGCTTCTAAGGTTCTTACCGGGCCGCAAGCGAAGACTGCTGGTGATAAAGCAGAGTTCATTGAGAAAGTTCGCCGCGCTCTCTATCTGGGCAAAATCGTCTCTTACGCTCAAGGTTTCTCCCAGCTGCGCGCGGCTTCTGATGAATACCACTGGGATCTGAACTACGGCGAGATTGCTAAAATCTTCCGTGCAGGCTGCATCATCCGTGCTCAGTTCCTGCAAAAGATCACTGATGCCTATGAGCAGAATGCGGGTATTGCCAACCTGCTGCTGGCGCCTTACTTCAAGCAGATCGCCGATGATTATCAGCAAGCGCTGCGTGATGTGGTTGCTTACGCAGTGCAGAATGGTATTCCGGTTCCAACCTTCTCTGCGGCTATTGCTTACTACGATAGCTATCGTTCCGCTGTTCTGCCTGCTAACCTGATTCAGGCTCAGCGTGATTATTTCGGCGCGCATACATATAAGCGTACTGATAGAGAAGGCGTATTCCATACTGAATGGCTTGAATAATTTTATTTAGTAATACTAGCCCGGATTAATCATTCCGGGCATTTAAATATATAGAGTAGATATTATCCAAATTTTGATTTTTTGTATCTGCTTTTATATTCATCGTAATATATAGACATTCAATCTAAGATACATATATGAAAGTATTTCTTAGAAAGGATGTTTATCATTCTTATCTGGTGTTGGTAATTAAAGGTAAATAAAATATGAAAATCCTTGTCACTGGTGGCGCAGGGTTTATTGGTTCTGCTGTCGTTCGTCATATCATTGAAAACACCTCCGACGAAGTACGCGTAATAGATTGCCTCACATACGCCGGTAACCTTGAGTCCCTGGCGCCTGTTGCGGGTAATGAACGCTACTCGTTTTCTCAGACAGATATCACTGATGCCAAATCTGTGGCAGAGCAGTTCAGCGATTTCCGTCCGGATATTGTGATGCACCTGGCCGCAGAGAGTCACGTGGACCGCTCTATCGATGGACCAGCGGCCTTTATTCAGACCAACCTGATTGGCACTTTCACCTTGCTGGAAGCGGCCCGCCAGTACTGGTCAGCTCTCGATACGGCGCAGAAGCAGACTTTCCGCTTTCACCATATTTCGACCGATGAAGTCTACGGCGACCTGCACGGTACTGATGATCTGTTCACCGAAGAGACTCCGTACGCGCCAAGCAGCCCGTACTCTGCCTCCAAGGCCGGCAGCGATCATCTTGTCCGCGCCTGGAACCGCACCTATGGCCTGCCGGTGGTGGTGACCAACTGCTCCAACAACTACGGCCCGTATCACTTTCCGGAAAAACTTATTCCGCTGACCATCCTCAATGCCCTCGCCGGGAAACCGCTGCCGGTCTACGGCAACGGAGAACAGATCCGCGACTGGCTGTACGTGGAAGATCACGCCCGGGCGCTGTACAAAGTGGCGACGGAAGGTCGCAGCGGTGAAACGTACAACATCGGCGGTCACAACGAGCGTAAAAATATTGATGTCGTGCGCACCATTTGCGCCATTCTCGATAAAGTGGTTGAACAGAAGCCGGGCAATATCAACCAGTTTGCCGATCTGATTACGTTTGTGAAAGACCGTCCGGGTCATGACCTGCGTTATGCCATTGATGCGGCGAAAATTCAGCGCGATCTGGGCTGGGTGCCGGAAGAGACGTTTGAAAGCGGAATTGAAAAAACGGTCCACTGGTACCTGAACAACACGACCTGGTGGCAACGCGTGCTGGATGGCTCCTATGCCGGTGAACGTCTTGGCCTGAACGACTAAAAAGGAAAGAAGCATGAAAGGTATTGTACTGGCCGGCGGCTCCGGCACGCGTTTATATCCGATCACCCAGGGCGTATCCAAGCAGCTACTGCCCATTTATGACAAACCGATGATTTACTACCCGGTTTCCGTTCTGATGCTGGCGGGGATCAGGGATATCCTGATTATCACCACGCCGGAGGATATGCCCGCATTTCAGCGTCTGCTGGGTGACGGTTCTCAGTTTGGGGTGAATTTCAGCTACGCGATCCAGCCGTCGCCGGACGGTCTGGCGCAGGCATTTATCATCGGCGAGAAGTTTATCGGTAATGATGCCTGTGCGTTAGTCCTGGGCGATAACATCTACTTTGGTCAGAGCTTTGGCCGGAAACTGGATGCGGCGGCCAGCAAAACATCCGGAGCTACGGTATTCGGCTATCAGGTTCTCGATCCGGAACGTTTTGGTGTGGTGGAGTTCGATGAGAACTTTAAGGCGCTGTCGATTGAAGAGAAGCCACTGAAGCCGAAATCTGACTGGGCGGTGACCGGGCTCTATTTTTATGACACCGATGTGGTGGCAATGGCGAAGGAAGTTAAACCCTCCGCGCGCGGAGAGCTTGAGATCACCACGCTGAACCAGATGTATCTGGATCGGGGTGACCTGCAGGTGGAACTGCTGGGCCGCGGTTTTGCCTGGCTGGATACGGGAACCCACGACAGCCTGATTGAGGCCTCTCAGTTTATCCATACCATCGAGAAGCGTCAGGGGATGAAAGTAGCCTGCCTGGAAGAAATTGCTTACCGCAAGCAGTGGCTGAGCGCGGAAGGGGTGGCGGTACAGGCCGAACGGTTGAAGAAAACCGAGTACGGTGCTTACCTGAAACGTCTGCTGAATGAGCATTAATGGCTGCCGGTCATCATTGGGATATTAACGTATGAAAATTTTACTGATTGGCAAAAATGGTCAGGTGGGCTGGGAGCTGCAGCGTGCGTTGTCCACGCTGGGTGAAGTGGTTGCCGTGGACTTTTTTGATAAAACGCTGTGCGGTGATCTGACCAACCTGGAAGGGATCGCGCAGACGGTCCGTACGGTAAAACCGGATGTGGTGGTGAACGCGGCTGCCCATACGGCAGTGGACAAAGCGGAAAGCGAGCGTGAGCTTTCTGACCTGCTGAACGACCGGGGCGTGGCGGTGCTGGCAGAAGAGTCAGCGAAGCTGGGTGCGCTGATGGTGCACTACTCAACGGACTATGTGTTTGACGGTCAGGGAAGTCACTATCGTCAGGAAGATGAGGCGACCGGGCCGCTGAACGTGTACGGTGAAACCAAACGGGCCGGGGAAATCGCGCTGGAGCAGGCGAATCCGCGCCATCTTATTTTCCGTACCAGCTGGGTATATGCCACCCGCGGGGCAAACTTTGCTAAAACGATGCTGCGTCTGGCAGGTGAGAAAGAGGCGCTGTCGATTATTAACGATCAGCACGGTGCACCAACCGGCGCAGAGCTGCTGGCGGACTGCACGGCAATCGCCATTCGAGAAGAACAGCGTAATCGTGCGGTAGCCGGGACCTATCATCTGGTGGCCAGCGGGGAAACCAGCTGGGCGGAGTATGCGGAATTTGTTTTTGAGGTGGCACGGTCACACGGCGCAGAGCTGGCAATCAAGTCAGTAAGCGGTATCCCGACCACGGCCTACCCAACGCCGGCAAAACGTCCTCTGAACTCGCGGCTGTCAAATGAGAAATTCCAGTGTGTGTTTGGCGTGACGCTGCCGGACTGGCGCCAGGGCGTGGCGCGCGTGGTAACAGAAGTTCTGGGCAAGTAAACGGGCAGAAATATTATGAATATTATTAAGACAGATATCCCTGAAGTGCTGATTTTTGAGCCTCGTGTCTTCGGCGATGCGCGCGGTTTTTTCTTTGAGAGCTTCAGCAGTAAAGTATTTGATGAAGCAGTGGGGCGGAAAGTGGAGTTTGTGCAGGATAACCACTCTCAGTCGCAGAAGGGCGTGCTGCGCGGGCTGCACTACCAGCTTGACCCGCATGCCCAGGGCAAACTGGTTCGCTGCATTGAAGGTGAGGTGTTTGATGTGGCGGTCGATATCCGCCGTTCATCGCCAACTTTTGGTAAATGGGTGGGTGCGGTACTGAGCGCGGAAAACAAGCGTCAGCTGTGGATCCCGGAAGGGTTTGCCCATGGCTTCATGGCGCTGAGCGAAACGGTGCAGTTTGTGTACAAGGCCACGAACTATTATGCGCCGCAGTCTGAGCGGAGCATTATCTGGAACGACCCGGAGATTAATATCCAGTGGCCGGAGATTGCAGACTGTACGCTCTCTTTATCTGATAAGGATTTGCAGGCTCATACCTTAAAGACAGCTGAAGTATATAAATAAGCATAAAATATAGCTTCATTTACTGTATAGGCCCTTTATAGGCCTATACAGTATTTCAGAGAGCTTTGGTGTCTTGCTTGACTTACATTGTTCCTGAGAGTAGAAACATCAACAGTTTTACTTAATTTGCGGCCATCCGCCGCCGTCCAGTTAACTGATTAAAGTGTGATCGAATGAAAATTACTATTTCCGGTACCGGTTATGTTGGTTTATCGAATGGCATCCTGATTGCGCAAAACCACGAAGTGGTGGCGCTGGATATCATTCAATCCAAAGTTGATATGATTAACCAAAAGGTTTCTCCGATTGTCGATAAAGAGATCCAGGAATATCTGGCGGAAAAGCCGTTGAATTTTCGCGCGACAACTGACAAGCATGATGCCTATCGTGATGCAGATTATGTCATTATCGCTACGCCCACTGACTACGATCCGAAAACGAACTACTTCAATACTACAAGTGTTGAAGCCGTTATTCGTGATGTCACCGAGATTAACCCAGACGCGGTAATGATTATTAAATCCACCATTCCCGTTGGTTTTACGCGTGATATTAAAGAGCGCCTGGGCATTGATAACGTCATTTTCTCTCCTGAGTTTCTGCGTGAAGGCCGCGCGCTTTACGACAACCTGCACCCGTCTCGTATCGTCATTGGTGAACGTTCAGAACGCGCGGAGCGTTTTGCTAATCTGCTGAAAGAAGGCGCGATTAAGCAGGATATCCCGACGCTGTTTACTGACTCCACCGAAGCTGAGGCAATTAAGTTATTCGCCAATACCTATCTGGCGCTGCGTGTAGCCTACTTTAATGAACTGGACAGCTACGCTGAAAGCCAGGGTCTGAACAGTAAACAGATCATCGAAGGCGTGTGTCTGGATCCGCGAATCGGTAATCACTATAACAACCCGTCCTTTGGCTACGGCGGCTACTGCCTGCCGAAAGATACCAAGCAACTGCTGGCAAACTACGAATCTGTACCGAATAACATCATCGGTGCCATCGTTGATGCTAACCGTACGCGTAAAGATTTTGTCGCTGACTCCATCCTGGCGCGCAAGCCTAAAGTCGTTGGCATCTATCGCCTGATCATGAAGAGTGGCTCCGATAACTTCCGCGCTTCTTCTATTCAGGGCATCATGAAGCGTATCAAGGCCAAAGGTATCCCGGTCATTATCTACGAACCGGTTATGCAGGAAGATGAGTTCTTCAATTCCCGCGTAGTTCGCGATTTCGACGCGTTTAAACAAGAAGCTGACGTGATTGTCTCAAACCGAATGGCTGAAGAGCTGTCGGATGTCGCTGACAAAGTGTATACCCGCGATTTGTTCGGTAGTGACTAAATCCCCCCTCTGGCCGGGAGATAAGCTGTCGGCCAGAATTTTCCTCTCTCCTGAAGGGTTCAGCTATTCGCCTGACAAATCGTATTACTCCTCATACCCGACCAAACCCCCTAAAAAACGTGACCTCGCTTAGATTCTTCAATCGATCATCTTGTCCCAACCATTGAGGTCGGATATGTTAAATTCACCTTGTGAAGAGCTACCGTCACTGTGATGTAGACGCTGGAGATAAGCGCCGGAAGGTAAAACAAAGCCTGCTTGCAGGCTTTTGTTGTTTCTGGATTCCTGGTTCTCAGGCGAGCTTCGTTACGACAAGCTAAGGCTCTGATTGAAATTTACACGGGTGATGGTACGGGATCTTTCAAGGGAAGGGCGCAGGCATAGAAAACACAAGTCATTTACTGCCATTAGAATAGTAAAGGGATAGTACCAGTTTGATATAACTTTTTTAAATGGTATCCATTGCCAGCTGAAAAGGCTATACGTATCCCCACCGCTGGCAGTGTTTATTCTTATATTATTATTTCCTATACCTGTATTATAATTATATTAAGTTTTCTTTTCACCACTTTCGTTTGTTAAAAGTCAGCTTGGTCTTTTTCTGATCTTTGATATAAGAAATCAGAAAATAGACTGAAACAATCAACAGGATGGCAGCAACTGCTAAGAAAATTATGTTTGCCATAATGCGTACCAGAATGAAAGGAATGTTATAAATCCATTTGCCTGCGAACTAATATCTCTGCAAAAGTATGCCTTTGCCTGCTTAACATATCCTGAATTTAAGAAAAATCCTATATGGTGTTTGTGGTTTTTTTTACGGAAAGTGGAAAACCCTTTTCGGCGCCAGTAGTTTGAACAATAGCGCTGTAGCTGAATTTAGCGCCAGCTTGATTAGCTGGTCACAGTTTCCTTTGTACGCGAATGCTCTTCAGTGATTGTATTGAAAGTGGCTTATATCAGAGTTTGTCGATGATTTTGTTTGTTTTGTGTTAATTCGGTGTTTTTTTATTGTGTGGTGCGCGGGCTTTGCGCTGAGATAGGTATTAACAGAGTGCTTTTACGAGCATCTGAATGGATAAGATTGCCGAATGACATTTCTCGATATAAAAAAGCCGCAGTCGTATCCCACTGCGGCTAAATCCCCATGCGCCTGTCGGGTTGATTAGACCTTGTAGTACGCCTTATACCAGTCAACGAAGTTCTTCACTCCCTGCCTGACCGTCGTCTGCGGTCTGAATCCCACCGCATCATACAACGGCTTGGTATCTGCGCTGGTTTCCAGTACATCACCCGGCTGTACTGGCATCATATTTTTCTCAGCAACCATCCCCATAGCTTCCTCAAGCGCCGTGATGTAATCCATTAGTTCAACCGGCGAGCTATTACCGATGTTATACACCCGGTATGGCGCTGAGCTATCTGCCGGTGAACCCGTCTCAACGGTCCATTCCGGATTGGGCTGCGGGATAATATCCTGCATCCGAACAATCGCCTCAACGATATCGTCAATGTAGGTGAAATCGCGCTTCATCTTGCCATAGTTGTAGACATCGATGGGCTTTCCTTCCAGCATGGCTTTTGTGAACTTAAACAGCGCCATATCCGGACGTCCCCATGGGCCATAGACGGTAAAGAATCTGAGTCCAGTAGTTGGAATACCATAAAGGTGAGAGTAGGTATGCGCCATCAGCTCGTTTGCCTTCTTGGTGGCGGCATACAGCGAAACCGGATGATCAACCGAATCATCGGTAGAGAACGGCATTTTACGGTTAAGGCCATAGACCGAACTGGATGAGGCATAGAGCAAATGCTCAACATTATTGTGTCTGCAGCCTTCGAGAATGTTCAGATAACCAATCAGGTTAGCATCGGCATAAGCGAACGGGTTTTCCAGGGAGTAGCGAACGCCAGCCTGAGCGGCAAGATGGATCACCCGGTTAAATTTCTCATTAGCAAAAAGTCGGGCAATACCCTCGCGATCCGCCAGATCGATTTTGTGAAAACTGAACAGGGGAGACTGCAGTAAATCCAGACGGGCCTGCTTAAGATTGACGTCATAATAGTCGTTCATGTTGTCGAGGCCGACAACTTCATGACCCGCCTCCAGAAGGCGCTTACAGGTATGAAAGCCGATGAATCCTGCGGCTCCAGTTACTAAAAATTTCATATTCATCCTCTGGGGTGACTGTATCCCGCTATATATTCGTCGATTTTACACTGGCTTGCCGTGTGGATCACCTGCTTTACCGTTGCTGATTATGTTCACGCATTAGATGGCTAAGCGATGTCACCCGTATCAGAGCTTTTGCATTGGCATTCTGAGGTGGAGATGAGATTCATTATCGAAGCTTGATGATTAGCAAGATAACAATTGCGTGAGGTCTTGTCATAATCTCGCGTTTCCGACTCCTTAAGTCCTCGAAAGTTAACGTAGATAAAAATTGATTTTATGTATGAATTTACAATTCTTTCACATTGATAGTGGGATGTCTTTTTTTATCGTTTAAAATCAAAATGTTAGTTTTTTTGTTGTATTTGCTTTACATTATGTTTACGACATGAATCATTTGCAATATGAATTGATTGGCAACGTATTTTCATTTTTATTCCCATGGACCAGCGCTATAATGCGGCAACTCATTTGCATGACCATTGTGTTGTCAGTTTAATCAGCTATCCTGTGCGCAGCGTTAAATATGACACCAGACTGATTGTTGGTGTCATTTCAATCAATATTGCGTACGGTTTACGCCGGTTCACAGAAGATGGATAGGGCGATAACCGAGAAGAGTCTCGTCAGGAGTTCAAAAAATGGGCTTGCTAAACGTGCTAATTGAGAAATTCCTGATGGATGGGGGTTAAGCAAACAGCGAGAGTGTGGGCCTGCTTGAATCTTTTTAAATTTCAAGTGAGCAGCACCCAGCGTCACGGGCAGTAATCTTACCCGATAGCCGCTGCGAGAGCCGTTTGACGTAAGAACAGGGTGTGTCAGTTTACTGCTGTCGTAAAAGCAGTCGCTAGAGATGTTTACAGATAGGGTTGTTGAATCATTACGCAGTTTGGTTGCGATAGCCAAGGGCGGTAGCGTGATTGAAAGCTATCATGTAATACTATGGGGGAGGAGTATCTGACTGAAAAATAACAGTTTTTACTTTACGTCCAGAAACGGCGTCTTAACTGGCGATCTTTATGTCAGCCTCTCACTTGTCTCCGTTTAGCCTGGATGAGCTACCATGGTCGGCTGCTGCCAATGAATTAAAGCGTACAGAAAAATTGGGAAATCTTGCTTTAACCTATGCACTTAAGTTTTCACGTTGTATGTCCAAAGCCACGGCGTCTATCGGCAGTGTATCAGTCAGGGCGTTAGAGCTATCGCAGTTGATTTAGTCAGTCAGCGACAACTCGCAATTCTAAAGTGCATAACCCAATGCTTAAAATTTCGTAGAATAATTTATGAGTATAAAAATGAAGTATAATCTAGGGTATTTATTTGACCTGCTTGTTGTTATCACCAATAAAGATCTAAAAGTACGCTATAAGAGTAGTGTATTTGGTTATTTATGGTCAATTGCCAACCCCCTACTTTTTGCGATGATCTACTATTTTATCTTTAAATTGATCATGCGAGTCCAGATTCCAAATTATACCCTTTTCTTAATAACGGGTCTCTTCCCCTGGCAGTGGTTTGCAAGCTCTGCGACGAATTCGCTTTTCTCATTTATTGCTAATGCGCAAATTATCAAAAAAACCGTATTTCCGCGTTCGGTTATTCCACTTAGTAATGTGATGATGGAAGGATTGCACTTCTTATGCACTATTCCTGTCATTGTCGCTTTTCTTTTTGTGTACGGTATGCGTCCTTCGCTTTCATGGCTTTGGGGCATACCGCTCATTGCTATCGGACAGGTGATTTTTACCTTTGGCATATCAATTATTTTTTCTACTTTGAATCTTTTCTTCAGAGACTTAGAAAGATTTGTGACTCTCGGTATTATGCTGATGTTTTACTGCACTCCCATTTTATACGCATCGGATATGATTCCAGCAAAATATAGCTGGGTTATTGACTATAACCCTCTGGCGAGTATGATTTTAAGCTGGCGTAATTTATTTATGGATGGCGTTTTAAACTACGAGCATATCTCAGTGTTATATTTGACTGGTATTGTGCTGACAGTTATCGGATTAAGTATTTTTAATAAATTAAAATATCGATTTGCAGAGATCTTGTGATGGAACCAGTAATTGATTTTAATAATGTGACAAAAGAATATCCACTTTACCATCATATTGGCTCAGGTATTAAAGATTTAATATTTCATCCTAAAAGAGCCTTTCAATTACTGAAGGGCCGTAAATATCTTGCTATTCAGGATGTCTCTTTTACGGTAGGTAAAGGAGAGGCTGTTGCGCTCATTGGGCGAAACGGCGCAGGCAAAAGCACTTCTTTGGGGCTGGTTGCCGGTGTTATCAAGCCAACGAAAGGGTCGGTCACAACTCGTGGGCGAGTGGCCTCAATGCTTGAGCTAGGCGGTGGTTTTCATCCAGAATTGACTGGCCGTGAGAATATTTATCTTAATGCCACCCTTCTTGGGCTACGGCGTAAAGAGGTTCAACAGCGAATGGATCGCATCATTGAATTTTCCGAATTAGGGGAGTTTATTGATGAGCCGATCCGCGTCTATTCTAGCGGTATGCTAGCGAAGCTTGGCTTCTCGGTTATTAGTCAAGTTGAGCCTGATATTCTGATTATTGATGAAGTGCTGGCCGTCGGCGATATTTCATTTCAGGCCAAATGTATTAAGACGATTAAAGAGTTCAAAAATCGTGGTGTGACAATACTGTTCGTTAGTCACAACATGAGTGATGTGGAAAAAATATGCGATCGGGTTGTCTGGATCGAAAATCACCGTCTCCGGGAAATCGGTTCTGCTGAAAGAATCATCGAACTTTATAAACAAGCAATGGCCTAAATCTGGTAATTAAATGAATAGTATTAAGATCTATACCTGTCATCATAAGCCGAGCGCATTCCTTAATGCATCGATTATAAAACCATTGCATGTAGGTAAAGCTAACTCCTATAATGATATCGGCTGTATTGGCGATGATACAGGAGATAATATTTCGTTTAAAAACCCCTTTTACTGTGAGTTAACCGCACATTATTGGGTTTGGAAAAATGAATCTCTTTCTGATTATGTCGGCTTTATGCATTATCGCCGACATCTGAATTTTTCTTCAGAACAGAGCTTTCCCGAAGATAATTGGGGCGTAGTTAATTCACCCGTTATTGATGCAGATTATGAAAAGCAGTTTGGTTTAACCGACACGGCAATCCAGGATTGTATTTCAGGGTTTGACCTGCTGTTACCGAAGAAGTGGTCAGTGACCTCTGCTGGAAGTAAAAATAACCTCGATCATTATGAGAAAGGGGAGTTTTTACATATTAAGGACTATCTGGCTGCCCTGGAGATTGTCGAAGAGCTTTATCCGGATTATAAAACGGCTATTCAGCAGTTTAATAATGCAACTGATGGCTATTACACGAATATGTTTGTGATGCACAAAGATATGTTCGTAGACTATTCTGAGTGGCTTTTCGCGATTTTGACTCATCTTGAAAGTCGCATCTCGATGAATAATTATAACGCTCAGGAAAAGCGTGTTATCGGCCATATCGCAGAGCGCCTGTTTAATATTTACATTATAAAACAGCAGCAAGATCGTGCCCTGAAAGTTAAGGAACTACAGCGCACTTTCGTGACGAATGAGACCTTCAACGGCAAGCTGATGCCGGTCTTTCCTCACGCTGCGCCAATCGTCATCAGTTTTGATGATAACTACGCCATCAGCGGCGGGGCTTTAATCAACTCTATCGTTCGCCATTCTGATAAAAACACCCATTACGATATTGTTGTGCTGGAAAACAAGGTTAGCAATCTTAACAAGCAGCGCTTAACCAGGCTGGTTTCGGCCCATACAAACTTTTCACTTCGATTTTTTGATGTGAATGCCTTCACTGAATTGGATGGCGTACATACCCGTGCGCACTTTAGTGCATCAACCTATGCTCGCTTGTTTATTCCGCAGCTTTTCCGTGAATATGAGAAGGTCATTTTTATCGATTCCGATACTGTGGTGAAGGCCGATCTGGCGACTTTGCTTAATGTCGAACTCGGCACAAACCTTGTTGCCGCCGTTAAAGATATCGTCATGGAAGGCTTCGTCAAGTTTGGCGCGATGTCGGAGTCAGCTGATGGCGTGATGCCCGCCGGCGAGTATCTGCAAAAAACGCTTAAAATGACCAATCCTGATGAGTATTTCCAGGCGGGGATTATCATTTTCAACGTTGCGCAAATGGTGCAGGAAGATACCTTCTCCGAGCTGATTAAAACCCTGAAAGAGAAAAAGTACTGGTTCCTTGACCAGGACATCATGAACAAAGTTTTCTACGGCCGGGTTGAATTTTTACCGCTGGAGTGGAATGTCTATCATGGTAATGGCAATACCGATGACTTTTTCCCCAATCTGCAGTTCGCAACATATATGCGCTTTTTAGAAGCCAGAATGAACCCGAATATGATTCACTATGCCGGGGAGAATAAACCGTGGAATACGGACAAGGTTGACTTTTATGACGATTTCCTGGAAAACGTCATCAACACGCCATGGGAAAAAGAGGCCTATTTCCGTCAGCTATCTTTGATTAATTCATCAAATCCTGCGCATAATGCAGGGCAAACGCCTGTTCTGCTTCAGACCAGGATCAAAAAAGCGTTGATGCCTTTCCTTAATAAATATGCTCCTGTCGGTTCACCGAGGCGAAATACGATAACAAAATACTATTATAAAGTTAGACGCTCAATTCTTGGTTAAGGCTGCTGGAGTAATATTATGAACAGTAAAAATATTTTAATTGTCGGCGCTGGTTTTTCTGGTGCGGTTATCGCCCGCCAGCTTGCTGAACAAGGCCATCGTATCAGAATTATCGACCAGCGGGACCACATTGGCGGTAACTCCTACGACGCGCGCGATCCGCAAACGGACGTTATGGTCCACGTCTATGGTCCGCATATCTTTCATACCGATAATGAAACAGTGTGGAACTATGTGACTCAGCACGCTGAGATGATGCCGTATGTGAACCGCGTCAAAGCAACCGTTAACGGACAAGTGTTCTCTCTGCCGATCAACCTGCATACCATTAACCAGTTTTTTGCCAAAACCTGTTCGCCAGATGAGGCCCGGGCGCTTATTGCAGAAAAAGGGGACAGTTCGATCGAGGAACCGAAGACGTTTGAAGAACAGGCCCTGCGTTTTATTGGTAAAGAGCTGTATGAGGCGTTCTTCAAAGGCTACACCATTAAGCAGTGGGGGATGGAGCCATCACAGCTTCCTGCGTCGATTCTTAAGCGCCTGCCGGTTCGTTTTAACTACGATGATAATTACTTTAACCACAGATTTCAGGGCATGCCGAAACTGGGTTATACGAAAATGATTGAGTCAATTGCCAATCATGAAAATATCACTATCGAACTTCAGCAGTCGTTTAACGCTGAAGAGAGAGAAAAGTACGATCATGTGTTCTATAGCGGGCCGCTGGATGCCTTCTATTCCTATCAATATGGCCGCCTGGGCTATCGTACTTTGGATTTTGAAAAATTCACCCGGCAGGGCGATTATCAGGGCTGCGCGGTGATGAATTACTGCTCACTGGATGTTCCTTACACCCGTATCACTGAGCATAAGTACTTTTCGCCATGGGAAACCCATGAAGGGTCGGTATGCTATAAGGAGTACAGCCGCGAGTGCGGAGAAAATGATATTCCTTATTATCCGATTCGTCAGATGGGGGAGATGGCTTTACTCGATAAGTATTTGTCCCTCGCGGAAAGTGAAAAGAACATTACCTTTGTTGGCCGCCTTGGAACCTATCGATATCTGGATATGGATGTCACTATCGCAGAAGCATTAAATACAGCCGAGAAGTACTTATCTTCCCTTGATAATCATGAAGCTATGCCAGTGTTCACGGTTTCTGTGCGATGAATTGCTCCGCATTAATAGTCACTTATAATCGTTTAGAGAAGTTAAAAGTAACTATTGCCAACACTGTGAAATTAAATTTTACAGCGATAATGGTTGTCAATAACGGGTCCACGGATGGGACCCAGGAGTGGTTAGCCACCCTTAGCGACCCCCGCGTGATTGTCCTCAATCTACCCTCTAATACCGGTGGGGCGGGGGGTTTTAAGGCCGGGAGTCAATATTTATGCGACAACGTCGATAGCGACTGGGTTTTCTTTTACGATGATGACGCCTGGCCCGAGAGCGATGCGCTGGAAAAATTTGCCCATCTGGATAAGGCTAACTGTCGGGTGTTCACCGCTTTGGTAAAAGATCTCCGGGGACAACCTTGTTCGATGAACATCCCTTTTGCTAAAGTACCGTCATCGTTTATCGACACATTACGCTACATCAAAAAACCGGCCGAGTTTCTACCGTTGATTTCCCGTTCGACCGCGGTACAAACGGTATCCTTTGTCGGGATGATTATTCAGCGAGATTTGCTGCGAAAGAATATACACAATATTCACGATGAGTTGTTTTTATATTTTGACGATCTCTACTTTGGCTATCAGTTGACGCTCGATGGCGAAGAGATTCGTTATTCGCCTGAGGTTGTCTTCTCGCACGATGTAAGTTTCCAGGGGAAGTGCGTCTTTCCCGAATGGAAGGTTTATTACCTTTGTCGAAATCTTATTCTGGCGAAGAGAATTTTTCCGCGAGTTGCCATTTTTAGCCGTCTCTCAATCCTTTTGCGGTTGATTAAATATGTGTCAATATTGCCATGGCAACGCAATAAATTGTTATATTTTAAATGCTTGCGCCGTGGAGTTATCCATGGTGTAAAAGGAATCAGCGGTAAGAATCATTAAGTGGATATAGCAATGAAAAAACTGTGTTATTTCATAAACTCGGATTGGTATTTTGATTTGCACTGGATAGATCGTGCAATCGCCGCCCGAGATGCTGGTTATGAGATTCACATCATCAGTCATTTTGTCGATGGTAAAGTGCTGAATAAATTTAAAACATTTGGTTTTAAGTGTCATAACGTCCCACTTGATGCTCAATCATTTAATGCATTAACTTTCTTTCGGGCCTTTTTTGCCTCCCGAAGGATCATCAAAGAGATTAATCCCGACCTTTTACACTGTATTACAATCAAGCCATGTCTGATCGGTGGGCTTCTTTCGAGGGCAAATAATCGCCCGGTCATCGTGAGTTTTGTCGGCCTCGGGCGTGTATTTTCTTGTGATACGGGCTTGCTTAAGCTATTGCGCAATATCACTATCATGGCATATAAGTATATTGCCAGTAATAAGCGCAGTATATTTATGTTCGAACATGATAAAGATCGTAAAAAACTTGCGGGTTTTGTTGGGATTGACTATCAGCAGACTATTGTCATTGATGGCGCAGGTATCAACCCGGATATCTATAAATATTCTCTGGAGCAGGAGCGTGATGTTCCGGTGGTGCTGTTTGCCAGCAGAATGCTGTGGAGCAAAGGGCTCGGGGATTTAATTGAAGCCAAGAAAATCCTCGAATCCAGAAATATTCATTTTACGCTAAACGTTGCCGGGATACTTGTTGAAAACGATAAGGATGCCATTTCCCTTGCGGTCATTCAGCAATGGCATAAAGAAGGGCTGATTAACTGGTTAGGTCACAGTTCAAACGTCTGTGACTTGATCGAGGAGTCGAACATCGTGGCACTGCCTTCGATCTATTCAGAAGGCGTCCCGCGTATTCTGCTTGAGGCTTCCTCGGTTGGCCGGGCCTGCATTGCCTACGATGTTGGCGGCTGCGATAGCCTGATCATTAATAACGATAACGGCATTATCGTGAAAAGTAACTCGCCACAGGAGCTGGCCGATAAGCTTGAATTCTTGTTAGCCAATCCCAAAGCACGAGTAGAGATGGGTATCAAAGGACGGCAACGCGTTCAGGATAAGTTTTCTAGCGGTATGATAATCAGTAAGACCCTAAAGACTTATCATGATGTGGTTCAGGGATGATGTAACGCAAGAGATTACAGCTTCATGTAAATCAAACACCTCCGAAGCGGTTATATTTTATGCTATGTAACTGCTCTGCAAACGCATTATTTATGTTTAATGATTGCGTGCCTCTTATTTTGAAGGTGATTGAATGTCTGATGAATCAAGTAACGTTATTGTTTCCGTTATCATCCCCGTTCATAATGCCGTGGAGTATATTTCCGAAACGCTTAATACGGTATTAACCCAGTCTTTAAAAGACATTGAAATTATCATTGTTAACGATAATTCCACCGATAATACTCTGGGTATTGTCGCTAAAATAGCCGATGAGGATTCGCGAGTCCGGGTGATAACCAACCCGAGCAACGTCGGCGGTGGCGAATCGCGAAATATCGGCTTACGTATAGCGACCGGCGAATACATTATTTTCCTCGACGATGATGATTACGCCGATAAAGAGATGTTAAAGAGAATGTCCGACCGGGCTACGGCCTTGCAAACGGATGTTGTTATCTGTCGGTGCCAGTCAATCGATCTGCAAACCAATACTCATTCTCCCATGCCTTTGTCCGCGCGGGAGGATTTACTGCCTGAAAAAGAGGTCTTCTCTTCACGGGATATTGCTGACGATTTTTTCAGAGCCTTTATATGGTGGCCATGGGATAAGCTCTTCAGACGCGAAGCTATTCTGGCAATGGGCCTGGAGTTTCAACCGCTGAGAACCACAAACGACCTGTACTTTGTGAGTGGTTTCATGCTGTTAGCAAACCGCATCTCGCTGGTTGATGAAATCTTAATCTCTCATACGATCAACCGTGCGAAGTCGCTTTCTTCCACCAGGGCACACTCGTGGCACTGCGCGCTGGAGGCATTAACTTCGCTACGTTCGTTTATGAAAGATCGTGATTTACTGCCGTCCAGAAGTCGTGATTTTAATAATTACGCCGTTGTTTTTCTGGAGTGGAACTTAAATACGATCTCGGGCCCTTCCTTTAACCTGCTCTTCAACGATGTGAAGTCGTTCATCCTATCTTTAGAAATCGATCGTGATGACTTTTATGATGACTTTATTAGAGCTGCGCATGGCCGGATCGTTAATCAGTCAGCGGAAGAGTATATTTTTTCTCTGAAAGACAGAGTGTTGCGCGAGCTTGAACATGCACATATGTTGAATTCAACGCTGCAGGAAGAAATCACTTCGCTTAAACAGTCAACTTTATCTCAGCGAAGTGAAATTGATGTCCTGAAGGCGCAAGTGAGCGATAAAACCACGCTTATCCACGAATTTGAACAGCTAAAAACGCGTTTAGAGAACGAGCATCACACGCAACAGCAGAAATTACTCAGCGTCCACAATGAGCTCCAGGAGCTGACTCAGCGCTATAGCGATTTGGTTTCATCTTTGTCATGGAAAATGACGAAACCATTAAGGGTCGTCAAAGCGATAGCGGCGCGAAAAAAGCCATGACGACGCTAAACAGGTGATATCAACCAGCGCGCTGGCGAGGGTTATATTGCAAGGGAGGCGTTATGCCGCCTCCCTTTGATGACTTACTTATGCCTGCTCCGCAGGTTTTCCACCACATCCGTCAAATTCAGCCCCTGATCCTGCAGCAGCACCAGCAGGTGATACATCAAATCCGACGCTTCATTCTTCAGCTCGAACTGGTCATGCACCGTTGCGGCCAGCGCGGTCTCCACGCCTTCTTCTCCCACCTTCTGCGCTATCCGCTTGGTTCCGCTGGCGTACAGCTTCGCGGTATACGAACTCTCCGGGTCGGCGTGCTTGCGTTCCGCCAGCAGCTGCTCCAGCTGATATAAGAACAGCCACTGATGGCCGGTTTCGCCAAAGCAGCTTGAGGTGCCTTTATGGCAGGTTGGGCCAATCGGATTGACCAGCGCCAGCAGGGTATCGTTATCGCAATCCGGGGTGATGCTCACCACGTTGAGGAAATTGCCCGACGTTTCCCCCTTGGTCCACAGACGCTGTTTGGTCCGCGAATAAAAGGTTACTTTGCCGGTTTCTTCGGTTTTCGCCAGCGCATCCTGATTCATATAGCCCAGCATCAGCACTTCACCAGAGACGGCGTGCTGCACGATGACCGGCATCAGACCGTCGGTTTTTTGCCAATCCAGCTGTTCACTTAACATACCCTAATCTCCACGCCCTGTGCTGCCAGGTACGTTTTCAGTTCGCCAATGTTGATAATTTGCTTGTGGAACACCGAGGCGGCCAGCGCGCCGTCGACGTTAGCGTCGCGGAAGGCTTCCAGGAAGTGCTCCATAGTGCCCGCGCCGCCGGAGGCAATCAGCGGCACGCGGCACACGGCGCGCACCTTGCTTAACTGCTCCAGATCGTAGCCGTTACGCACGCCGTCCTGGTTCATCATATTGAGGACGATCTCGCCGGCCCCGCGCTTTTGCACTTCCTGCACCCAGTCCAGGGTTTCCCACTGCGTCACCCGCGTCCGGCTCTCATCGCCGGTATACTGGTTGACGTGATACTTGCCGCTCGCGGCGTCAAACCAGGTATCAATGCCCACCACAATACACTGCACGCCGAACCGATCGGCCAGGCGGGTAATCAGCGTCGGATCCGCCAGGGCAGGGGAGTTGATGGAGATTTTATCCGCGCCGAAGGAGAGGATTTGCGCCGCATCGTCCAGCGACTTAATGCCGCCGGCAACGCAGAACGGAATGTCGATCACTTCCGCGACCCGCGACACCCAGCTTTTATCCACCACGCGGCCGTCGCTGGAGGCGGTGATATCGTAGAACACCAGCTCATCCGCGCCTTCGTCGGCATAGCGTTTAGCCAGCGGGACGATATCGCCGATGATTTCGTGATTACGGAACTGCACGCCTTTCACTACCTGGCCGTCGCGAACGTCAAGACAGGGGATTATCCGTTTTGCCAGCATTGAATGGCCTCCGTTACGTTAAATTTACCTTCCAGCAGCGCCCGGCCGACAATCACCCCGCGCACTCCGGTTCCGCGCAGCGCGGCGATATCATTGAGATCGCCAATGCCGCCGGAAGACTGAAACGCCACCTGCGGATAGCGGGCGCAGACTTCTTCATACAGCGAGACGTTCGACCCAGCCAGCGTCCCGTCGCGGGAAATATCGGTGCACAGCACGTGCTGCAGGCCGACGGACTGATAGCTCTCCACCAGTTCTTCCAGGGTCACGCCGGAGTTCTCCTGCCAGCCGCTGACCGCCACCTGCTTGCGGCCTTCCGCGTCGATCCGCACATCAAGCGCCAGCACCAGATGCTGCGGGCCAAAACGTTTAAACCAGCCTTTCACCACTTCCGGCGACTTCACCGCCGTCGAACCCACCACCACGCGCGCCACGCCCGCTTCAAGCAGGGCGGCCACGTCTTCTTCCGTCCGCACGCCGCCGCCAACCTGCACCGGCACATTTACGCCGGCAACCAGCGTTTTCAGCAGCGGGATCTGGCGCTTCGCCGGATCTTTCGCCCCGGTCAGATCGACGAGATGCAGCACTTCGGCCCCTTGCGCGGCATAGGATTGCAGGCGCGGCAGCGGATCGTTGCCGTAGTCGCGCTGCTGGCCATAATCGCCCTGATGGAGACGGACGACCGTGCCGTCAATTAAATCTAAAGCAGGAATGATCATCACATCTCCAGGAAGTTTTTCAGCAGCTGCGCCCCGGCGCTGCCGGAGCGTTCAGGGTGGAACTGGACGCCAAAGAAGTTATCTTTCTGTACCGCCGCGGTGAAGGCCTCGCCGTAGCTGCACTGGGCGATGGTATTGACGTTGACCGGCATCGCGTAGCTGTGGACGAAGTAAAAATACGCCCCGTCTTCAATACCGCGAAACAGACGATCGCCCGCTTTGGCATACACCTGGTTCCAGCCCATATGCGGCAGCGGCAGGCCATGGTCGGTCATTTTCGGCACGTCCTGCTCGATAATGCCCAGCAGGTCGACGCCGTTGTTCTCTTCGCTGCGTTTTCCCAGCAGCTGCATGCCGAGGCAAATGCCCAGCACCGGCTGGGTACAGGCTTTAATCAGTTCGATTAACTCGCGCTCGCGCAGCTGGTCCATCGCCGCCTGAGCCGTTCCCACCCCCGGTAGAAACAGCTTATCAGCGCGCAGCACCACATCCGGGTCGCGGCTGACCTGCGGCTCGTAGCCGTGGCGGCTCACCGCGGATTTCACCGAATTGAGGTTGGCGCAGCCGGTATCGAGGATCACCACGTTCATCAAAGTACCCCTTTCGAAGACGGCAGCGTGTCGCCCTGGACGCGAATCGCCTGGCGTAGCGTGCGGCCGAAGGCCTTAAACAGGCTCTCTACGCGGTGGTGGTCGTTTTTGCCCTTGGTTTTCAGGTGCAGAGTGACCGCCATGGTATAGGAGAGCGAGCGGAAGAAGTGTTCCACCATCTCGGTGCTCAGGTCGCCAACGCGCTGATAGGTAAAGTCGGCTTTATATTCAAGGTGCGGGCGGCCGGAGATATCCAGCGCGCAGCGGGCCAGACATTCGTCCATCGGCAGCACAAAGCCGAAACGGCCGATGCCGCGCTTATCGCCGAGCGCCAGCTTCAGCGCTTCGCCCAGCGCCAGCCCGGTATCTTCCACGGTGTGGTGATCGTCGATATACAGATCGCCGCCAACGTTAACCTCCAGGCGGAAGCCGCCGTGGGTAGCGATTTGGTCAAGCATATGATCGAAGAAACCGACGCCGGTAGAGATTTTGCTGCCGCCTTCGCGGTCCAGCCACACTTTCACATCCACCTGGGTCTCTTTGGTGATGCGCTCAACGTGGGCGTAGCGGTCGCGGCGGGTCAGCTGTTCGCAAATGGTCGGCCAGTCCAGCTTTTCGCGGTCATAGCGCAGGCCGGTAATGCCCATGTTATCCGCCAGCTGAATATCGGTCGCGCGGTCGCCAATCACGTAGCTGTGGGCGGTGTCCATCACCCCTTGTTCCAGCCATGGCAGCACCAGCCTGGTTTTCGGTTTGCGGCAGTCGCAGTTATCCGTCGGGAGATGCGGGCAAATCAGCACTTCGTCAAAGTTGACGCCCTGGGAGGCGAAAATCTGCATCATCAGGCTGTGCGGGCCGTCGAACTCGTCCTGCGGCAGGCTGGCGGTTCCCAACCCATCCTGGTTGGTGATCATCACCAGCTTGTACCCTTCCTGCTGCAGCTTGAGCAGGGCCGGGATCACCTGCGGCTCAAACGCCAGCTTATCGAAGCGGTCTACCTGAAAATCAACCGGTGGCTCGGAAATCAGCGTACCGTCACGGTCAATAAAGAGAAACTTCTGGGTCATACATTCTCCGCAGTCAAAGCGTCAATGACGCGCTGGCTCTCTGCACGGGTACCGATAGTGATACGCAAACAGCCGCTTAATGAAGGTTGTTTATTCTGGTCACGTAAGATAATGCCCTGATCCCACAAAGATTTAAACACCGCGCTGGAGGCGGTGATTCGCGCCAGAACGTAGTTGCTCTCGGAATCGAACACCTCTTCAACGCAGGCAATGCCGCGCAGCTGGCTTACCAGATAATCGCGTTCGGCGAGGATCTGCGCCACGCGCGCCCGCATGGCGGCAATGCCTTCCGCGCTGAGCGCCTGGGCGGCGATATCGGCCACCGGCGTGGAGAGCGGATAAGGCGCGATAACCTTCATCAGCACGTTAATCACTTCGGCGTTGGCGAGGGTGAAACCGCAGCGCAGGCCAGCCAGGGCGAAGGCCTTGGAGAGGGTACGCAGAATCGCCAGGTGCGGATACTCGTTCAGCCAGGTCGCCAGCGTCGCCTGCGGGCAGAATTCGATATAGGCTTCATCCGCGACCACGATGGCTTTGCCGCGCGTCATCTCCAGCAGGGTACGAAAATCTTTCGGGTTGATAATCTGCCCGGTCGGGTTATTCGGGCTACAAACGAAAACCACTTTCACGCCGTCGAGATTGGCCGCGATGCCCGGCAGATCCAGCTGCCAGTCGGCGAGCGTCGGCACCGTGCGGCAGGTCACGCCGATGGTTTCGGCGCTGACGCTGTACATGCCGTAGGTCGGCGGGCAATAGAGCACCGCGTCCTGGCCCGGCTCGCAGAAGGCGCGGATCAGCAGTTCAATGCCTTCGTCGGCGCCGCGGCTGACCAGCACCTGCTCCGGCTTGACGCCCGCATACTGCGCGTAGCGTTCAATGACCGCTTTCGGCTGCGGTTCCGGGTAGCGGTTCATCGTCTGCTCGGTCAGCTGGAACTCTACCGCGGTAGGAAATTCGTTGGCGTTCAGCCAGACGTCGCCTTTACCCCCGAGACGGCGAGCTGATTGATACGGCGTCAGCGCGCGGACGTTGGCGCGGGCTAAATCTTCAATGCTCATGCTTGCTCCTTAAGGGCTGCGACGCGCAGCGTAACGGCGTTTTTGTGGGCGTCCAGGCGCTCGGCGGCGGCCAGAATTTCAATCGTTGAGGCGAGGGCGGCAAACCCGTCGCGCGACAGCTCCTGCACGGTCATACGTTTCTGGAAATCCGCCAGGCCGAGGCTGGAGCAGGTCGCGGTGTAGCCATAGGTCGGCAGCACGTGGTTGGTGCCGGAGGCGTAATCGCCGGCGGATTCCGGCGACCAGTCGCCGAGGAATACCGAACCGGCGCTGGTGATGCCGTCGACCAGCTCGCGGGCGTTACGGGTCTGAATAATCAGGTGCTCCGGGCCGTACTGGTTGGAAATCGCCACGCACTGGGCGATATCGCGCGCCACAATGATGCGGCTGGCGGAAAGCGCGCCGCGGGCGGTTTCCGCCCGGGACAGCGCGGCCAGCTGGCGCTCAACGGCTTGCGCGACGCGGGTGGCCATCTCGCTATCCGGCGTCAGCAGGATCACCTGCGAATCCGGGCCGTGCTCGGCCTGGGAAAGCAGGTCGGACGCGACGAAATCCGGGGTGGCGCCGCTGTCGGCGATCACCAGCACTTCCGACGGCCCGGCGGGCATATCGATAGCCGCGCCGTCAAGACGCTGGCTCACCTGGCGCTTGGCTTCGGTCACGAAGGCGTTGCCAGGGCCAAAGATTTTATCGACCTTCGCCACCGATTCGGTGCCGAACGCCAGGGCGGCAATCGCCTGCGCGCCGCCGACGTTAAAGATATTGCGCACGCCGCACAGCTGGGCGGCATAGAGGATTTCATCAGCAATCGGCGGCGGCGAGCACAGCACCACCTGCTGGCAGCCGGCGATGCGCGCCGGCGTTGCGAGCATCAGCACCGTTGAGAACAGCGGCGCCGAGCCGCCGGGAATATATAAGCCGACGGAGGCGATAGGGCGGGTCACCTGCTGGCAGCGCACGCCCGGCAGGGTTTCAACATCCACGGCCTGCAGTTGCTGCGCGTTGTGGAAGGTTTCGATATTTTTGACCGCCACGGCCATCGCCTGCTTGAGCTCGTCGCTCAGGCGCGCGCCGGCGGTGGCAATCTCTTCGTCGCTAACCTTCAGCGCCTTGACGTCGGTTTTGTCGAACTTCGCGCTGTATTCACGCAGGGCCGCATCGCCGTTGTCTTTGACGTTAGTGAGGATCTCCGACACCGTCTTGCTGATGCTCCCGGAGGCGGAAATGGCCGGGCGCGTTAAGAGTTGTTGCTGTTGTTCTGCGCTACAGCCGTTCCAGTCGATAATTGTGTTGAAGCTCATGGTTGTTTCCCCTGTTTATCCCGTGACCGACCCGCCGGATTACTCCATCATCTTCTCAATCGGCAGGACCAGAATGGAGCTGGCGCCCAGCGCTTTCAGTTTTTCCATGGTTTCCCAGAACAGGGTTTCGCTGCTCACCATGTGCATCGCCACGCGCTGCTTGTCGCCGGCCAGCGGCAGAATAGTTGGGCGCTCGGCGCCGGGCAGCAGGGCGATGACTTCTTCCAGGCGTTCGGTCGGCGCGTGCATCATGATGTATTTTGATTCGCGGGCCTGAATCACGCCCTGAATACGGGTCAGCAGGCGGTCAATCAGCTGCTGTTTGCTATCGGCCATTTCGCCGTCGCGCTGGATCAGGCAGGCTTTGGAGCGGAACATCACTTCCACTTCGCGCAGGCCGTTCGCTTCGAGGGTCGCGCCGGTTGAGACCAGGTCGCAGATCGCGTCGGCCAGACCGGCGCGCGGGGCCACTTCAACCGAGCCGTTCAGCAGGCAGGATTTGAACGAGATGCCTTTCTGGTCAAGGTAGCGCTTCAGCAGGTGCGGGTAGGAGGTGGCGATGCGTTTGCCGTTAAGCATCGCCGGGCCGTCCCAGGGTTCATCCGCCGGGGTCGCCAGCGACAGGCGGCAGCCGCCGAAGTCGAGACGGCGCAGGGTGAAGTAGCGCGGATCTTCGCCCTGAGCGCGGCGGCTCAGCAGCTCTTCTTCCAGCACGTTTTCGCCGATAATCCCCAAATCGACCACGCCGTCCATGATAAGGCCCGGAATATCGTCATCTCGCACGCGCAGAATATCGATGGGCATATTTTCCGCCAGCGCGATCAGGCGCTGGGTGTGCAGATTCACTTTGATGCCGCAGCGGCTGAGTAATTCGCGTGAATCTTCGCTTAAACGCCCTGATTTCTGAATAGCTATGCGTAAACGGCTGTTGTCTAACATTCTTATTTTCCTCTGTAACCCTGTCTGAATCTGTCCGAATTCGGTCCAAAAAAAAGCCCCCGGAAGCGAATCTTCCGGGGGCTCTCTTTGCGTTCATGCACCACTGGAAGATCCAAACGTCTTCCAGCACACATCGCCTGAAAGACTAGTCAGGATGATGGTGATGATGGTGGTTTTTAAATTGAACGCTGTTCATAAAATTCTCTGTGAATGAGTATGCATTTGATGCCTTTTAACCTAAACCACTTTACTCGCATAAAGCAAGGGCTTTTTTCTATCATTAATTCATTTCATATTGACCGAAGAAATTGTCAGTTGCCGCCGGCTGGCGTAGCCTTAAGTCAGCACAGCGAAAAGTCAGGAGCAAGGGGATGAAGAAGGTCGCGATTGTAGGTTTAGGATGGCTGGGTATGCCGCTTGCGCTGTCGTTGATGTCGCGGGGATGGCAGGTGACCGGCAGTAAGACCACGCAGGATGGCGTGGAGGCGGCGCGGATGTGCGGCATCGACAGCTATCCGCTGCGTCTGGAGCCGCAGCTGGTCTGCGACACCGAGGATCTGGATGCCTTAATGAACGTCGACGCGCTGGTGATTACTTTACCGGCGCGGCGGACCGGTCCCGGAGAGGACTTTTACCTTCAGGCGGTACAGGAAATCGTTGATACCGCGCTGGCGCATCACGTGCCGCGCATCATATTCACCAGCTCAACGTCGGTTTACGGCAACGCCAGCGGCACGCTGAAGGAGAGCTCCCCCCGTAACCCGCAAACCGCCAGCGGACGGGTGCTGAAAGAGCTGGAGGACTGGCTGCATAACCTTCCCGGTACCTCGGTGGACATTCTGCGCCTCGCCGGGCTGGTGGGGCCGTCCCGTCATCCGGGGCGCTTCTTTGCCGGGAAATCCGCGCCGGACGGCCAGCACGGCGTCAATCTGGTGCATCTCCAGGATGTGATCGCCGCGATCGAACTGTTATTGCAGGCTCCGAAAGGCGGGCGCATCTATAATATATGTGCGCCTAAGCATCCCGCGCGCGGCGTCTTTTATCCGCAGATGGCCCGCGAGCTTGGGCTTCCCGTCCCCGTATTCTCTGATAACCCGGAGAACGGTAGCGGCAAGATTGTGGATGGCAGCCGTATTTGCAACGAACTGGGGTTTGAGTACCAGTACCCCGATCCGCTGGTGATGCCGATGGAGTAATGCGCCAGCGGTGAATCGCGTACCGAAAGGGGGTAGCGATGAAACCACTGCTGGATGTGCTCGTCATTCTTGATGCCCTCGACAAAGAGGGCAGCTTTGCCGCCGCCTCGGCGAAGCTCTATAAAACGCCGTCGGCGCTGAGCTATACCATTCATAAGCTGGAAAGCGATCTCAATATTCAACTTCTCGACCGCAGCGGCCACCGGGCGCGCTTCACCCGTACCGGGCAGATGCTGCTGGAAAAGGGGCGCGACGTGCTGCACACCGCCCGCGAACTGGAAAAGCAGGCCGTCAGGCTGCATCAGGGCTGGGAAAATGCGCTGATACTCAACGTCGACGCTACCTTTCCGTTCTCGCTGCTGGCCCCGTCGATCGCGGCGTTTTATCGCCAGCATCACGCCACCCGTCTTGAATTCCGCCGCGATACCCTCGGCGCAAACTGGCAGACGCTGGTGGAAGGGCGGGCGGATCTTCTGCTCGGCGCGCTGGGCGACCCTCCGGCGCTCAGCGGCTACGGCTCTGTTCTACTGGGGGAGGTGGCGCAGGCGTTTGTCGTTGCGCCCCAGCATCCGCTTGCGCAGATTGCCGGTCCTGTGGGCTGGCGGACGCTGCGCCGCCATCGCGCGATTACCACCGACGGCGCGTGGCCGCAGGCCGACGGCGAGGAGAGCCTGACGGTATTCGATCTTCCCGCCCAGCTGATGCTGCTGTGCGCCGGACTGGGCTGGGGTTATTTACCGCTATTCCAGGTGCAGCCTTTAATCGCCCGCGGCGAGCTACTGATAATAAAAACGACGGTCCCCGAACCGGTCAATCGCGCATGGATAGGCTGGAATGAAGACGTTTGCGGGCAGGCGGGCGAGTGGTGGCGAAAGGAGATATTAGCAAATAGTGCTATCCATCAGGTCTATAATACTAAAATCGTATGAATATTAATCTGTTAGAGAATTACCAAGATTATTAAGCCTTGTAACATCTTGTCATCGGGCCAGCAGTTGTTGCAAAATACGCGTCCTGAAAATCAGAAACTGGCCGACGCTTTTTTAAAGTGTCGGTTATTTTTTTGGTTGAAAGACACATCATTCAATACCAAGAGGCCGGGCTTCGTACCGGATAGATATTTACTAAAAACCGACAGTGGTTGTCGCTGAGGAATACAAAGAAATGGGGCAATTTTTTGCTTACGCGCTGGCGTTCACCGTAAAAGGGGATAACTATGTCGCATAACGCTACTCCAAAAACCTCTCGCGTGGAATTACGTAAAACGCTTACGTTGATTCCGGTTGTCATGATGGGCCTGGCCTATATGCAGCCGATGACGCTGTTCGATACGTTTGGTATCGTCTCTGGATTGACTGATGGTCACGTTGCGACGGCTTACGCCTTCGCGCTGATCGCCATTCTCTTCACGGCGCTGAGCTACGGTAAACTGGTTCGCCGTTTCCCGTCGGCGGGTTCCGCCTATACCTACGCGCAGAAATCCATTAGCCCGGCCGTCGGCTTTATGGTGGGCTGGTCATCGCTGCTTGACTACCTGTTCATGCCGATGATCAACATTCTGCTGGCCAAAATTTATTTTGAAGCGCTGGTGCCTTCTATTCCTTCGTGGATCTTCGTTGTCGCGCTGGTGGCCTTTATGACCATCTCCAACCTGCGCAGCATCAAGACTGTGGCGAACTTCAATACCCTGATCGTTATCCTGCAGATGGGTATCGTGGCGGTGATTGTTGGCCTGATTATCTACGGCGTTATGCACGGCGAAGGCGCGGGCACGCTGACCAGCACCCGTCCATTCTGGTCTGAAGGCGCGCACGTGGTGCCGATGATTACCGGCGCGACCATCCTGTGCTTCTCGTTCCTCGGCTTCGACGGCATCTCTTCGCTGTCTGAAGAGACTAAAGACGCGGAGCGCGTGATCCCGAAGGCTATCTTCCTGACCGCGCTGATTGGCGGCCTGATCTTTATCGGCGCTTCCTACTTCCTGCAGCTGTACTTCCCGGACATCTCGCGCTTTAAAGATCCGGACGCCTCACAGCCTGAAATCATGCTGTACGTGGCGGGCAAAACCTTCCAGTGGGGCGTGCTGATTTTCTCCAGCGTTACCGTACTGGCATCCGGCATGGCCGCGCATGCGGGCGTTTCCCGTCTGATGTACGTGATGGGCCGCGACGGCGTGTTCCCGACGCGTTTCTTCGGCTACGTGCATCCGAAATGGCGTACTCCGGCATGGAACGTGCTGCTGGTTGGCGCGATCGCGCTGCTGGCGATTAAATTCGACCTCGTCACGGCGACGGCGCTGATTAACTTCGGCGCGCTGGTGGCGTTCACCTTCGTTAACCTGTCGGTGATCTCCCAGTTCTGGATCCGTGAAAAGCGCAACAAAACGCTGAAAGACCACTTCAACTATCTGATTCTGCCGGTCTGCGGCGCGCTGACCGTCGGCGCACTGTGGATTAACCTCGAAGAGAGCTCCATGGTTCTCGGCCTGATCTGGGGCGGTATTGGTCTGGTCTACCTGGCCTGCGTGACCAAAAGCTTCCGCAACCCGGTGCCGCAGTACGAAGACGTCGCATAATCACATTTGATGATGTGAAAAGCCGGAGGGAAACCTCCGGCTTTTTTGTTTGCAGCGCCCCCTTCGGGAAACGGCTACTCAAAACAGGCGCTGCGTTCCCAGCACTCGTCGCAGCTTGGCGAACGGCAGATAACTTCCCCCTGCTGCAGCAAACAGCGCTGACGATAAAAGAACTTTTTCCAGCGCATATTGTGTTCGTTCATCACCACCAGCTGTGGAAAGCAGTCGCTCATCAGCAGGCGCAATTCGGCGCGCGATGCCAGACCAAGATCCTGCCAGAGATGGTTAAACGCCAGCGAAACCTCGGCGATAATCTGCGCCATCGGCCCGGCATCTTGCTGCATCCAGCCCGCCAGCCAGGCGCCCAGCTGCTGGCGCTCCTCTTCGCGGGTGGCGTTGAGCTCCGCCATCAGGCGGCGACGGGTGAGCGTCTCGCCGTCGAGCGGCGTTTCCACCTCGCCCAGGCGCCGCCGCAGCGCCTGCCAATCGCGCGGGCTAAGCCCCATGCGCAGCGGAAAGCTGCCTTTCCCCGCGTGGTACAGCAGCCATAAGCGCCGCAACCAGTCGAGCGGCGGCATCAGGCGACCCCCTTATGCGGCAACGCGGCAGGCCAGCTCCCCCGACGCTGTTGCCACCACGCGGGCAGCACTTCGGAGACCGGCCGCCACGCGCCGTCAACGCAGGGTTCAATGCCTTCCTGTTCCAGCTGTTGCCACGGCGTATGGCCGATACGCACGCAGAATACGGCTTTAACGTCCGCCAGCAGTTCGAGGATCGCCGCAAACCGGGCTGCGTTATCCTGCGGCTCGCAGTCATCGCGCCCCTGACAATATTTGGGCGTAAAGCGCTCGTTGACCAGCACCATACCGGCGGCCGAGAGGCTGTAAATGTAGAACCGGTCGGCGTGACCAAAGTGACAATCAATGACGTCCCCGCGGCTTGACGCCACGGCGACCAGGCAGGCGTCATCGGCTTCAGATTCGCCGCGGGTCGCAATGCTGGCGTGCAGCTGCGCGCGCTGGTGGAGGATCGGCAGCCAGGCCGGGAGACTCTCTGGCGCCGGAAGCTGGGTAAACTGCTGGCTGCGGTCTTCGCCGAGCATCCCAATGGCGTCGGCGCGACACTGGTGGCAGTGGGTCATCTGCGGCATCACTTCGCCGCACCGGCCGCGGGTGGCGGCGAGCGTCTCGGCGTCCGGCTCCGGCTGGCCGTTGAGGCCAAACACCGTGCCGTGCTCCGGCCTGGCGATCAGCGGCATAATATTATGGATAAACGCGCCGCTGGCCCGCAGCGCGCGGCTCACGTCGGCCATGCCGCTATCGTTGATACCGGGGATCAGCACCGAATTTATTTTCACCAGCACGCCTTTGGCGGTCAGCCTGCGTACGCCCTCAAGCTGACGGGCAATCAGGATCTCTCCCGCTTCGCGCCCGCTGTAGCGTTCGCCGTCCAGCCATAGCCAGGCGTAGATTTGCGCGGCAATCTCCGCGTCGAGGGTGTTAATGGTGACCGTGACGTGGTCAACGCCGACATCCAGCAGGCGGTCCACCGCGTCAGGCAGCATCAGTCCGTTGGTCGACAGGCATAATTTCAGGTCCGGCAGCTGTTCGCGGATCAGCTCCAGGGTGCGAAAGGTGCGGGCGATATTGGCGAGCGGATCGCCGGGCCCGGCGATGCCCACCACCGAAAGCTGCGGGATCGCCTGCGCGACCTGACGCACTTTCACGACCGCCTGTTCAGGCGTCAGCAGCGTTGACGATACCCCGGGGCGGGACTCGTTGCTGCAATCGAATTTGCGATTACAGTAGTTGCACTGCAAATTGCAGGCGGGCGCGACGGGCAGATGCATCCGCGCGAAACGGTGATGCCCATGGCGAGAGTAGCAGGGGTGCGCGGCAGCTTTATCGGCCACAAGCGGCGTCAATGCGCTGTCATCCGCCGGGCGGCAGGCTTTGCCGCCAGAAAAAGAGGAGCAGGAAGTCATGGTCGTACCTTCGTGGTTGGGCGATACCTTCCTGCTGCAAATGCTGTACCAGAGGTTAATTTCGCAACCGCATGAAAAGTAGACTTTTTAACCGGCAACCCGCGTCCCTGAATTGTCGCAATTCCGCCGCGCTGGCGACAATGTCCTGAATCTCACATAAGGCTTCACAGTCGCGGCATGGTGATATCCATAATCTGAATGCGATACGCCACCTGGCGCGGGGTCATGCCGAGCAGCCGCGCCGCTTTGGCCTGCACCCAGCCCGCTTTTTCCAGGGCGGCGATCAGCCGCTGGCGCTCGTCGAGGCTGTTATCGAGCCAGCCGTCCTCCGCCGGGCCGCTGCTGGCGAGCGCTTTCGGCGGGTTATCGCGATGGTTGAACAGAATCACGTCCCGGTCTATCAGGCCGCTTTCCGACAGCACCGCCGAACGTTCGAGACAGTTTTCCAGTTCGCGCACGTTTCCCGGCCAGCTGTACTCCATCAGCAGGCGAATCGCCCCATCGCTGATGCGCAGCGTTCGCCCCTGGCTGTGGGCGATTTTTCGCACCAGAAAGTGCGCCAGCTCGGCGATATCCTCCTGGCGCTCGCGCAGCGGCGGCAGCGCGATAGGCATTACGTTCAGGCGGTAGTATAGATCCTCGCGGAAATGACCCAGCCGCACCTCCTCTTCCAGATGGCGGTTGGTCGCCGCGATAATGCGCACGTTGACCCGCAGGGTTTCGTCGCCGCCGACGCGCTCCATCTCCCCCTCTTGCAGAATACGCAGTAGCTTAGCCTGAAACGAGGCGCTGCTTTCGCCGATCTCATCGAGGAATAAGGTGCCGCCGTCCGCCAGCTCAAAGCGGCCTTTCCGCTGGCGCACCGCGCCGGTAAACGCGCCTTTCTCATGACCAAACAGCTCGCTCTCCAGCAGGTTGTCCGGCAGCGCCGCGCAGTTAAATTTGACGAACGCCGCGGCGGCGCGCGGAGAATTATGGTGGATGGCGTTGGCGATGAGCTCTTTCCCGGTGCCGCTCTCGCCGCGTACCAGCACCGTGGTATCCCAGCGGGAAACCTGACGAATAATATCCATAATCTGCCGCATCGCCGGGCTTTTACCGACCATATTTTCCAGGCCGAAACCGCGCGAAGGGGTACAGGCGCGCGGGCGCTCTATTCTGGGGCTCTGCTGCGGCGCCTGCGCGGCGGAGGTTGGCAGGATCATCAGGCGAATCGTCTGGGCGATCAGATTGGCGACGGTTTCGAGAAAGCGCGTGCAGGCGGGCAGCCGCTCTTCCTGACGCGCCATCGGCTGCGCCGCCAGTACGCCGATGGGCCGGGAGTGGGGGCCCATCAGCGGAACGGCGATAAACGGCAGGTCATAGTCGTACAGGCTCAGACGATCGAGAAAACGCTGGTCGTCGGCGACGCGCGGCAGCACCAGCGACTGGCCCTGCGCCAGCACGGTACCGACTAATCCTTCCCCCGGCCGGTAGCGAATTTGCGTACTGCCGGGCAGCGTCTGGTCTTCCGTTTGCTGCAGCGCTTCGATGCTCAGGATCTCCTGCTGGCTGTCGTACAGGCAAATCATCCCGTGCTGCATAAACGCATCGTTATGTAGCACGCTCAGGACCTCCTGCAGGGTTTTGCTCGCTTCGGTGGCGCGACTCAGGACCACGCTTATCCGCTGCATGGCGGTAAACTGCTGGGAGAGATCGAAACGTCTGACGGTGGTGTCCGAATCGGATTTATGGATCATTGTTCACCTCCGGTCAGGGTATTAAAGAGCGGAAAACGCAGAACCAGGCTGGTGCCTCCCTGCGGTCGCGAAGCCAGTTCAATCGCGCCGCGGTGGTAGGCGACCAGCGTTTGGATCAGCCGCAGCTCCATCCCTTTGCCGGGAGAGTTTAGGGCATCGGGGGAGTGGGCGTAGCGCACCTGCAGCAGCGGGACATTGTCGTTGAGATACAAAGAGAGCCAGCCCTCGTCCTCTTCGGCGTAAAGTTCGATCTCCAGCGGTACGGAGGGCAGCTCGGCGGCGAGGGCCAGCGTCCGGTCGAGCCATAAACTCAAGCAGGCCAGCAGCTGGGTACGCTGGCCGAAGCCGACCAGATGCGGCGATGCCATGTCCACCTGCAGCCGCGCGCGATCGTCAAAGCGGGTGCGGTAGAGGGCGTACAGGTCGTCAAAAAAGGGCTGAAGCGGCCAGACGGCATTGCTTTCCAGCTCAAGAGAAGGGCGGCAGCGCTGCAGGCGCGCCATGGCCTCTTCACCTTCGCGCCACGCCGCGTCCAGCGCCACGTTGCCGCTGCCTTCGCCGTTCAGCCGGCGGGCCGCCGCCAGCATATTGATTGGGCAATTAAGCTGAATCAGCGCCGCGTCCAGCGACTCGCGAATCGCGGCCAGCAGCTTACCGGCGGTCATTTGCTGTTTCAGACGGTCGAGCCGGCCCTGCTCCTGCTGCTGGCGCTGCTGGGTACAGTCGGCGATCACCACCAGCGTGCGCGCCGGGGCGCTGTCGACGAAGTAGCGGCTGGCTTCTTCACTCACGCCGGGCAGCGCCCAGCAGGTCACCGACAGCCAGCGGACCGCGCCGCGAACCACCACCGGCAGGATTTGCTCCGCGCCGGGCCCCATTTTGCGCGGGGAAACCTGGAGCTCGACCAGCAGCTCTTTCCCGCCGCAGTCCGCGCAGAACGTTTTGTAGGCGAGATTATCCATCACCACCCGATCCTGCTCATCGACCACGACCACGGCGGCGGGGATGTTATTGAGCACCGCTTCCATTAGCGTCATATGATTGCGCAGCCGCTGTTCCAGGGTATAGCTGACGCTGATATCCCGCTGCATCGCCAGATAATGCTCCAGCTCGCCCTGCGGATTCAGCACCGGCGTGATATCGATATCAACCAGATACAGGCCGCCGTCGCGGCGCTGATTAATTAGCTGACCGCGCCACGGCTGGCGCTGGAGCAGGGTTTGCCACATCTCCTGGTAGATCTCGCGCGGCGTCTGGCTGCTGGCCAGCAGGCGCGGGTTCTGATTGAGCAATTGCGCCAGCGAGTATCCAGTCTGGCGGCAAAACGCCGGGTTGGCGTAGATAATATTCGCCCGGGCATCGGTGAGGGAAATCGCTACCGATGCCTGTTCGACCATTGTAAAAAACAGCCCCGGATGTTGTTGAGTCAGCGCACCGGCAATCGCCTCGGGTACGGCGTTATCGAGCATCATATTCAGGGTCATCGCAAACTCCTGTGTCGCAGTTATGACAATTTGTCCGACACCGTGACAGGGACGCCGCGGTGTTTTCCGAACGGTGATAACCATGCAAACCGTGCGCCCTTATCGGCGTGATGTGCAGAAACATTGATCCGGTAGGGGAAAAGCAGGCGCTTTTTGCATTTTAAGCGCCCCGCCAGCCCCGCCGCGCGCGGCGGGAGGGGGCTGAAGCGATCGTTTTGGGGCAGGGATGGGCCGCGGTAGTGCAAAGCAACCTGGCACAGCCTTCGCAATACCCCTGCGAGAACGCGTATTTTCAACCCCCTTTTCCGACAGGAGCGCAACATGGCGAACATTGGTATTTTCTTTGGCACCGATACCGGTAAAACCCGCAAAATCGCGAAAATGATCCACAAGCAGCTGGGCGAGCTGGCGGATGCCCCGGTCAACATTAACCGCACGACGCTGGACGACTTTATGGCCTATCCGGTGCTGCTGCTGGGCACGCCGACGCTCGGCGACGGCCAGCTGCCGGGGCTGGAGGCCGGATGCGAAAGCGAGTCATGGAGCGAATTTATCAGCGGCCTCGACGACGCCAGCCTGAAAGGGAAAACCGTGGCGCTGTTCGGCCTCGGCGATCAGAGAGGCTATCCGGACAACTTCGTCAGCGGGATGCGCCCGCTGTTCGACGCCCTGAGCGCGCGCGGCGCGCAGATGATTGGCAGCTGGCCAAATGAGGGTTATGAATTCAGCGCGTCCTCGGCGCTGGAAGGCGACCGCTTTGTTGGGCTGGTGCTGGATCAGGATAACCAGTTCGACCAGACCGAAGCGCGTCTGGCGAGCTGGCTTGAGGAGATTAAACGCACCGTGCTGTAGGCGTTAACGGGTAGCCGCCGAGGCTACCCGCACAGTCCCGGCTGACGGGAAATCATCTGTTCCAGCCACTGGCGCTGATGGCGCTGCTGGCTCTGCTGCCAAAGATAATCGCGCGCGCTCTCCAGCGCCTGCTGCGGCTCCATGGGCGCGGCGGGGCGAATCGCTTCGCACCATAAAAGATGCCAGCCCAATTCGCTGGCGATGGGAAGGCTTAGCGCGTTTTCCGCCAGTGAAAACAGCGCGGTCTCGAGCTGCGGATAGAGCAGGCCGCGGCTAATCCAGCCTAAACGACCCTCTTCCAGCGCGCTCGGGCAGTGGGAATAGCGCTGGGCCAGCGGCGCGAAAGCGTCCCGCGAGGCGTTGATTTGCCGATACAGGCCGAGGATCCGCTGGTGCACGGCTTCGCGGTCGTTATCGACCGTCAGCAGTAAATGGCGGGTCAGACGCTGTTCCGGGCGCATAAACTGCGTCTGGTGGCGCAGATACCATGCCTGTACCGTAGAGAGATCCGGCTGCGGCGCCTGGCGGGCGATATCGGCAAAGGCGAGTTCCAGCCGGGCGTGATGGCGCACGATGGCAGCGCGCTCGGGCGGCGTAAAATCCCCCTCGTCGAGCCAGATGGCAAGGGAGGCGGCGATATTCTCCAGCAACGCCGCCGGAATATCGCCTTCAGGGACCCGCGCGACGATCGTCTGCTCCATATGGCACTGGCGTTGCCAGGCCTGTTCAAAAGCCGGCGTATCGGCCGGATCCAGGGCCGCCGGATCGCGATTCCAGCGGCTGCGCGCTAGCCGCTGCCGGGCAAAACGTTGCCATGCGTTCATTCTTCTCTTTCCTCTATAAGGGCGATGGCCTGCGCAGGGACCCTGAACCAGCGGCCGCTAAAGTCGACGGTGTAGCTGTCGCCGAGCTCTCCCCGATCGGTAGCCTCAACGCGTCCCCGCTGGCCGGCGCTCACGACCACATCGCCGTTGACCGCGAGCGCCATCTGGCAGGTCACGCTATCCCCGTATTGCAAATTTCCGGCCAGCCACGGCTGGGTGATGGGGATCAGCTCCTGCTCGCGGCAGCCGATGATCCGATCGGTTTCCGGAAAGTGGATCTGGTAGATAATCTGATCTTGCAAAAAAACGCCCCAGTCGCGCACAAAGCCGGTGCTGCCGCGCCTGACCAGCAGCGCGCCGGGCGCGAAGCCCGCCACGGTGCCGTCGTTACGAATCGCGCGTACGACGCGGACCTCTTCGCTAAAGGTGAATTTCGGTCTCATGTTCCGCTCTCCTGAAACTGTTGCTGATAGCTCTCCGCGAGCAGTCTTCGCGCCAGCAGCCAGGGCGCGCGGTCGTTATCCTCGAGCCGGTTTTGCAGCGGCACCTCCGCGCGGAGTTTGCGATGAAACGTTGCCAGCACCGGCAGGCTGCAGCGGCCAAGCAGCTCGGGCTGATAGGGGACGGCGAAAAACTGAAAAAAAGATTCGGCGGAGCGAAGTTCGTCCACGCCGGGAATTTGATAAAACCACTCCATCATTACCCCCTCGCCCGCAGGGCGGATTCACCGCACAGCTCGTCGTAGATAGCCACCAGCTCGTAATCTTTCGGGCTGCGCTTCCAGTTCTCGGCGAAGCGGCGGATGGCGGGCAGCAGCTGGTTAATCTGCGCGGCGTTGAGGTGATAGCCCATCTGGTCAAAAATGCCGTTGACCGCCTGACGCCCGGAGTGTTTGCCCAGCACCAGCCGGTAGCTGCGGCCCATCAGGGAAGGGGCGATGGACTGGTAGCTCTCGCTGTCGCGCAGCAGCGCCGCCACGTGGACACCTGACTCATGGGTAAACACCAGCTCGCCGACCAGCGGCTGCTGCGGGTCGATGGCGCGCTGAGCGGCTTCCGCGACCCTCTGACAGAGCGCGGGCAGCGCCGAAAAATGCACGCCGGTCTCCACGCCCAGGCAGCGTTCAAGGCCCAGCGCGACGGTTTCCAGCGCCGCATTGCCCGCCCGCTCGCCGAGACCGAGGACCGTCGTATTCACGCTGGTGGCCCCGGCGCTTACCGCCGCCAGCGTATTGGCGGTCGCCATACCCAGATCGTTATGGGCATGCATTTCGATCTCGCCGGACCAGACGTCGCGCAGGGCCGAGATTTGCGCCGCGGTGGTAAAAGGGTCGAGCAGGCCGACCGTATCGGCATAGCGCAGGCGGGCGGCGGCGCATTGCTGCGCGACCTCGGCGATAGCGCGCAGGGTCTGGCCGCTGGCCCGCGAGGCGTCCTCGCAGCCGATGCATACCTTCAGGCCGAGGGTATGCGCAAGATGGATAAACATCGCCAGCCGCTCCAGCAGCACCGCCAGCGGCTCGCGCAGTTTGTACTGCCGCAGCTTATCCGAAGCCGGAATCGAGATATCCACCCAGTCGATGCCCAGATCGGCGCTCTGGCGGATCTCCAGCGCGTTCATCCGACACCAGGTCATCAGGGTCGCGTCGGGCAGCTGGCGACGCACCAGCTGGATCCGCGCGATCTCCTCGTCGCCCATCGCCGGGGTGCCGACCTCCATCGTCGTTATTCCTGCGGCGTAAAGCGCCTCGGCAATGGCGACCTTTTCGCTGGTGCGAAAGGCGACGCCGGGGCTCTGCTCGCCGTCGCGCAGGGTGGTATCGTTAATCAGCACGCGTTCCATCAGCCACCTCCGCCTTAGCCGTAAACCGGCGTGAATACGGCGTCCGCCGGGCGCGGCTTGCCGTTCTGCCAGTAGGGCGACAGCGCGCGCAGCCGGTCGATAATCGGCGGCAGCGTGGCGACGACGTAATCGATCTCTTTCTCCCGGGTGTAGCGCGAGAGAGAAAAGCGGATGGTGCCGTGGGCGGCGGTGTAGGGGATATTCATCGCCCGCATCACGTGGGAGGGTTCCAGCGAGCCTGAGGTGCAGGCGCTGCCGCTGGAGGCGGCGATCCCGGCCTGGTTTAACAGCAGCAGAATGGCTTCACCTTCAATAAACTCAAAGGCCAGATTCACCGTGCCGGGCACCCGCGGCTGGCCGCCGCCCATCACCATGACCGACGGCACGCTGGCCAGCAGGCGATGCTCCAGCCTGTCGCGCAATTGGCCGATATGCGTCATTCCCGGCAGATGAATATTCGCCAGCTCGCAGGCCGCGCCCATGCCGACGATTCCGCAGATATTTTCCGTCCCGGCTCGCCGACCGTACTCCTGGTGACCGCCGCGCAGCAGCGGGCGAAAGCGCGTTCCCCGCCGCAGATAAAGACAGCCTACGCCTTTTGGCCCGTGGAACTTATGCGCCGAGCAGGAGAGCATATCGATGCGGGTCTGGCCCACGGCGATCGGTATTTTCCCGACCACCTGCACCGCATCGCAGTGAAACAGCGCCCCTTGTTCATGGGCCAGCTCCGCCATTTCGCCGATCGGGAAAAGCACCCCGGTTTCGTTATTCGCCCACATCACGCTGACCAACGCGACGCGCGGGCTGAGCGCCGCGCGGAACTGCGCCATGTCCAGCGCCCCCTCGCTATCCACCGCGATGCGATGAATCCGGTAGCCCTGGCGCTCCAGGTGCTCGCAGGCCGCCAGCGTCGCCGGATGTTCGACCGCGCTGGTGATGATTTCGCGACGCTCCGGCAGCAGGGCGATCGCCGAGGCGATGGCGGTGGCGGTGGCTTCGGTGGCGCAGGAGGTAAAGATGATCTCGCTGGGATACTCCGCGCCCAGCAGCGCCGCAGCCTGCTGATGCGCGCGTTCCAGAGCCGCCTGGGCCGGAATGCCAAAATCGTGTATCGACGAGGGGTTGCCGTAAAAATCGGTCAAAAAGGGCATCATCGCTTCCAGAACCATCGGGTCCAGACGGGTGGTGGCGTTGTTATCGAGATAAACCTGTTTCATCTTGTCCCCCTTGGGTCAGTTAACCGCGGCTCAGGCCGCCACCACTTCCATATAACAGCCGGTACGTTCCATCAGTTTTTGCTGCAGCCAGGCCAGGGTCATATCGGTCATCATGCAGCCGCTACAGCTGCCGGAGAGACTGACGGTCACCTGGTGGTTGGCGATGCTGAGTAGCGCCATATCGCCGCCGTCGGCCTGAATATGCGGCCGCAGTTCTGCGATGGTATCGACGACGCTCTGCCAGTGCGGATCTTTGCCGCTGGCCACGGCTGGCGTCGTCTGCGGCTGCTGGGCGAGGATCTCCGCCAGCGCCAGCTCGATTTTTTCGTGGCAAGAGGTGCAGCCACCGCCCGCTTTGGTGTAGTTGATCACCTCGGCAAGGGTGGTCAGCCCGTTGTTCTGTACCGCGCGGCGAATATGCCCTTCATCGACGCCGAAGCATTTGCAGATCAGCTTGCCCTCGTCGTGCTCCTCTTCAAGGCTTTCGCCGCGAAAGTTGGCGATGGCCGCGCGCAGGGCCTCCTGGCCCATCACCGAGCAGTGCATTTTCTCCGGCGGCAGTCCGTCGAGATAATCGGCAATCTGCTGATTGGTTATCTGCCCGGCTTCGGCGAGGGTATGGCCGATAATCAGCTCCGTCAGCGCGGAGGAGGAGGCGATGGCGCTGCCGCAGCCGAAGGTCTGGAAGCCCGCCTCCTCAATGATTTCGCTTTGCGGGTCGACGCGCAGCATCAGGCGCAGCGCGTCGCCGCAGCTTAACGAACCGACGTCGCCTACCGCGTTGGCGTTGTCCACCACGCGCGCGTTGCGGGGGTTAAAAAAATGGTCTTTCACTTTCTCGGAGTAATTCCACATGCTGTCAGCTCCAGGGATGAGGACGGAAAACGCCGGGGCGCGGTTCACCGCGGAAGCGCGGTGGCGATAACGAACTAGCAATTGCGATACCAGAGAATAAAATTAATATTTTTCAAATGGTTGTGTATTAGTCCTGACAAGGTTCGTCCTACAGTGTCGCGATGTTTTGTGGGCTTTGTCACAGAAACGACACGGCTAGCGGCGCGGGTCCGGATCCCCATGCCACTCCTGCTCCTGCAGCAGACGGGTAAAGCGCTCCGGGTCGCGCTGGCGCGTATTTTTGCGCTGCCCTTTGTCGTACCAGTAGAGCTGAATCTCCTGCAGTAAGCCGACGATGGTGGTGTCGGCGGGAACGCGTTCGGCGCGCACGCCCACCTGCAACAGCTGGCGAAAAACCGCGTCGCCAATCGCCACGCAGAACAGCGTGACGCAATCCTCCAGGGCGTGGATCCGCCTGGCGATCTTCTCCGTCTGGTGGCCGTTCTCGACCGAGAAATCAACCACCCGGATGAGAGTGACCCGATCCGCCTTGACGCCGTACACCACCAGCCGCGGGGTGGCGCCGAAGTGCTGATCGACGTGACGATAGTCGGAGCTGGCGAAGGCGACCTTCATAGACCACTCATCGGAGTGGACCATATCAAACTGACGGTTAATCGGCGGCATAAGCGCCTCCTGTGGAGAGTGACGATTCGGGGTTCTGGCGCAGCGGCGATCGGTAGTGGGCGAGGTGGTGGTGACGCTCGCGCATCAGGTTTGCCAGCTCAAACAGCGTATCGCGCATCCCGCTATACCCCTGTCGCACCCGGCGGAATTCGCCGAGCTTGTCAAAGAGCGGAAAACCCGCCCGCACCAGCGGCAGCGCAAACTGCTCCGCCAGGTCGCGGGCGTGCGAGTTCGCCACCAGCAGGTCGGCGGGATGCGCGCACAGCAGGGTTTGCAGATCCTCCAGATCCCCCGGCACCACCCGTTCCACCGGCAGCTGGCGCAGGCTGGGATGACCGGTAGGGGCCACCAGCGGGCCGGGCTGCATCCCCTGGCTGTTGGCGAAATCACACCACGCCGCCAGCAAATCGCCTTCCGCCGCTATCGCCATGCGCTGGCCCTGGAGCCACATATGGCAGTCGATCATCGCATCCTGTAGCTGGCCGCGCTGGCGTTCCAGCCACTCGGGAACGGCGCGTCCGGAAATTTTCGCCAGTTGATGAATAAAGGCGTCGCAGCTTTCGAGGGTCATCAGGTGCGGCAGGGCGATAACCTCGCCGCGGCAGCGCGGGGCCAGCAGCGATGAGGCGCGATGAAGGGAGACGCCAATGGCGAAGCTGCACAGGCTTTGTCCCATCTGCTCTATCTGGCGCAGCGGCGTCCCGCCCTGGGTCAGCGGCGAGAAATCGCCCTGCGCCAGGTGGCCGTCCATCGATTGCGCCAGATCCGGCAGGATTACCGGCTGCAGGCCAAAGGCTTCGACGCATCGGCGCAGCCACTCGATATCACCCGGCGAACAGAGGTGGCTGATCAGCAGATTGACCCGGCGATTGCGCTGAGCCGGGCGCGGCGCCGGCGGCACCCACTGCTCAATGACGCTCTCTAGCACCGCGCTGAAGCCGTTCTCCATGGAGCCATAAAAATCCGGCGTGTTAACCGTCAATATCGCCACCCCCTTGTGACGGGGATACTCTTCGCGAAACTGGCGAACCACGCGGGAAATATCGCTGCCCTGGGCCTCCGACAGCCCGGTGCTGAGCAGTACGATAGCCTGCGGATTGTTGCGCTGGCAGAGGGTATCCAGGGCGGTAAAAATATTGCCGTCCGCGCCCATAATCGTCGACGTGGGGTCCATCGCCGTCGACTGCAGGGGAACCGGGTCGTGGAAATGTTGAATAAAAAAGACTTTGGCGAAGGCGCTGCACCCCTGCGCGCCGTGGACCAGAGGGATGCTGTGTTCGATCCCGAGGCTGGCGAGGATTGCGCCGAGCGGCTGGCCGGTTTTGATGGGGCTGACCGCCAGCGGCTTATCGGTGCGGAAAATGTCTGCCATGGTGAGCTCCTTAGCGCCACGGGGCGCGAGAATGGGTTTGCGGCCAGATGGGGCTGTTGATGGTCTGACACAGCTGGCGGGCGAGGGTGACGATCCCCTGATAGCCAGCGAAGGCGTGTTCGCGCTCCTGATTGATATCGAGAAACGGCAGCCTGGCTTTATAGGCGGTGTACATATTGCGTCCGCCGGCAATCATCAGGTCGGCCTGATAGCGATAGACCACATCCAGCAGCGTGCGGGCGTTGCCCTCTTCCAGCATTACCGCCTCTTCGCCCATCAGCTCGCGGATCCGCTGTTTATCCTCTTCGGTGGATTTACGCGTGCCGGTTGCCACCACGGTCATGCCCAAATCCTGCAGCGCCGATACCACCGACCAGGATTTCACCCCGCCGGTATAGAGCAGCGCTTTGCGGCCGCGCAGCTGTTCGCGCCACGGCTGTAGCGCCAGTTCCGCCGCCTGTTCCTCCCGCGCAATCAGCGCTTCGGTACGCTGGCGAAGGTCGTCGTCGCCCAGCAGCGCCGCCAGCTGGCGCAGGGCGTCAGAGGTGGCGCGGATCCCGTAAAAGCTGCCTTCGAACCACGGCGTGCCGTAGCGCTGCTCCAGGGCTCTGGCGACGTTAATTAACGCCCGCGAGCAGACCAGCATATTGGCCTGCGCCCGGTGCATGGTCTGGATCTCGGCGAAGCGGCCATCGCCGGAGAGGCTGCCGAGCACGCGGATCCCCAGTTCGTCGAGCAGCGGCTGAATATGCCAGAACTCGCCGGCAATATTGAATTCGCCAATCAGGCCAATATCGTGACGCTGCTCCGGGGTAAAGGGCGTACTCTCCGGCCAGGGGGCGGGCTCGCGCTGGCCGATGATCCGTTTGACCATGACGTCGCCCGCCAGCCGGTTACCGAGATTTTTACTGCCGTAGAAACCGGCGGCGTCAATAGCGATAACCGGTACGCCGGTGGCGGTCTGCGCGGCCTGGCATACCGCTTCCAGGTCATCGCCCTCCATGGCCGGTACGCAGGTGTTGTAGATAAAGACCGCCGCCGGATGATAGCGGGTGACGATATGGCGCACGGCGTGAAACAGGCGGCGTTCGCCGCGGCCCATAATCACGTCCTGTTCGTTGAGATCGGTGGTGAACCCGAGCCGATTAAGGGTGGGGCCGGAGCTGGCGCTGCCGCGGTTATCCCATGAGCTTCCGGCGCAGCCGATGGGGCCGTGGACCAGATGCGCCACGTCGGCGATGGGCAGCAGGGTTATCTGCGCGCCGTCGAACGCGCAGCCGCCGGCGGTGGCGCCGGGTTTGGGCGCGCTGCAGCCGGATTTTTGTTTATGGTTGTGTTCACAGGCCGGTTCATCCAGCAGCGCCAGAATTTCATTTCCCTTCATAGTGACCTCGTTGACGGTGGGGGATGAGGGGAAGATGCAATTCGCGCTCCAGAAGCGGAGCCTTGATTTTTAAAGAAAAGAGGTTGTTGGCTTTGCGACAAAGCCAACAATCGGACAAGGGATGGCGGCATGTGATGCTTTATGACCTATCGCGCTGGGATGGCTATTTGTTGATGAAAGGCTGGCAGCGAGGGGGTTAGGCGCATCAAGAAGCCCGGAACAACCGTGAACGGAATATTCCCCTGAGCGTAACGTGGGGAAGAGCGTCCATACGCGAAAAAAAGCCCGCGGGGTCAGCGGGCAACAAGCACAAAACAGGGATTAAAAAACGCGTTCTTCCAGAGGGTTATCCCTGTTAAGCCGCTTCGCCAGCCACGGCGGCAAACGGCCGGCCAGCAGCGTATTGATCGCCTCGCACTGTGCCTGAATCGTCGTCCCGGGCTGCGCTTTCATCGGGTGGATGCGATGGCGGATCAGTCGCGCGGCGGCGGGCCCGCCGATCTCCTGGCAAAACAGCAGCTGACAGTCCTCAATAAGCCGGGCGCGCACTTCGTTGGCCTCCTGCTGGTGGGGGGCGGAGGGATAGCGGCGCAGATCGTACAGCCAGCCGCCTTGTTCATCGAACGCGTAGATAAAAAACAGTCGTCCCTGGCCGAAATGGCCGTTAATCACCAGCCCATCCTGGGAGCAAAATGCCGCCAGCAGCTGCGGCGTGCGCTGGGCAGGGCGAACGATGCGTAAATGGGCGGGCAGCGCGCCCTGCAGGCTCGCCATCACCCGCGACCAGCGAGCGGGGGACATCACCGCCGTCGCGGAGGGAAAGCTGGCGGCCAGCTGCGGCTGGGTCAGGGTCGCCAGACGCTCTGGCGTCAGCGTCTCGCCGCTCTCCTGCGCCAGCCAGTCGACGATTTGCGCCGGCTGTAGGTCCGGCAGAGACTGAAACAGCGCCAGCATACGCCAGAATAGGGTATCGTTGTCGGACATCTCCAGCTCCTTATATCAAGGTATTGCGCGTCGCGCGCAGGCTTATCGGAAAGACGGGACGCCCCGGCTGCGGATGCACGTAGTAGCGGCGTCCCCCCTCCAGCGAAATCGCGCCGCCCCAGCGTTCAGCGTCGTTATGCTCAATCTGGATCACTCGCGCTTCCAGATCCTGTTTCGCGATATAGGCGTACAGGTCCGCGCCGCGCTCACGGAAAATCACGATGGGCATACTCCCTCCTGGCCCCGCATGACGCGGGGCACCTGATGGTTAACGGACGAGCTCGAAGCTGTAATCGGTTTTGCCCAGCTGGCTGGTATCGCTATCCAGTTTCTCCAGCACGGCGTTCACCAGCGTCGTCACAATGTTCATCGCCCCTTCATAACCCCAGGTTGTCTGGCGGTGCAGATGGTGGCGGTCGAACAGCGGAAAGCCGAGGCGGATAAGCGGCACTTCAAAGGCTTTACCCTTCGCCAGGGTATCGCGCTGGATAAACTTGCCGTAGGAGTTGCCGATCATAAAGTCCGGCTGACGGGTGAACATCAGCGAACGGAAGTGCCACAAATCGCAGTTGATAAACACTTCGCTATCGCGCCCGTACGGCGAGGCATCGAGCATTTTGTTCATCGCTTTTTGCCAGCGTTTGTTGGCGTTATGGCTCAGGATCACCGTTGGCTCGCAGCCCAGCTCCAGCAGGAAGCGGGTGAGGCCCATCACGAAGTCCGGATCGCCGTACAGGCCAAACTTCTTGCCGTGCAGCCAGGTGTGGGAGTCGAGCATCATGTCAACCAGCCGGCCGCGCTCAAGGGTGAGGGCGTCGGCAATCGGCTTGCCGCTAAGCTGGCTGACGGTCATCAGCAGTTCATCGGTGGCGGCCAACCCCAGCGGAATGGCGACCTCGGTGGCGGGCTGGTTCCACATCTCCTGCACCACTTTTTTGCTCTTCAGCAGCTGCCACGGCTGCAGGAGCAGCGTATCGATGGCGTCAGGGGCCTCTTTCATCTCCTGCTGCGTGGTGCCGCCGGAATACATCCGATAGTGGCCGTCGGCGGGCGTGTCGAGAACTTCCGACGGATCGGAGAGCAGGCTGCACGGCACCGCCATCTGTTCCATCATCCGCTTTAATACGCGGAAGTTGCCGAGATAGGTTTCAAAGCCGGTCACCAGATTGAGCTTCGGCAGTTTGCCCGGCTGCCCCTGGTAGTCCGCAGTGAAGGTTTTGGCGAAGCCTTCAAACATGTTATCCCAGCCGGTGACGTGGCTGCCGATAAAGCTTGGCGTATGGGCGTGGGGCACGGCGATGCTGCTGTCGACGAAGCCATCTTTTTTGGCGTTGGCGATAAACGCCTGCAGGTCGTCGCCGATAACTTCCGCCATGCAGGTGGTGGACACCGCAATGATCTCCGGTTTGTACAGCGCGCTGGCGTTCTGCAGGCCCAGGTTCATATTGTTGTTGCCGCCGAAGACCGCCGCGTCTTCGGTCATCGAGTCGGAGACGCAGGCGATCGGCTCTTTGAAATGGCGGTTAAAATAGGTGCGAAAGTAGGCCACGCACCCCTGAGAGCCGTGCACATACGGCAGGGTGTTGGCAAATCCCAGCGAGCAAAGCACCGCGCCAAGCGGCTGGCAGGCTTTCGCCGGGTCAACGGTCAGCGCCTCGCGCTGGAAATTCAGCGCTTCATACTCGGCGGTGGTGGTCCAGGCAAAGACCTCCTGCACGCGCTGCGCATCGTGCGCCTCTTCCAGCTGCCGCTTATTGCGGAACAGCTCCTGGTATTCATCCTGTTCGAATAGCGGATAACAGCTATTAATTTTATCAATCGTTTGGCTCATGGTGTTCTCCTCCCGCGCCACAAATCGGTGAACAGACGGGACAGTGAGTGGGCAATCACGCAGACTTCAGCCACGGAGCGGTCAGTTCGTTCCACGCCGGGTTGTTCAGGGTCATATCCATATCGCGGGCGAAAATGGCGAAACCATCGTAGCCGTGGTACGGGCCGGAATAGTCCCACGAGTGCATCTGGCGGAACGGCACGCCCATTTTCTGGAAGATATATTTTTCCTTGATGCCGGAGCCGATAAGGTCGGGCTTCAGCGCCTTGACGAACGCTTCCAGCTCGTAGCTGCTGGCGTCATCGAACAGCAGCGTGCCCTCTTTCAGATCCGGCAGGGTGCGGTCGTAATCATCGTTATGGGCAAACTCGTAGCCGGCGGCGATGATCTCCATCCCGAGATCCTCATAGGCGCCAATAACGTGGCGCGGCCGCAGGCCGCCCATATAGAGCAGCACCTTACGCCCCTCCAGGCGCGGGCGATATTTGGCGATAATCGCCGCCATCTGCCCCTCATACCGGGCGATCACCGCTTCGGCGTTCGCGCGAATCGTATCGTCGAACTGGTCGGCGATTTTGCGCAGCGATTCGGCGATTTTGGTCGGCCCGAAGAAGTTGTACTCCATCCACGGAATCTGATGTTTCTCCTCCATATGGCGGGCGATATAGTTCATCGAACGGTAGCAGTGAACCAGGTTCAGCTTGACGAATGGGGTATTCTCCATCTCCACCAGCGTGCCGTCGCCGGACCACTGCGCGACTACCCGTAGCCCCATCTCTTCCAGCAGAATGCGCGAGGCCCAGGCGTCGCCGCCGATGTTGTAGTCGCCGATGATCGCCACATCGTAAGGGGTGGTTTCAAACGGCTGTCCTTCGCGATTGTTCAGGATCCAGTCGCGCACCACGTCGTTGGCGATATGGTGCCCCAGAGACTGCGACACGCCGCGAAAGCCTTCGCAGCGTACCGGGATCACCGGTTTATCCAGCGCCTTGCTGCTGGCGTTGGCCACCGCGCTGATATCATCACCGATCAGCCCCACCGGGCATTCCGACTGAATGGTGATCCCTTTGGTGAGCGGGAACAGCAGCTCCATCTCTTCAATCAGCTTGCTGAGCTTTTTATCGCCGCCGAAGACGATGTCGCGCTCCTGAAAATCAGAGGTGAAGTTCAGCGTGCCGAAGCTATCGACGCCGCTGACTCCGGTGTAATAGTTGCGTCGTCCGGCGCGGGAATACTGGCCGCAGCCGACCGGTCCGTGCGAAATGTGGGCCATATCCTTGATCGGCCCAAATACCACCCCTTTGGAACCGGCGTAGGCGCAGCCGCGTACGGTCATTACGCCGGGTTGTGATTTGCGGTTAGAGATAATGCACTTGCCGACGCTCTCCATTTCCGGATCGCTGACCATCATGTGCTTTCTGCGCTCTTTTCGCGCGGTTTCAGGGAACACCTCCAGGACTTCCTGGATCAGCGCCAGATTACGTTCGCCCGTTGCGTTGGTCATCATAATTGTCCTGTGCTCAGGCCGCGTTTTCTTCGGCGGCGGTTTTGCCAATGATGCTGGTGTCTTCCTCTTCCATGATGCCGAACTCCATCAGCAGCGATTCCAGCTCATCCATGGTGCAGGGCGTCGGCACCACTTTCATGGTGTTGTTGACGATCTTCTGCGCCAGGGTGCGGTATTCGTTGGCCTGTTTGCAGGCGGGGTCGTACTCGATAACCGTCATGCGGCGGATCTCCGCGCGCTGCACGATGTTGTCGCGGGGCACAAAGTGGATCATCTGGGTACCGAGCTTTTCCGCCAGGGCAATAATCAGTTCGTCTTCACGGTCGGTCTGACGTGAGTTACAGATCAGGCCGCCGAGGCGCACCTTGCCGGATTTGGCGTATTTAACGATCCCTTTGGAGATATTGTTGGCCGCGTACATCGCCATCATTTCGCCGGAGCAGACGATGTAGATCTCCTGGGCTTTGTTTTCGCGGATCGGCATGGCGAAGCCGCCGCAGACCACGTCGCCGAGCACGTCATAGAACACGAAATCGAGATCGTCCTCGTAGGCGCCTTCTTCTTCAAGAAAGTTGATCGCCGTGATCACGCCGCGTCCCGCGCAGCCGACGCCTGGCTCCGGGCCGCCGGATTCCGCGCAGCGCACGTCGCCGTAGCCAATTTGCAGCACGTCTTCGAGTTCGAGGTCCTCGACCGAGCCGACTTCCGCGGCCATCTCCATAATGGTGTTCTGTGCTTTGGCGTGCAGGATCAGACGGGTGGAGTCCGCCTTCGGATCGCAGCCGACGATCATCACTTTCTTACCCATCTCCGCCAGCGCGGCGACGAGGTTCTGCGTGGTGGTGGATTTACCGATACCGCCTTTACCGTAAATAGCGCATTGACGCATGGTCATGGTGACTTCTCCTGTTGTTGAGTGTTTGCCAGCAGAGAAGTGCAGGGAACATACCAGCCGTGCCTGTTTATTTATTTGTTTGATTTTTATGTATTTATTAATTCATTGTCGCGCAGGGCGTAAAACAAAACGGCACAATAAGGCGACCAAATGTGGGAAACAGAACAATTGCGCCTGCCGGGGCCATGGTGGCGGTTTGTCGCCTGTTCAACAGCTTGTCGCCCCCTGTGTCTTATTCCACGCAATCTCTTGGCGCGCTGCGCGGCGACTCTCTTCATAACGCGTTGAATTCGCGCTAACTCTTCTGTCATCCGCGAGCTGGCACAGGCTGTGCTTGAGGCAACAACTGGGTTTGCCGCTTATTTGAGGCGGCGAAGATGCCTCTCACCTTCGAGGATTGAACAATGTCCGGAAAAATGAAAACAATGGATGGCAACGCCGCGGCGGCCTGGATCTCTTATGCCTTTACCGAGGTCGCGGCGATTTACCCCATAACCCCCTCCACGCCGATGGCGGAAAACGTCGACGAGTGGGCGGCGCAGGGGAAAAAGAACCTTTTTGGCCAGCCGGTGCGCTTAATGGAGATGCAGTCGGAGGCCGGCGCGGCAGGCGCGGTCCACGGCGCGCTGCAGGCCGGGGCGCTCACCACCACCTATACGGCCTCCCAGGGGCTGCTGCTGATGATCCCCAACATGTACAAAATCGCCGGTGAACTGCTGCCGGGCGTCTTTCACGTCAGCGCCCGGGCGCTGGCGACCAATTCGCTGAATATTTTTGGCGATCACCAGGATGTGATGGCGGTCCGCCAGACCGGCTGCGCGATGCTGGCGGAGAACAACGTGCAGCAGGTGATGGATTTGTCGGCGGTGGCGCATCTGGCGGCGATTAAGGGACGCATCCCGTTTGTTAACTTCTTCGACGGTTTTCGCACCTCGCACGAAATTCAAAAAATCGAGGTGTTGGAATATGAGCAGCTGGCGACGCTGCTGGACCGGCCCGCGCTCGACAGCTTCCGCCGTAACGCGCTGCATCCGGATCATCCGGTCATCCGCGGAACGGCGCAGAACCCGGATATCTACTTCCAGGAGCGGGAGGCGGGCAACCGTTTTTATCAGGCGCTGCCCGACATTGTCGAAAGCTATATGGCGCAAATCAGCGCGCTCACCGGCCGGGAGTACCATCTGTTTAACTATACCGGCGCGGCGGATGCCGAACGGGTGATTATTGCGATGGGATCGGTCTGCGATACCGTTCAGGAAGTGGTGGATACGCTGAACGCGGCGGGAGAGAAGGTCGGGCTGCTCAGCGTGCATCTGTTTCGCCCTTTTTCGCTGGCCCACTTCTTCGCCCAGCTGCCGAAAACCGTGCAGCGGATTGCCGTCCTTGACCGTACCAAAGAGCCTGGCGCTCAGGCTGAACCGCTGTGCCTGGATGTGAAAAACGCCTTCTACCACCACGACGATGCGCCGCTAATCGTCGGCGGCCGCTATGCGCTTGGCGGGAAGGATGTTCTGCCCAACGATATCGCGGCCGTCTTTGATAACCTCAATAAACCGCTGCCGATGGACGGGTTTACCCTCGGGATTGTCGATGATGTGACCTTTACTTCGTTGCCGCCGCGCCAGCAGACGCTGGCGGTCTCGCATGACGGCATCACCGCCTGTAAATTTTGGGGCATGGGCTCGGACGGCACCGTCGGGGCCAATAAAAGCGCGATCAAAATTATCGGCGATAAAACGCCGCTCTACGCGCAGGCCTACTTTTCCTATGACTCGAAAAAATCCGGCGGCATTACCGTTTCACATTTGCGCTTCGGCGACCGGCCGATCAATTCGCCCTACCTGATCCATCGGGCCGATTTTATCTCCTGTTCGCAGCAGTCCTACGTTGAGCGCTACGATCTGCTGGACGGATTAAAGCCGGGCGGGACCTTTTTACTCAACTGCAGCTGGTCCGATGCGGAGCTGGAGCAGCATCTGCCGGTCAGCTTCAAACGCTATCTGGCGCGGGAAAATATCCATTTTTATACCCTGAACGCCGTGGATATCGCCCGCGAGCTCGGACTGGGCGGGCGCTTTAATATGCTGATGCAGGCGGCGTTCTTTAAGCTGGCGGCGATTATCGACCCGCAGACCGCGGCGGATTACCTCAAGCAGGCGGTTGAAAAAAGCTACGGCAGCAAAGGGGCGGCGGTGATTGAGATGAACCAGCGGGCGATCGAGCTGGGCATGGCCTCGCTGCATCAGGTGACGATTCCGGCGCACTGGGCGACGCTGGATGAACCCGCGGCGCAAGCATCAGCCATGATGCCGGATTTCATCCGCGATATTCTGCAGCCGATGAACCGCCAGTGCGGCGACCAGCTGCCGGTGAGCGCGTTTGTCGGTATGGAGGACGGGACGTTTCCTTCGGGCACCGCCGCGTGGGAGAAACGCGGGATCGCGCTGGAAGTGCCGGTCTGGCAGCCGGAGGGCTGCACGCAGTGTAACCAGTGCGCCTTTATCTGCCCGCATGCGGCGATCCGCCCGGCGCTGCTCAACGGCGAAGAGCAGGACGCCGCGCCGGTTGGGCTGCTGAGCAAACCCGCGCAGGGAGCGAAGGAGTATCACTACCATCTGGCTATTTCGCCGCTGGATTGTTCCGGCTGCGGCAACTGCGTGGATATCTGTCCCGCGCGTGGCAAGGCGTTAAAAATGCAGTCTCTCGATAGCCAGCGTCAGATGGCGCCGGTCTGGGACTATGCGCTGGCGCTGACGCCGAAGAGCAATCCGTTTCGTAAGACGACGGTCAAAGGCAGCCAGTTTGAAACCCCGCTGCTGGAGTTTTCCGGCGCCTGCGCGGGATGCGGTGAAACGCCTTATGCCCGCCTGATAACCCAGCTGTTTGGCGACCGGATGCTGATCGCTAACGCCACCGGCTGCTCTTCTATCTGGGGAGCCAGCGCGCCGTCGATTCCTTATACCACCAACCACCGCGGCCACGGCCCGGCATGGGCGAACTCGCTGTTTGAGGATAATGCGGAGTTTGGCCTCGGCATGATGCTCGGCGGCCAGGCGGTGCGTCAACAAATCGCCGATGATATGACCGCCGCGCTGGCGCTACCGGTCAGCGACGAACTTAGCGACGCAATGCGCCAGTGGCTGGCGAAGCAGGATGAAGGCGAGGGCACCCGCGAGCGCGCGGACCGGCTCAGCGAACGGCTGGCGGCGGAAAAAGAGGGCGTGCCGCTGTTGGAGCAGCTGTGGCAGAACCGCGACTATTTTGTTCGTCGTTCGCAGTGGATTTTCGGCGGCGACGGCTGGGCCTACGATATCGGCTTCGGCGGTCTCGATCACGTGCTGGCGAGCGGGGAAGACGTCAATATTCTGGTATTTGACACCGAGGTTTACTCCAATACCGGCGGCCAGTCGTCTAAATCGACCCCGGTGGCGGCCATCGCGAAGTTTGCCGCGCAGGGCAAACGCACGCGGAAAAAAGATCTCGGCATGATGGCGATGAGCTACGGCAATGTGTACGTGGCCCAGGTCGCGATGGGCGCTGATAAAGATCAGACCCTACGGGCGATCGCCGAGGCCGAAGCCTGGCCGGGACCGTCGCTGGTGATTGCCTACGCCGCCTGCATTAACCACGGGCTGAAAGCCGGTATGCGCTGCAGCCAGCGCGAGGCGAAACGGGCGGTTGAGGCGGGATACTGGCACCTGTGGCGCTATCATCCGCAGCGGGAAGCGGAAGGTAAGACGCCGTTTATGCTCGATTCCGAAGAGCCGGAGGAGAGCTTCCGCGACTTTTTGCTTGGCGAAGTGCGCTACGCCTCGCTGCACAAAACGACGCCGCATCTGGCGGATGCGCTCTTTAGCCGAACCGAGGAGGACGCGCGGGCCCGCTTTGCCCAGTATCGGCGGCTGGCCGGCGAGGAGTAGCGGGCCTTTAGTTCTCCTGCTGCATGACCTTAAGCAGCGTATCCAGCAGGCCGGGAAAGCGCGCGTCTAAATCTTCCCGGCGCAGCGAAATCAAGTTCTCCCGCCCCTGTGGGCGCTGCCAGATCACACCGCTGTCGCGCAGGACGCGCCAGTGGTGGGTCATGGTCGACTTCGCCACATCTTCGTGACGCAGGGCGTTACAGCTTTGCTCGCTTCCGTCGGCAAGGATGCGGATAATCTCAAGCCGTAGCGGGTTACCGAGGGCGAAAAGGACATTTTCGAGGCGAATTTGTTCACGTTCGGGGTGATTGGCGATCATACTATTCCTGTGTCGGCGGTTGCGCTGCCTTACGAGCAGCGGCCCGTATCGGCGGCTGGCCGGTAATATACCCAAACTGCTTTTCTAAAGCCACGCGCGTCGTCGCAGCTTCACCAATAGTAACGATAGCAAAAATAGTTCGAATATACTCGTACAGTTGTACTATGATAGATGCCGTTATATGAACGGCGGCCAATTCCGGCCGCCTGCTGACAGTCAAAATGACTAAGGACGCATCATGCCCCGACCCATCCCCCTCGAACGTTATCGCAACATCGGTATCTCCGCGCATATCGATGCCGGCAAAACCACCACCACCGAGCGCATCCTGTTTTATACCGGGATGAGTCACAAGCTGGGGGAAGTACACGATGGCGCGGCAACCACCGACTGGATGGCGCAGGAGCAGGAGCGCGGGATCACCATTACCTCCGCGGCGGTGAGCTGCTTCTGGCCCGGTATGGACCGCAGCTTCGAGCCGCACAGGATTAACATCATCGATACCCCAGGGCACGTGGATTTTACCATCGAAGTGGAACGCTCCATGCGCGTCCTGGACGGCGCGGTGATGGTTTACGACTCCGTCGGCGGCGTGCAGCCGCAGTCGGAAACGGTCTGGCGGCAGGCGAATAAATACCACGTCCCGCGGCTGGCCTTCGTCAACAAGATGGACCGCCCCGGCGCGGATTTTTTCCGCGTGGTGCAGATGATGACCGATCGCCTGAAGGCCAATCCGGTACCGATTGTGATCCCGGTTGGCGCCGAAGAGCACTTTACCGGGGTGGTGGATCTCATCAAAATGCGCGCCATTTTGTGGGACGACGCCACCCAGGGGATGACCTTCAACTATGCGCCGGTGCCTGACGATCTCGTGGAAACCGCCCGGCTGTGGCGGGAGAAAATGGTCTCGGCGGCGGCGGAAGCCAACGACGAACTGATGGATAAGTATCTCGAAACCGGCGAGTTGAGCGAGGCGGAAATCGTTGCCGGACTGCGCCAGCGTACGGTGAAGGGCGAAATCCAGGCGGTGCTGTGCGGCAGCGCGTTTAAAAACAAAGGCGTGCAGCGGATGCTCGATGCGGTGGTTGAGCTGATGCCGTCGCCGCTGGATATCCCGGCGATTCAGGGCGTGGATGAGAAAGGGCAACCTGCTGAACGTCACCCGAACGACGACGAACCGTTCTCGGCGCTGGCCTTCAAGCTGATGACCGACCCCTATGTCGGACAGCTGACCTTTATCCGCGTCTATTCCGGGACGTTGAAAAAAGGCGATGCGGTGTGGAATCCGGTGAAAGGCAAGAAAGAACGCATCGGACGCATCGTGCTGATGCAGGCCAACGATCGCCATGAGGTGGACGAACTGCACGCCGGGGATATTGCCGCCTGCGTCGGCCTGAAGGATGTCACTACCGGCGACACGCTGTGCGACCCGGATGCGGTGATTACCCTCGAACGGATGGAGTTTCCGGAGCCGGTGATTTCGCTGGCGATTGAACCGAAAACCAAAGCCGACCAGGAGAAAATGGGTATCGCCCTGCAGCGGCTGGCGGCGGAAGATCCGTCGTTTCGTCTGCATACTGACGAGGAGTCCGGCCAGACGATCATTTCCGGGATGGGCGAGCTGCATCTGGAGATTATCGTCGACCGCATGAAGCGCGAGTTTGGCGTTGAGGCGAATATCGGGCGTCCGCAGGTGACCTATCGCGAGACGATCCGCAAAACGGTCAAAGAGGTGGAAGGCAAGTTTGTCCGCCAGTCCGGCGGTAAAGGGCAGTACGGCCACGTGGTGCTGACCCTTGAACCGCTGGAGCCGGGGAGCGGTTTCGTGTTTGAAGACGCGACCAAAGGCGGCGTGGTGCCGCGCGAGTACATCCCTTCGGTGGAAAAAGGGCTGCGCGAAGCGATGGGCACTGGCGTGCTGGCGGGCTATCCGGTGGTGGATATCAAGGCGACACTGACGTTTGGTTCGTATCATGACGTCGACTCGTCGGAGATGGCTTTCCGCATGGCGGCGATATTTGGCTTCAAGGAAGGGGCGCGCAGGGCCGACCCGGTTATTCTTGAACCGGTGATGCACGTGGAAGTGGAGACCCCGGAAGAGTACGCCGGGAATATCATGGGCGATCTCTCTTCCCGTCGCGGAATGGTGCAGGGGATGGAGGAGCGGTTCGGCAGCCAGATTATCCGCGCCGACGTGCCGCTGGCCGAGATGTTTGGCTATTCCACCACGCTGCGTTCAATGTCCCAGGGCCGGGCGACCTACAGTATGGAGTTCCACCATTACGCGGAAGCCCCGCGCAACGTGGCAGAGGCGATTATCGCCAGCCGCGCCAAAGGCTAAGCAACGTTTTCCGGAGGCGATGCTGCGCATCTGTCCGGGCTACAAAACCTGCGGGCTTGTAGCCCGGACAGGCGCAACGCGCCGCCTCCGGGAACTTCTGCCAATCAAACAATATCCTGCGCGTACTGCCACAGCGCCTTCAGCTGCGCCAGCTTCTCTTTATCATCCGCATACTGCTGATACAGCATCTGCAGCTCATCGGCGTAGGCCTGCAAAAACTCAGGCGTAAATACCTGGCGACGGTGCTCTAACCAGCGCTGCTGCTCGGCTTCATCGAGCGTGCCGGGGTAGTTGCGCGCGCGATAGTTGAACAGCAGGCGCTCAATACGCTTATCGGCGAAGGTAATATCCAGCGCCGGCAGGTTGCGCGGCTCGGTTTCGAGCACGATTTTCATCGCCGCGCGGTCGGCATCGCTGAAAAAGCCGTTATACAACTGCGCATCGACGTTATCGGAAGGCACAAACGGCTCCGCTTCGGCAAAAATCGCCACCACTTTCTCACGCACCTGCGGATTGGCCCGCAGCAGCTGAGCGTTATCCAGACAGCGCTGGATATTGATGCCCAGCCGGTCGGCATCCTGCGGACGCAGGGTGTTTTGCTGCGCCAGCACCGGGCATTTATTGAGGTGGACCAGCTTAATCGGCACCGCGGGCAGGTCGCCCAGCTCGCTTTTCGGCGTATACAGCCGCTCGCGCAGGGTGTCGGCATCCAGCTCCAGCAGGGGAGCGATATCTCCGGCCAGGTCGACCATAATCACCGCGTTACGGTTGTCCGGGTGCCACGCCAGCGGGGCCACCAGGCTGGTGTTACCGCGTGCCGCGCCGAACATGCCGGAAACATGCACCAGCGGCTTGATTTGCGGCACGTCGATCAGCGTCGCCAGCTTGCGCTTATTGCGGTGGGCGTAGAGATAGTCAAACAGGCGCGGCTGCTGGGTTTTCACCAGCTTTGCCATCGCGATGGTGGCGTAAACGTCGGCCATCGCGTCGTGGGCGTTGCTGTGCTCAATGCCGTTGGCGACGGTCAGATGCTCGAGGCGGAAGCTCGGTAAGCCCTCTTCGTTTTCCGGCCAGTTGATCCCTTCCGGGCGCAGCGCATAGCAGGCGCGCATCACATCCAGCAGATCCCAACGGGAGTTGTCGTGCTGCCAGCTCCAGGCGTAAGGATCGTAAAAATTGCGATAAAAGATATTGCGCGTCACTTCGTCATCGAAGCGCACGTTGTTGTAGCCGACGATGCAGGTTTTTGGCACCGTGAACAGATCGTGAACGCGGCGGGCAAAGGCGGCTTCGCTGTCGCCCTTGGCGTTCGCCTCCTGCGGCGTGATCCCGGTAACCATAACCGCCTGCGGCTGCGGCAGATAGTCATCGGCGATCCTGCAGTAGAAGACTTCGGGTTCGCCGACGATATTGAGGTCTTCATCGGTGCGGATGGCGGCAAACTGCGACGGTCGGTCGAGCGAAGGACTGGTGCCGAAGGTCTCGTAATCGTGAAACAAAAATCCGGGCTGGTTGGCGCTATCTTGCATAATCTGTTCATTATCCCTGGTGGCGAGCAGCCATCATGGTAAACGATTTGCCGGGCCATCAGAAGGGTATCGCCTTTGCCCCTTGCCGGCGGTGTCATATTTTCTTGCAATTAAACCCTGATTTGAAACGAGAAGTTCCGTAAAAAGGACGGCGAATCTGTCAATTTAGAGGATATGCCGTTGAAAGGCCGTTTGTTTATTGCTGTATCTTTGCTCGCTGCGAGCGTTTCCTGCGCATTTGCCGCCAATGATTTTCCCGTCAACGTGACGCCTCCTTCTATTCAGGCCGGTTCCTGGGTGCTGATGGATTACACCACCGGCCAGATCCTGACCGCCGGTAACGAGCATCAGCAGCGCAATCCCGCCAGCCTGACCAAACTGATGACCGGCTACGTGGTCGATCGCGCCATCGACAGCCACCGCATCACCTTTGACGACATCGTCACCGTCGGTAAAGACGCCTGGGCGCAGGGTAACCCGGTCTTTAACGGCTCTTCGCTGATGTTCCTTAAGCCCGGCGATCGGGTCAGCGTACGCGACTTAAGCCGCGGGCTGATCGTTGACTCCGGCAACGATGCCTGCGTGGCGCTGGCGGACTACGTCGCCGGCGGCCAGCCGCAGTTCGTCGCGCTGATGAACAGCTACGTGGAAAAACTGCATTTGCAGGATACCCATTTTGAAACCGTCCACGGCCTGGACGCGCCGGGGCAGCACAGTTCGGCCTACGATCTCGCTGTGCTCTCGCGGGCGATTATTCACGGCGAGCCGGACGTCTACCATATGTACAGTCAGAAGAGCCTGACGTGGAACGGCATTACCCAGCAGAACCGCAACGGCCTGCTGTGGGATAAGACCATGAACGTCGATGGTCTGAAGACCGGCCACACTTCCGGCGCCGGCTTCAACCTGATTGCCTCCGCGGTGGACGGCCAGCGTCGGCTGATTGCGGTGGTGATGGGAGCCGACAGCCCGAAAGGGCGCGAACAGCAGGCGGCGAAGCTGCTGCACTGGGGCCAGCAAAACTTCGATACCGTCCAGGTCCTGCAGGATGGCAAGCAGGTCGGCGTTGAGCGAATCTGGTATGGCGATAAAGAGCAGATTAAGCTGGGGACCGATCAGGATTTCTGGCTAGCCCTGCCGAAGTCGGAGGTCGCGCGCATTAAGGCCAAATACGTGCTGGATAACAAAGTGCTGGAAGCGCCGATTGCCGCCCATCAGCGGGTGGGAGAAATCTCCCTTTACGATGGTGATAAAGTGGTGGCCCACTGGCCGCTGGTGACGCTGGAAAGCGTTGGCAAGGGCGGCATGCTGTCGCGCTTTAGCGATTATCTGCATCAAAAACTGTAACTGTCGCGCCGCTCCGCCCGGAGCGGCATCTCGTAGCTGTTTGATTATTATGCCGCTTCGGTTGGCGCTTCGTTTACTTTCACTCCATTACCTTACCCGGTCACCCTTCAGGAAAAAGCCTGGCGTTTGTGCGCCATAAATGGAGCTGGGAAGATGAAATACTTTGCGCGTAGTGCGCTTTCTCTGGGACTTTTCGCCGTTTTTAGCACCGCCAGTTTTGCCTCTGGCCTCGTTCTGGCCGATAACGAATTTCGCAATGATTTAGCCTGGTTATCCGACCGCGGAACCCTCGCGTTAAGCCTGTCGACCTGGCCTCTGAGCGAGGAGGAGATTAACCGCGCGTTGGCCAACGCGCATCCGACAACCTCCGCAGAGCGGGGGGTTCTGAGTCGTGTAAATCAGCGTTTAAGGGCGCTGAAAGCCGACGTGCGCGTTACCGGTTACAGTTCCACTGATAAGCCGGGAACCCCGCAGGGGTTTGCCCAGTCCTATCCCGCCGACCAGTCGCTTTCTCTCGCCCTGAACAACAGCGGCGAATGGTGGGATCTGCATCTACAGGGCAATGTTGAAGGCGACAAGCGCATCAGCAACGGTTCGAGCGTGAACGCCAACGGCGCATACGGCGCGGTAAAGCTGTGGAACCAGTGGCTGGCGTTCGGACAAATTCCGCAGTGGTGGGGGCCGGGCTATGAAGGTAGCCTGATCCGCTCCGATGCCGCGCGGCCGATGACCGGTTTTCTGCTGCAGCGTGCCGAACAGCGGGCGCCGGAAACCTCATGGCTAAGCTGGATTGGCCCCTGGCAGTATCAGCTTTCCGCCAGTCAGATGAGCCAGTACGCTGCCGTACCGCATACCAAAATCTTCGGTGGCCGCCTGACTTTTTCACCGCTCACCTCGCTGGAGCTGGGTGCCTCGCGCATCATGCAGTGGGGCGGCGAAGGGCGACCTTCCTCATTCAGCAGCTTCTGGGACGGCCTGACCGGCAATGACAACACCGGCGAATCGGCCGACGATCCCGGCAACCAGCTGGCCGGTTTTGATTTTAAGCTGAAGCTGGCGCCCACACTCGGCTGGCCGGTTAGCATTTACGGCCAGATGATCGGCGAGGACGAAGCCGGATATTTACCCTCGGCGCATCTCTATCTTGGCGGCGTGGAAGGGCATCACCAGTGGAACAGCAATGCGGTTAACTGGTATCTGGAAGCCCACGATACCCGTTCGAACATGGGGCGCACCAACTACATCTATAACCACTTCATCTATAAAGACGGCTACTACCAGCAGGGCTATCCGCTGGGCGACGCGATGGGCGGCGATGGGCGTCTGTATGCCGGTAAGGTGGAGCTGGTAACCGAAGAGAATCAGCGCTGGAGTGCGCGTCTGGTCTACGCTGAGGTCAATCCGAAGAACCAGCGAATCAATAAAGCCTTCCCGCGCGCCGATACGCTGAAGGGCGTACAGCTGGGCTGGAGCGGCGATATCATGCCGACGGTACGCCTGAATACCTCCGTGTGGTACACCGACGCTAACCACAGTGCCAGCGACGATGTCGGGGCCAGCATCGGCGTTGAGCTGCCGTTCAGTTTATAACCGGATGGCGGTGGTTTTTTACTCTTCTTGCCGCGCGGATTTGTGAATTGCCGCACATACTATGGCTGATAGTACTGCTAATTTATGTGTATATATATACAGTATTTTATCAACGGTGGAGGCAGCATGGAATATAACGTTAAGTCCGTGGGCAAGAAGAAAATTGCCGGGTTTCATCTGGTCGGTCCCTGGGAGCAGACGGTTAAACAGGGGTTTGAACAGCTAATGATGTGGGTTGATAACAGCCAGGTTCCGGCGCAGGAGTGGGTGGCCGTTTACTACGACAATCCTGATGAGGTCCCGGCGGAAAAGCTGCGCTGCGCGACCGCCGTCACGGTGGCGGAGGACTACTCAATCCCCGCCAACAGCGAAGGCGTGATGATGACCGATATCGCCGGCGGAGAGTACGCGGTTGCCCGTGCCAGAGTCGAGAATTATGACTTTGCAACGCCGTGGTATCAGTTCTTCGAGAGTCTGATGCAAAGCAAAACGCACCAGATGGCGATGAAACCCTGCTTTGAAGTCTATCTTAACGATGGTAACCAGGACGGCTACTGGGATATTGATATGTATATCGCGGTCGAGCCTGTGGTGAAGTAAATCGAACATTGTCCCTTCGCTGGACAAGGTTTATTACATTCGCGTGATGCTTGCGGCGAAAAAGCAGTTACAATTGGCCTTTTCGTTGTGTCGGAGTCGGAGTAGGTTGTGCGCGCGGATAAATCACTTAAGCCATTTGAAATTCGGCTGTATCGCCATTACCGCATCGTCCATGGCGTGCGAATAGCATTGGCCTTTGTGCTCACCTTTGTGCTGGTGCGCCTGCTTAACGTTCCTGAAGGCACCTGGCCTCTCATCACCCTGGTGGTGGTGATGGGGCCAATCTCCTTCTGGGGAAACGTCGTACCGCGCGCGTTTGAGCGCATCGGCGGCACGATCCTCGGCTCGGCGCTCGGGCTGGTGGCGCTTAAGCTGGAGCTCATCTCGCTGCCTATCATGCTGCTGTGGTGCGCGGTGGCGATGTTCCTCTGCGGCTGGCTGGCACTGGGCAAAAAGCCTTACCAGGCGCTGCTGATCGGCATCACCCTGGCGGTGGTTGTCGGCGCGCCGCCGGGCGATATGACGACCGCGCTCTGGCGAAGCGGCGACGTTATCTTCGGTTCCCTGCTGGCGATGCTGTTCACCGGTATCTGGCCGCAGCGGGCCTTTCTGCACTGGCGCATCCAGATGGCCAGCTACGTCACCGCCTTCAACCGGCTTTATCAGGCCGGCTTCTCGCCGAACCTGGTAGAGCGTCCGCGTCTGGAAAAGCACCTGCAAAAGGTCCTCAACGACGTGGTGAAAATGCGCGGATTGATTACGCCCGCCAGCAAAGAGACGCATATCCAGAAAGCCATCTTTGAGGCGATCCAGACCGTCAGCCGTAACCTGGTGTGCATGCTGGAGCTGCAAATCAACGCTTACTGGGCGTCGCGTCCCGGCCACTTCGTGATGCTTAATGCCCATACGCTGCGCGAAACCCAGCAGATGACTCAGCAAACGCTGTTGACTATCGCCCACGCCCTGTATGAGGGCAACCCGCAGCCGATCCTGGCCAACAATGAAAAGCTCAACGAAATCGTTGCCGAACTGCGCCAGCTCATCAAAGAGCAGCAGGACGACAATTTCTCCGAAACGCCCATTCATGGTTATGTCTGGTTAACTATCGAGCTGGCGCGTCAGCTCGAACTGCTGTCGCATTTGATCTGCCGGGCATTGCGTAAATAAAGACCAGACTCGCGTGGTTTTTCCATCGCTTGCTTCGATTCAGCAGCGTTTAGGGTTATGATAACGGCAAAGGAAAAAACATTGTCATCAGCGGCTGCTAACAGTTATGTTAGCCCTATGTAGCAGTCGCTTTAGCGAATCCGAATCTCAAATATTAGGGGTATAAAAATGGAAACAACTAAGCCTTCTTTCCAGGACGTACTGGAGTTTGTTCGCCTGTATCGTCGTAAGAACAAACTGCAGCGTGAAATTCAGGACGTTGAGAAAAAGATCCGTGATAACCAGAAGCGCGTCCTGCTGCTGGACAACCTGAGCGACTACATCAAGCCGGGCATGAGCGTTGAAGCTATTCAGGGCATCATTGCCAGCATGAAGAGCGATTACGAAGATCGCGTTGACGACTACATCATCAAAAACGCCGAGATCTCCAAAGAACGTCGCGACATCTCTAAAAAGCTGAAAGCAATGGGCGAAGCGAAAGTAGAAGATAAATCTGCCGAGTAATTCCCGTTTAAGCGCTCCGGCGGCGCTCGCTGCCGGAGTTCCTCTTCTTTCTCTTGCGCCATCTCGCAAATCCTTCGCAAAACACCCCATGCAACGCTGAATCTTTCCCGAGGAATTTGGTATACTTCCGCGGTAAACATATTGATATCGGAAGGGTTTATCTCATGCTGTCCCTGCAACAGGTGCCGCCGCGATGATACTGATTACCGGCGACGCCCATAGCGGCCAACGCCGCGACGCCGAATCTTTACTCAACTCTTTCGTTTCGGCGATCTACATCGCTACCTCCCGGATATCCGACAATCAAATCGCCGCGCGCATTCAACACCACCGTGATACCCGGCTTGCCCACTGGCGGCTGGAAGAACGCGGCCGCGCTCAAGCCGCGCGCACAAGTCAGGTTACGGCCGGCGGCGGAGATGAATAACCGCTGGCCGCGGGGTTTATCGACAGGAGTCCTCTCTCAATGATTAAGTCTTTTTTTGCCGCATTATCGTTTATTAGCCGCCTGCCGGTCCCGGCGCGTTTATCCCAGGGGCTGGAAATTGAACAATATCAACGCAGTATAGTCACATTCCCCCTGGTCGGATTGCTGCTCGGGGCGATTGCCGGCGCCGTCGTGATGCTGCTCCAGCCGTGGTGCGGCAGCCCGCTTGCCGCGCTGCTCGGCGTGCTGGCGCTGGCGCTGTTGACCGGCGGCTTCCATCTTGATGGACTGGCGGATACCTGCGATGGCATTTTCTCCGCCCGCCGGCGCGAACGGATGCTGGAAATTATGCGCGACAGTCGGCTGGGCACTCACGGCGGGCTGGCGCTGATTTTCGTGCTAATGGCGAAAGTGCTGGTGGTCAGCGAGGTGGCGCTGCGCGGCACGTCGACGCTTGCCGCGCTGGCAGCCGCCTGCGCCGTCGGCCGCGGTATGGCGGTGCTGCTGATGTATCGCCAGCGCTACGCCCGCGAAGAGGGGCTGGGCAACCTGTTTATCGGCAAAATCACGCTGCGTCAGACGCTGATTACCATGGGGATCGCTTTGGCGCTGGCGACAGTGCTGCTCGGAGTTAACGGTCTGCGCGCGGCGCTTATCACGCTGGTGCTGGTCTGGGCGCTGGGTCAGGCGCTGAAGCGTACTCTGGGCGGGCAAACCGGCGACACGTTAGGCGCGGCGATTGAGCTGGGCGAAGTCATATTTCTGCTGGCCCTGCTGTAGGATTGGCTTTCTTCCCGGTGGCGCTGCGCTGACCGGGCTACGGGTTAACAGCGCTCTGCGGGGCGGTAGCCCGGACAGGCGCATCGCGCGGCCTTCGGGATATGTGCCGGGTTGACGAATCGGCGTGGCTTCTCACCGGCTCGCGCTGCGCTTAGCCGGGCTACGGGTTAGCAGCGCTCTGCGGGGCGGT
>ENA-UOZS01000003-UOZS01000003.1-food-metagenome-genome-assembly--contig:-NODE-3-length-168692-cov-18.572650_pt1 | contig 168692 bp, 173 predicted proteins | sample MGYA00249875_ERZ772737 | MGnify/ENA primary metagenome ERZ772737 (study PRJEB29005, sample SAMN08379463) | food metagenome | isolation source: cheese - non spiked | study: EMG produced TPA metagenomics... | reverse complement strand
AAACCTTACGCAGCGTCAAGCGGAATCGTGTCAATCATTGCGACAAATCAATCCAGAGCATGCCTTTGCGCGGTCGATTTATCCCACTTTCCCTTTGAGCCCAATTCCATATGGGGGCTGCGCCCGGAATTTTAAAGGTCATTGAAGATAAAAATGTGATATTCATCACAATTGTGTGGCTGCCTTTTGGCGTCGCCTAAGTTTAGAACAAAAGTGCACGCTTCATTGTTAATATTTTGTTAGAATTGACGTGAAAAGTTGTCCTTTCACAGCGAGAAGCAAGTCAATGTCGAATAAACCCTCTTCGGACGAGCTCAAAAAAAATTTGAGCGAGATGCAGTTTTACGTGACGCAGAATCACGGTACTGAGCCGCCGTTCACCGGGCGGTTGCTGCACAACAAACGCGATGGCGTCTACCACTGCCTGGTGTGCGATGCCGCGCTGTTTCACTCGCAAACCAAGTATGATTCCGGCTGCGGCTGGCCGAGCTTTTATGAGCCCGTCAGCGATGACGCAATTCGCTACCTTAATGATTACTCCCACGGTATGCAGCGCACGGAAATTCGCTGCGGAAACTGCGATGCTCACCTTGGGCACGTATTCCCGGATGGCCCTCAGCCCACCGGAGAACGTTTTTGCGTTAATTCGGCCTCGTTAAGCTTCACCAATGACGAAAACGGTGAGCAAATTAAGGGTTGAAAAAACGATTCAGCAAATTATTCCAAACGGGGATATCGGAAGATGGAAATCGATCGGATTATTGACGGTATGACGCCGGAAGTTTATCAGCGCCTGGCCACGGCGGTGGAGTTGGGTAAATGGCCGGACGGCGTGGCGTTGACTGACGAACAGAAAGAGAACTGCCTGCAGCTGGTGATGCTTTGGCAGGCGCGCTACAACGTTGACGCGCAGCATATGACCATCGATACCAACGGGCAGATGGTGATGAAAAGTAAACAGCAGCTGAAAGTTGACTTCGGCATTACGCCGCAGCCTATCGCGACCTTTAAATCCTGAGCCTGAAAAGGCCTGCGTCAGCCCGGCCAGGTGTGCGCCGGGCTTTGATGCGTCACAGCGTTATTTCTTGTTCATCATCGCCTTAAGATCGGCGAAGGGGTTATATTTCGCTTCGCCGACGCTTTTCTGCGCATCTTCGCCGGCGACCACCGTCGAGCCGTACAGATCGGCTTCGGTGTATTTTGAGTGCTCATGATCGTGACAGTACAGGCACAGCATCTCCCAGTTGCTACCATCTTCCGGGTTATTGGAGTGGTCGTGATCGATATGGTGCACCGTCAGCTCACGCAGGTTTGAATAGACAAACTCACGCGAGCAGCGTCCGCAGACCCAGGGGAAGAGCTTCAGCGCTTTTTCGCGGTAACCGACTTCCAGACGGGCGTAGTTTTTCGGGATATAAGCCATAATACCCATGCCTTCTGTTGCAAATGAAAAGCTGCGCCTGAGCTGGCGCAGCGGAATGTAGTTATCATAACCTATTGTGCATGCGCTGACACCGCGCAGTTCAGCGTTTGATCCCTAATGACTCGGCCAGCTGTTTCGCCAACTGGTTCTGGTCATCCGCGCCGTACTCCCAGAACATCGCGCCTGCCAGACCCTTGCTCTTGATATAGTCAGCCTTGATGGCCACCGAGCGCGGGTTCTCATAGGAAAGCGCAAAGAGGGCTTGACCGTCGGCGGACTGCACCGATAGCCACGGCACCTTCGCTTCATCATCCCAATGCTGAGTAAAGCGCTTCTGCGGATCGTTGATTAACTTCGCCACGATATCGTTATATTTCACATAGGTGTCTTTGGTCAGATCGACGCCCAGCGATTCGAACAGCTCAATCTGTTGAGCCGCAAAGTAGGGACGGGTGGCCGGGTTTTTCTGCGCGTCCGGCTGGCTCCAGTCAATACCCGGTTCGACGGCGCGTTTTGGTATCCGGCCATAGAAACCAATCCCCAGGTTCATCTGGCTCGGCTTTAGACCGGCGGCAAGGTAGTTGTTCACCACAAAGTCCGCGCTGTACTTATCTGCTTCAGCGACCGTCGGCCAGCGGGTTGAATCATACAGGTTGGAATTGAAGTACTGGGTGCCGTAGGCCAGGTCATAGGTCATCAGGTTGATGTAGTCGAGCGATGGCGCTATCGCTTTGACGTCAACCCAGCTTTTTGGGCTCTCCGCGTTTGCGCCTACGGCGATGGTCACCAGTTTTTTGTTCCCTACCGCCGCGCGCAGCTCTTTCAGCAGGGCGGTAAAATTATCGCGATCGGCCGGTTGGCTGGCGACCAGCCCCCACGCGCCGTTGACCGGATACTCCCAGTCGAGGTCGATGCCATCGAGGCCATATTTTTCAATAATCGCCAGCGCCGACTGGATAAACACCGCCCGGGTCTCTTTCGTCGCCGCTGCGCCGGAGAATCCGCGCGCCCCCCAGCCACCGACGGAAAGCAACACTTTCAGGCTTGGGTTCTGCTGGCGCAAGCTGGGGATTTTCTGCAAATCCGCCTGTACTTTCGGCGACAGCCAAATCTGATGCAGCTTGCTCGGGTCTTTCAGGGCCGCGTTGGTTTCGTCTTTCTCGTCGTTATAGACCAGACCAAACGAGTAGTTGAGATGGGTAATCTGGCGTACGTCCAGTTTATCAATATCGCCGCCTGGACCGGCAGTGACGTCGCCGCCGCCGTTAAAGTAGCCGACGGACATCAGTGAGTTAGCGGAAACAACGCTCGCGCAGAGCAGGGGTAAAGCTGCCAGTAAAGGCAAAAGTTTCATAGCGGATCCTCTTTGACTTAAAAGTGACATTGAAAAGCAAACACGCCACGGAAATGGCGTGGCGAAAAAAACAGCTCGTGCAGCCTAGCATCTTCCGCTGCGCAAAAATGCGAAGCGGTTCACGGCTGCATTAGCGAAGCGGTCGCGTGACCACGCCATGTCTTCAATTCAATCACCTCCCTGGACGAATGTTGCCGTATTTGTGATCTGAGTTGTGAAATGCAGATCAATATCTGTGTTTTAAAGATTTAATATTGACCTCAAAGATTTTGTGGTTAAGTATTGCCTCCACTGAAGCAAAACCATTAAACAAAGGAAGACGCAATGAAAGCACTGGCAAGATTTGGTAAGGCCTTTGGCGGCTATAAGATGATTGACGTTCCGGAACCGGTGTGCGGCCCGGATGACGTGGTGATTGAAATCAAAGCCGCCGCCATCTGCGGCGCGGATATGAAACACTACAATGTCGACAGCGGTTCCGATCAATTTAACTCCATACGCGGCCATGAATTTGCCGGTGCCATTGTTCGGGTGGGTGACAAAGTCAAGGACTGGAAAGTCGGCCAGCGGGTAGTCTCGGATAATAGCGGGCACGTCTGCGGCGTTTGTCCGGCCTGCGAACAGGGCGATTTTCTGTGTTGTGCAGAAAAAGTGAATTTGGGTCTGGACAACAATACCTGGGGCGGCGGATTTTCAAAATACTGCCTGGTGCCGGGAGAGATCCTCAAAATCCATCGTCATGCGCTGTGGGAGATTCCGCCGGGCGTTGATTACGAAGACGCGGCGGTGCTGGATCCTATCTGTAATGCCTATAAGTCGCTCGCTCAACAATCCAAATTTCTTCCCGGTCAGGACGTCGTGGTTTTCGGTACCGGTCCACTTGGGCTCTTTTCCGTACAGATGGCGCGCATTATGGGGGCCGTGAATATCGTCATGGTCGGGCTGGAAGAGGATGTCGCGGTACGTTTCCCTATTGCCAAAGCGCTCGGCGCAACGGCGGTAGTCAACGCTTCTACTGAGGATGTGGTCGCCCGCTGCCAGGCGATTTGCGGCAAAGATAATCTGGGGCTGGTTATCGAATGTTCTGGCGCCAATATCGCCCTCAAACAATCCATCGAAATGCTGCGTCCCAACGGTGAAGTGGTGCGCGTGGGCATGGGATTCCAACCGCTGGACTTCTCCATCAACGATATCACCGCGTGGAACAAAAGCATCATCGGGCATATGGCCTATGACTCCACTTCCTGGCGTAACGCCATTCGCCTGCTCGCCAGCGGCGCGATCAAAGTCAAACCGATGATCACGCACCGCATTGGCCTGTCGCAATGGCGCGAAGGGTTTGACGCCATGGTCGATAAAACCGCGATCAAAGTCATTATGACTTACGACTTTGATGAATAACCCCTTTATGAAAGGAACGTTATCCGATGGAACAGATAGCAAAACCGCACTGCGGCGCCAGGCTGGATCGCCTGCCTGACTGCCGCTGGCACTCGGCAATGTTTGCCATGGTCGCTTTCGGGTTACTGGTCTGCTGGAGCAATGCCGTTGGCGGGTTAATTCTCGCGCAGTTGAAGGTGCTCGGCTGGACCGATAATTCGACCACCGCCACGTTCTCCGCCATTACCACGGCGGGTATGTTTCTTGGCGCGCTCGGCGGCGGCATCATCGGCGATAAAATTGGGCGTAAAAACGCCTTCATTCTGTATGAAGCGATTCATATCGTTGCCATGGTCGTCGGGGCATTTTCCCCGAACATGACCTTCCTTATCGCCAGTCGTTTTGTCATGGGGGTCGGATTAGGCGCGCTGCTGGTCACCTTATTCGCCGGTTTTACCGAATATATGCCCGGCAGAAATCGCGGCACCTGGTCCAGCCGGGTCTCGTTTATCGGCAACTGGTCCCATCCGCTCTGTTCGCTGATCGCGATGGGATTAACACCGTTAATTAGTGCGGAATGGAACTGGCGCGTTCAACTGCTGATCCCCGCCGTGCTGTCGCTGATAGCCACCGTGATTGCCTGGCGCAGTTTCCCTGAATCGCCCCGCTGGCTGGAGTCTCGTGGACGCTATGAGGAAGCCGAAGAGGTGATGCGGGCCATTGAAGAGAGAGTCGTGCTGCAAACCGGTAAGCCATTGCCGCCAGTGGTAATAGAAGATGATGGTAAAGCGCCGCGCGCTGTGCCCTATTCAGCGTTATTAACGGGTGTATTACTGAAGCGGGTAATTTTAGGCTCCTTCGTGCTGATAGCCATGAATGTCGTCCAGTACACCTTAATTAACTGGCTGCCGACGATATTTATGACCCAGGGAATTAATCTGAAAGACTCGATTGTTTTAAATACCATGAGTATGTTCGGCGCGCCGTTCGGGATTTTTATCGCCATGCTGGTGATGGATAAAATTCCCAGAAAGACGATGGGCGTAGGCCTGTTAGTGTTAATTGCCGTACTGGGATATATCTATTCGCTGCAAACCAGCATGCTGCTGATTACCTTAATTGGCTTCTTCCTGATTACGTTTGTCTATATGTACGTGTGCTATGCCTCAGCGGTATATGTGCCGGAAATCTGGCCGACCGAAGCGAAGCTTCGCGGTTCAGGCCTGGCGAACGCGGTGGGGCGCATCAGCGGCATCGCCGCGCCTTATGCGGTGGCGGTACTGCTTAACGGTTACGGCGTGACTGGGGTATTTGTGCTGCTGGGGGCCGTCTCCATTATTGTTGCGGTCGCTATTGCCACAATCGGAATTGAAACTAAAGGCGTCTCTGTCGAAAGCCTCGGTATTGATGCCGTTACCAGCAAATAATATTGACGGGAAATAATATGAAGAATGTAAAAGCGATATTAAAAACGCCGGGCACGATGAAAATTATTGCCGCCGATATCCCGGAGCCGAAAGAGCATGAAGTGCTGATAAAAATTGAATACGTCGGTATTTGCGGCTCAGACGTCCACGGTTTTGAATCGGGCCCCTTTATTCCGCCGAAAGATCCCAATCAGGAAATTGGTCTGGGGCACGAATGCGCCGGTACGGTAGTGGCGGTGGGCAACCGCGTGAGCAAATTTAAACCCGGCGACCGGGTGAATATTGAGCCCGGCGTGCCGTGCGGCCACTGCCGCTACTGCCTGGAGGGAAAATACAATATCTGTCCTGACGTTGATTTCATGGCCACGCAGCCAAATTATCGCGGCGCGTTAACCCACTACCTGTGCCATCCGGAGAGCTTCACCTATAAGCTGCCCGACAACATGGACACGATGGAAGGCGCGCTGGTGGAGCCTGCGGCGGTCGGCATGCATGCCGCGATGCTGGCGGACGTCAAGCCGGGCAAGAAAATCGTCATTCTTGGCGCAGGCTGTATTGGTTTAATGACCCTGCAGGCATGCCTTTGCCTGGGGGCAACCAACATTGCTGTGGTGGATGTGCTGGAAAAACGCCTTGCCATGGCCGGGAAGCTTGGCGCCAACGTCGTTATCAACGGCGCGAAAGAGGACACCGTCGCGCGCTGCCAGCAGTTCTCCGGTGATATGGGGGCCGATATCGTATTCGAAACCGCCGGTTCGGCCGTCACCGTTAAGCAGGCTCCGTATCTGGTCATGCGCGGAGGGAAAATCATGATCGTCGGTACGGTTCCCGGGGATTCAGCGATCAATTTCCTCAAGATTAACCGTGAAGTGTCGATTCAGACCGTTTTCCGCTATGCCAACCGCTATCCGGTCACCATTGAAGCTATTTCCTCCGGGCGTTTCGATGTGAAGTCGATGGTGACGCATATTTACGATTTTGAGGATGTTCAGCGTGCGTTTGAAGAATCCGTTAATAACAAACGTGAAATCATTAAAGGCGTTATTAAAGTTAACCATTAATTTATTGCAAAGGGAGAAACAACCATGCTGGCAGATATTAAATATTGGGAAAATGATGCCCGGAATAAACATTATGCGATTGCCCACTTTAACGTGTGGAATGCGGAAATGTTAATGGGGGTGATTGATGCGGCGGAAGAGGCTAAGTCGCCGGTGATTATCTCTTTCGGTACCGGATTTGTGGGCAATACCTCGTTTGAAGATTTTTCGCATATGATGGTTTCGATGGCGAAAAAGGCATCGGTACCGGTGATTGCTCACTGGGATCATGGCCGCAGCATGGAGATTATCCATAACGCCTGGGTCCACGGCATGAATTCGCTGATGCGCGACGCCTCGGCCTTTGACTTCGAAGAGAATATTCGCCTGACCAAAGAGGCGGTGGATTTCTTCCATCCGCTGGGTATTCCGGTTGAGGCGGAGCTGGGGCACGTGGGGAACGAAACGGTCTACGAAGAAGCGCTGGCCGACTATCACTATACCGATCCGGATCAGGCGGCGGAATTCGTCGAACGTACCGGCTGTGATTCGCTGGCGGTGGCGATTGGCAACCAGCATGGTGTCTATACCTCAGAACCGAAACTGAATTTTGACGTGGTTAAGCGCGTGCGCGAGGCGGTGGCCGTTCCGCTGGTGCTGCACGGCGCGTCCGGCATTAGCGATGCGGATATCAAGAAGGCCATTTCATTAGGCATTGCGAAAATCAATATCCACACCGAACTGTGCCAGGCGGCGATGGCGGCGGTCCAGGAGAACCAGAATCAGCCGTTCCTGCACGTTGAGCGTGAAGTCCGCAATGCGGTAAAAGCCCGCGCGCTGGAGAAAATCAAACTGTTTGGCTCTGACGGGAAAGCGGAATGACACTATGGATAATATCGAGGTTATTTGTCTGGGGGCGGCCATCGTGGATATTCCCCTGCAGCCGGTGAGTAAAAATATCTTTGATGTCGACTCTTATCCATTAGAACGCATTGCGATGACCACTGGGGGGGATGCAATTAATGAGGCGACGATTATTTCTCGCCTTGGACATCGGACGGCATTAATCAGTCGGGTAGGGAATGACGCGGCGGGTCATTTTATTCTCGACCACTGTCGTCGAGAGAAGATTGATATTCTGAGCCTGAAGCAGGATGCCAATACAGATACCTCCATCAACGTAGGTTTAGTGACCGCTGATGGCGAACGTACTTTCGTCACTAATCGCAACGGCAGCCTGTGGCAGTTGAATATTAACGATGTCGATTTTAAGCGCTTCTCACAGGCAAGACTGCTGTCGCTGGCGAGTATTTTTAATAGTCCACTGCTCGACGGCAAAGCGTTAGTGGAGATTTTCTCTCAGGCGCAAGCGTACGGGCTGATGATTTGCGCCGATATGATTAAGCCGCGGCTTAACGAAACCCTGGAGGATATTCGTGAGGCGCTGGGCTATGTCGATTATCTGTTTCCCAATTTTGCCGAGGCAAAACTGCTCACCGGGAAAGAGACGCTGGATGAGATTGCCGATAGTTTCCTGAACTGCGGCGTGAAAACGGTCGTCATTAAGACCGGCAAGAGGGGCTGTTTTATTAAGCGGGCCGATATGAAGATGGCGGTTCCGGCGGTTTCAGGGATTACCGCCATCGATACCATCGGCGCCGGGGATAATTTTGCCGCGGGATTTATCTCCGCGCTGCTTGAAGGCAAGCCGCTGCGCGAATGCGCGCTGTTTGCAAACGCCACGGCGGCGATATCGGTCCTCAGCGTGGGCGCCACGACGGGCGTAAAAAACAGAAAGCTGGTTGAACAACTTCTTGATGAATACGAAGGGTAATAGCGACAGATGAAAATGATTCCTTTAGGCAGTACGGATATTAGGCTTTCCCGCATGGGATTAGGAACATGGGCCATCGGCGGCGGCCCGGCATGGAGCGGTGATCTCGACCTGCGGATTTGCATCGACACCATTATTGAGGCGCATCGCTGCGGAATTAATCTGATTGATACCGCGCCGGGCTACAACTTCGGCAATAGCGAAGTGATTGTTGGTCAGGCGCTAAAGCAGCTGCCGCGCCGCGATATAGTGGTTGAGACCAAATGCGGCATCGTCTGGGAGCGGACGGGAAGCCTGTTTAATAAAGTGGGGGATCGCCAGCTGTATAAAAACCTGACGCCCGAGTCGATTCGCGAAGAGGTGGATGCCAGCCTGCAAAGGCTGGGTATCGACACCATTGATATCTATATGACCCACTGGCAGTCAGTCGAACCCTGCTTTACGCCAATTGCGGAGACCGTAGCGACGCTGAACGCGCTAAAGAAAGAGGGAAAGATCCGCGCTATCGGCGCAGCGAACGTCGATGCCGGACATATCAGGGAATATCTCAAACACGGCGAGCTGGATATCGTGCAGGCCAAATACAGCATCCTTGACCGGGCGCTGGAAGCCGAGCTGCTGCCGTTGTGCCAGCAGAACGGCATCGTGGTGCAGGTCTACTCGCCGCTCGAGCAGGGGCTGCTGTCCGGTACTATCACACGGGATTATGTTCCCGGCGGCGCGCGGGCCAACAAAGTCTGGTTCCAGCGGGAAAATATGCTGCGCGTGATTGATATGCTCGAGCAGTGGCAGCCGCTGTGCGAGAAATATCGCTGCGCCATCCCCGCCCTGGCGCTGGCGTGGATCCTAAAGCAAAGCGATTTAATCACCTTACTTAGCGGCGCTACGGCGCCCGAACAGGTGCGCGAGAATATCGACGCGCTGACCATCGCTCTGACGGATGATGATTCATTACTGATGAGACAAATGGCGCAAGCGCTGGAGACCCAATAAGCGCGGCGTGACTGACCTCTGTTTCTGTGTAAAAGAATATTGGAATCTGTGATTCGGACATGTTATTTTTAAAACAAACATGACCTGGCGGATACCAGGGGTTTATTATGACTTTGCAGGAAACAGAGGTGTTACCGTGGCGGCAAAAGACAGAATTCAGGCCATTAAGCAAATGGTGGCTAATGATAAGAAAGTAGCGGTTTCTAATTTAAGCGCAATTTTTCAGGTCACAGAGGAAACGATTCGCCGCGATCTGGAAAAGCTTGAAGATGAAGGTTTTTTGACTCGCACGTACGGCGGCGCAGTATTAAATACCAGCGCGTTGTCCGATAATGTTCATTTTTATAAACGCGCAAAGTCTCATTTTGAAGAGAAACAGGTCATTGCCCGTAACGCCTTGCCGTTTATTAAAAATAAGACCACTATGGCCGCTGATTCCAGCAGTACCGCGATGGAGTTATTAAAACTGCTGAAGGAAAGAAATGATCTCACGCTGCTGACCAATTCCGCGGAAGCCTTCCATGAACTGGCGCAGTCGGAAATAAACGTTGTTTCCACCGGCGGAGAGCTGAATAAAAATACGCTGTCGCTGCAGGGGCGGATCACCAAGGAAATTATCAGTCGTTATCATGTTGATATTATGGTGATGAGCTGCAAGGGTCTCGATATGCAAAGCGGGGCGCTGGACTCTAACGAAGCGGAAGCGGAAATCAAGAAAACCATGATCCGCCAGGCAACGGAAGTGGCGCTGCTGGTCGACCATTCAAAGTTCGATCGTAAAGCTTTCGTCCAGCTCGTGGATTTTAGTCATATTAATTACCTTATTACCAATAAGGCGCCGGGTGCACAGTGGATTGCATTCTGTAAAGAAAATAATATTCAACTCGTTTATTAACGTCACCGTTGGTCGTGTCGATATTGTTTTAGTTTGCACCTGAGCAATGCCATAAAAAATTAATGATGATGGATCGCGCGGCAAAATTAACTCTGCCGCGAACGCCATACTTAATAATTTTAGCTGAATTTGAGGCATCCAGATGGAACAATGTGACCCTATCGGCGCAAGATTAGATCGCTTACCCTTATCACGATTTCATTTTCGTATTTTCGGCATTATTAGTTTCAGCTTATTAATCACCGGTTTTCTCAGCTATTCCGGCAACATAGTATTGGCAAAATTAGTCAGTAACGGCTGGTCAAATAATTACCTGAATGCGACATTCACCTCAGCGCTGATGTTTGGCTACTTCATCGGATCGCTGACCGGCGGTTTTATGGGCGATTATCTTGGCCGTCGCAAAGCCTTTCGCGTGAATTTACTTATCGTTGGAATCTCTGCCTGTGCGGCGACATTTGTCCCCAACATGTACTGGCTTATCTTTTTCCGCTGTCTGATGGGCTGCGGAATGGGAGCGCTGATCATGGTGGGCTATGCCTCATTTACCGAATTTATTCCGCCCGCGGTGCGCGGAAAATGGTCCGCCCGGCTGTCGTTTGTCGGCAACTGGTCGCCCATGCTGTCGGCGGCCATCGGCGTCGTGGTGATCGCCTTTTTAAGCTGGCGGATGATGTTTCTGCTCGGCGGCGCGGCAATGCTGCTGGCATGGTATCTGTCGGGGAAATATTTTTTGAGTCGCCCCGCTGGCTCGCAGGCAAGGGGCAACGAAACGCCGCTGAAAAACATCTCCTGCAGGTGGAGTTGCAAATCGAGAAAGAGAAAAGCATCACCTTACCGCCCTGGCAGGGGGCTGGCCCGGCGGAGCCGTGCGCGGAGAGCGGTTCGTTCTGGCTACTTTTTAAAGGCCAGATGCTGCGGCGGACGCTGGTGGCGATCACGGTCCTTATCGCTATGAACATTTCGCTCTATACCATCACGGTGTGGATCCCAACGATTTTCGTCAACTCGGGGATCGACGTGACGAAATCTATCTTGATGACCGCGATTATTATGATTGGCGCGCCGGTGGGGATATTTATCGCCGCGCTGATTATCGATCGTTTTCCGCGCCGATTATTTGGCTCCTCACTGCTGATGATTATCGCACTGCTCGGTTACGTCTACTCTATTCAGACCGCGGAGTGGGCCATTCTAAGCTATGGTCTGGTGATGATCTTTTTCCTGTATATGTACGTCTGCTTTGCTTCCGCGGTGTATGTACCGGAGCTGTGGCCAACGCACCTCAGGCTACGCGGTTCGGGCTTTGTTAACGCGATAGGAAGAATTGTCGCGGTATTTACCCCTTACGGCGTCGCGCTCCTGCTGACGCGCTACGGTTCAATTAGCGTTTTTATCGTCCTGGGCGTCATGCTGGTACTTTGCGCGCTGATTCTGTTTTGCTTTGGCATCGAAACGCGCAAAGTTTCGCTGGAAGAGATTTCAAGCCTTGGGTGATGCTTTTGCGGAGTCCCGGAGGCGATGCTGCGCGTCTGTCCAGGATACGAAACCGCGCGGACCTGTCGCCCGGGCAAGGCGTTTTATGCCGCCCAGGGAGGAAGACCGCACGGCGTCCTGTCGGCGGATTTTACACCTGGGTTTCTTCCCAGTCCGCCAACGTATACAGCGTTGCCCCCGCGGCGGCCATCTCCATAAACGCCAGATTGCTATCCTGCGGCTGAATATTCACCCCGCGGCAGCCGTCGGTAATCACGTTGACGGTATAGCCCAGATTGAGGGCGTCGAGTACGGTAAACTTGACGCAGTAGTCGGTGGCGAGCCCCAGCACCGTTAGCTCGGTAATGCCGCGCTCGCGCAGCCACGCATCGAGCCGCGTTTTCTGCCGGTGACCGTTATCGAAAAAGGCGCTGTAGCTGTCAATGGACGGATTTTCGCCTTTATGGAATACGGCGGCAATATCTTGCTGTTTGAGCAGCGGATGCAGCGCCGCGCCTTCGCTATTTTGCACGCAGTGATCCGGCCAGAACGTTTGCTTCAGGCCGTCAAGCTCGCCCTGGGTATAGGGCTCAACCTGATGCTGGCTGGCAAAGCTGCCGTGATTCGCCGGATGCCAGTCCTGGCTGGCAACCACCGTTTCGCCTCGTTGCAGGCTCCAGTCGATAAGCCGGTTGGCGACGTCCACCGTACTGTCGCCCTGCGGGACGGCAAGTGCGCCGCCGGCGCAAAAATCATTTTGTAAGTCGACCAGTAGCAGCGCGCGCTGGGTCATGTGCTTCTCCTTACTCATCGGGTGTCAGTTCGCCGCGCAGATTCTCCTGCATGGCGTGACGGATAGCCGCCACGTCCAGATCCTGGCTCAGCAAATAGTGTAGCTTGGTCAGCGTGGCTTCGACGGTCATGTCAAAACCGCTAATTACGCCAGCCTGCGCCAGCGCGTTACCGGTGGCGTAGCCGCCCATATTGACCTTGCCAGACATACACTGGGTCAAATTAACCACCACGATACCGCGCTGGCTGGCCTCGGTCAGGACCTGAATAAACTCGCCGTTCTGCGGCGCGTTGCCGACGCCATAGGAGCGCAGGATCAGCGCTTTGACCGGCTGGCGCAGGAAGTTGCGCACCACGTCGGCGGAAATGCCGGGATAAATCGTCACCACGCCAATCGGCTGCGGCGTAATGGGATGAACCACCAGTTCGCCGCTACCGTGCGGAGCGGGAGGCGTGCCGAGCCGGCGAATGTGGATGCCGGCTTCCAGCAGCGGCGCCAGGTTGGGCGAGGCGAAGGCGTTAAAGCCATCGGCATGGGCCTTCGTCGTGCGGTTGCCGCGGTAGAGGCGATTATTGAAGAACAGCGACACTTCGTTAATCGGGTAGTTGGCGGCGACGTACAGCGCGTTGAGCAGGTTAATCTGGCCATCAGAGCGCAGCTCGGCGAGCGGAATTTGTGACCCTGTCACAATAACCGGTTTCCCCAGATTTTCCAGCATGAAGGAAAGCGCCGAGGCGGTAAACGCCATGGTATCCGTGCCGTGGAGGATTACGAAACCGTCGTACTGGTCATAATGATCGCGAATATCGTCGGCGATATGCTGCCAGTCTTCCGGCGTCATATCGGAAGAGTCCATTAACGGGGCGTATTCATGAATGGTGAAGTCCGGCATCTCCGGGCGGTGAAACTCGGGCATCAACGCCAGCTGGCGCTGTAAATGGCCGGAAACGGGGATATAGCCGTGTTCAGAACGCTGCATACCAATGGTGCCGCCGGTATAGGCAACGTAAATAGATTTCTTCTGCATAGCATCGCTTAGGTTAAACGTAGACAGGCGCAGTATAGAGGGGCGGAAGAAAAAATAAAGTAAATGCCGCCCCACGGGATGGGGCGGCAGAGGATTAACGAATATTGGCGCAGGTTAAGCAGAACGCGTAGCGGTTCTGCGGATCGTTGAATGCCGCCAGCTTATCGCTCTCGGTTTTCACCGCATTGGCCGCCGCGGCGACCGGTGCGGGCAGATACGCCTGGACCGCTGCCGGCAGCGCCGCGCGAACGGAACCCGTCAGGCTATCGACGACCATCGAGAAGAAAGTCGGCTCTTCCTGATAGTAGTTGATATGCCACTGTTTCAGCTTCGCCAGCTCGGCGGCTTTTGCCACCGCGTCGTCAAAGTCGCCAAGGCTGTCGACCAGGCCGTTCGCTTTCGCATCTTCACCGGTCCAGACGTGGCCCTGAGCGATTTGGTCGACTTTCTCCGGCGTGCTCTTACGCGCGTTCGCCACCAGGGTGATAAAGCGCTTGTAGCCGTTTTCGATGCTGAGCTGCATCAGCTGCTGCACTTCCGGCGGTAGCGCTTTGGTGGTGGAGACATCGGCCAGCGGCGAGGTGGCCACGCCGTCGGTATGGACGCCAATCGAGCCGAGGGTATTTTCGACGGTATTGATCACCCCAAAGATACCGATAGAGCCGGTAAGGGTGCTGGGGTTCGCGACGATATAATCCGCCGGGGTGGAGATCCAGTAACCGCCGGAGGCCGCCATGCCGCCCATCGATACCACAACCGGTTTTCCGGCCGCTTTCGCTGCCGCCAGCTCTTCGCGAATCATTTCTGAGGCGCTGACGCTGCCGCCCGGGCTGTTTACCCGCAGCACGATCGCTTTCACTTTCGGATCGAGGCGCGCGTCGCGGATCTGCGCGGCGGTGGTGTCGCCGCCGACGTTACCCGGCGTTTCTTCGCCATCCATAATCGCGCCGTTAGCAAAGATAACCGCAATCGCGGAACCCTGGTCGGCAGGCGTTTTGACGCTGTAATCGTAATAGCTAATCGCGCTGTAGTTGTTATCCGCTTTACTCCAGCCAAACTGCTTAGTCAGCGCTTTCTCGACCTCGGTGGAGGTGCCCAGCTCGTCAACCAGCTTGTTATCCAGCGCGTATTTAGCCGTGTCGCCATCGACTTTACGCAGGCCGTCAATCACGCCCTGAGCGCCGGGGAACAGCTGCTGTGCGGTGATCTGGCGGTTGGCGGCAATGGTGTTGAGGTAGTTTTGCCACAGCTCGCCGATCCAGCGGCTATCCGCTTCGCGCGCCGCCGGGGACATATCGTCGCGGATAAACGGTTCTACCGCTGACTTATAGGTGCCGACGCGGAACACATGGGTCGATACCTTGAGCTTGTCGAGCAGCGATTTATAGTACAGGCCGTTGGTCGCGAAGCCATGCAGGTCTACTTCGCCCTGCGGCGAAAGCCAGATCTTATTGGCGAAGCTGGCGAGATAGTACTGACCCTGGCTGTAGCTGCTGCCGATGGCATATACCGGCTTGCCGCTATCGCGGAATTCGCGCAGCGCTTTACCGATATACTGCATCGATGGCTGATCGCCGCCGGCAAAGTTCTTCAGATCCAGCACGATACCGGTGATATTGCGGTCGTCTTTCGCCTGGCGAATGGTCTGCACAATATCGAACAGCGAGTTTTCCTGCAGGCGATCGGAGCTGGCGCCAAACAGCTGGCGGCCAATTACGCCAAGCTTGCTGCTGGCCGAGGGTTTATCGACCACCACGCCGGTGATATCCAGCAGCAGCGCGCCGCGGGTACTGTGCTCTGTCGTTGTGCTGCTGAACTGGGCCCAGATGCCGACGCAGGCCAGCACCAGCACCAGGAAAACCACGTTCAGTGCGAGCTGGCGAATGAAATTGAGCACGCGCCATGTCCATTTAAAAAATCCGGCGAGCAGTCGCCAAAGAGTTCGCATGTATTCTCCCTAACCATAATCAAAAATGGGCGAGCCGCAGGGGCCGCCGCGTCTGGCTATCCTAATGAGAGTGCCGTCGGTTGTCAGCAGGAATCACCCGTTGGGCTGTAACAAAATCCTTGCTCATGTTAATTTTGTGAAAAATCACATCACAGGAGTTATACAGATGGATGCTCTCGAACTACTGGTTAATCGCCGCAGCGCTTCACGTCTGACCGACCCGGCGCCGGCGGGCGAACAGCTGGAAAACATCCTGCGCGCCGGCCTGCGTGCGCCGGACCACGGGACGCTACAGCCGTGGCGCTTCTTCATTATCGCTGATGAAGGGCGCGAGCGCTTCAGCCAACTGCTGGAAAAAGGCGCGGTGGCGGCAGGCGGAGATGAAAAAGCGATTGAAAAAGCCCGCAGCGCGCCGTTTCGCGCGCCGCTGATCATTGCGGTGGTGGCGCGCTGTGAAGAACATCCGAAAGTACCCAAATGGGAACAGGAGATGTCGGCAGGCTGCGCGGTGATGGCCATGCAGATGGCGGCCGTGGCGCAGGGGTATAACGGCATCTGGCGCAGCGGCGCGTTAACCGAAAGCCCGGTTGTACGCGAAGGGTTTGCCTGCCGCGAGCAGGATAAAATCGTGGGATTTCTCTATCTGGGGACCCCGCAGCTCAAAGCTTCAACAACGATCGCTTTGCCGGATACCGCGCCGTTCGTGACGCGCTTCTGAGTTCGTTCTTTATGCCGGACGGGCCCGGCTCATCGCCGCCTCGGGTTGTAGCCCGGCTAAGCGCAGCGCGAGCCGGCTGGAAGTAGTGCCAGCGTATCAGACTCGACGCCTTTCCCGGAGGCGGTGCTGGCGCGCCTGTCCGGGCTACCAAACCGCGGACGACGTTACTTCTGTCGTTTCGCGAATTCGTCTTTCGCTTTCTGCAACTGCTGCTGGAAGGCCGGATTGGTATGCAGCGTGGCAACCACTGCCGAACCGACGATACGCGCCGCGTCGACGTCGCTCTGCCAGTGATAGCCGCAGATCACCCGGCTTTCGCCCAGCTCAAAGCCGCGCTTAAGGATTTCGTTTTGCCGCTGGGGATTAATCTCAGCCAGCACCAGCGCGGTGGCCCAGCCGATAGAGGTGTGGCCGGAGGGGTAGGAGCCGTTTTTCGATAGCGTATCCTGTTCCTTGGTGTTACAGGTGGCGACGCCATAAAACGCAAACGGGCGAATGCGCATGTATTTCTCCTTCGCTCCTCGCGTCGCCAGGTCGCCGGCATCTTCAATCATGTTGGTGAGCAGCTTGTGCAGCTCCGGCGCATCTTTGGCGGTAATAGGCGAGCCGAAGGCACCGGAGAAGGCGTTGGCGACGCCGCCGCCGCTCAGGTTTGCGTCTTCCGCCGCCAGTTTGCCGCGCTCGGTGCCGCGCAGCAGGCGTCCTTTCTCATACATTGCCTGATCGTTTAAAAACGCGATACTGCCCACCTCCGGCGGCGGCGGTAGCAGCGCGAGGCTGTCGATAGCCTGCGCATTGGTCAGATAGTAGAGATCGGGCTTGGTGGTGACGTCGTTACCGGCGGGAACCAGGGCGAAAGCGTTGATGGAGAAGAAACTGGCCAGGCAAACGGCGAGAACACGCTTTTTCATTAAAATTTCCTTACGTTGTTATATGTCCAGAGAAAACAGAATTTATGCTTGTCATATTTCTGTCATTTTTTAGTAAAGGGTAAAATCACGTTGAAAAAGCGGGCCCGCATCGCAAAATCGGTTTTTTGTCTGCTTAATGAGCAACCATACGCGATTTCGGACTGTCGCACTTACCACTCCGCCGTTTGGGCGCTACCATAGCGGGATTGCAATGACAGGAGATGTCCATGAGCGAGCAAACCATTCGTTTAACGCAATACAGCCACGGAGCCGGTTGCGGGTGTAAAATTTCCCCTAAAGTGCTGGAAACTATCCTGCAAAGCGACCAGGCCAAATTTATCGACCCAAATCTGCTGGTGGGCAACGAAACCAGCGATGATGCCGCCGTCTACGATCTCGGCAACGGTACGTCGATCGTCAGCACCACCGACTTTTTTATGCCGATCGTCGACAATCCGTTCGACTTTGGGCGCATCGCGGCGACCAACGCCATCAGCGATATTTTCGCCATGGGCGGTAAGCCGATTATGGCGATCGCTATTCTCGGCTGGCCCATCAATACCCTGGCGCCGGAAATTGCCCGTCAGGTGGTTGAGGGCGGTCGTTTTGCCTGCCAGCAGGCGGGGATCGCGCTGGCCGGGGGCCACTCGATTGATGCGCCTGAACCCATCTTCGGTCTTGCGGTGACCGGCGTGGTTCCGACCGAGCGGGTGAAGAAAAACAGCACCGCGCAGGCCGGCTGCAAGCTGTATCTCACTAAACCGCTGGGTATTGGCGTGCTGACCACCGCGGAGAAAAAGTCGCTGCTGAAGCCAGAGCACCAGGGGCTGGCGACGGAAACCATGTGCCAGATGAACCTCGTTGGCTCGGCATTTGCCCATATCGACGGCGTGAAGGCGATGACTGATGTGACCGGCTTCGGGCTGCTGGGCCATCTCAGCGAAGTGTGCCGCGGCGCGGGCGTACAGGCGCAGCTTACCTATGCAGATATCCCGAAACTGCCCGGCGTGGAAGCCTACATCGCGGCGGGCGCGGTGCCGGGCGGTACCGGGCGTAATTTCGCCAGCTACGGTCATCTGATGGGCGATATGCCGCCAGAGTGGCGCGATCTGCTGTGCGATCCGCAAACTTCCGGCGGTCTGCTGCTGGCGGTAGCGCCGGAGGCCGAGGCTGAGGTGCAGGCAGCCGCCGCTGAGTTTGGTATCACGCTTAGCGCTATCGGCGAGCTGGTAACCGCCCGCGGCGGACGCCCCATGATTGAGATCCGTTGATTTCATGCGGCTGTTTATTGCAGAAAAACCGAGTCTCGGCCGCGCCATCGCCGAGGTGCTGCCAAAACCGCATCGCAAAGGCGACGGCTATATTGAGTGCGGTAACGGGCAGGTGGTCACCTGGTGCATCGGTCACCTGCTGGAGCAGGCCCAGCCCGATGTCTATGATGCGCGCTATGCGCGCTGGAACCTGCTCGACCTGCCGATCGTGCCGGAAAAGTGGCAGCTCCAGCCTAAGCCATCGGTGACCAAACAGCTTAACGTGATTAAGCGTCTGCTCGGCGATGCGCAGGAAGTCATTCATGCCGGTGACCCGGACAGAGAGGGTCAACTGCTGGTGGATGAGGTACTTGACTATCTGCAGCTGGCGCCGGAAAAGCGTCAGCAGGTGCAGCGCTGTCTGATCAACGATCTTAACCCGCAGGCGGTGGAGCGGGCGATTAACCGCCTACGCGCCAACAGCGAATTTGTACCCCTGTGCGTCTCGGCGCTGGCCCGCGCCCGCGCCGACTGGTTGTACGGGATCAATATGACCCGCGCGTACACCATCCTTGGCCGTAACGCCGGTTATCAAGGGGTGCTATCGGTCGGACGCGTGCAAACGCCGGTGCTGGGGCTGGTGGTACGCCGCGATGAAGAGATTGAAAACTTCGTCGCTAAAGATTTCTTCGACGTAAAGGCGCATATCGTTACCCCCAAGGATGAACGTTTTGTCGCCACCTGGGTGCCCAGCGAGGCCTGTGAACCGTATCAGGATGAAGAGGGACGGCTGCTGCATCGCTCGCTTGCCGAGCACGTCGTCAAGCGCATTGAGGGCCAGCCGGCGACGGTCACCGCTTATAACGATAAGCGGGACTCTGAGCCAGCGCCGCTGCCGTTCTCCCTCTCGGCGCTGCAGATTGAAGCCGCGAAGCGCTTCGGCTTTAGCGCGCAGAACGTGCTGGATATCTGCCAGAAGCTGTATGAAACCCATAAACTGATTACCTATCCGCGTTCGGATAGCCGCTACCTGCCGGAAGAGCATTTTGCCGGGCGCCATGCGGTGCTGAACGCCATCAGCGTGCACGCGGCGGATCTGCTGCCGCAGCCGGTGGTGGATCCGGAGATCCGCAACCGCTGCTGGGACGATAAAAAGGTCGATGCCCACCACGCGATTATTCCGACCGCCCGCAGCTCGCAGGTGAAGCTCAGTGACAACGAAGAGAAGGTTTACGGCCTGATTGCCCGCCAGTATCTGATGCAGTTCTGCCCGGATGCGGTGTTCCGCAAATGTCAGATCGATCTCGACATCGCCAACGGCAAGTTCGTTGCCAAAGCGCGTTTTCTGGCGGAAGCGGGCTGGCGAACCCTGCTGGGCAATAAAGAGCGCGACGAAGAGAACGACGGCATGCCGCTGCCGGTGGTGGCAAAAGATGACGAGCTGCTGTGCGAAAAAGGCGAAGTGGTGGAGCGGCAGACCCAGCCGCCGCGTCACTTTACCGACGCCACGCTGCTGTCGGCGATGACCGGCATCGCCCGCTTTGTGCAGGATAAAGATCTGAAGAAGATCCTGCGCGCAACGGACGGCCTCGGTACGGAGGCGACCCGCGCCGGCATTATCGAACTGTTGTTCAAGCGCGGCTTCTTAACCAAGAAAGGGCGCTATATCCACTCAACCGACGCCGGGAAGGCGCTGTTCCATTCGCTGCCTGAAATGGCGACGCGCCCGGATATGACCGCCCACTGGGAGTCGATTCTGACGCAAATCAGCGAGAAGCAGTGCCGCTATCAGGACTTTATGCAGCCGCTGGTCGGTACCCTGTTCCAGCTTATCGACCAGGCCAGGAGCACGCCGGTACGCCGCTTCCGCGGAATTGTGGCGCCGGGCGACGGCAAGAAAAGCTTTAGTAAGGGGAAAGGCCGAGCCAAAGCGAAAGATAAAAAATCCGCCTCCGGCCCCGCGGCGGAAAGCCCGCAATAAAAAACCCCGGGAAACCGGGGTTTATCTCGATATCATCCGAACCTGCGCCGGGTTCGAAGAAATATCCGTCTTAAATCACGCCCTGCGCCAGCATCGCGTCGGCGACCTTCACGAAACCGGCGATGTTCGCGCCGCGTACGTAGTTGGTCTGCTTCGCTTCGCCGCCGTACTCAACGCAGGCGTGGTGGATATCCAGCATGATGTGGTGCAGACGAGCGTCCACTTTCTCCGCTTTCCAGCCCATGCGCGCGGCGTTCTGCGCCATTTCCAGGCCCGAGGTGGCTACGCCGCCGGCGTTCGCCGCTTTACCCGGCGCAAAAAGCACGCCCGCTTCGAGGAACAGATCGGTCGCTGCGATAGTGGTTGGCATATTGGCGCCTTCGGCGACGGCCTTCACGCCGTTGGCGATCAGCTGACGGGCAGCGTCGACGTCCAGCTCGTTTTGCGTGGCGCACGGCAGAGCGATATCCACCGGCACGGACCACGGCTGTTTGCCTTCAAGATAGGTCAGGCCGAACTCGCGCGCGTAATCCGCCACGCGGCCGTGGCTGCGCTCTTTAATGTCGATCAGGCGCGCCAGTTTTTCTTTGGTGAAGCCGGCTTCGTCAACCACGGTACCGTTTGAGTCGGAAGCCGTAATCACCCGCGCGCCGAGCTCCATAGCTTTTTCAATCGCGTACTGCGCCACGTTGCCCGAGCCGGACACCGCGACGCGAGCCCCTTCAAATCCTAAACCGTGGCGCTTAAGCATCGCTTCGGTGAAGTAAATCAGACCGTAACCGGTGGCTTCCGGACGAATCAGGCTGCCGCCGAAGGAGAGGCCTTTACCGGTGAATACGCAGGCGCTGTTGTTGGAGAGCTTACGCATCATCCCGGCCATAAAGCCCACTTCACGCCCGCCTACGCCGATATCACCGGCCGGCACGTCGGTATCCGGGCCGAGGTGGCGATACAGTTCGGTCATCAGCGCCTGGCAGAAACGCATCACTTCGCCATCGCTTTTGCCTTTAGGATCGAAGTCGCTGCCGCCTTTACCGCCGCCCATTGGCAGGGTGGTCAGAGCGTTTTTGAAGGTTTGTTCAAAACCGAGGAATTTCAGAATCGACAGGTTTACGGAGGGGTGGAAACGCATACCGCCCTTATAAGGGCCGATGGCGGAGTTGAACTGCACGCGCCAGGCGCGGTTAACCTGAACCTGATTGCGGTCATCAACCCAAACGACGCGGAACTGGATAGCACGCTCCGGTTCAACCAGACGTTCCAGCAAATTCATCTGACGATAGCGCGGATTTTCCTCAAGAAATGGCCACAGGGTGGTCATCACCTCGCGGACCGCCTGAGCAAATTCAGTTTGATTTGGATCGCGCTGTTGAACGCGGGCGAGAAAACCTTCCAGAGTGCACGTCTGATCCATAGATATAAGTTCCCCTTATGGTTGTGGTTGCGTCTATTTATTATGATTCGGCCCTTGAAAAAGCCGATTTTCCGACTATACCATCGGAAATCGTTAGTTAAGCAAGGAAAAATTGTTCAGAAAGCAAAATTTATAATCAGGCGGTGCTCATAATCAAAAGCGATGACTGCCGCCAGACAAAATTAGCGGGAAGGGAGAGCGGCGCGCCGGGCGATAAAGGCTTCGAGCAGGGGAATATCGGCTGGCGCAAGGTTGAAGGTAAACGCCTCCTGGGGTGAACACCAGCGCAGCTGGCTGTGGTAGCGGGCGATGGGTTCGCCGTGAAAATGTGGAACCCACCAGGCGTGAAGATGAATCAGGCGGGCGGACACTTCGCGCAGGTGGCTGGCGATGTAGCATTCCGGCCGGGCGTCGATCGCCAGCTCCTCCTGCAGCTCACGCGCCAGCGCCTGGGCCTGGGTTTCGCCAGGTTCGACTTTTCCGCCGGCAAACTCCCACATTCCCGGCTGATCCGCGTGGGGCGGCCGCTGCGCCAGCAGAATGTGCCCATCGCGTTCGATAATGGCGGCAACAACATCAAGGGTTTTTGGCATGTGAATCATCGTTCTGTACGGGATAATGGCCTATTATCACCGTCCTTGTCCCCATCAAACAACCCTCAATCCGCTGGAGAGACTTTGTGCTTGACCGTCATTTGCATCCTCGTCTAAAACCTGTCCTCAACGCCGCCGCCGCCCTGCTGGATCGTCCGGCTATTTCCCCCGACGGCCTGACGCTATTTGGCTTTGCGATTGGCGTGCTGGCGCTGCCGTTTTTAGCCCTGGGCTGGTATCAGGCGGCCCTGGCGGCGATTGTGCTCAATCGCCTGCTGGACGGCTTAGACGGCGCGCTGGCCCGGCGACGCGGATTGACCGATGCGGGCGGTTTTCTCGATATTTCGCTCGATTTCCTGTTTTACGCCCTGGTGCCGTTTGGTTTTATTCTAGCCGATCCGGCCCACAACGCGCTGGCGGGCGGTTGGCTGCTGTTCGCTTTTATCGGCACCGGCAGCAGCTTTCTCGCCTTTGCCGCGCTGGCGGCAAAGCATCAGATCGATAACCCGGGCTACGCCCACAAATCGTTTTATTACCTTGGCGGGCTGACGGAAGGGACGGAAACTATCGCGCTGTTTGTGCTGAGCTGTCTGTTCCCGGCGTGGTTTGCGTGGCTGGCGTGGATGTTTGGCGCGCTGTGCTGGCTGACGACCTTTACACGGGTGTGGAGCGGATATCTGACACTGAAGCAGGTCAGAGATTGATGAGCCGGTTTTTCCCGGCTCGCGCTGCGCTTAGCCGGGCTACTGGGTCACAGCCGTCTGCGGAACGGTAGCCCGCGCGCCGCCTCCGGGAAACGCGCCGGGCCTGATGCTTCCACGTAGCGCATGTTGCCAATTAGCGAATTACTTGCTGCTCTCCGGGCCGCGTTCGCCACGAGAGACCGGGTTTTTCGGGTTGCTGCTCCACTCGTACCAGCCGCCGTCGTAGACCGAGACGTTGTTCCAGCCCATCGCCCGGGCGTACATAAAGGTTTCTGAAGCGCGCCAGCCGGTACCGCAGTAGAAAGCGACCTGCTGGCTCGGCAGAATATTCCATGATTTCCACATCGTGGCGATATCATCTGCGCTGCGCATGGTGCCGTCCGGATTATGGAAATCTTCCATATGGGTGGAGTCGCTTCCGGCATGGCCCCAGCGGGCGCCGGCAATTTCCCCCATCGGCTTGGTATAGCTGTAGCCGCTGGTGGTGCCGATAAACTCCGGCCAGGAACGAATGCTCACCAGCGAGGCGTCCTGACGGTGCAGCAGGGCGCGAGCCTGCTCGGTATTGAGCATCAGCTGCGGCTGGCCCGGGATCGCCGCGCCGAACTCCGGCTCGGGTTTTTGCTTCGGCGGCGTTCCGCGCTCGACCGGCAGTCCGGCGTCGGACCAGGTTTTCCAGCCGCCGTCGAGCAGGCGCACATCCTTCACTCCGGCGTAAAGCATGATCTGCGCCACGCGGGCGGCGGCATACACGTCGCGACCGTACAAAATCACCGTGGTATCGTGGCGAATACCGTGTTTTGCCAGCATCGCTTTAAGCTGCGCGTCGGAGACTTTATTCCACAGCGGCTCGCTCTCCACCTCGTTGGTATCGATATACCCGGCGCCCGGAATATGGCTCAGCAGATACAGCTTCGGCGCGCCCCAGGCGGCTTCAAACACTTTCCATTTCCCGGCAGGGGCGGCGGCCACCGCTTTACCTTGCTGAAGATCGTGCAACCACTGCGGATACACCAGCTGCTCAAAATGCGGCAGCTTCTGCAGGCGCTCCGCCTGGCTCAGGGCATCGCCAAGCGAGCTGAGATGAGTGAAACCTGCGGCCTTAAGGCGCGCCGCGACTTTCGCGTTGTCGTCGGCGTCGCCGTACAGCGCAATCGGCGTTGAGGCCTGCAGATTGTGCAGCTTAGCCCAGGCGCCCAGCTGTTCGTCGGTCATCGCGCCAAGCCAGCCGGCGGCGAGGTTGAGCGCCTGCGGTTCATGGCCCTGAGGGCCGTTGGCGCCTTGCGGCCAACCGTTATAGAAAGCGCTAAGACGCGTATCAATGGCGACGCCGTTGTGCTGTTGCAGCGTGGAGAGCGTTAGCGTCGGCATGGCGTCAGCGGCGGAGGTGGAAGCGGCAGCAAGCCCCATCAGCAGGGCGAGTGCGGTCAGTTGAGAAACACGTTTCATCGAAATGCCCGGCAGTAGAAAATTGAGCGGCAATTCTCCGCGTTATTAGCGGATAATTCTTTGCGATAGCGCAGGCTTTCATTGCCAGAGCCTCATATGCAAGCAGCGCCCTCCGACGGGCGTATCCTGGTCATCATGCGTAACCAGCACCGCGGGGATCGCCTGCCGCGCCAGTTCGTTGAACACCCAGCGGCGAAAATCGGCGCGCAGCGCCACGTCGAGGCGATTAAACGGCTCATCCAGCAGCAGCGCCCGCGGCCGGGCCAGCAGGGCGCGCAGCAGGCTGACCCGCGCCTGCTGGCCGCCGGAAAGGGTTGCCGGATCGCGAGTATAGAATCCTGCCAGACCGGCACGCTCCAGCGCCTGTTCTACCCGGGGTTTACGCTGGGAACGCTGGACGTCAGCGGGCAGCGCCAGCAGCAGATTTTGCCCGACGCTGAAGTGGTCGAACAGCAGCGCGTCCTGCAACAGAATGCCGATGCGCCGCCGCTCGGTGGGTAAACTGTCGCAGCGCTGGTTATCCAGCCACAGCTCGCCGGCGGCGCAGAAGCTCTCTTCCAGCGCACCGACCATCCAGGAGAAGAGCGTTGATTTGCCGCTACCGGATGGCCCCATCAGGGTCAGGACCTCGCCGGGAGCAACGGAAAAATCGACGTTGCGCAGCAGCGGCTCTCCGTTGAGGCGCAGGGTGAGTTTTTTGACGATCAACATTAGCGTAATCCTTGTCGATAGTGGCCGATCAGCCAGGCCAGCAGCGCGGTGGCGGCAAAAAACAGCGCCGGTAACAGCAGCTGCCACAGCGCCTGCGCGGCGAGGGTGGAGGTATCGCCGCCGCTGCTCAGCGCCACCGCTTCGCTGGTCAGGGTCGCAACCCGTCCGCCTCCCAGCCATAACGTCGGCAGATATTGCGCGATGCTTACCGAAAAGCCCACCGCCAGCGCCGTCAGCAGCGGACGGGTCAGGGCAGGTAAGGTGACCAGCCAGAAGATGCGGCCTCGTTGCCAGCCGAGGGTGCGGGCGACCAGCTCCGCGCGCGGATCGCGAGCGCGCCACGCGGGACGCAGAATAAACAGCATCCACGGTACGACCCACAGCAGATGCCCCCATAAAACGGTGAGCCGCTCGCCGTCCAGCCACGTATACAGCGCCAGCTGATATTGGCCGTCCACCAGCGGCAGCGCCGGTAAAATCAGCGGCAGCCAGATCCATTCGCCGAAGCGGGAGGGGCCCAGCGCCAGCCATAGCAGACAGATGACCGCGCCGATCGCTGCTGAGCATAGCCCAAGCCACAGGCTGTTGCCGACGCTATCTTGGACCGGCTGGCTATTCTGCGCCGCCGCGGCAAGCAGCAGGGCGCAGGCCACCCCGCACAGCGGCAGAAGAAGGGCGAAGCTTTTCCCGGCGAGCGCCCGCGGCTGCGGACGACGGATTCCCTCAACCGGCGGGATCCGTCGTTGCCAGAGACGCCAGACTCCCCATGCCGCCAGCGCCATCATGGCGAGGGCCAGCAGCAGTATCAGACTGGCGAGGGCGCCTTTCGCCTGCTGGCGCTCATCGCCCTGGCTTAACCATTGCCAGGCCAGCACCGCCAGGGTCGGCGGGTTGCCGGGCCCGATCACCAGCGCGACGTCGACCGCCGAAAGGCTCCAGGCGGCAGTCGCCAGCAGCACTACCGACAGCGCCGGAAACAGGGTGGGTAACACCAACCACGTCAGGCACTGCCAGCGTCCGTAGCCGAGGCTTTTTAATACCGTTGCCTGTTCGGCCAGGCGTTTTTCACCCAGCAGACCGTAAACCACCCACAGCAGGAACGCGCTCTCTTTCATCGCCATAGTCAGGCCCAGGCCGATGCCGTAGCGGTCGATCGGCGGGGAAAAGAGTGGGAACAGGCGAGAGAGCCAGCCGCTTTCGGCAAACAGCAGCAGAGCGGCGGTAGCGAAGGCCACGTGGGGCACCGCCAGCAGCAGCGGAAGCCTGGCCGCCAGCCGTCGCCAGCCGCCCGACGGCCAGAGCGCGGCCACGACGGTGAGCGTGATGATCAGCGCGCCGCCCACCGACAGCAGGGTTGAGACGAGAGTCGCCGCCAGCGCCTGGCCAAACTGCGGGTCGGCAAATAGCGATTGCCAGAGGGAGAGGCGAAGAGCCGGAAGCGCCATCAGCGCCGCGGCCGGCAGCAGCGGCAGATAGATCAGCGCGACGGCGGCCCAGGTCAGCAGCCTTAGTGCGTGCCGTAGCGGCGCAGCCATTCCTGCTCCAGCGCGTCAACCCAAGCCGCGTGCGGTTCACCCAGCATCGGCGGTATATCCTGCGGCACAACGGCATTAAAGGCCTGCCGCTCCTTCTCCGTTAATTTCGCCGGATCCAGCACGCTGGGGTCGCCCCATACCGTCGGGTCGGCCTTGCGCAGCTGGGCCTGCGGCGAGAGCAGGAAATTAGCGACCACTTTCGCGCCTGCCGTCGCCCGGGCATTGGCCGGGATCGCCACAAAATGGACGTTGCCGAGCATCCCCTCGCTGAAGCCGAAGCCGTAGCTGTCTTTCGGCAGCTCGCCGCTGGCCGCTTTTTGCTGCGCGTGCAATGGATTAAAGGTGATGGAAAGCCTGAGGGTTCCACTCTTCAGCATGGCATCCATGCGGGCGGGCGAAGCCGGGAAGTCGCGGCCCTGTCGCCACAGCAGAGGGTGAAGCTGGTCAAGATAGCGCCACAGCGGCGCGGTCACGGCGGCGAAGGTGGCCTCCTCAGGCGGCTGGCGCAGGGCGTCGGGCTGCGGGGTCAGCGTCAGCAGCAGCTGTTCAAGAAACGCGGTACCGGTAAAATCCGGCGGACGCGGATAGGTGACGCTGCCGGGATGCGCGGCGGCGAAAGCCAGCAGCGCCTGCGGATTTTGCGGCGCGTCGGGCGTTTGTGAACGACGGGCGATAAAGGTGAGCTGCGCGCCGCCCCACGGAGACTCCGCGCCGTCGGTCGGAAGGGAGAAATCCTCGCGCACCGGCTTTTGCGTATCGACGAAGCGCCAGTTAGGCAGGGTTTCCGCCCAGCGGGTTTGCAGCAGCCTGGCGTTTTTCAGGGTGCGGAAGTTTTCGCCGTTCACCCACAGCAGGTCGATGGAACCACCTTGACTGCGTCCGGCGCGGGCTTCGCTCTGGATGCGCTTGACCGCATCGGCGGCATCGGCAATATGCACGATGCGCAGGTCGATAGCGTAGTCGCGCTTCACCTCGTCGCTGACCCAGTCGAGATAGCGGTTAACCGCCGGGTCGCCGCCCCAGGCGTTGAACCACACCGTCTGGTCGCGGGCTTCTTGTTGCGTGGATTGCCATCCCGCGCTGGCGGCCAGCGGGGAGAGCAGCAGTAAAGCGAAGACCAACATACTGCGCATAACCGCTCCTTATGGTTTTGAATCGGTTGGGATCCGGCACAATCCCTGGGCGGGGATCGCCATGGCTGAATTAAAGCGCGCCGACAGGTTTTGTAAACCGATCAGCGCCGTGAGTTCGGTGAGCGCGCGGGCGTCAAACTGACCTGCCAGCCTGTCGCGCAGCGCGTCGTCGACCACCGGCGGCGTCATGCTGGCCGCTTCGGCATACTCCAGCGCCAGCCGCTCGCGTTCGCTGAATAACGCGCTGTCCCGCCATTCGGCGACCGCCAGTAGCTTATCGCTGCCGCCGCTGCGTTCCGCCAGCTTCATATTGGTGATATCAATGCAAAACTCGCATAAGCACAGCTGCGCGACGCGGGCGCTCACCAGCGAGCGCAGCACCGGATCGAGGGGCGAACGCTTGCGTTCCAGATAGCCGACGAACATCGACACCAGGTAAAACACCAGCGGAATACGCCCCCACCAGCGGATAGGGCTGAGCACCTCGCCGTAGTGGCGGCGATGCAGCCAGGCCTGCGGGCGAAGAATCAGCGGAATGGACTTCAGAGGGGGTAAACTCATCGTGAACGCCTCTTTTGTTGTTCAAGATAGAGCGCTTTCGCGACCGCCACCACAATGGCCAGCGCAAACAGGATCGATAAACCGGTGACCAGCCAGAAGGTGCCGCCGGTCAGCAGGCTGCCGGTCCACGAATAGACTATCGTCGCCGGCAACTGGCCGAGGCCGGTGGCCAGCATAAAGTGGCGAAAGCGCATTGACGTCAGTCCGGCGGCGTAGCTCACCGGATCGAATGGCACGAAGGGCAGCAGGCGGCAGATTAATAGGGTGTGTTTGCCGTAGCGGGTAAAAAAGCCATCCATACTCTGCAATACGCTTTTGCCGGTGAGTTTTTCCACCGCGTCTCGGCCGAGCGCTCTGGCGATAAAAAAGCACAGCGCCGCCCCGGCCATGGCGCTTACCCACGACAGCGCGCCGCCCCAAAAAGCCCCGAACAGGGAGGCGTTGGCAAAGGTGATCAGAAAGGCGGGAAGCGGGGCGATAATCGCCTGCAGAATCATCAGCGCGAAGGAGACCAGCGCCGCCTGCGGGCCCCAGGAATCGATAAAACGCTCAACAGCCTGCTGATCGAGCGTAGCGAAGGCCGCGAGGCTGCGCTGCATAAACCCATGTACGCCGGGTATCAGCCACCATGCCAGCAAAAGCGCAAGCAGCGTAATGCCAATGGCTATCCGCGAGCGCGCGTGGCTATTTTTCATCGTTAGACAGTAACCGTGGCGTCGCGATCCGCCGATAGCGGGCATATCTTTTCGCCGCCTGAATCAGGGCAAATAAGGCCAGCCCCGCGAGCGTCAGCTTGAGCATAAACAGAGAGGTGATCCCGTCGCGAATAAGCTCACTGGCCAGCAGCGTGTATATAAATATGCCGGGTAAGGTGGTGAGGGCGGAAATAAAGGTAAACGTCCAGAACGGAATCGCCGTCAGGCCATAGGCGTAATTCTGGATATTATAGGGAAACAGCGGGATGAGCCGGGTCAGAATTAAAAAATCGCTGCCGCTACGGGCGATACCGTGTTCAATAGTCTGAAATATCGCCGTCTGCCCGACGTATTTGATCAGCAGCTCGCGGCCCAGCCAGCGGGCGAACAGAAACGACAGGGAAGAGGCGAACGTCGCCGCCAGCAACGACAGCAAGGTCCCCGCGAGCGGACCAAAAATGACGCCGCCGGCAATCACCAAAATAGAGCCCGGTATTAAAAACAGGGTGGCGACAATAAACAGCAGAATATAGAGCGTATAGCCGAAGGCGCCGCTCTGGCGGATGGCCTCGCGCAGACGATCAAAATGGGTAACCAGCTCGGCAAAACCCGACTGCTGAATAATACAGGCGACAATGCTCAATACGACGACAACAAAAAGCAGCTTATACTCTGCTTTATGACGGCTTCTTTTGCATTGGGTTCTCCTGTATTGCGCGGCGGTCAAAAGTGCGCGCGACAGTATAATAGTTTGCCGCCGTTCACAATCGCTGACGGCGGCTTTTTTGATATGGCTCAGGCTCTGCGGGCCAGAGAGCCTGATGGCGGGGCGGTTTAGGCCTTAAAGCTCGCCCATACCGGCGCGTGGTCGGAGGGTTTTTCCATTCCACGAATTTCGTAGTCGATGCCGGTTTCGACGCAGCGCTGCGCCAGCGGGGTGCTTGCCAGCAGCAGGTCGATGCGCAGCCCGCGGTTATCGTCAAAGCCCTTAGAACGATAATCGAACCACGAGAAATGCTCGTTATCCTGCGGGTTCGCATGGCGGTAAGTATCCACCAGGCCCCAGCCCAGCAGGCGCTCCATCCATTCGCGCTCTTCCGGCAGGAATGAGCATTTGCCGGTACGCAGCCAGCGCTTGCGGTTCTCTTCGCCGATGCCGATATCAAGGTCGGTGGGGCTGATATTCATGTCGCCCATGATCAGCACCGGATTCTCTTTATTCAGTTCGGTCTCGAGGTAGTTTTGCAGGTTCTGGTAAAACGCCGCCTTCGCCGGGAATTTGGTTTCATGATCGCGGCTTTCGCCCTGCGGGAAATAGCCGTTAATCACCGTCAGGTTGCCAAACGGAGAAGGGATTTCCGCCATAATGATGCGGCGCTGGGCCTCTTCCCCATCGTTCGGGAAACCGCGACGCACGGCGATCGGCGTCTCTTTGGTCAGCAGCGCGACGCCGTAGTGGCCTTTCTGCCCGTGATAAAAGACGTTATAGCCCAGCTTCGCCACCTCTTCGAGGGGAAACATGTCGTCGTGGACTTTGGTTTCCTGTAGGCCGATGACGTCGGGCTGGTGTTTATCGATGATGGCGGCCAGCTGATGCGGGCGGGCACGCAGGCCGTTGATATTAAAAGAGACAAATTTCATAGTCGCTGCCACTGTGCAAGGTGAATAGTGCAGGGATGGTAGCAGAAATTCGCCGGGCTGGCTGCGGTAAGGCGGTTTATTCCGCCGATTGCAGCGGTTGGTAGCCTGTTTGCACAAACTGTGCACCATTATGGAACGCGCTGCGCCAAAAAAGGGCGCTTATTACCGATAAATTTCGTCAAGGATCACAATTACAGAATTATATCTTACCTCTGCATAACCTTTCTTTTTATTCGACTGCCAAAGCCGCTTTTAGTGTTTTTATTCACTTTCTATGCATTTTATGTGAATAGTGGGCTTTCGTAACTTATTGATATTCCGTTATCGACCTCGATTTATGCATTTTTACCTCTGGCTGGCACGAACCGTGCAATCTACATTTACAGCGTAATAACCATATTCATTAACATTATTTAAACTTTTTATTTACCGGAAGAGGTCGATATGTCTCAGTCAATTACGCGTAGCAACTTTGATGAATGGATGATGCCTGTATACGCGCCAGCGGCTTTTATTCCGGTACGCGGCGAGGGTTCACGCCTGTGGGATCAGCAGGGAAAAGAGTATATCGACTTTGCGGGGGGCATAGCGGTGAACGCCCTCGGCCATGCGCACCCGCGGCTGGTTAAGGCGCTGACCGAACAGGCGGGGAAATTCTGGCATACCGGCAACGGCTACACCAACGAACCGGTACTGCGTCTGGCGAAGCAACTGATTGACGCCACTTTCGCTGACCGGGTCTTTTTCTGTAACTCGGGAGCGGAAGCCAACGAAGCGGCGCTAAAACTGGCGCGCAAATATGCCCACGATCGTTTCGGCAGTGAGAAAAGCGGCATCGTGGCGTTCAAGAATGCCTTCCACGGCCGCACGCTGTTTACCGTTTCCGCGGGCGGCCAGCCGGCCTATTCGCAGGATTTTGCGCCGCTGCCGCCGCAGATTCAGCATGCTATCTATAACGATCTCGACTCGGCAAAAGCGCTGATCGACGACAATACCTGCGCGGTGATCGTGGAACCGATGCAGGGTGAAGGCGGCGTGGTGCCTGCGGATGCGGACTTCCTGCGCGGCCTGCGCGAACTGTGCGATGCGCACAACGCGCTGCTGATTTTCGACGAAGTCCAGACCGGCGTCGGCCGTACCGGCGAGCTGTACGCCTATATGCACTACGGCGTGACGCCAGACCTGCTTTCCACCGCCAAAGCGCTGGGCGGCGGTTTCCCGATCGGCGCGCTGCTGGCAAGCGAGCGCTGCGCCAGCGTGATGACCGTCGGCACTCACGGCACTACCTACGGCGGTAACCCGCTGGCCTGCGCAGTGGCGGGGGAAGTGTTTGCCACCATCAACACCCGCGAGGTTCTCAACGGCGTTAAGCAGCGCCATCAGTGGTTCTGCGAACGGCTCAACGCGATCAACGCCCGGTACGGCCTGTTTAAAGAGATCCGCGGCCTGGGGCTGCTCATTGGCTGCGTGCTGAAGGATGAATATGCTGGCAAGGCTAAGGCTATCAGCAATCAGGCGGCGGAAGAGGGACTGATGATTTTGATTGCCGGCGCCAACGTGGTGCGCTTCGCTCCGGCGCTGATTATCAGCGAAGACGAGGTCAACAGCGGGCTGGATCGCTTCGAGCTGGCCTGCAAACGCTTTCTCGCGGGGGTCTCATCATGATGGTGATCCGTCCGGTAGAAAAAGGCGATCTGCCGGGGCTACTGACCCTGGCGGGCGAGACCGGCGGCGGCCTGACGTCGCTGCCGGCCGATGAAGCCACGCTGGCCGCGCGCATTGAACGTTCGCAGATGACCTGGCGCGGCGAGCTGCCCAAAAGCGAGCAGGGGTATGTGTTCGTGCTTGAGGACTGCGCCAGCGGTGCGGTGGCGGGAATTTGCGCCATTGAGGTGGCCGTGGGGCTTAACGACCCCTGGTACAACTATCGCGTCGGTACCCAGGTACACGCGTCGAAAGAGCTTAACGTCTACAACGCCCTGCCGACGCTGTTCCTGAGTAACGATCATACCGGCAGCAGCGAGCTATGCACGCTGTTCCTCGATCCGAAATGGCGTAAAGAGGGCAACGGCTATCTGCTGTCGAAGTCGCGCTTTCTGTTTATGGCCGCCTTTCGCGAACGTTTCCACGAAAAGGTGGTGGCAGAAATGCGCGGCGTCATCGACGAACACGGCTACTCGCCGTTCTGGGAGAGTCTCGGGAAACGCTTTTTCGCGATGGAGTTCTCCCGCGCCGACTATCTGTGCGGTACCGGGCAAAAAGCGTTTATCGCCGCCCTGATGCCGAAGCATCCGCTGTATATCGACTTTTTAAGCGACGAGGCGCGAGCGGTCATTGGCGAGGTCCATCCGCAAACCGCCCCGGCCCGCGCGGTGCTGGAGAAAGAGGGGTTCCGCTATCTCAACTACGTCGATATTTTTGACGGCGGCCCGACGCTGGAGTGCGAAATTGACCGGGTGCGGGCTATTCGCAAAAGCCGGCTGGTCACCGTCGCCGAAGGCCAGCCCGTCCAGGGCGAGTGGCCGGCGTGCCTGGTTGCCAATGAGCAGTACCAGCAGTTTCGCGCCATGCTCGTTCACGCCGACCCGGAGAGCGACCGCCTGGTGCTAAGCGCGCGCGAGCTGGATGCCCTGAAATGCCACCCCGGCGACCAAATCCGCCTGGTGCGCCTGTGCCCCGAGGAGAAAAAATCATGAGTTTATGGATTAACGGCGACTGGCAAAGCGGTCGCGGACCGGCCCGTAGTAAACATAACCCGGTAAGCCAGACGCTGCTGTGGCAGGGCAACGATGCCGATGCCGATCAGGTTGCGCTGGCGGTCAGCGCGGCGCGCGCGGCGTTTCCCGCCTGGGCGCGTCAGCCGTTTGCCGCCCGGAAAGCGATCGCGGAAAAGTTTGCTTCTTTACTGGAAGCGAACAAAAGCGAATTAACCGCGGTTATCGCCCGGGAGACCGGCAAACCGCGCTGGGAAGCGGCAACGGAAATTACCGCGATGATCAATAAAATCGCCATTTCGGTGAACGCTTACCATAGTCGTACCGGAGAAGCGCAGACCGCGATGGCGGACGGTGAGGCGACGCTACGCCACCGGCCGCACGGCGTGCTGGCGGTATTTGGTCCCTACAATTTTCCCGGGCACCTGCCTAACGGTCATATCGTTCCGGCGCTGCTGGCGGGGAATACCGTGGTATTCAAACCCAGCGAGCTGACGCCGCAAAGCGGCGAGGCGGTAGTGAAGCTATGGGCCGAAGCCGGCCTGCCGCCGGGCGTGCTTAACCTGCTCCAGGGCGGGCGGGAAACCGGCGAGGCGCTGAGCGGCCAGGCGGATATCGACGGCCTGCTGTTTACCGGCAGCTCTGCCACCGGTTTTCAGCTACATCGTCAGCTTGCCGGGCAGCCGGAAAAAATTCTCGCCCTCGAGATGGGCGGCAACAACCCGCTGATCGTTGATGATCCTCAGGATATTGATGCCGCCGTGCATCTGACAATTCAGTCGGCCTTTATTACCGCCGGACAGCGCTGTACCTGCGCGCGCCGGCTGCTGGTAAAACGGGGCGAGGCGGGCGATGCCTTTCTTCAACGTCTTGTGACGGTGTCACAAACGCTGATTCCCGCGGCGTGGGACGCTGAGCCTCAGCCGTTCATCGGTGGGTTAATTTCAGCGCAGGCCGCGCAAAAGGTGCATCAGGCCTGGCTGGCCCACGTGGCCAGCGGCGGCAAAACGCTGCTGGAGCCGCGCCTGCTGCAGGCCGGAACCTCGCTGCTGACGCCGGGCATTATCGAGATGAGCGCGGTGGCGCAGGTGGCTGACGAAGAGGTCTTCGGCCCGCTGCTCTGCGTCTGGCGCTATGACCATTTCGATGAGGCGATTGCCCTCGCTAACGCGACCCGTTTCGGGCTGTCCTGCGGGCTGATCTCCGCCGAACGCGATAAGTTCGACCAGCTGCTGCTGGAGGCGCGGGCCGGTATCGTTAACTGGAATAAACCGTTGACCGGCGCCGCCAGCACCGCGCCGTTCGGCGGTACCGGCGCTTCCGGCAACCATCGCCCGGGGGCCTGGTACGCCGCGGACTATTGCGCCTGGCCGATGGCCAGCCTGGAATCGCCGGAGCTGTCGCTACCGGCTACCCTCAGCCCGGGGCTGAATTTTCGTCAGGAGACATCCCAATGAAAGCCTGGGAAGTGAACTTTGACGGGCTGCCGGGCCTGACCCACCACTATGCGGGATTATCCTTCGGCAACGAAGCCTCGACAAAACACCGCTATCGGGTGTCGAACCCGCAGCTGGCGGCAAAGCAGGGGCTGAAGAAAATGAAAGCCCTGGCGGATGCGGGCTATCCGCAGGCGCTGATCCCGCCGCAGGAGCGGCCAAACATTCCGCTGTTGCGCCAGATTGGTTTTGACGGCAGCGATGAGCAGGTACTGGAAAAGGCGGCGCGCCAGGCGCCGGAGCTCCTCTCGGCGGCCAGTTCAGCCTCATCAATGTGGGTGGCCAACGCCGCTACGGTCTCGCCATCGGCGGATTCGCTGGACGGCCGGGTGCATCTGACCGTCGCCAACCTGAACGATAAATTCCACCGCGCCAGCGAAGCGCCGACCACTGAAGCGCTGCTGAAGGCGATTTTCCCCGATGCGCAGCGGTTTGCCGTCCACGGCGCGCTGCCCCAGGTATCGCTGTTCGGCGACGAAGGGGCGGCAAACCATAACCGTCTCGGCGGCGACTACGGCGCCCCTGGCGTGCAGCTGTTTATTTACGGTCGCCAGCAGGGAGGCGAGGATAACCCGCAGCGCTACCCGGCGCGGCAGACGCTGGAGGCCAGCCAGGCGGTCGCCCGGCTAAATCAGGTCAATCCCCGGCAGGTGATTTTCGCCCGTCAAAACCCGGCGGTGATTGATAAAGGCGTGTTTCATAACGATGTCATTGCGGTAAGTAATCAGCAGGTGCTGTTTTGTCACGAGCAGGCGTTTGTTGACCAGCCGCAGCTCCTGCAGCAGCTGGCGCAGCAGGTTCCCGGATTTACGCCGCTCGTCGTACCGGCAAGCCAGGTTTCGGTAGAAGACGCGGTGGCGACCTATCTGTTCAACAGTCAGCTGTTGAGCAAACGGGAGGGCGGGATGCGGCTGATTCTGCCGCTGGAGGCGCAGGAGCATCCGGGCGTCTGGCGCTACCTGAACCGGCTGGTGGAAGGCGATAACCCGATCGATGAGCTGCAGGTTTACGATCTGCGCGAAAGCATGGCCAACGGCGGCGGACCGGCCTGCCTGCGTCTGCGGGTGGTGCTGAATGAAAATGAGCGACGGGCGGTGAACCCGGCGGTAATGATGAACGATGCGCTGTTCGCCACCCTGAATGACTGGGTGGACCGCTACTACCGCGATCGTCTGACCCAGGCCGATCTCGCGGATCCGCAGCTGCTGCGCGAAGGCCGCGAAGCGCTCGACCGTTTAACGCAGATCTTGCGCCTGGGCTCAGTGTATCCGTTCCAGCAATAATAAGGAGGCGTCGTGGACGACTTTCTGGCACTCACTCTGGCGGGGCGTTTGCCCCACCATTTTCATGGCCAAACCGCGCAGTTCCGCTGGCACTGGATTGACTGCGGCATTCTGCAGCTCGTTCCCCATGAGCCCTGCGATCGGTCGCTGGTTTTGTCATCCGGGCTTCACGGCAATGAAACCGCGCCGGTCGAAATCACCGATCTCCTGCTGCGTCAGCTGTTTCGTGGGGAAACGCCGCTCCGCTGGCGGCTGCTGGTTATCTTCGGTAACCCTCAGGCGTTAAGGGCCAACAAGCGTTATCTGCATAGCGATATCAACCGGATGTTTGGCGAGCGCTGGCGGGCCTTTAGCGCCAGCGATGAAACCGTTCGCGCCCGGCAGCTGGAGCATGCCCTGGCGCGGTTTTATGCCGCGACGGCTGGCGAGCGCTGGCACCTGGATTTACATACCGCCATACGCGGTTCGCTGCATACCCGCTTTGGTGTTCTTCCGGTGAGAGAAAAACCATGGGATGAAGGTTTTTTGCGTTGGCTGGGGGCGGCAGGGCTGGAAGCGCTGGTGTTTCATCAGCAGCCTGGCGGGACCTTTACCCATTTCAGCAGCGAACGTTTCGGCGCGCTCTCCTGCACGCTGGAGCTCGGCAAGGCGCTACCTTTTGGCGATAACGATCTGCGCCTGTTTGCGGCCACCCAACGCGCGCTGTCGCTGCTGCTGGCGGGGGAGTTGACGCTGGAGGATGAGCACACGCCGCTGCGCTACAGGGTGGTACAGCAAATCACCCGCAGCAGCGACAGGTTCCAGCTGCATATGTCGGCGCAGACGCTGAACTTTACGCCGTTTTCGTCCGGAACGTTGCTTGCCGAGGATGGCGACACCCGCTACGTGGTGGAAGGGGAGCAAGAGTACGTTTTGTTTCCCAATCCCAGCGTCGCTTTCGGCCAGCGCGCCGGGCTGATGCTGCAGCGCTTCCAGTGAATCCGTCGCCCGTCCGGGCGGCGGCGTTTATTTCGGCGTTTATTTTTCCGCTGCCATCTTATTTTTTCGTGCTCTGCTCTTTGATTGCAGATTATTCCTGGTTAAATGCTTTGTTTTTAATCTCTGCTGATTTATAATCTTCATGATTTCCCACTAAAACAGTTGCTTATTTATTTTTTATTGCACTTACCTCCTCATTTTCCTTATTTTCTCCATAATTGGCGAGAAATTGTTTTTTACACTTTCAATGTTTTACGCTTGCTCTGATTAATTGACGATAAACGTCGTAAAGTTAATCTCGTCAACACGGCAACGCGCCGTAAGAATAACGCAAAGTAAGGATTGAACGATGAAGAAGATTACAGCACTGTTTGTTGCCTCTACTCTGGCTCTGGGCGCGGCTAACCTGGCCCACGCGGCTGACGCTACGGCTACCCCAACCGATAACGCTCCGATGATGCATCATAAGCGCGGACCTGGCGGCCCACACGAAATGATGTTTAAAGGTCTGAACCTGACGGAGGCGCAGAAAACGCAAATCCGCGACATCATGAAGAGCCAGCGCGACAATATGAAACGTCCATCCCTGGATGAGCGCCGCGCGATGCATGAACTGGTAGCCAGCGATACCTTCGATAAGGCGAAAGCGGAAGCGCAGATTGATAAGATGGAGGCCCAGCATAAAGAGATGGCGCTGGCGCGTCTTGAAACCCAGAACAAGATTTACAACATCCTGACGCCGGAACAGAAAAAACAGTTCAATGCGAATTTTGAGAAGCATCTGACAGATCGTAAAGCGCCGGAAGGTAAAATGCCTGCACCAGCTGAATAACTCAGCGCGCTGACTTAAGACCGCCGGTCTTGCCCAATAACGCCAACAGGCTTTGGGCAGGGCCGGCGGTTTTTTCTTTGTCTGCTAAAAATCCATCGTGAAACCTGATTTACCCGGCAGGGGCGAATGTGCCAGTATGAATGCCTTAACGATCGCCACGGACTCAAGTGTCCTGGTGTAAAGCCTATTCTGCTCATGGATCTTGCATATGGAAATGTATATCGGCCTCGCCGTCCTCGTTGTCGTCCTCATCTGGGTCGTAATGACCTATAACCGCTTTATCTCCCTGCGACGTTTCAAAGACGAAGCCTGGAGCGGCATTGCCGTACAGCTTAAGCGTCGCCACGACCTGGCGCCGAATCTGCTGAGCCTGGTGAAACGCTACGCGCAGCATGAAAAAGAACTGCTGGAAGAGATTTCCCGCCAGCGTGGCGAACTGGTCGGCAGTACCCGACAGATCGCCGACAACGAGCGCCAGTACTCTGGCACGCTAGGGCGCGTTTTCGCGCTTGGCGAAGCGTACCCGGAACTTAAAGCCAGCGAAAACTACCTTGCCTTACAACAATCGCTCAATGAAATAGAAGAGCAGCTGCAGATGGCTCGCCGCTACTTCAACGGCACGGTGCGCGATTTCAATATTCTGGTCGAGTCTTTCCCTAGCCTGCTGCTGGCGCGGTTATTTAATTTTAAAGCAGAAGCCTTCTTTGAACTGGACTCACCGGAAGAAGCTAAATCACCACGGATGGCGTGATTAAATGGCGAATTTACTTTTTCAGGGGGGGCGCACCCTCGTCCTGCTGCTGCTTTTGAACATCAGTGCGGCTTTTGCCGCCGACGACATGATCATCATCAAGGATGCCTCCCAGCTTCCCGCTGACGCTATTCCAGCGTATGAACATATCCTCTCTTTCGATGCCCGGGCGCGCTTTAACCCGGACGGTAGTATGGAGATGCGAGAAAATATCAAAGTACTTTCTCTGGGCAGGCAGATTCGGCGGGGGATTTTCCGTACGCTGCCGCTGACCTGGAACCGTCAGGACGGCAAGATCTTTCGCGTGTATTACGCGATCGAGTCGGTGTCGCGCAATGGCGTGCCTGAGCCTTTTAGCCTTGACGAAGCAGAAAAAAAACTGACGGTACGCATTGGCAGCGGCGAACGGGTCCTGAAACCCGGGATCTATAACTACGAAATTCGCTATCAAATCAGCAACCATTTCAGCCGCTTCCCCGAGTGGGATGAGCTTTACTGGAACGTGACGGGCAACGACTGGGCGTGGCCTATCAGCATGGCCAGCTTTCATCTTGAACTCCCGGACGCCGTTGGAAATCTCAACGCTGACGCTAAGGACGCCAGACTGCGATCGCTTGATGTTTATACCGGTGTCGCAGGGGCGAAAGAACACAATGCGCAAGTTCTTCCTGACGGTAGCGTCCGCACCCTGCGGCCTCTGGCGCGGGGGGAGGGGCTGACCGTGGTCTATACCTGGCCTCGGTCGATCCTTGCCGACGCTCCGGCGCCGGAGGCTGCTTTGCCGCTGGTGCATCTCCTTATCCCCACCTTAAAAACCGGCGTGGTCTGGCTACCCTTGCTGCTTATGGCCGCTTATTACCTGATGTGGTGGCGAAAAAACGTCACCAAAGCCGGGCTAAAAATGCCGCCGGTCGTTGCGCTTTATTCGCTGCCCCCCGGCATGTCTCCGGGATACATGCGTTTTATCACCCGGCGTAAATATGATGATGTGGCTTTTAGTAGCGATTTATTAGCGCTGGTGGCTAAACGCGGAATGGCGGTCAGCGGGGACAGTCATCACACTCATAACCCGTGGCTTGCTGACTCCGGCGTAAAACAGCGGTTAACCCGTTTGCCCGTTGAGGGAAACAGGCGATTAAACAGTGATGACCTGAAGCTGTTAAGCACGCTTTTTAAAGATAAACAAAAGAATATCGATCTCAGCAAGGCCCATCAACGCCCCATGCAAAACGCGCGTGAACAGCTGGAGAAACGTTGTGTGGCGCAGCGGACTAAGGTGTTTCGCAAGTGGGGGCAGCCGCTGCGGCGCTGCATCTATATCGCACTGCTGGTGCCGGTGGTCTGCGGCATTTGGGTTAATACGCAGGCCGCGCTGCTGACGATACCGGCCGCGGTTTTTATGCTGATTGGCGGAGCGATGCTCACCTGTTTGCTGCGCTTTATATGCCGCCCGCGGGAAATGTGGCTTGCCTGGGGGCCGGTACCGCTCTTTTTATTGGCGTTCTTCGGCCCCTTCGCGACGCTGGGAGGCGGGATTTTTCTCTTTGGTATACTGCCCATCACCCAGCTTCCGTCAGGATACATTGGCGCGCTTATGGCCGCGTTCGCGCTGTGCGTTTTCGTTGCCTGGAAAACGCCTCGCTATACGCAGCACGGGCTTGATGAACTGGCTATCGCGAAAGGATTGATGCTCTATCTGGGCACCGCCGAAAAGCATCGTTATCAGATTATCTATCCGCCTGAGCAGATGATTTCCCATTTTGAAGCGCTGCTGCCGGTTGCCCTGGCGCTGGACGTAGGGAAAACATGGGCAAATACCTTTGCCCACTACCTGAGTAGTACAGGCGCCATGTCGCATGCGTTTGCCGCCGCCGACTGGGGAAGCGTCGAACACTTCAGCGAAGCCTGCCGAACCGCCTCTATGTCAACGCCGGATAGCGGTTCAGGGAGCGGTTCATCATCAGGTTCAGGTTATAGCGGATCCGGTTCCTCTGGAGGTGGTTCATCCGGAGGCGGCTCGGGCGGGGGCGGCGGGGGCGGCTGGTAATTGCCCCGATAGCGAATCGGGGCTTACATTCGCTTCACAGGGGATGGAGCTTATAGCGGCCGCTGAGCAGCGGCTTGCACAATATTTTATAACCGTCATGGTCAAATTTGGCCGACAGGCGCGTGAGCGATGATGCCTGTGACAGGGACGCTACCGCGCCGAGCCACAGCCAGTTTTGAATAATGTGGTATTGCGTCATATCATCGCTGCTCTCTTCCAGCGCGATCGCTCCGGCCCACGGCCAGCACACCAGCTGCATCTTTTGCATGTTCTCGCGCAGCCGCTGATGGTGCGTTTCAACGCTCTCTTTCCCGCAGCAGGCCCCCGCGCAGCGGCCCAGAGCGGAGCGAAAGCAGGCGCGCCCGCGGTTGAGCGGTTCAAGGCCCATTAATCCGTAACAAAGGCGATGCTCATCGGCGATTTTTTGCAGCGCCTGCAGCGCCGCGCGGCGATTTGCAAACAGGCCATAGAGATCGCTTTGCTGTGAGAAATCCAGCTCGCTGGCGTAAACCACCTGAGGACGGTCGTCAGCAAGGCGTAATGAGCACAGCTGCCTGTTTTGCCGCAGTCGTTTATTGAATAGCGGCTGCTGTTCTTTAATCAGCTGCGCTTCTAATAACAGCGCGCCGAGTTCGCCAGCCGTCCGCTGCCAGGTAATACGCCGCGCCTGGCGCAGCATGGCCGCTTCGTCGGGCGTGCGCAGATGCGACAGCACCCGGCTGCGGATGTTCACGCTTTTACCAATATACAGCGGCAGGGTGTCGCTTTCGCCGTGGAAGAGATAGACGCCCGGCTGTTTAGGCAGCGCCTCAAGCCACGGACGCAGATGTTCGGGATACGCATAAATTGCCGCCGCTTCAAATTCGAGACGCGGGGCGGATTGCCTTCTTGCCACTTTTGCTCCTGATGCTGTTTATTTATCCAGTATAGCAGCCGGAGGGAGAGGCGAAAAGGATAAAAAATCGCCCCGAGGCGTCGGGGCGAGGGGAGAGGGGGATTACTTTTTCCAGAAGTCGTCGAAGACGGTAATCGGCGGTCTGCGTTTATGTTCGGTTTTCAGATACCAGCCCTCAATCGTTTTCGCGATTTTCTCGTCCAGCGTTTTGCCTTCCAGATAGTCATCGATATTTTCGTAGGTCACGCCCAGCGCCACTTCGTCGGGCAGTGAAGGGCGGTCGTCCTCCAGATCGGCGGTCGGCAGCTTTTTATACAGATGCTCCGGACAGCCTAAATGGGCCAGCAGCTGTTTGCCCTGGCGTTTGTTGAGGCGAAAGATGGGGTTAATATCGGTACCGCCGTCGCCGTATTTGGTGAAGAACCCGGTGATCGCTTCCGCCGCATGGTCGGTGCCTACCACTACGCCGTGGGTCATTCCGGCGATGCTGTACTGCGCCTTCATGCGTTCGCGGGCTTTTTCATTACCGCGAACAAAGTCGCTAAGTTCGATCCCGGCCTCGCGCAGCGCCTGCTCGCTGGCCAGCACGGCGCCCTTAATATTGACCGTTAATACGCGATCCGGCTGAATAAATGCGATAGCGTCCTGGCAGTCCTGTTCATCCGCCTGCACGCCGTACGGGAGGCGCACGGCAATAAACTGCAGGCTGCTGTCGCCGGTTTCGGCGCGCAGTTCGTTGATGGCCAACTGACACAATTTACCGGTGAGCGTAGAGTCCTGGCCGCCGCTGATGCCGAGGACCAGCGATTTAATAAAGGGGTATTTTTGCAGGTAGGACTTCAAAAAATCTACGCTGCGGCGTATCTCGGCTTCCACATCGATCTGGGGTTTTGCGCCCAGCGCCTGAATAATCTCTTGTTGTAGCGTCATTGCGCCCTCCGGGAAGTAAATCTGTTTGCCAATCAGCAGAGGTTTAACCTACCTCTTTGCCGGTAAAACGACAAGGATCACAATTTTGAGTGAAGCAAAAGCAGGCAACCGCAACAAGAGGGGATTTATTATTGGAAAGCTCTTAATTTCGTTTCATTTCCACCTTCGGCTTGAAAAATAACGATATTTATTCCAGGCTTATTAACACGCCAAAAAAAAGAGGACGGAACATGAACAAGCATTTTGCAGGATTTCTGGGCGCAGCAGCTGTATTGACCATGCTGGCAGGCTGTACGGCCTATGACCGTACCAAAGATCAGTTCACTCAACCGGTGGTCAAAGACGTTAAAAAAGGCATGAGCCGCGCCCAGGTTGCGCAGATTGCCGGTAAACCTTCATCAGAAGTTACCATGATCCACGCGCGCGGTACCTGCCAGACATACATCCTGGGTCAACGCGATGGTAAAATTGAAACCTACTTTGTCGCCCTGGACGATACTGGCCACGTGATAAATTCCGGTTATCAGACCTGCGCCGAGTACGATACCGACCCGCGCAACAGTAAGTAATACCCCAGCCGTAACGCTGATTTCTACGTAAGCCCGACCATTGGTCGGGCTTTTTTGTGAACTCTGATGCTTATTTAATTGCGCGAATTATTTGAGGGAAATGTGAAGGCAGTCAAAACGCGAGGTCAATGAGAGACAATTCTGTTCAAGGAGGAATTATCCTGGCGCTGAACGATGCCGTATACTCAATGCATAAACAATACTAATTCAAAGAAACATCTCTTACCGCCTCTCAGGCATCCATGATGCCGGGAGGACCGGGTCACACAAATTGAGGAAGCGTTCATGGAAAAGAAACATATCTACCTGTTCTGTTCTGCTGGGATGTCGACATCACTGCTGGTATCGAAAATGCGCGCCCAGGCCGAGAAGTATGAAGTGCCGGTGATTATTGAAGCATTTCCGGAGACCCTGGCCGGTGAAAAAGGTCCTGATGCCGATGTCGTATTATTAGGCCCACAAATTTCCTATATGTTGCCGGATATTCAGCGTTTACTACCCAATAAACCCGTAGAAGTCATTGATTCTGTTTTGTACGGTAAGATCGATGGATTAGGTGTTCTGAAAGCGGCCGTTGCGGCCATTAAGAAAGCTGCTGCACAATAATTTTTATTTTAAAACTCGACATATTTCGGATAGCAGCGGTTAAAATTTCGTGAGGGTGTGTTTTAGCTGTTTGCTGTCCGAAATACCCAGAGTTTATTTTCCCGTCAAAGAGTAATTTCATCTATCATTGCCGCAATGATTATATTGCGGCCTTAAAGGGTATTTATTATGAGTAAAGTGATTGACTCGCTTGAAAAGGTACTCCTTCCTTTTGCCGTCAAAATAGGAAGGCAGCCCCACGTCAACGCAATTAAAAACGGCTTTATTAAGTTAATGCCATTGACGCTAGCTGGGGCAATGTTTGTTTTAATTAACAACGTATTTTTGAGTTTCGGCGACGGCTCCTTCTTTTATTCAATGGGTATCCGTCTGGATGCCTCCACCATAGAAACGCTCAACGGTTTTAAAGCTATTGGCGGTAACGTTTATAACGGTACGCTCGGCATTATGTCGCTAATGGCGCCTTTCTTCATCGGTTCCGCGTTAGCTGAAGAGCGTAAAGTGGACCCGATGGCCGCCGGTTTATTGGCCGTGGCGGCATTTATGACCGTCACGCCTTATAGCGTCGGTGAAGCCTACGCCGTTGGCGCTAACTGGTTAGGCGGCGCCAATATTATTTCCGGTATTGTGATCGGTCTGGTCGTTGCCGAGATGTTCACCTTTATCGTACATCGCAATTGGGTGATTACGCTGCCGTCCAGCGTGCCGGCTTCGGTTTCCCGTTCATTCTCGGCGGTTATCCCGGCATTCATTATCCTCTCGATAATGGGGATTATCTCCTGGGCGTTGACCCACTGGGGGACGAACTTCCACCAGATCATCATGGACACGATCTCCACGCCGCTGGCCTCAATGGGCGCCGTCGTAGGCTGGGCATACGTTATTTTCACCTCGCTGCTGTGGTTCTTCGGCGTACACGGGTCGCTGGCGCTGTCGGCGCTGGATAGCGGGATCATGACGCCGTGGGCGCTGGAAAACATCGCAACCTACCAGCAGTACGGTTCCGTCGAGGCCGCGCTGGCCGCGGGTAAGAGCTTCCATATGTGGGCCAAGCCGATGCTTGATTCCTACATCTTCCTTGGTGGTACCGGCGCGACTCTGGGCTTAATCATCGCCATCTTTATCGCTTTACGTCGTGAGGATCATCGTCAGGTGGCCAAACTGGCGCTGCCGTCAGGCATCTTCCAGATTAACGAACCCATCCTGTTCGGCCTGCCGATTATTATGAACCCGGTGATGTTTATCCCGTTCATTCTGATTCAGCCTCTGCTGGCGGCCATCACCATGACGGCTTACACCCTGGGCATCATCCCGCCGATTACCAATATCGCGCCGTGGACCATGCCGACCGGTTTAGGCGCCTTCTTTAACACCAACGGTAGCGTCGCGGCCCTGCTGCTGGCCCTGTTCAACCTTGCCGTATCCACCCTGGTCTACCTGCCGTTTGTGGTGATCTCTAACAAAGCGCAGGGCGTTATTGAGCAGGAAGAGAGCGAAGAAGATATCGCTAACGCACTGAAATTCTAATATTAAGCGGTACGGGAGGTTTCCCGTACCGTCCAGGAAATAAGGGAGTCATTATGTTTGATCTGGATAACATCGCAGCAGAAGAGAGCGCGGTAAACGACCTCGAAGAGGTGGTGATGGGGCTGATTATCAACTCCGGACAAGCGCGTAGCCTGGCTTATGCCGCGCTGAAGCAGGCAAAGCAGGGAGATTTCGCGGCGGCCAAAGCGATGATGGAACAGTCGCGCATGGCGCTGAGCGAAGCGCACCTTGTGCAGACGCAGCTGATTGAGAGCGATGAGGGCGAGGGCAAAATGAAGGTGAGTCTGGTGCTGGTTCATGCGCAGGATCATCTGATGACCTCAATGCTGGCTCGTGAGCTGGTTGCCGAATTGATTGAGCTGCACGAGAAGGTACAATAGGTCATCGACACGATGAGGCAGCCAAAGATGATGACCACTGAAATCAGTACCGCCCGGGAGCAACAACTCTTTAACGGCAAGAACTTTCATGTGGTCATCTACAACAAAACGGAGAGCGTAAGCGGGCTTCACCAGCATGATTACTACGAATACACCATCGTTTTAACCGGGCGCTATTATCAGGTTATTAATGGCAAGCGGGTGCTGCTGGAGCGCGGGGATTTTGTCTTTATCCCAATGGGGTCGCATCACCAGAGTTTTTATGAATTTGGCGCGACGCGCATTCTTAACGTCGGTATCAGCAAAAGTTTCTTTGAGAAACACTATCTGCCGCTGCTGCCGTTTGGTCTCGTCGCCTCTCAGGTCTATGCCGTTAAAAGTACTTTTCTCAGTTATATTGAGTCGGTTATTGCATCACTGAATTTTCGCGAAACTGAATTTGACGAATTTATCGAACTGGTGTCTTTTTACACCCTGAATCGTTTGCGGCACTATCGTGAAGAGCCTACCGAAGATGTTATTCCGCAGTGGTTGAAAAATACCGTCGAGGGTATGCACGATAAGCTTAAATTTGGCGAGGGGGCGCTGGAAAATATGGTTGAGCTTTCCGGTAAAACGCAGGAGTACTTAACCCGCGCAACCCAGCGATATTATGGCAAAACGCCGATGCAGATGATTAACGATATTCGCATCAACTTCGCGAAGAAACAGTTAGAGATAACCAACTACTCGGTGACCGATATCGCCTATGAGTCGGGGTACAGTAGCCCAAGTCTGTTTATTAAAACATTCAAGAAGCTGACTTCCTTTACCCCCAGCAGCTATCGGAAACACCTCACCAGTATTAATTAACCGGGCGCGGAATAGTCCGCGCGGTCTAAATATTCAAATTAACTGTCCGTATTTACGCGGAGAGCGGGTGCCGCATATGCGCTATCCGCAAGGGAGAAAATAATGAGCCAGAAATTGAAAGTAGTGACAATCGGCGGCGGCAGCAGCTATACCCCGGAATTACTGGAAGGATTCCTGAAGCGTTATCATGAACTGCCAATTAGCGAACTGTGGCTGGTGGATGTCGCTGAAGGGCAGGAAAAGCTCGATATTATCCACGCGCTGTGCCAGCGCATGGTGGAAAAAGCCGGCGTTCCGATGAAAGTCTACAAGACCCTGGATCGCCGCGCGGCGCTGGAAGGCGCCGATTTCGTCACCACCCAGCTGCGCGTTGGCCAGCTTAAGGCGCGCGAGAAGGACGAGCGTATCCCGCTGAGCCACGGCTATTTAGGCCAGGAAACCAACGGCGCGGGCGGATTGTTTAAAGGTCTGCGCACCATTCCGGTCATTTTTGACATTGTGAAAGATGTTCAGGAAGTCTGTCCGAACGCCTGGGTGATTAACTTTACCAACCCGGCGGGCATGGTAACCGAAGCGGTGTATCGTCATACTGGCTTTAAGCGCTTTATCGGCGTGTGCAATATTCCTATCGGCATGAAGATGTTTATCACCGACGTGCTGAAGCTGGCTCCGAGCGATGAGCTCAATATCGATCTGTTTGGTCTCAACCATCTGGTGTTTGTTCGCGATGTGCTGGTCAACGGCGTTTCACGCTTTGACGAGCTGCTTGACGGCGTAGCGTCGGGTCGATTGAGCGCAAACTCGGTGAAAAATATCTTTGATTTGCCGTTTAGCGAAGGGCTGCTCCGGTCGCTGCGCCTGATCCCTTGCTCCTATCTGCTCTACTACTTTAAGCCAAAAGAGATGCTGGCGATTGAAATGGGCGAGTACTACAAAGGCGGCGCGCGCGCGCAGGTAGTGCAGAAAGTTGAGAAACAGCTTTTCGAGCTCTATAAGGATCCGGATCTTAACGTGAAACCGAAAGAGCTGGAGCAGCGCGGCGGGGCCTATTACTCCGACGCCGCCTGTGAAGTGATTAACGCCATTTACAATGATAAGCAGGCCGAGCATTACGTTAACGTGCCGCATCACGGCCACGTCGATAATATCCCGGCCGACTGGGCGGTAGAGATGACCTGTACGCTGGGTCGCGATGGCGCCAAACCGACGCCGCGCATTACGCACTTCGATGAGAAGGTGCTGGGTCTGATTTACACCATTAAAGGTTTTGAAGTCGCGGCAAGCGAAGCGGCTATCAGCGGTAAACTGGACGATGTGCTGCTGGCGCTTAATCTAAGCCCGCTGATCCACTCCGATCGCGATGCTGAAAAGCTGGCGCGGGAGATGATCCTCGCGCACGAGCAGTGGCTGCCAAACTTTGCGGCGACTATCGAAAAACTGAAACAGTAACGGGAGCGGCTCATGGAACGCGTGTTAATCGTCAATGCTGATGATTTTGGCCTCAGCAGGGGGCAAAACTACGGCATTATCGAAGCTTGCAAGAACGGTGTGGTCACCTCCACGACGGCGCTGGTCAACGGCGCGGCGATTAGCCACGCTGCCCAGCTTAGCCGCTGCGTCCCCGAACTGGCGGTGGGGATGCATTTTGTCCTGACGCTGGGCGAACCGCTATCGGCGATGCCGGGGCTAACCCGCGAAGGGCGCCTCGGTAAGTGGATTTGGCAGATGGCGGAAGAGGACAGCCTGCCGCTGGACGAAATCGCCCACGAACTGGAGCAGCAGTATCAGCGCTTTGTCGAGCTGTTTGGCCATGAACCGACGCATATCGACAGCCATCACCATGTGCATATGATCGCGCAGATCTACCCCATCGTCGCGGCGTTCGCCCGCGAGAAGGGCGTGGCGCTGCGGATCGACCGTCAGCTGGCGACGCTGTCAGGCCTGGCGCAGGATGCGGCGCGCAGCAGCGAAGGGTTCGCCAGCGAGTTTTACGGGGAAGGGGTTTCGGAAGCGCTGTTTCTGCAAACCCTGGATGCCTCTATCCGCCGCGGTGAGACGTCGCTGGAGGTAATGTGCCATCCGGCGTTCGTGGATAACACGATTATGGGCAGCGCCTATTGCTATCCGCGTCTGACCGAGCTGGATGTGCTGACGAGCGAGTCGCTAAAATCGGCGATTACCGAGCGCGGTTACCGGCTCGGAACCTATCGCGATGTATAAAGGCAAGTCAAAAGCCCGGCATTTCTGCCGGGCATCTTTTTTATGCCGGGATCGCGGCGATTTTGGCGCTTCTTGACCACACCCGATGCGCCGCCATCAGGGTAATCAGCTCATCCAGCGCCTGGCTATCAATGGCATCCGTCTCAACAACGCCTTCTTCACCCTGGCTGGCAATCTGCAGTGGCGCTTTACACTGCCGGGCATCGCCTGCCAGAAGAATCGGTTTCAGGTGTTTGTAGGCTTCCAGCAGGTAATAGTGGAAATCGCCGTTGTTGCTCAGGCTTTGCAGATCGCCGCCGGGAACGATAACCGCATCGACGGTTAACGAGGGCGACCCGGCAAAGGTTCCGGCCACCGGCAGCTCGCTACCGTCATCGGCCTTCACTTTACCCATTCGGGAATAGAGCAGTTTGGCATGTACTCCGTGCGCCTTCAGCGTCTTCAGCAGCGCCAGCAGCTCTTTCGCGACCGGCCGATCGTTAAGCAGTACCGCTACCACCCGGCCTTTAACGTCGCCGCTGGGAATGGCGTACAGGCTTAAGGTCGGATCTTTCTTCAGGCCGTTAACATCCGGCGGCGGGGTGATGCTGCGCTGCTCGTCGGTGAGCTCAATCCCCAGATTTTTGCCCACCGCCTGAGCCAGCTGCAGGTCGATATGCGCCAGCTGATCGACCACCCGCTCGCGGATCCACTCCCTGACGACCTTGCTCAGTTCGAAACTAAAGCCGTCGATAATATGCTGCTGCTCAATAGGCGTCTGGCTACGCCAGAACAGCAGGGGATGAGAGTAGTACTCGCCAAACGAGGGGCTGCGCTGGCGAATTTTTTCTCCGTCAACCCGCTCGGCATAGGATTCAAAGCCGCCGCGTTTAGCGGCCGGCGGCGTCTCCCGTGGCCAGTTATCGTTAATGGAGTTGGGCTCGTAGTTTGCCGGGTTGGTATCAATATCCATCCGGTGCATGCCGTCGCGCTGGAAGTTATGGTACGGGCAGGTGGGCTTATTGATCGGGATTTCATGGAAATTCGGCCCGCCGAGGCGGCTAATCTGCGTATCGGTATAGGAGAAGAGTCGGCCCTGAAGCAGCGGGTCGTTGCTGAAGTCTATCCCCGGAACGATATGCCCAGGATGGAACGCCGCCTGTTCGTTTTCGGCAAAAAAGTTATCCGGGTTGCGATTGAGGACCATCTTACCGACGCGCTGCACCGGGACCAGCGCTTCCGGAATCAGCTTGGTGGGATCCAGCAGATCGAAATCAAAAGCAAACTCGTCCTCTTCCGGGATCAGCTGTAAGCCCAGTTCGTACTCAGGATAATCGCCGGCTTCAATTGCTTCCCATAAATCACGGCGGTGGAAATCAGGATCGCGACCGGTCAGCTTTTGCGACTCGTCCCAAACCAGAGACGCTTTGCCTGCCACGGGCTTCCAGTGAAAACGTACGAAGGTGGCTTTGCCTTGCGCGTTAATCAGGCGGAAGGTGTGGATGCCGAAGCCCTCCATCGTGCGGTAGCTGCGGGGCAGTCCGCGGTCGGACATCGCCCACATCACGTTATGCAGCGTTTCCGGCTGTAGCGAGACATAATCCCAGAACGTGTCGTGCGCGCTTTGCCCCTGCGGGACGGCCCAGTGTGGCTCAGGTTTCACCGCATGAACAAAATCAGGGAATTTGAGCGCATCCTGGATAAAAAAGATCGGCGTATTGTTGCCGACCAGGTCGAAAATCCCTTCGTCGGTATAAAACTTGGTGGCAAAACCGCGGATGTCGCGGACCGTATCGGCGGAGCCTGCGCCGCCCTGAACGGTTGAAAAGCGGACGAAGACCGGCGTTTTTTTCTCCGGGCTGGAGAGGAAATCGGCTTTGGTGATGTCGCTTAAATCGCTGTACGCCTGGAAATAGCCGTGCGCAGCGGAGCCGCGGGCATGGACGATCCTTTCCGGAATGCGCTCGTGGTCGAAGTGGGTGATTTTTTCACGCAGGATAAAATCTTCCAGCAGCGTGGGGCCGCGTTTACCCGCGCGCAGCGAGTTTTGATCGTCAGCGATGCGAACGCCCTGGTTGGTGGTGAGGGCAAAATCCTCACCGCCTTTGCGATGTTTTTCGAGGGCATCAAGCTTTTCGCTGTGCGTATCCGGGGCTTTCATACTGCCCGGCGCGGTCGGCTCTTCGCCTGGAGCAGTGGGATGCGGCGTGGGCCGCCAGTTCTGGTCTTCGGGGGCCAGGGCATCCAGACCAGGTTTTGCTTCCCGGTCATCGTGAACCGGTGATTGATGGGGTTGTGGGTTAGGGTGTTTATCAGACATTGCGTGCTCCTGCTTTCATTACTGAAAATGGTCATTGCTAAACCAAAACCCTTCTAATTGTAGAACATCATTTCAAGAACATATTTTTATGAGAGTTTTGCTACTAAAGGGCCGCAAGCAGGGGGCGACGAAGGGGGGCGCTTTCGGCTATGATAAGGGTTTCCGTTTCCCGCTGTGTTTAGTGAATCTATTTGTGATGAAACCACTTCGCCAACAAAATCGTCAGGTCATTAGCTACGTGCCTCGAGTGGAGCCTGCGCCGCCGGAACACGCCGTCAAAATGGATGGTTTTCGCGACGTCTGGGCTCTGCGGGGTAAGTACGTTGCCTTTGTGCTGATCGATGAACACTTTCGCCGTTCCCCACCGTTTAACGTGCCGGAAGCGGCGCAGCGCTGGGCGACGCAAATGAGGCAGGAAGGCGAAATTGACGGCTGAGGCTGCAGGGGAAATAAAAAAACCGCTGATATTTCAGCGGTTTTTTGTTTTGATAACCTGAAGATGGCATCAGCTTAGCGGTGCGCCAGCTCGGCATCTTCTTCGCTATCGAGAATAGTTTTATCGGTTTGACGCAGCCACTGGCTGGTCAGGGTACCGGCGGTCATAGACCCGCTCACGTTCAGCGCGGTACGGCCCATATCGATGAGCGGCTCCACCGAGATCAGCAGCGCCACCAGCGTGACAGGCAGGCCCATCGCTGGCAGGACGATCAGGGCGGCAAAGGTCGCGCCGCCGCCTACGCCCGCGACGCCGGCGGAGCTGACGGTCACGATGCCTACCAGCGTTGCAATCCACAGCGGATCGAGCGGGTTGATACCGACGGTTGGCGCGACCATTACCGCCAGCATCGCCGGATAAAGACCCGCGCAGCCGTTCTGGCCGATGGTGGCGCCGAACGAGGCGGAGAAGCTGGCGATAGACTCCGGCACGCCCAGACGACGCGTTTGCGCTTCCACGTTCAGCGGAATCGACGCGGCGCTGGAGCGGCTGGTAAAGGCGAAGGTCAGCACCGGCCAGACTTTACGGAAGTACTTCAGCGGGCTCACGCCGTTCACCGCCAGCAGCAGACCGTGCACCACGAACATGATGCCCAGACCAATATAAGAGGCGATAACGAAGCTGCCGAGCTTGATGATGTCCTGCAGGTTAGAGCCCGCAACCACCTTGGTCATCAGCGCTAGTACGCCGTACGGCGTTAACTGCATCACCAGGCGTACCAGCTTCATCACCCAGCTCTGCAGCGTGTCGATGGCGGTGAGTACGCGCTGGCCTTTCGCTACGTCATCTTTCAGCAGCTTCAGCGCCGCGACGCCGAGGAACGCAGCGAAGATAACGACGCTGATAATCGATGTCGGGTTCGCGCCGGTCAGATCGGCAAACGGGTTTTTCGGCACAAAAGAGAGGATCAGCTGCGGGACGCTCAGGTCCGCGACTTTACCGGCGTAGTTGCTCTGAATGGCGTTGAGGCGGGCGGTTTCCGCGCTGCCCTGAACCAGACCTTCGGCGGTGAGGCCAAACATATTGGTCACCAGTACCCCGACCAGCGCCGCAATCAGCGTAGTGAACAGCAGGGTACCGATGCTGAGGAAGCTGATTTTACCCAGCTGCGAAGCATTGTGCAGACGGGCCACCGCGCTCAAAATCGAGGCGAAAACCAGCGGCATGACGATCATCTGTAGCAGCTGAACATAGCCGTTACCGACGATATTGAACCACTGGATAGAGTCCTTCAGCACCTGGCTGTCGGAACCATAGATAAGCTGTAGCGCCAGGCCGAAAACCACGCCGATAACCAGACCGACCAGCACTTTTTTAGCGAGGCTCCACTGTTTATGCCGGGTTTGGGCCAGCGCCAACAGTAAAACCGCGAACACGACAACGTTCGCTATTAATGGAAAGTTCATCCCCGTTCTCCTGATAACTTTTATAACCGGGTTGGTCAATAACCAACTCTTATGACGGCAAGGGTAGCAGAAGGCGTAATTCGTTACTTATATTCAAATGGAATTGATTATAACTAATTGATTAATTCGCTGGTTTATCGCCCAGACTGGTGGCTAATAAAGCGATTAAAGGTAGTTTGCAGCGAATTAATCATATCCGATGACCAGCGAACGGCGCTGTTTTCGGCAACGTTTTGCGGCATCCACACGGCATAGATGAACAGCGCCATGCACAGCGCGCGCTCCAGCTGGTTGCCCTTGCGCGGCGCGAGGAGGGGCAGACGAAAACGCCAGCGGCAGGGCCAGAGCAGCGGAACGCCCGCTGGGGTGAGCATGTCGGCGAGAATATGGCTGAGATAGCCCAGAACCAGACCCTGAACCGCATCTGCCGGAACTATCCAGCTTTCCGGCACTTTCAATGAGAAAATCGCGACCGCGCCAAAAACCACCAGCAGGCTATGGGTGAAGCCGCGATGGCCGAAGGCGCGCGCTATCGGTTTTGATATCCAGCTTAAGCGCTGGCCGAGAAATGACTTCGGGTGATCGATATCCGGCAGCAGACAGGTCAGGATGGCGGAAGGAACAATATGCCACCAGTCGCCCTGGGCCAGCACGGGCGTTAATTCCGCATTTTTCGCAAATACCGCGCAGGCGATAGAAAAGAGGAGGTGGCCTTCCGCCGTCATGATAAAAACCCTAAACTGTCAATTCATACAGTATAGGGTTTTTATACAGTGTGCGAAAGAGGTGACGGTGTAACTCTTTGTCACAAAATCATCAGCGCGCCAGCCAGCCGCCATCCACCGCCAGGGTATAGCCGCTGATGTAATCCGCCGCCCTGGAGGCGAGGAAGACGACCGGCCCCTGGAGATCATCCGCAACCCCCCAGCGCCCGGCCGGAATACGGTCGAGGATCGCTTTGCTACGCTCGGCGTCATCGCGCAGCTGTTGGGTATTATTGGTCGCCATATACCCCGGCGCAATCGCGTTAACGTTGATGCGATGCCCGGCCCATTCGTTGGCCATCAGGCGGGTAATGCCCAGTACGCCGCTTTTTGACGCGGTGTAGGATGGCACCCGAATACCGCCCTGAAACGAGAGCATTGAGGCAATGTTCACGATTTTCCCGCCGTCACCCTGCTGGATAAACTGCCGGGCGACCGCCTGCGAAAGGAAGAACACCGACTTCAGATTCAGATTCATCACGTCGTCCCAGTCCTTTTCGCTAAAGGAGAGCGCATCGGCGCGACGGATGGTTCCCGCATTGTTGACCAGAATATCGATCCGGCCCATGGCGGCCACGGCCTGAGTCACTATGTCTTCAATCTCATCCTGCCGGCTCAGATCGGCCTGGATAGCGGTAAAGCGGCGGCCCAGCGCCTGGACCTTTTCTGCGGTTTCATGGGGGATCCGGCGATTCACGCCGACGATATCGCACCCGGCCTGCGCAAGGCCTAACGTCATTCCCTGGCCCAGCCCGGTATCACAACCCGTCACGATGGCGACCTTGCCCGCAAGGTCAAAGGCGTTCAGTACCATATGCACCTCTGTATGCTGATTTCATGCGTCAAATAACGCCGTTGAGATAAGCATAGAGGGCGGAAGAGGAAAAAACAATTAAAAATGAAACGGTGTTTTATTTTTGTGAGGATGGGATGATGCCGCTCTCCCATCATCACCGGCAGGATTAACCGAGCAGGTCGCCCGGCGTGAGGGACTCAAGCGTAGCAAGCTTCACGTCAGCCAGCACGAAGCGCGGGTCGCGGCTGTTTTCCGCTTCCGGTACCACGATAGACCGCATCCGCGCTGCTTTGCTGGCAATCATACCGTTGACCGAGTCTTCCAGCGCCACGCAGTTCATTGGGCTGACGCCAAGACTGGCGGCGCAGTTCAGATACACCTGCGGATGCGGTTTGCTGAACGGCAGCATTTCGGCGGAAGCGAGGGCGTCAAACTGGTCGCGCAGTTCAAACATGGTGAGGACTTTTTCCAGCATCCGCAGCGGCGATGCCGACGCGAGGCCGATTTTTAGCCCCTGGGCTTTGCACAATGCCACCGCCTGGCGCGCGCCGGGGAGAAGCGGACGCGCTTCTTCCACCAGCTGGATGGCGCGATTGATGATCCGCGCGGTGACTTCCGCGCGATCCGGGCCTTTCCACGGCTGCTGGGCAAACCACAGGTCGACGACTAAATCGATGCGTAGCCCCAGAATATCCGGCATTTCATGGCGGCGTCTGATATCCACCCCCAGGCTTGCCATCACCTCCAGCTCTGCTTTATCCCACAGCGGCTCGGAATCAATCAGTAAACCATCCATATCAAAAATCGCGGCGTGAATCTGGCGCCTGGCTGACATAAGTCCCTCTCCTTGTAGCGTAAATAGATAACGAATCGGCACTCATGGTATATCATACCGCGCATTATTGGGCGAAATTCGCCGACGAAGGTAGACTTAGAGTGGATAGGCGTCTTAACAAGGGGAACCCATGACGTATCAACAAGCTGGACGCGTTGCAGTACTTAAACGTATTTTGGGGTGGGTGGTATTTATCCCGGCGGTTATCTCGACGCTGATTTCCGTGCTGAAGTTTATGTACGAGCACAGTGAGAAAAAACCGGGCATTGACGCGGTGATGATGGACTTCGCTCATGTGATGATTGAGATGATGCGTTTTAATACGCCGTTCCTCAATTTCTTCTGGTACAACTCGCCGCTGCCGGACTTTAAGCACGGTATGAACATTGGCTTCTGGGTCATCTATATTCTGGTGTTTGTCGGCATGGCGCTGCAGGCGTCCGGGGCGCGGATGGGGCGCCAGGCGAAATTTCTGCGCGAAGGCGTGGAGGATCAGCTGATTCTGGAGCAGGCGAAAGGGGCCGAAGGGCTGACGCGCGAGCAAATCTCCGAACGCGTGGTGGTGCCGCGTCATACCATCCTGGTGCAGTATTTTCCGCTTTACGTTTTGCCGGTGGTCATTATTGTACTGGGCTACTTCTTCTTCTCTTTACTCGGTTTTCTGTAAACGATCGGCCCGGTTGTGCCGGGCCGGCTGCATTACAGGGCGGGCAGGGCGCGAGGCTTGCCCTGATTATCCACCGCGACGTAGATAAACAGCGCTTCGGTCGCTTTATAGCGCTGGCCGATAGGCTCAGACGATACTTTCTTGACCCACACTTCCATATTAATGGTTATCGACGTGTTGCCGCGCTTCACGCAGTTGGCGTAGCAGCATACGACATCGCCAACCGCCACCGGGCGTAAAAAGGTCATGCCGTCGACGCGGACGGTCACGACGCGGCCGTGGGCAATCTCTTTGGCCATAATGGCGCCGCCAATATCCATCTGCGACATCAGCCAGCCGCCGAAAATATCGCCGTTAGCGTTGGTGTCCGCCGGCATCGCCAGGGTGCGTAAAACCAATTCGCCCTTCGGCGCAAGATCTGTTGTTGTCATTCTATACTCTGTACTAGTCAAAGATGATCAGGCGCGATGCTACTATGAAAATGGCGTCGAGAGAATAGGGAATACGCCCGCGATAGCGGGCGTGAAGGGTCAGAAGGAGATCGTGACGCCAGCGTAGTAGGCGCGGCCTGGTTCGTTATAGGTCGAAGCCCCTTCGTTTTCACGATAAATTTGCTTATCGAACAGGTTGCTAATCCCGGCGTTCAGGCGCAGGTCTTTCATTAGCTGATAGTTGCCGCCGATACCCACCACGGAATAAGATCCGACTTCATTGGTGGCCAGCACCCCGTTTTCATTACGAATTTCCGCATATTCGCGCGGTTTCTGCCGACCGTACAGGGTCCAGTTGACGTTCGCCGAAAACTTACTGGTCACCTGCCAGTCGAGCAGGGTATTGATGGTGTATTTCGGAATTACGGACAGCGGGTTTCCGGTATCTTTGTTTTCCGATTTGATCATATAAGTGGCGTTGGTGCGCCAGCTGAGCGTATCGGCAATAACCGGAACCAGCAGCGTGCCTTCAAGGCCTTCGACGACCGCTTTCCCGCCGTTCTCCCACTGCAGGATATTCGCTCCGCTGGCGGTATTACCCAGCACCTCGGTGCCGGAGACAATCTTGTTTTTGTAATCGTTGCGGAACCAGGTGACGCCAGCGTTGTAACCGTTGAGATTAAACTCAAGACCAATCTCTTTATTGATACTGATTTCCGGGTCGAGATCCGGGTTACCCAAAAGATAGCAGTTGCCATCGGCAATACTTATCGGGCAGCCGTTTCCGCGCGTAGAAAGCAGGTAGCCTTCGCTCGACTGATACAGATTCGGCGCTTTAAACTCGCGGGCAATACCTGCTTTGACCTTAAACATATCCCCCAGATCCTGCGACAGGTTCAGACTCGGGCTCCAGTTGCTGCCGAAGTCGTTATGGTAGTCGAAGCGCAGACCCGGGATAATATTGGTGCCCGGCGTTGCCTCAATATTGTCTTCGAGATAGATACCGGTCAGCGTGGCGCTGTTCTTGGGGCTGCGTTGTGAAGGATCGCCGGACACCCCGGGGAGCGCATCCGTGGTGGTGGTGGCCTGCATGGACGCCGGATCGTTGAGCTCATCGCGATTCCACTCCATGCCCAGCGTCAGGGTCTGTTCAGCGAGCCAGTTGAAGGGGAGATTCACCTCGGCGGTTGAGCGCCACGACTCCAGGCGGCTGGTGTCATAAACATCGCTATTGATCATCCCTTCCACGCGACCGGTAGTACCCTCCTGCAGGCGGGTATTGTTGGTTTTTTCGTAGTAGACGCCCGCCTTCGACTGACCCCAGTCCCAGATCCCGTTATAGGTCAGCCCCCAGGTCTGTCGATACATCCGGTTTGTTTCCTGACCGTAGAGGGTATCCACCAGGCCATTGGGGCTCATATTACTGTTGCTATACTGGGTATCGCCGGCATAGATATTGCCCTGCCGGCTATAGGCGTAGCTAAAATCGATAATCTGCTGCGGCGTGACTTTCCACGACAGCAGGGCGTTAATATCTTTGTTGCGCACACCTTCGCGGCCCGCGGCATAAGATCCATTTTGCGCGCGGTTAATATCCCAGGCGTCAGGTTCGGTTTTGTTAATGTTGCCGTATAAACGCATGGTCAGGGCATCCCCGGCCAGCGGTCCGTTGAGGTTAAAATTAGCCCGGTTAGTGGAGCCTTCTTTGTTATTTTCCGGCTGATTGGTATAGAGCGAGAGCGAGCCGTGCCAGTCGTTGGTGGGGCGTTTGGTGATGATATTGACCACGCCGCCCGCGGCGCCTGAGCCGTAGCGCGCTGCGGCAGGGCCGCGGAGAACTTCAATGCGTTCCACCATTTCCGGCGGCACCCAGTTGCTGTCGCCGCGGGTATCGCGCTCGCCGCGCCAGCTATAGCGTACAGAATTGCGGGAAGTGACGGGCACGCCATCAATAAGGATCAGCGTGTTTTCCGGCCCCATACCGCGAATATCTATTTGACGATTGTTGCCGCGGCTGCCGCTGGCGCTGTTGCCGGTCAGGTTTACGCCGGGCATTTTACGAATAATTTCTGAGAGGTCGTTAACCGGCGGATCTTTGGCGATATCTTCCGCGGTGATGATCGAGACGCCCGGCTGCTGCTTCAGCGCCTCTTCGGCGGTTCCCCGTACCACCATGGTTTCGGTATCCTGCTCCACTTCTTCGGCAAAGCCAGCCGGACTGAACAAGCCTGCGATGGCCAGAGCGAGGGGAGTGGTTATGTGCTGTTTCTGCGGTCTCATGATAAATATCCCTATAAAAGCGGGTGAAATTGAGATCGAGAATATCAATGATAATAATTATCATTACAATAACACTGCGTTAATCTCCACAAAATCCTCACATTTGCCGCAACTTTCCGTGATCCGGCAGATATCATGAAGAAAACGGTTTTTTAATCCTGTTCAGAGAGCATAACAGTAGATCAAGGGGGGAGACGGCACGCAGAGCTGCGTGCCGGGAGAATGGCAGCTTAGTGATTGTCGTCCTGCGGCATATGGCGATAGATATAAACGCCGCTCAGCAGGGTGAAGACCAGCGTCAGCGCGGTCAGGCCGAAGACCTTGAAGTTGACCCAGATATTCTGCGGCAGCCAGAAAGCGATGTAGATATTCGCCAGCCCGCAAAGAATAAAAAATACCGCCCAGGCCAGATTGAGCCGCGACCACACCTGCTGCGGCAGCGTCAGCTCTTTCCCCAGCATGCGCTGGATCAGCGGCTTTTTCATCACCCACTGGCTAAACAGCAGCGCGCTGGCGAACAGCACGTAGATAACCGTTACCTTCCATTTAATAAACTCGTCGTTATGGAAGAAGATAGTCAATCCGCCGAATACGGCGACCAGGACGAAGGTAATGAGCGCCATTTTTTCGACTTTGCGATAGCGTACCCAGCTGTAGATCAGCACGATGGCGGTGGCGATAATCAGCGCGGTTGTCGCGGCGTAAATATCATATAGCTTGTAGAATGCGAAGAAGACTACCAGCGGTAAAAAATCCAGAAACTGCTTCATACATCGATTCCGTCGTTCAGATCGGGGCAGAAATAGCCCGCCCCGGATTAAGTTAGTTGCGAATAAGCATATACAAGCGGAATAAATAGATCAGCAACAATGCAGAGATCAGATTACTGAGGGTATTTATTACCACCGCGCCAACGTTCGGCGTCAGGACCGCGAAGCTCGATGCAAACAGCAGCAGCAGCGTTTTCGCCAGCAGCCAGCCGATAATCGCCGGCGCCACCAGACGCACGTTGGCCCAGGCCAGACGCATACTGCCACGCATGGCGCTGAAAATGCCGATTTTATCCTGCACCAGCATAACCGGTGCGAAAGAGAGCACGATAGCCAGCAGGACGCCAGGCACCACCACCAGCATCATCCCCATCTGCACGATAAACGTCGTCAGCAGGATCAGCAGCAGCAGCTTTGGCAGCACCGGCGCGGAAGCGCCGATCGCGCGAAGGGCGCTGACCCGCTGACCGGCGGAGATCATTTGAATCATGAGCAGAACGCCGCCGGCAAGGATGGCGTTGCCTACAAGACCGGAGAAAGTGGAGGCCGCGGAGGCTCGCAGCAGGATTTGCTGCTGCTCAGGCGTCATGCTCTGAACCAGTTCAAACAGCCCGCCGCTACCCGCCAGGCTATCGCCCTGGCTTAATATCGACAGCTGTTCTTCACTGGGTGAAAAGGCATGGCCAAGTACTACCGTAATGAACGCGCATAGCAGCGCAATCAGTAGGATAGTAACGAACTGATTGCGGAAAAAGTTCCCGGTGTCACGGTAGACGGACTTCGCCGTGATAGACATGCATTCTCCTTGAGTATTGCAGGTGTTAACTAGCCGGCGATTGTACCGCAAATCGCGGCTGGGTAGCAGTCTCTGCTGCTGCGCGCTAAGTATATCTTTGTAAATAGAAGAGGAAATCAGCGAAGCGCTGTCTGGAGGACCATAAAGGAAGAAACTTGATACCATACGCTTATCACTGATTGTATTGAGAAAGTGAAAATTAATCTGGATCAATAAATGTTAAATTTGCCGACTTAATGTGATCTATGTTGGATCAAACATACCTCTTTGTATGTATATTCTTGCGCTGAATAACCATAATGAGGAAGTGGGTATGAAAAAGTTAGCAGCGGCGGTTGTTATTCTGAGCAGTCTTTCCGGCAGTAGCGTCTGGGCGCATGAAGCCGGTGAATTTTTTATTCGCGCGGGTTCGGCCACGGTCAGGCCGATCGAAGGCGCGGGCGGTACGTTAGGCAGCCTGGGGGGCTTTAACGTCAGCAACAATACGCAACTGGGTCTGACATTCACCTATATGGCAACCGAAAACATTGGCGTTGAACTGCTGGCCGCCACGCCGTTCCGGCATAAAGTCGGGACCGCGGCAACCGGCAATATTGCGACCGTTCACCATTTACCGCCGACGTTAATGGCGCAGTGGTACTTTGGCGATTCGAGCAGCAAACTGCGTCCTTACATTGGCGCGGGTATCAACTACACGACCTTCTTCGATGAGAGCGTGAACGATACGGGTAAAAAAACCGGTATCTCTGACCTGAGCCTGAAAGACTCCTGGGGAGCGGCAGGGCAGGTGGGGATGGACTATCTGATTAACCGCGACTGGCTGATTAACATGTCGGTGTGGTACATGGATATCGACACCACCGCCAACTATAAGCTGGCGGGCGCGCAGCAGCACGACAGTATTCGTCTGGATCCGTGGGTGTTTATGTTCTCTGCGGGATACCGGTTCTAAAGTCCCGGATAAAGCTGGTCGCAATGACCAGCTTTATTACGCTTTCTGACGCGTGGCGGATTTGCTTAAGCCTCCCCCGGAGCGGCTGCAGTAACGGCTACTCATTACCCCATTTATTCAGAAATACCGCGATATCATCAATGCGCTGGCGATCGATGCCCGCTTGTACGGCCATCTCTCCCTGCGCTTGCTCGCTGATTTCTTCGTTATTCATCAGGCGAGTAATCAACAGCTGGAAATAGCGCGCCAGAGGATCGCGTTCCGAGTCGCTGACGGGCTCAGCGGACTCGGTCGAATACTCATCCGCAATGTCGTAATATTTCAGTGGTACTTCCTCGTGCATAAATCGCTCCCCGATTGACGTTGTGCCTGCATTTTCTGGCCAGAATAATATCACTCCTGCCGGGCTTTAGCTCAGGAACGCCCAGAAAAACGTATGACTAGCCCCGCCATGCGCAACGGGAAGGGTAACGCCCCGCTATCGGGGCGTAAGGATGTTCGTACGACATGCGCTGGCCTTTATTAAGGCTATTGATACGGTTGTTCCGTTAGGAGAGTTATTACACACTTGGTTTCTAATGCTATGTTATTTGAGCTGCACGTTTAATGAGAAAACTCTTGCCGCGACACCATCGATTCTGAAATAAAAGCAAATAGCTTGTTGGAATAATACGCCGTGCTCTATGATGCCTCTGCCTGTAAATGTTTTTTCTTTTATATCTAGGGTGCCTTATGAGTAATTTACTTCTTTTATTTATCTCCATCTTGCTATTGATTATTTCCATATACAATGGCGTGGCTTATTTTAATGAGATCAGAAGACGACGTAATGTGTTTCGTTGTTTTTATACTTCTGACGATCGTGACGCTAGGTCATAAACTGTTTTCTTTTCTCTAGCACGTTTAGAAACTTATTAAGATCGGTATTGCTTTCAATCTTAAAGTCATGCATGACATTTTTCTTGTGAGAATACACTGTTTTATAGTTAATGTTCAATTTATTCGCAATTTCCAGCTGGTTAAGTCCAAGACTCAGGGCATGAACGACCTTTGACTGCGCCTGGGTCAGCGATTTATAGGGACAGTTAATGCAGCGGATAGTCTGCGGGCGATATCCTGTTTCATTGTCCGTCCAGGTGAATGCATAAACATGAAGTTTTATTTTATTTCTTATCACCGGAAGCGAATCACCTTTATATAAAAACAAACAATCTTTAGTACAGTTGGGGAGTTCACTTTCCGAACATTGATTTTCCCTTTCCTGAAGAATAAACAGTAAGCTTTTCGTGGCTTTATATTTCAACTCATCATGACATAAAAATATTTCTCCGGGTGCCATTTCGGTGAATATGATCTGAGCCTCTGCGATGTTACCAGGGGTGTAGCTATCTACAAAAATGAGGTTTTCCTCGTGAGCTACGCTTTCCTGCATCAGCTGCTTGATGGCATATCGGGTGTAGATATTTTTGGTATTGATTAAAATGGTTATCATAAATAAAGGTTCGCATGCTTATGAATAAATAAATCAGAATTAAAATAGTGTCAGGGCCTGATAATGGCCGTACGTAAAACTAAGAGGTCTAACGGTAATGAGTGGTTTAACAAACTGTAAATAAGATATTGTAGAGGTTTTTAAAAAGCAATATTTCTATAGTAAATGAGAATTCAGATATTTTTCATGGGAAAAATCTTATCTTTCAAATAGATAATAAGCCTTTTTGAGTTTTTTGACTGAGAACGTTTTTATTTATTTTTGTCGTGCACGAAAAGCTTAGTGTCCGTATTGCTTTACTGGTAAGATTTTGGCTGAGGATGAATTGGTCAGGGTATTCTTAAAAGCAATGAAACGGGCAATTTTTAATGAGGTGGTGGAGTGGATTGAATCCCGCCTGACAATCAATCCGTCCGTTGATGATATCGCCTGTGGGGTTGGGTATTCCCGGCGTTTTGTTTATAATCTGTTCCATGAGCATGCCGGCCTTCCCGTCGGGAAATATATTCGCATGCGCAGAATGACGCTTGCCGCCGGTAAGCTAAAGCTGACTCAGCAATCAATTTCATCGATTGCCTGTTTACTGCACTTTGATTCTCATCAAACCTTTTCCCGTGAGTTTAAAAAAACCTTTGGACTTAGTCCCGGAGCGTACCGGGATTCGACCTGTTGGGATATGTCGTTACTTTATCAGAAAGTGGCACCGCAGGGCGACGGCGTACCGGCACCTTACCTTTGTTTTCTTGAAGAACAGTCGTTTGCTGGATATGGATTCAACTATACGCTATCTCTGACTGATGATATCGCTACGCGAAAAGAGGTCACCCGGAGAAAAATTGCCGGCGGCGCGACAGGCGCAGACCGCGATATCTACATTCTCTCTGCATGTTCTCCCGCTGCGCACAATATATATAAAACAGCGATCAATGGATTCATCGGCACACCGTTTAATTCGCGGGCGGCTTCTTTTCGTGAGATACGGGTCGCTAAACGTGGGCTATACCTTGGTCTTGAATTTAGTGGCTCATGGGAAGACTTTATTTTTCTTTCGAATCATGTATATCTGAAATACCTTCCTGAACTGGGGCTGTATCGACGTGAAGGTTATGATATCGAACGTTTTGTCCCTCAGGAAAATATTGCTTTAGGAAACGACCGGCCCATTTACACCCTGCATTATTATGTCCCGGTCGGTTATATTTAGAAGATGGCAGCTTTGTCCAGTAAAAAGCGAAAATTGACTGCCATGAACCCGTCTGCAGGCCGTCAATACGCATAGACTTATCACCACGGCACGCGACATCCTCGATAATCCAGATACTCTAATCCGGGGCGGTTTTGTTTTTCCAGCAGGACGTTCACCAGCGAGGGGATGGTCTCGGCAATGGTGAGTGGGGCATTCTCGCCGCCGAGGGCCGTGCGGATCCAGCCCGGCGCCATGACCACCAGGGGATGCGATACGCAGGCAGGGCGGGCGGCAAAACTGCGCATAAACATATTCAGCGCGGCTTTACTCCCGCGATACAGCTCGCGCTGTCCGCCGGTATTATTGCTCAAACTGCCTTGTCCTGAAGACATAACGCCAATCAGCCCCTGCGGCAACACGACATCTTGCAGACATTCTATTACCCGCATCGGCGCGAGCGCGTTGGTCAACATGACATGAATAAACTCTTCCGTCGCGATTTCGCCGATGGTTTGTGTCGGATCGCGGTTGGTGGTGCCCGCGTTGACGAACAGCATATCCAGTATGTTATCGCTAAGCGTTTCGCGCAGCGCCGCGATCCCGTCATTATCACAAATATCCAGCGCCTCAATACGAACCCGTCCAGGATACGTCCGGGCCAGATGATGCAGCGGCGTGGTTTGCGAGAGATCGCGCACGGTGCCGATGACCTGCCAGCCATGCAGCAGAAACTGTTCAGCCATGGCGTGCCCAAGCCCGCGTGAAGCGCCCGCGATCAATACTGTTTTAGTGGAAGCGGCCATGGGTATCACTCCGGCGTAAATAAATGATGGGATAAATATAGGCCGGTGCTGTAGCAGGCGGAAGGCGCAGCATTTGCAATAATAAAGTGCATCAGACGCCCTATCCCGGAGTGGAGAAAAGATGACCGATCCCGATTTTAATTTACTGACTGCGCTGGATGTACTGTTGAGCGAGAAGAGCGTTGCCGGGGCGGCAAAGCGGCTTGAGCTTAGCGCGTCGGCGATGAGCCGCACGCTGGCGCGCTTACGGCAGGTAACCGGCGACCCGCTACTGGTCAGGGCCGGGCGAAAAATGGTGCTGACTCCCCATGCGGAAAGTCTGCAGGCGCGGGCAAAAAATGTCGTCACTGAGATGCGCGCGGTGCTCAACGCTTCGCCTGCGCCGCTGAGTTTATCGACCCTTGAGAAGCGATTTACGTTACGTACCAATGAGGGATTTATAGACGTTTTTGGCCCGGCGCTGGTGAACGCTGTCGCACGAGAAGCGCCGGGCGTGACGCTCGAGTTTGTCGCGAAGCCGGAGAAAGATGCCCGATTTTTACGCGAGGGGCGGGTGGACCTGGAAATTGGCGTACTGGAAAATATGGGGCCTGAGATCCGCCTGCAGGCGCTGTTTCGCGATCGCTTTGTCGCCGCGCTGGCAAAAAACCACCCGTTAGCCGCCTTTGCCGAACTGTCGCGAGAACAATTTGTTTCCGTAGGGCACGTCATAGCCTCCCGTCGCGGGGCGATCAGCGGGCCGGTTGATGAAGCGCTGGCGGCATATGGAATGAGCCGCAGAATTGCCGCGGTGGTGCCTGCGTTTTCCGCCGCGCTGGCCGTTGCCCGGGATGCTGAACTTATCGCCGTTGTCCCGGCCTCCTGCCTGCAGAGCGCGGCGGGAAAAGAGATGATCGGTTTTCCCCTCCCGGTGAGCACGCCGGAGATAACGGTGTCACAAATGTGGCATCCTCGCCAGGAGCATGAATTAGCGCATCGCTGGCTAAGGCAGCTGGTGCGCAGAGAGTGTCGGCAGCCATAAAAAAAGCCCGCACAAGTGCGGGCAAAAATACTGGAAGCAATGTGAGCAATGTCGTACCGAATACCTGAGTTGTTTACTCAACTACTCGGTAATGAGAAAGATAATATTTCTCATTTAAGATATCAACCCCAACTTTTGTGCGGAAGCGTTTTTTTTAATCGACGATAAAAACGGTGCGCTTCTGGCTGTTATCCTGCGGCCATGCCGCGGCGACCTCGCGAAGCGGCCGGGGAGTGGTGGCGATGGTAAACCCGCCAGTAACGGCAGCCTGCAGCATTTCCCCGGTAGCGGCCAGCAGCTGGGACACTGAAAGGCTGCCAATACCGCTGCCCATCAGCTGCAGCGGCGCGGAGCGCAGTACCGCGCCGCTGAGCGCGATATCGGCGGCGGAAAGGGAACCGACCTGAATAAAACGTACCGGCGTATTTCCCGGGCTGTGCTTTGCCAGCGCTGGCAGCAAAAGTTCGGCGCTACGTCCCCACAGATAATCGACGACGACATCAATCTGCTGCGCCGCCAGTTCGGCAAACTGCGCCCGCAGGCTCGCCTCATCCTGACTTAAGTTCACGATCGCATCGGCTTCGAGCGCGGCCAGTTTCTCCCCGTTTCGCCCGCAGGCTATCACTTTTCTGGCGCCCAGAAAGCGGGCGACTTGCAACGCCAGCTGACCGGCGCTGCCCGTGGCGCCGTTGATCAATACGGTTTCGCCCGCTTTCAACCCGCCGCGCTTGACCAGCGCCGCCCAGGCCGACATACCCGGATTGGCCATTGCGGCGGCAGTGATGTCATCCAGTTCATCCGGCAGCGGCAGACAGTGGTTTAGGGCGACGGGAGCCCACTGCGCCATACTGCCCCAGGGCGCGGCGGGGAAGGCGAAATAGACGCGCCGCCCGTCGGGTAGTACGCCGGCGCCATCAATACCCGGGACAAAAGGCAGACGACCATCGAAACTATAATGTTTGCCGGAGGCCCGGCCTTTCACCACATGACTGATGGCGGCGGCGCGAACCTTGACTAACGCCTCACTCTCACCGGCGCGCGGATCGCTAAAGTCGGACCAAACCGGCCCCTGCTGCAGGTCAAAAACCACGGCTGCTTTCATTGTCTTCTCCCCCTCTGGGATAGTTATGTGTAAAATGCACATATCAGCTAACGGCACTATACTCGGTTAACTAATATATGCAAGATGCACATAATAATTACGACATTAGCGACTTCCACGGCGCGCTGCTCGATATCATCAGCGTGATGAACCAACCGATGCGCGATGAGCAGATACTGCAGGCGGCCGAGGTCCAGCTCGATCGGACTCTCTTTCCGCTACTGGTGGCCGTCGGGCGCAGGGGACCCGTCGGGGTCGTTGAACTGGCGGACAGCCTTGGGCGCGACTACACCACCGTCAGCAGGCAGGTGAAGAAGCTGGAAGCCCAGGAACTGGCGCGAAAGCAGCCCAATGCGAAAGACCGGCGGATTAGCGAAGTGACGCTCAGCGAAGCGGGCCAGGCGATGATTACACGCATTGCGCAAGCAAGAACGCGGCTGATGAATGAGGTGCTGGCAGGGTGGTCGCAAGATGATGTGCTGGCGCTGTTTCGTCTGACGCGCAAATATGCCGACAGCTTGCAGCAGAAATAGCCGCCCGGCGCGGGACCGGGCGGCGGACGCGCTTAGGCTGCTTTGGTGGCGGCCTTCAGACTTTGCGCAAAGGCTTTCAGTTCGGCGAGCATAGCCTGCGGGTCGTTCACGTTACGCTCAATGATTTTGACGATGGCAGAGCCGGAAATCGCGCCGGCCGCGCCTGCGTCAATCGCCGCGGTCACCTGCTCCGGCGCCGAGATGCCAAAACCCTGCAGCGGCGGCGCGGCGTGGTACTCGGCCAGCTTTTCAATCAGATGATGCAGCGGCAGCGCAGCGCGGTTCTCCGCGCCGGTCACGCCCGCCCGCGACAGCAGGTAGGTATAACCGCGACCGTAAGAGGCGATCTGGCGCAGCAGATCGTCATCGGCATTCGGCGGACAGATGAAAATCGGCGCGATGTTATGGCGCAACGCGGCCTGGCGGAACGGCGCGGACTCTTCCACGGGGACATCGGCGACCAGCACTGAATCGACGCCCGCGCGTTCGCACGCGGCGTAGAATTCATCAATGCCCGGGCTGAAGACCAGGTTGGCGTACATCAGCAGGCCGATTGGGATGGTCGGATGCTTTTGACGAATCGCCGTCAGCATTTCAAAGCACTGGGCGGGCGTGACGCCTGCGGCAAAAGCGCGCAGGGTGGCGTCCTGAATCGTCGGGCCGTCAGCCAGCGGGTCGGAGAAGGGGATGCCCAGCTCCAGCGCGTCGGCGCCCGCTTCAATCAGGGTATCGATAATTTTCAGCGACTGTTCCGGATTCGGATCGCCGAGGGTGACGAAGGGAACAAACGCGCCTTCCCGGCGAGCTTTAAGTTGTGCAAACAGCGTCTCATAACGTTCCATCAGATTTCCCCTCGCGCTTTTAAAATATCGTGTACGGTGAAGATGTCTTTATCGCCGCGGCCGGAGAGGTTAACCACCAGCAGCTGCTCTTTTTCCGGGTTTTCACGCATCATCTTCAGCGCGTGCGCCAGGGCATGGGAGGACTCCAGCGCCGGGATAATCCCCTCATGGCGGGAGAGTTCTTTAAAGGCATCCAGCGCTTCGTCATCGGTAATCGACACATAATCGGCGCGGCCAATGCTGTTCAGATACGCATGCTGCGGCCCCACTGACGGGAAGTCCAGCCCGGCGGAGATGGAGTAGGACTCCTCAATCTGTCCCTCTTCCGTTTGCATCATCGGCGATTTCATACCGAAGTAGATACCCACCCGACCGTGCTTCAGCGGCGCGCCGTGCTCGCCGGACTCAATACCGTGACCCGCGGGCTCCACGCCAATCAGGCCAACGGTGGTTTCGTCGATAAAGTCGGCGAACATGCCGATGGCGTTCGATCCGCCGCCGACGCAGGCGATAACCGCATCCGGCAGACGACCTTCTTTCTCCAGAATCTGCGCTTTGGTCTCTTCGCCAATCATGCGCTGGAATTCACGCACGATGGTCGGGAACGGGTGCGGACCGGCAGCGGTGCCGAGCATATAGTGGGCTGTTTCGTAGCTGCCGGACCAGTCGCGCAGGGCTTCATTGCAGGCGTCTTTCAGGGTAGAAGAACCGCTATGTACCGGGATCACTTCCGCACCCATCAGGCGCATGCGGAAAACGTTCGGCGACTGGCGTTCGATATCCTTAGCGCCCATATAGATACGGCACTTCAGGCCGAGCAGGGCGCTGGCGAGCGCAGAGGCCACGCCGTGCTGGCCGGCGCCGGTTTCGGCGATAATTTCCGTTTTGCCCATCCGTTTCGCCAGCAGCGCCTGGCCGAGCACCTGGTTGGTTTTATGCGCGCCGCCGTGCAGCAGGTCTTCACGCTTGAGATACAGCGTGGTACGGGTGCCTTCGGTAAGGTTACGGCATTTGGTCAGCGCCGTCGGGCGACCGGCGTAGTTTTTCAGCAGGTCGGTAAATTCAGCCTGGAATGCCGGGTCTTTCTGCGCGCTGACGAACGCTTCTTCCAGCTGGCGCAGGGCGGGCATCAGGATCTGCGGAACGTACATCCCGCCGAATTCGCCAAAGTAGGGGTTCAGTAAAGTACTCATTATTGCTCCTTAATATGCGCGCAGCGTTTGAAATACAGAGGACAGCTTGCTGGCATCTTTAATACCCGGCTGCGACTCTACGCCTGAATTAAAATCGAGTCCGGCACAGCCGCTTTTGGCGGCTTCCACACAGTTATCGGCGCCGAGGCCGCCTGCCAGCAGAACGTTACGCAGGTCCTGACCTTGCAGCAGCGACCAGTCGAAACGCTGGCCGGTGCCGCCTTGACCGTTGTCGAATACATATTTATCGACGTGATGCAGATTGCGCTGCGGTAGGGTTTCGCCGACGCTGAGGGCCTTCCAGATTTGCACCGTCGCCGGAAGTTCGGCGCGCAGGGTATCAATATAGGCCTGGTCTTCGCTGCCGTGCAGCTGCACCGCGGCTAAGCTCAGATTTTCCACGCGGGCGACCACTTCCGCCACCGGCGTATTGCGGAACACGCCGACGTAGCTCAGCGGCGCGCTATCGATGACGGCTTTCGCCTGAGCGTCATTCACCGCTCGCGGCGACGTCGGGACAAAAATCAGGCCGCCGTAGATCGCGCCGGATTCATACGCCACCTGGGCATCCTGGGGGCGGGTCAGGCCGCAGACCTTATTCTCGCCGAGCAGCACGCGCTTCACGGCGGCGTTCAGATCGGCGTGCTCCATCAGCGCCGAGCCAATCAGGAAACCGTTGGCGAAGTGGCTTAGTTCACGCACTTCTGCGTAGGTATGGATACCGGACTCGCTGATCACCGTGACCTCATGACCGAGCTTAGGCGCCAGGGTGCGGGTACGGTTGAGGTCAATCGACATATCGCGCAGATCGCGGTTGTTGATGCCGACCACTTTCGCCTTCAGCGCAATCGCGCGCTCCAGCTCCTCTTCATTGCTCACTTCGGTCAGCACGCCCATGTTCAGGCTATGCGCGACGGCGGAGAGCTGGCGATACTGTTCGTCATCCAGCACCGAAAGCATTAGCAGGCAGGCGTCGGCCTGGTAGTAGCGCGCCAGATAAATCTGGTAAGGATCGATGGTGAAGTCCTTACACAAAATCGGCTGCGGCGCGACCTTGCTGACGATCGGCAGAAAGTCGAAGCTGCCCTGGAAATATTTCTCATCGCACAGTACCGAGATCGCCGAGGCGTAGTGCTTGTAGACGCCGGCGATGGCCGCCGGGTCAAAATCATCGCGGATCAGCCCCTTTGATGGCGAGGCCTTTTTGCACTCGAGAATAAACGCGGTGCGGGTTCCGGCGAGGGCGTCGTAAAAATTGCGCTGCGTCGGTACCACTTCATTTTGAAAACTGGCTAACGGTTGTTGTTGTTTGCGGGCTTCTACCCAAATCGCTTTGTCGGCCACGATTTTTGCTAAAACGGTCTGCATTATTTACCCTCTTGCCGCTAATGCGGTCACTCTGTCATAGGCCGCTCCGCTGTGCAGCACATCGATGACCTGCTGCGCGTTGGCCTTCAGATCTTCGTATCCATGTAAACGCATCAGCATGGCGACGTTGGCGGCAACGGCGGCTTCGTGAGCGGCCTCGCCTTTACCTTGTAGTAAGCGCGTAAGAATGTCACGGTTTTCTTCCGGCGTGCCGCCTGCCAGCTGCTCCTGATGGTAAGGCGTCAGGCCAAAGTCGGCGGCGGTCAGCTGGTAGCTCTTGATTTCGCCATTGTTCAGCTCCGCGACCACCGTCGGCGCGTGCAGCGACACCTCGTCCATTCCGCCGCTATGCACCACCGCGGCGCGCTGGTAGCCCAGCACGCGCAGGGTTTCCGCAATCGGCAGCACCAGCTCCGGGCTATAAACGCCAATCAGCGCCAGAGGCGGGTGGGCCGGGTTGATCAGCGGCCCAAGCACGTTAAACAGGGTGCGAGTTTTCAGCTGCTGACGGACCGGCATCGCGTGGCGGAAACCGGTGTGATATTTCGGGGCGAACAGGAAGCAAACGCCCAGTTCATCCAGCGCCTGGCGAGATTTATCGGCATTCATATCCAGATTGATACCAAACGCCGCCAGCAGGTCGGAAGATCCTGATTTACTCGATACGCTGCGGTTGCCGTGTTTCGCGACCTTCAGGCCGCAGGCGGCGGCCACAAACGCGCTGGCGGTCGAAATATTGATACTGTTGCTGCCGTCGCCGCCGGTACCGACGATATCGGCAAACAGATAATCAGGGCGCGGGAACGGCGCGGCGTTTTCCAGCAGCGCGGTGGCGGCGCCGGCGATTTCCTGCGGATGCTCACCGCGCACCTTCATGCTCACCAGCGCGGCGGCCAGCTGCTCGGGTTTCACTTCCCCGCGCACCACCGCTGAGAACAGCTGATGGCTCTCCTGCTGGCTCAGGGTTTCGGCCTGATACAGTTTTTCCAGAATTGGCTGGAGGGTGTTGGTCTGCTCCAGCTTCTGCAACGCCCAGGCCAGGGTTTGCTCTAGCAGGCGCGCGCCCTGGGTGGTCAGAATCGACTCCGGGTGGAACTGGAAGCCGCAGACGCGATCCGCATCGTGACGCACCGCCATGACCATGCCGTTGAAGTGGGCATTGATGGTCAGCCCCGCCGGAATGTTGCTACCCACCAGCGAGTGGTAGCGGGCCACCGGCAGCGGGTTGCTCAGACCGGCAAACATCGCCTGTCCGTCATGTTCAATACTCGAAGCCTTACCGTGGAGGATTTCGCCGGCCTGGCCGACGTAGCCGCCGTAGGCTTCGACAATCGCCTGGTGTCCGAGGCAGATACCGATAATCGGCAGTTTGCCGCGCATGCGGGTCAGCAGCTCCGGCATGCAGCCCGCTTCGCTCGGCGTCCCCGGCCCTGGAGAGAGCATCAGTACCGGGTTTTTCATCGTGCCGATGCGCTCAATCAGCGCCTGCGCCGGGACGGAGTTGCGGTAAATCACCACGTTATGGCCGTTCGAACGCAGCTGGTCTGCCAGGTTATAGGTAAAAGAATCGATATTATCGAGCAGCAGAATGTCGGCCATTAGAAAATCTCCTTCGCGTGGTGGGCCTGGGCGATAGCGCGCAGCACCGCGCGAGCTTTATTACGGGTTTCATCCGCTTCTGACTGGGGAACGGAGTCGAGCACGATACCGGCGCCCGCCTGGACGGTGGCGACGCCATCCTGCACGTAGGCGGAACGGATAACGATGCAGGTATCGAGGTCGCCGTGGGCGGTAAAATAGCCCACCGCGCCGCCGTAGCTGCCGCGACGCTTGCCTTCAGCGGCGGCGATAAGCTGCATGGCGCGCACTTTCGGCGCCCCGCTGAGGGTGCCCATATTCATACAGGCGCGGTAGGCATGCAGCACGTCAAGATCGCGGCGCAGCTCGCCAACCACGCGGGAGACGAGGTGCATCACAAAGGAGTAGCGGTCGACTTTGGTCAGGTCGGCGACGTAGCGGCTGCCCGGCGTACAGATGCGCGCGAGGTCGTTACGCGCAAGGTCGACCAGCATCAGATGCTCGGAAAGCTCTTTATGGTCGGTGCGCATCTCCAGCTCAATGCGGCTGTCGAGATCGCGATCCAGCGAACCATCCGCGCGGCGGCCGCGCGGTCGGGTACCGGCGATCGGGTAGATTTCAATCTGGCGATTGGTGGCATCATACTTGAGAGAGCTCTCCGGCGACGCGCCGAACAGGGTGAAATCGTTGTCCTGCATAAAGAACATGTACGGGCTCGGGTTGCTCTTCTTCAGCACATCATAAGCGGCGAGCGGCGATGGGCAGGGCAGCGAGAAGCGGCGCGACGGCACGACCTGGAAAATCTCGCCCGCGCGAATGGCGCGCTGCATTTTACGCACCACGGCGCCATACTCTTCGTCGCTCTGGTCGCAGTCGCAGCGCATCTCGGCTACCGTGGTTACCGGCAGCGGCAGCGGCGGCTCGTTCAGCTGCTGGCGAAGCTGAGCGATGCGCTGCAGCAGACGCTGCTTTTCGCTTTCCAGCGGCGTAAACAGGCTCGCCTGGATACGGGTGTTTTTGGTCTGATGATCGATAACCAGCAGCGTTTCCGCCAGATAGAAGCAGTAATCCGGGCAGGCGGTGTCGCTTTCCAGCGATGGCAGGTCTTCAAAACCGGCGACCAGGTCATAGGCGAACAGGCCGCCGAAGAACATGGCTTCGCGCTCGTCCTGCGGAACGGTAACCAGTTCCTGCAGCAGGCGAAAAGCGTCGAATACCGAGAGTGAACACAGGCGGGCGTCTTCATCTAGCAGCGCGCTGACCGGGGGAAAGGTTAATACCCGGCTATTGGGCTGACGCTGATTATTGATGCCGGAGGGCAGGGCGCTATCCAACAGTTCCAGCAGCGCCGTACCGTTGGCGGACAATGCGTGAATAGTGACGGTGTCACCAAGTGCGGTAATGCGCAGGGCGCTATCCACCAGCAGCAGGCTCTTTAAATCATCCTTGCTGTCAATATCAGCGGATTCCAGCAGCAGGGTGGCTGGACGCGCGCCGCAGATCTGGTGGAACAATGCGGTGGGGTTTTCCCGATAGATGGCGTCGCTGGTGAGAAGCTCGAGTGCCGGTTTTGATGTTTGCATTATTGTTGTCGCCTGTTCGCTATAATAATTTGTCCAATAAAAAGCCCGCTCATTGGCGGGCCGGGTATCTGTATGCTGAGTGCAAAACGCGATCACGCCGCCCGATAACAGGAGGTGCGCCACCAGCCGTGCAGAGTGATAAATTGCGTTTTCATCGTTGATACCCCTTCATGTGAACTTTCGTACTAGTTAACTAGTCCGAGAGATTAATGTCAACCCCTGTTTGCAGATTTTCTCTCTCTGTCGGTATGATGATGCGCTTATTGATATCCTTAATCACTTAAGCTGCAGAATCACAGTCAATCTGCCTGTGACTTAAAGTATGACGGGTACAGGTTCATGTCCAGCAGGAGTCATCTTGAGCAACACCAATTACGCAGTGATTTACGACCTGCACAGCCATACCATTGCCTCTGACGGGCGACTGACTCCAGAAGAACTTGTCCATCGCGCGCACCAGATGCGCGTCGGCACCCTGGCGATTACCGATCACGATACCGTGGCGGCGATTCCCGCGGCTCAGGCTGAAATTGAACGCGCCGGTTTACCGCTGGCGCTGATTACCGGGGTGGAGATTTCCACGCTGTGGGAAAATCATGAAATTCACATTGTCGGACTGAATATCGATATCGGCCATCCGGCAATGATCGCGCTGCTCGATGAACAGAAAGCGCGTCGCCAGATGCGGGGCCAGCAGATTGCTGAACGGCTGGAAAAAGCGCGGATCCCGGGGGCCTGGGAAGGGGCGCTGAAGCTGGCGGACGGCGGTGCGGTGACGCGCGGCCATTTTGCCCGTTTTCTGGTGGAGGCCGGCTATGCCAACAATATGGCTGACGTCTTTAAGAAGTATCTGGCGCGCGGGAAAACCGGTTACGTTCCGCCTCAGTGGTGTACAATAAAACAAGCGATTGATGTCATTCATCATTCTGGCGGTAAGGCGGTCATTGCCCATCCCGGGCGCTATGACCTTTCCGCCAAGTGGTTAAAACGTCTGTTGGCCCACTTTAGCGAACAGGGCGGCGATGCGATGGAGGTGGCGCAGTGTCAACAGGCGCCGCACGAGCGCGCTCAGCTTGCCGCTTACGCCGTGCAGTATGGGCTGGATGCCTCGCAGGGGTCTGATTTTCATCAGCCCTGCCCATGGATCGAACTGGGCCGCAAACTTTGGCTGCCCGCGGGCGTTGAAGGGATCTGGCGCAGTTGGGAAGTGGCCGTAGAACAAAATTGAGAGGGAAGTATGAGCCAGTTTTTTTATATCCATCCGGAAAACCCCCAGGCGCGGTTAATTAACCAGGCGGTGGACATTGTGCGTAAAGGCGGAGTCATCGTCTATCCGACCGACTCCGGTTACGCTTTAGGCTGTAAAATTGAAGATAAAGGCGCGATGGAGCGGATTTGCCGGATCCGTAATTTGCCAAACGGCCACAACTTTACCCTGATGTGCCGCGATCTGTCCGAGCTGTCGACCTATTCATTCGTCGATAACGTGGCCTTTCGTCTGATTAAAAACAATACGCCGGGTAACTATACCTTTATCCTCAAGGGCACCAAAGAAGTCCCGCGCCGCCTGTTGCAGGAGAAGCGTAAGACTATCGGGATGCGCGTGCCGTCGAACCCGATTGCGCAAATGCTGCTGGAAACATTGGGTGAGCCGATGCTTTCCACTTCCTTGATGCTGCCGGGAAGCGACTTTACCGAATCCGATCCGGAAGAGATTAAGGATCGTCTGGAGAAGCAGGTGGACCTGATTATTCACGGCGGCTATCTGGGCCAGCAGCCGACCACGGTTATCGATCTTACCGAAGACGCGCCGGTCGTAGTGCGTGAAGGCGTCGGGGACGTGACGCCGTTCCTGTAATTGTTTTTTATTCCAAGGAAGGAATCGTCGTGAAATGGACATTAATCTGTCGCTTTTTTCTTCTGCTGTGGCTGTTCAGCGTGCCGTTCAGCCCTGCGCATTCTGAGGTTTTATCCCCCTGGCAAGAAGCTATCGCTCTGTTTGACGTTCAGGCTACCATGCGCCAGGACGGCGTGCTGGACGTGCGAGAAAACCTTCACTTCCAGGCGCGCAACAGGCAGATCAAACACGGTTTCTTTCGCGATCTTCCGCGTATGTGGGTGCGGCCGGACGGCAACGCGGCCCTGCTGACGTACCATGTGATCGGCGTGACCCGCGATGGCAAACCCGAGCCCTGGCATCTGCTCTGGCACCGGGGGACGATGAGGATCGTAGTCGGCGATGAGCAAACTTTTCTGCCGGAAGGCGATTATCGCTACCAGGTGCACTATCAGGTCAGCAACGCGTTTATCCGCGATGACGAAGATGATGTGCTTATCTGGAATGTCACCGGCGCCAGCTGGTCGTTCGAAATATTCCAGGTTCGCTTCGCGCTGCAACTAGCGGATGCGCAAGGGGACCCGTTCAGGCAGATCGACTTTTTTACCGGCGATGATGGCGAAAGGTTAAAAAATGGCCACCTTCTGCCGGATGGGCGCATTGAGTCCCCGAACCCTTCTACCAGCAGGATTTTACCGTACTCTATCGCTGGCCTCGTGCGCTGTTGCCTGATGCCGCAGAGCCGCAGGCGACTCATCTACTCCCGCATCTTTTTATCCCCACGTTATCGTCTTTAAGCGTGTGGATCCCCTGTGGATTAATGGCGGGTTATTTCTTGTTTTTATGGCTGCGCAGGCCGCGTTTTACTCCGGTTGACGTGCCGGTGCTGACGTCAATGTCTAGGGAATTTTCTCCAGGCTATTTGCGTATGGCGGCGAAGCAAACGTACGACGATAAAGGTTTTTGCGCCGATGTGACCAACCTGATTGTGAAGGGGCGGGTGGCGCTGGAGAATGTGCCGGGCGATGAAATGCTATGCTCGTTGGTTCGGGTACGTTCTGGCGCAATTCACACAGGCGATATTCCGACCCAGGAAGAGCAGCTATTGATGGATCTGCTGTTTCATAAGAGCGATAAAGTGGAGCTCAAGGGGCGCTACAACAGAACGCTGCGCAAAGCGTTTAAGCGAATGGATAAATACTATCGTCAGCAGCATAAGGGCGCGGGCTATCGGCCTTTGAGCTTCCTGTTATGCGGTATTGTGGCGATGTTTGCGACTCAGATTCTCGCTAATGCGCAGAGTCTGGGCTGGACGGCCAGAACCTTAACTGCGGATTGGTTTGCGGGTCTTTTCTTCGTTATTCCGCTTCTCTTTAGCAGCGTGTTTTTACTGAGCGATAGCGATCCCGGCAAACCAATTCGCAAGCGTCTAATGGCGACGGTGTTGTGGCCGCTTATCGGCGGCGGCCTGATTTTTCTGTTTCTATGGGCGAAAATGGGTTTTTCGCTCTTTCAATGGTATATGCCCGCCGGATACTTCAGCGCCTGGTGCCTGTCCGGTTATATCACCGCGCTGGGCTTTTGCCTGCTCCCGCAGCTTACGCAATTGGGCCAGCAGCGCTTTGCCAGAGCTGAAGGGGTCATCCGTTATCTTGGACGGCTGGAGGCAGCAACGCACAGCGGCCCACGGCGCAAAGGCGAATCCCGTTACCTGGATATTTCATTGCTTAGCTGGGCGGTAGCCGCAGGGTTGGGTAAGGCGTGGGCCAATCGCCTGGCTCCATCCCTGGCGGCGGCGATTAAGGCGCCGGAGATAGCCCGATCCGGGGCGTTTTTGACCTTGCAGGCGCATCTGAATAGTGGATCCGCCAGCGCTTTTGGTCTCGGCGGCAGCGGCGGGGGATTTTCCGGCGGCGGAGCAGGAGGCGGCGGCGGAGGCGGATGGTAAGTTGTGCTATCCTCGTAATGCGAAGAAGCATTGATCTTAAAGTTCGTGTACCATGTTCGCCCACGCGAGAAGACGTGTCTCTACTGTGGTCGCTAAAATGGCGCAAAACATGATACGCCTTGATGCAAAATATATATACAGAACATGGTGTTAGAATATTATTTTGCTAACGCCCTGTTTTTCGAAGTATACCAGACGCCTGGGAAGGCGACACCTTAAGGAAGCTCAATGAGCGAGAAATTACAAAAAGTGCTGGCCCGCGCTGGCCACGGCTCCCGCCGTGAAATCGAAGCCAAAATCGAAGCTGGCCGCGTCAGCGTCGATGGCAAAATCGCCACCCTTGGCGATCGCGTTGAAATTGTCCCGGGTTTAAAAATTCGCATCGACGGCCACCTGATCTCTGTGAAAGAGTCTGCGGAACAGATTTGCCGCGTGCTGGCCTACTACAAGCCGGAAGGCGAACTCTGTACCCGCAACGACCCGGAAGGGCGTCCGACGGTGTTCGATCGTCTGCCAAAGCTGCGCGGCGCGCGCTGGATTGCCGTCGGTCGTCTGGACGTGAACACCTGCGGCCTGCTGCTGTTTACCACCGACGGTGAACTGGCGAACCGCCTGATGCACCCGAGCCGCGAAGTGGAACGTGAATACGCGGTGCGCGTGTTTGGCCAGATTGACGATGACAAGCTGCGCCAGCTTTCTCGCGGCGTACAGCTGGAAGACGGCCCGGCGGCGTTCAAAACCATCAAGTTTACCGGTGGTGAAGGGATTAACCAGTGGTACAACGTCACGCTGACCGAAGGGCGTAACCGCGAAGTCCGTCGCCTGTGGGAAGCCGTTGGCGTACAGGTCAGCCGCCTGATCCGCGTGCGCTACGGCGATATTCTGCTGCCGAAAGGCCTGCCGCGCGGCGGCTACACCGAGCTGGACCTGGCGCAAACCAACTACCTGCGTGAGCTGGTCGAGCTTACGCCGGAAACCACCTCTAAGGTCGCCGTCGAAAAAGATCGCCGTCGCATGAAGGCAAATCAGATTCGCCGCGCGGTTAAGCGCCACAGCCAGGTGAGTAATAATAATAACAACCGTCGTTCCAGCAGCCGTAATAACGGTAACGGTTAATTATTCCAGTTCCGGCGGTCGCCGCCGGAATTTTCTCTCTTGTGACTCCTTTCACACTTCTGCATAAAGACAAAAAACGGGAAATCCCCGGACAAATAACGCAAAGCGATGCGCCTGGCTACGCCATATACTGACGCCACTGATTACATTAACAGGTAGCCTAAAATGGAAACAGCAGGAAAACTATCGGCAAGCTATGTGGTTATCGGCGTTAAAGAAAAAATAGGCTATGGATTTGGCGATTTCGCCTCTAATTTATCCTTCGGCTTTGTTTCTCTATTCTTACTTTTTTTCTATACCAATATTTACGGGATTAGCGCCGTACAGGCGAGCCTGATCTTTGTTATTGCCCGCGTGGTTGATGCGGCCTTTAATATTGTGATTGGTTTTGCTATCGATAAAACCCACAGCCGTTACGGTAAACTTCGTCCATGGTTATTGTATGGTTCCATTCCGCTGGGCTTTCTGACGGTGCTCTGCTTTGTGCCTTTCGGCGGTGAGGCCAAATTCTACTTCGCACTGATTTCATATACTATTTATTGCCTGGCCTATACGGCGGTGAATACGCCTTACTCGGCGCTGACCAACCGTTTAACCCAGCATGAAGCCTCCCGTTCATCGCTGTCGGTATACCGGTTTGTACTGGCGATTGTTGGCTATCTGATTGTGTCCACCACCGCGGATAGGCTGATTTCCCCGTTTAGCGATAAACAGCTGGGCTATGTCTTCGCCGTCTCTTGCTTTGCGCTGCTGGCGACGTTTTTGTTCCTTGCCTGTTTCGGGATGACCAAAGAGCGCGTTGGCGAAGAAGAGGAACAGATTCCGGCGCCGACGCTGCGGGAAATGTTGAAGGCGGTGGCAGGTAACGCGCCGCTAATTAACCTCTCCATGTTCACCGTCTTTTTTTATATTGCCTATACCGTGTGGATGGCGATCGCTATTTACTTTATCAAATATATCATTGGTAGCGAAGGTTTTACCTCCACCTTCTTTATGATTCAGTCGGCGACTTATATTGTCGGTACCGTTATTTCGGAAAAAATTATTGCGTTGATAGGTAAAAAGAAAATGACGTTGGTGGCCCTGTTAATCGGCGTGGTGGGCGTACTGATGCAATATTTTATCGCCGGCGACAATATCTGGCTGATCATGACCGGCGTGTGTCTCTACAGTATTACGCTGGGGATGGGTTTCGTTTCAATGTGGTCAATGATTGCCGATACCGTGGAATATGCCGAGTGGCACCATGGGGTGCGTACCGAAGGCGCAATTTACGGCTTTTTTAATTTCATCACTAAAATAGCAATGGCCATCGGCGGCGGCTGCGCGGGATGGATGCTGGACTATTATCACTATGACGCGGGCAATATCACCGCCAGCGCGATTAACGGCATTAACGTACTGATGACGCTATTTCCCGGCGCGATGTTTGCCCTCAGCGCCCTGTTTGTCGCCTGCTATTCGCTGGATGAAAAAACCTATCGCGATATTGTGCAAAAGATCAGCCTGCGTAAACAGAACGCGCTTTAACCTCAGGGAGCCAGAGAGATGAGTAACGATTTTAACACCACCCTTGCCGCGATGAGCGCGGAAGAGAAAGTGGCGCTGTTGACCGGCAGCGGCCTTTGGCGCACCGCCTCGCTGCCGCAGCACGGTATCGAAGATATCATTATGACCGACGGCACTTATGGCGTGCGCTACAGCAGCGCGCAGATTGATGGCCGGGAAAAGTGGAGCATGGATGATTTTATCTCGGTCATCACCCAAACCGCAGACCAGGCCAGCGTGGAAGAGCCCGCCGCGAAAGGGGGCAGTGAAGCGCTGTTCAGCACTTCGCTACCGGCGACCTGCTTTCCAAACGGCTCCAGCCTGGCCTGCAGTTGGGATGTGGAACTGGTGCATCAGATGGGGCAAGCGCTGGGGCGAGAGTGTCAGCAAATGGGCGTCGGGATCCTGCTCGGGCCCGGCATTAATATTCGCCGCACGCCGCTGGCCGGGCGCGGCTATGAATATTACGCCGAAGACCCGGTGGTCAGCGGTGACATTGCCGCAGCGTTGATCAACGGTCTGCAGCAGGAGGGCGTCGGCGCCAGCCTGAAGCATTTTGCGGCCAATAACTCGGAATTTCGCCGCACGGAGATGGATTCGATCATTGAAGAGCGGGCGCTGCGGGAAATTTACCTGGCGGGTTTCCAGCGGGCGATTGCAAAATCCCGGCCGTGGACGGTGATGTCCTCCTACAATCGTCTTAACGGCGTACAAACTTCGCAGGATCCGTTTTTACTCACTCAGGTATTGCGCGATGAGTGGGGATATGACGGCCTGGTGATGTCCGACTGGTACGGCATTAAAGATCGTCCCGCTTCGTTGATGGCGGGCAACGACCTGGCGATGCCGGAAACCCGCCGCGATAAACAAACCCTGCTGGCGGCTATCGAAGCCGAAGAGGTGCCGATGGCGGTGGTGGATCGCGCCTGTCTACGCATGCTGGAACTGCTCGACAAGGTTCAGCGCCATCGCCGCCCGCAAACGCGAGCCGATTTTACGGCGCACCACGCGCTGGCGCAGCGGCTTGCCGGTGAATCTATCGTCCTGCTGAAAAATGAAGAGGCTCTGCTGCCGCTGCGTTCGGAGAAAACACCGCGCATCGCGGTGCTGGGTAAACCGGCGCAGGAGCCGGTGATTCAGGGATCCGGATGCGCGACCACGGTACCGTATCTTCTTGATCGCCCGCTGGATGAAATTTTCGACCTCGCCGGGGACGATTTTAGCGTTACCTGGGCCGTAGGCGCGCCGGACGATCTGCGCGATGATGAACAGGCGCTGGCGCAGGCCTGCAGCGTGGCACAAGAGGCTGACGTGGCGGTACTCTTCGTCAGTACCGCCGTAGGCGAAGATGGCGAAAACGGCGATCGTCAGGATCTGCATATTCTGCCGGTGCACGAGCGGTTGATTCGTGAAGTCGCCGCGGTCCAGCCAAATATCGTGGTGGTGCTGGCGAATAGCGATGCGGTGGTGATGCCGTGGCTTGGCGAATGCAAAGCGCTGCTGGAAACGTTTTTTGCCGGTCAGGGGATGGGGCGCGCGGTGGCGGAAATCCTCTTCGGCAAGCGTAACCCCTGCGGCAAGCTGACGGTAACGGTGCCTAATTCCCTGGAGGAAACCCCGGCCTGGCTACACTATCCGGGCGAAAACCTGCGCCACTACTACGGAGAAGGGCTTTTTGTCGGCTATCGCTATTATGACAAACGTCGCCTGATGCCTCAGTTTCCGTTTGGTTTTGGCTTAAGCTATACCCGGTTTGCCTACGATAATATCGCGCTGTCAGCCTCCCGATTAGGCGCAGACGAGACGCTTACGGTGTCGTTCGACCTGACCAACTGCGGGGAGTATGCGGGTAAAGAGATCGTCCAACTGTACGTCAGCGCGCCGAAGGGGGAGCTGATTCGCGAAGTACAGTCATTAAAAGCGTTCAGCAAAGTGGCGCTGGCCGCCGGAGAATCCCGGCGCGTAAGCCTGCAGCTGCCCATTGCCGAACTAGCCTGCTACCATCCGGGTCTTGGCGACTGGATGGTGACGCCGGGCATCTGGCAGATCCGCGTCGGCGCCTCATCCCGCGATCTGCCGTTAACGGCGGAAATGGAGGTAGATTGCCCGCAGCGGTACGTCCCGCTGCGCGATGATAACTCTCTGCAACAGCTGATCCAGCAGCCGGAGGCCTTTGCCCGCGTCGTGACGCTGATTGCCGATAAGAGTCAGATACCAGCGGAGCAGGTGCGTGAAAAATTGATTCGCCTGGCGCCGGATCTGTTCTGCGGGCTGCTGATTGCGCTGACCGAGTTCCTGGCGCTGGATATTGAGCGCGGCGAGCTTAACGCGGTGCTGGCGGGCGCTCATCATTGCTAATGACAGGAGAGTGCGCATGTTCCCTTTTTCAGTGACTCATCCTCGTTCGGTCAGCCAGACCGGCCGACAGACGGTGAACAGCGGCTACGAGCTGATTGCCTTTGATGCGGAGAAGCTGAACGTGTTTGCCGCGGAGGTTCGCTACTGCGAGCCTCACTGGCATCCGGCTCCGGAGCTGATTACCGTGCTGGCGGGGCGATTTACGCTCTCTGTCGGCCAGCAGAGCCTGGAGCTTACGCAGGGGGATATGCTGTACATCAATGCCGAAGAGGTCCATTCGCTTAGCGCGGAGGAGGCGGGCAGCCAGCTGGTCACCGTCCAGTTTTCACCCGGCCTGTTTGATGAGCTTCATCCCTCGCCGCAGCTGGACTGGAATACCTGCGGACGATCTTACTCTACGGCAGACAGTGAGGTGCACCTCCGGCTGGCGAGGCTACTGGAACAGCTAATCGATAACCACGCGCCGTTTCAGCGCATCGCGGCGATTTATCTGCTGCTGGATGCGGTCGTCTGCGCCGGAAAGCCGACGCGGCGCGGCGAAAGCTCGCTGCGCGACGAGGCGATGATCAAAAAAGGCATTGATTTTATCAATCAACACTTTGATCAGCCGCTGACCCTGAGCGAGGTCGCCTGCCATAGCGGGATGAGCTACTCCTGGTTTTCGCGGTTGTTCAAAAAAGTGAGCCGCTATAATTTTAAAGAGTACCTGACGCTGGTGCGGCTAAACAAAGCCCGCACTCTGCTGCGCGATACGCGCACGCCAATCACTGAGATCAGCCACAGCTGCGGCTTTCAGGAGCACAAGTCTCTAATTGCCGCCTTTAATAAATACTGCGGCGTCACGCCAACCGAATACCGTAAGCGCTTCGTCTCGCGGCAAAATATTCCCGAAAGCGAGCTGGCGCTGGGGGAGGATTGCCTGTGCCTGCCGCTCAATCATGGGCTGCTCGAGCGGCTGGCGGCTAGTAGTCGATCCCTATCTGCGCCTTGATCCCGGCATCGAAGGCGTGCTTAACCGGACGCAGTTCGCTAACGGTATCGGCCAGTTCGGTAATTTCACGGTGGCAGCCGCGGCCGGTGATAATGACCGTCTGGTGCGCCGGGCGGTTGCGCAGCGCGGTAAGCACCTCTTCCAGAGGCAGGTAGTCGTAGGCCACCATATAGGTGAGCTCGTCCAGCAAAACGAGGTCGAGGCTTTCATCGGCCAGCATTCGGCGCCCGTGCTCCCAGACTGAAAGGCAGGCGGCGGTGTCGCTTTCGCGATCCTGCGTATTCCAGGTAAAACCGGTCGCCATCACCTGAAATTCGACGCCGTGCGGCTCGAGCAGGTTGCGCTCGCCGTTTGGCCAGGTGCCTTTTATAAACTGCACGACGCCGGCCTTTTTACCGTGCCCGACGGCGCGGGTAACGGTGCCAAAAGCGGCGGTGGTTTTGCCTTTACCGTTACCGGTAAACACGATCACGATGCCGCGTTCTTCCTGCGCGGCGGCGACGCGAGCGTCAACTTTCTCTTTTACCCGCTGCTGGCGTTCGCGGTGGCGTTCATCACTCATTGTGCGATTCCTGGTTTGCGGCCCGGCTGGGCGTCAAAAGTCATTCCCGTCTTACGGCGGCTGTCGTCGCCCATCAGCCACAGGTAAACCGGCATGATATCAGCGGGGGTTTTCAATTTTTGCGGATCTTCCGTTGGGAAGGCATTGGCGCGCATTTTGGTGCGCGTGCCGCCGGGGTTGATGCAGTTAACCCGCAGATGACGGCTCTGATACTCTTCGGCCAGCACCTGCATCATGCCTTCGGTGGCGAATTTAGATGCGGCATAAGCGCCCCAGTTGGCGCGCCCCTGACGGCCGACGCTGGAGGAGGTAAAGACCAGCGAACCCGATTCGGATTTAAGTAATAAAGGAAGCAGCGCCTGGGTGAGCATAAAGGTGCCGTTCACGTTTACCTGCATGACCTGCTGCCATACTTCCGGCTTTTGCCGATCCATCGGGCAGACATCGCCCAGCAGACCCGCGTTGTGTAGTACACCGTCGAGGCGCGGATAGTGGATGGCGATCTTCTGCGCCAGCTGTTGGCACTCCTGCGGCGTGCAGGTTAACAGGTCGAGAGTGAACCAGCGGGCGGGAATGCCACCCGCTTGCTGAATCTCGTGCGCAACGCTGCGCAGCTTCTCTTCATTACGGCCGACCAGGATAACGCTGGCGCTATAGCGGGAATAGGTCAGGGCGGCTTCACGGCCTATGCCATCGCTGGCGCCGGTAACCAGGATGATGCGATCCTGTAACAGGTGACGTTGCGGTTGATAGTGCACGGCGACTCCTCGGGCGATCGGCAGGCGATCGCGCTTGCTATTCGGTATTTCACTTTTGCGCTTTATGCCTGAAAGCGCCCGCTATTGCAATCGGCGAAACGGAAACTCTTCGCGGAATTAATATCTTGCAACGATTTCATCGTCGCTGAAAAAAACAGGAAGGCGCCTCGCGCGCGACACAAAGCACAAAGACTTCTCGCCGACGGCTGATGTACACTGTGCGCCAACGTCAGCGGTTTACACAAGGTGAAAACGTGGAATTACTTGCTCAATATGGCCTGTTTTTGGCCAAAATCGCGACCATCGTTGTCGCAATTGCGGTTATCGTCGCCATTATTGTTAACCTGACTCAGCGCAAAAAACAGCGCGGCGAGCTGCGGGTAACCAATCTTAGCGAGCAATATAAGGAGATGAAGGAAGAGCTGGCGGCTTCGTTGCTCGATGGGCCGCAGCAGAAGCTGTGGCATAAAGCGCAAAAGAAAAAGCTCAAGCAGGAAGCAAAAGCGGCAAAGGCGCGGGCAAAGCTGGGAACTCCCGAGCCGGACGCTAAACCGCGCGCCTGGGTGCTGGATTTTAAAGGCAGTATGGATGCCCACGAAGTCAGCAGCCTGCGCGAAGAGATCACCGCCGTTCTGGCGGCGGCAAAAGCGCGCGACCAGGTGGTGATTCGCCTTGAAAGCCCCGGCGGCGTGGTCCACGGCTACGGCCTTGCCGCTTCACAGCTGCAGCGTCTGCGCGACAAACAAATCCCGTTAACGGTCGCGGTAGATAAAGTTGCGGCCAGCGGCGGCTATATGATGGCCTGCGTGGCGAACAGAATCGTCAGCGCGCCGTTCGCTATCCTTGGCTCTATTGGCGTTGTGGCGCAGATCCCCAACATCAATCGTTTTCTTAAGAACAAGGACATCGACATTGAGCTGCATACGGCCGGGCAGTACAAACGTACCCTGACGATGCTGGGCGAAAATACCGAAGAAGGGCGCCAGAAATTCCGCGAAGATCTCAACGATACCCATCGACTCTTCAAAGACTTTGTCCACCGGATGCGCCCTGAGCTGGATATCGAGCAGGTAGCGACGGGTGAACACTGGTATGGCGTTCAGGCGCTGGAAAAAGGCCTTGTTGACGCGGTGGAAACCAGCGATGAACTTCTGCTGGGCCTGATGGACAAGCATGAGGTTATCAGCGTGCGCTACCAGCAGCGTAAGAAAATGCTCGACCGGTTTACCGGCAGCGCGGCGGAAAGCGCCGATAAACTGCTGCTGCGCTGGTGGCAGCGCGGGCAAAAGCCGCTGATGTAAACAAAACAACGCGAGGCACGGGCCTCGCGTTGTCGTATTGGCCCTGCGCGCGGCGGTTAATCCGCCAGGTGATACTTATCAGACAGCTCGTGCGCGAGATATTTAAACATATTGAATACCGCCGTACTCTTCGCCGTTGGCAGACCCTGCTCATCAAGATAAAACTCGCCGCTGAACACCAGCACGCCGTTACGCTGAACGACGTCGGTGGCCTCGATCCCGGCTAACGTATCTTCATGTTCGCGAATGAGTTTGTTGGCTTTTTCCAGAAGCGTCTGGCGATCGATGGGTTGGGTTGTACCTTGCATAAATGCCTCCTGTGATTCTTCGCGGCTAGTCTACGCCGCGCGGCGACGAGGGGCAAATTTTCCATGGATCTTACGGGGGTAATCGCAGGAGCTTAATAAACATCAGTTTAGTGGCGGGATTTGCTTTTGCATGCTAATAAAGTTGCGTAACGAATTTTATCAGGTACAGTGTGACGCTTTCAGCGATCTGGCAACAGATTTGCTTGACATTCGGCCAAAAATTATTCGTGCTATGTCGCCTGGCAAGAAAAAGCCAGCAAACTCAGCTATCTGGTTTTATGGACCTGAAACCGGTGCAAAGGGTTGATATCCATCGATAACGACGCAACATAGGTTGTGACGTGTCGCCAGTGGATGGTGAATCAATGTGCGATGTATTCCTGGATGAATCAAATTAGGTAAAGGTGAATATGGGTAAAGCTCTCGTTATCGTTGAGTCCCCGGCAAAAGCCAAAACGATCAATAAGTATCTGGGTAATGACTACGTGGTTAAGTCCAGCGTCGGTCATATCCGCGATTTGCCGACCAGTGGCTCAGCCAGCAAAAAGAGCGCAGACTCTACCTCCACCAAAGGGGCTAAAAAGCCTAAAAAGGATGAACGTAGCGCGCTTGTCAACCGCATGGGTGTTAACCCATGGCACAACTGGGATGCACAATACGAAGTGCTGCCAGGCAAAGAAAAAGTCGTTAACGAGCTGAAACAGCTTGCTGAAAAAGCAGACCACATTTATCTCGCAACCGACCTTGACCGCGAAGGGGAGGCCATCGCATGGCACCTGCGGGAAGTTATCGGCGGTGATGAACAGCGCTATAGCCGCGTAGTGTTCAATGAGATCACCAAGAATGCTATCCGTCAGGCTTTCGAAAAGCCGGGCGAACTGAATATTGACCGTGTTAACGCTCAGCAGGCGCGCCGTTTTATGGACCGCGTGGTGGGTTACATGGTTTCTCCGCTGCTGTGGAAAAAAATTGCCCGTGGTCTGTCCGCAGGCCGCGTCCAGTCGGTTGCCGTACGTCTGGTGGTTGAACGCGAGCGTGAGATTAAGGCGTTTGTTCCGGAAGAGTACTGGGAAGTTGACGCCAGCACTACGACGCCAGGCGGCGATGCGTTACCGCTGCAGGTGACCCACAGCGGCGATAAGCCGTTCCGTCCGGTGAGCCGTGATGAAACCATGGCAGCGGTTGCGCTGCTTGAGAAAGCCAGCTACAGCGTGCTGGAGCGTGAAGACAAGCCGACCAGCAGCAAGCCGGGCGCGCCGTTTATCACCTCCACGCTCCAGCAGGCCGCCAGCACGCGTCTTGGCTTCGGCGTGAAGAAAACCATGATGATGGCGCAGCGCCTCTACGAAGCGGGGCATATTACCTATATGCGTACCGATTCCACGAACCTGAGCCAGGACGCGCTGAATATGGTGCGCGGCTATATTGGCGATAACTTCGGTAAGAAATATCTGCCGGAGAGCGCTAACCAGTACGCCAGCAAAGAAAACTCCCAGGAAGCGCACGAAGCGATTCGTCCTTCCGATGTCAACGTGCTGGCCGAAACGTTAAAAGATATGGAATCTGATGCGCAGAAACTGTATCAGCTGATCTGGCGCCAGTTTGTCGCCTGTCAGATGACGCCAGCGCAGTACGACTCCACCACCCTGACGGTGAAAGCCGGCGATTTCAAACTGAAAGCGCGCGGTCGTACGCTGCGCTTTGACGGCTGGACCAAAGTGATGCCAGCCCTGCGTAAAGGCGATGAAGATCGTACTTTACCGCTGGTCAACAAGGGCGAAAGCCTGAGCCTGGTCGAGCTGACGCCCGCGCAGCACTTTACCAAGCCGCCGGCGCGTTTTAGCGAAGCCTCGCTGGTTAAAGAGCTGGAAAAACGCGGCATCGGCCGCCCGTCCACCTATGCGTCGATCATTTCGACCATTCAGGATCGCGGCTATGTGCGGGTGGAAAACCGTCGTTTTTATGCGGAAAAAATGGGCGAGATCGTCACCGATCGTCTGGAAGAGAACTTCCGCGATCTAATGAACTACGATTTCACCGCGCAGATGGAAGACCGCCTCGACCAGGTGGCCAACCATCAGGCCGAATGGAAACAAGTTCTCGATAACTTCTTCGGAGACTTCACCTCGCAGCTGCAAACGGCGGAGAAAGATCCAGAAGAGGGCGGCATGCAGCCGAACCCAATGGTTCTGACCACCATCGACTGCCCAACCTGCGGGCGCAAGATGGGGATCCGCACCGCCAGCACCGGCGTCTTCCTCGGCTGTTCGGGCTATGCGCTGTCGCCAAAAGAGCGCTGCAAAACTACCATTAACCTGGTGCCGGAAAACGAAGTTCTCAACGTGCTGGAAGGCGAGGACGCTGAAACCAACGCGCTGCGCGCCAAACGCCGCTGTAAAAAATGCGGCACGGCGATGGACAGCTATCTCATCGATCCTAAGCGCAAGCTGCACGTCTGCGGTAATAACCCGACCTGCGATGGCTACGAGATTGAAGAGGGCGAGTTCCGCATTAAGGGCTATGATGGCCCGATCGTTGAGTGTGAGAAATGTGGCTCTGAAATGCACCTGAAGATGGGGCGTTTTGGTAAGTATATGGCCTGCACCAACGACGAGTGTAAAAACACCCGTAAGATCCTGCGTAACGGGGAAGTGGCGCCGCCGAAAGAAGATCCTGTGCCGCTGCCGGAGCTGCCGTGCGAGAAATCGGACGCCTACTTTGTTCTGCGCGATGGCGCGGCGGGCGTTTTCCTGGCCGCGAACACCTTCCCGAAATCGCGCGAAACCCGCGCGCCGCTCGTGGAAGAGCTGTACCGCTTCCGCGACCGCCTGGCCGAGAAGCTGCGCTATCTGGCCGATGCGCCGCAGCAGGATCCAGAAGGCAACAAAACGATGGTGCGTTTTAGTCGTAAAACTAAGCAGCAGTACGTTGCGTCAGAGAAAGAGGGTAAAGCCACCGGCTGGTCAGCTTTCTATATTGACGGCAAATGGACTGAAGCGAAGAAGTAACTGCTATCACCGGAAAAAGGGCCGCGTCGCGGCCCTTTTTTAACACTGCATGTTGCTGATATGCAAGATTTTATTCTGTATCGTCTCTCGCCTTATAACCGACTTATTATTTTTTGTTAGTATCTATACACTGTAGATATAAATGATATAGTGGTTATAGCTAATCTCTTTTTTATTATCTTATCGTCTTATACATCATCGTCTTCAGGATGCGTTGTGGCGCCGACACGGCGAGTCGTAGGCTTGGGCGGGGCAATCCGCCAGCCGGCAAGTGACCTGAGCGTAAAATGTATTAAGCGGGTTTATTTTACGTGCTATCGGATATCAGCCATGAAACTACAGCAGCTCCGCTATATCGTTGAGGTTGTTAACCATAATCTGAACGTCTCCTCGACTGCCGAAGGTCTGTATACCTCACAGCCGGGCATCAGCAAGCAGGTTCGCATGCTGGAGGATGAGCTGGGCATTCAGATTTTCGCCCGCAGCGGCAAACATCTCACCCAGGTGACTCCCGCAGGCCAGGAGATCATACGCATCGCTCGCGAGGTCTTATCGAAGGTGGATGCGATCAAGTCGGTGGCGGGTGAGCATACCTGGCCAGACAAGGGCTCCCTGTACGTTGCGACTACCCACACTCAGGCCCGCTACGCGTTGCCGGGCGTGATTAAAGGCTTTATCGAACGCTACCCCCGCGTCTCCTTGCACATGCATCAGGGGTCGCCAACGCAAATCGCCGAGGCGGTGTCGAAAGGCAATGCCGACTTCGCTATCGCGACCGAAGCGCTCCATCTCTATGATGATTTGGTCATGCTGCCGTGCTATCACTGGAACCGCTCCGTGGTCGTCACGCCAGAGCACCCGCTGGCCTCGCGCGAGTCGGTATCGATTGAGGAACTGGCGCAGTATCCGTTGGTGACTTACACCTTCGGCTTCACCGGTCGTTCCGAGCTGGATACCGCCTTTAATCGCGCCGGCTTAACGCCGCGCATCGTTTTCACCGCCACCGACGCCGATGTGATTAAAACCTACGTGCGTCTGGGCCTTGGGGTAGGGGTGATTGCCAGTATGGCGGTGGATCCGGTTTCCGACCCGGACCTGGTCAAGCTCGACGCCAACGGTATTTTCAGCCACAGCACCACGAAAATAGGTTTCCGGCGCAGCACCTTCTTGCGAAGCTATATGTATGATTTTATTCAACGATTTGCGCCGCATCTGACGCGGGATGTAGTCGATACCGCCGTCGCTTTGCGCTCAAATGAAGATATCGAAGCGATGTTCAAAGATATTAAATTACCGGAAAAATAACCGCAGAAAAAATAATGGCATCCTCTCGGGGATGCCAAAACCTATAATGACCTGAAAATGAATATCTAAACCTCGTCTGAATCACAATTTTCGTTAACTCCTCGTACCACATTTGCAAATATACCTGCCGCGATCAAATTAATGAGCAAAGATATCTTCCGGGAAGCGAATTCACTGGATTAATAGCCAATCCATAATTAAGATTTATCTGTGGTTAGAAATTCTTAGCGATTGGTGGTGAAAAAATGATTAGTGATATCGATTATATGAAGTTTGCGATGTCACAGGAACGTGACAAGACTGAGATAGATCCGGTTTTGAGAAGTAAGGCCTGGAGCGCCGTTATCCTTGGGCTTGCGATGTTCTGGAGCGTCATTGCTCTGGTTGTCTGCAACGTTTGGTTTCTAAGCTAGAGCACCTTCCAGTCAAAATGGTTGTGTCATTTTTATGACAAGTGAAATATTGAGTAATATTCCATCGGATAAAATAGCGGCAATAAGGAGGATATAATTTTTCCCTTTTTACACTCGCTCGATAAATTTACGCTATTGAACTAATCGCCAGAATAATGGCGATTAGTTCTTCTTTGTACTTGTGTACTAATACGCCACGGTCGCCGATACACACCTGTCTTCTTCAATCCTTCTCAATATATCCGCCCTCATTATTCAAATTTCCTGTCTTTATGCGTTAAGCCTATTTTAGCAATTTGGGTTGTTATCAAAATGTTACATCAAAGATGTGTTATCTTTAATAATGACCCTGAGGAGGATCAGGGGATGCTATCCCTAAGGTAAAGGAGGAGCTATGTCGTCAACCCTACGAGCAGCCAGCAAGGATACGCTACAGGTTAAAGATAAAACCTGGCATTACTACAGCTTACCGCTGGCCGCCAAACAACTGGGCGATCTCTCGCGCTTGCCCAAATCGCTCAAAGTGCTACTGGAAAACCTGCTGCGCTGGCAAGACGGTGATTCCGTGACCGCCGAAGATATTCATGCCCTGGCCGGATGGCTGAAGCATGCCCATGCTGACAGGGAGATCGCCTACCGTCCGGCGCGCGTTCTGATGCAGGACTTTACCGGGGTTCCCGCCGTGGTGGACCTGGCGGCGATGCGCGAAGCGGTCAAACGCCTGGGCGGCGATACCGCTAAAGTGAACCCGCTTTCGCCCGTCGACCTGGTGATTGACCACTCGGTCACCGTCGACCGCTTTGGCGACGATGATGCTTTTGAAGAGAACGTCCGACTGGAGATGGAGCGCAACCATGAGCGCTACGTCTTTTTGCGCTGGGGGCAGCAGGCATTTAGCCGCTTCAGCGTGGTACCGCCGGGTACCGGTATTTGCCACCAGGTAAACCTCGAATACCTTGGACGGGCGGTGTGGAGCGAACAGCAAAACGGCGAGTGGGTGGCTTTTCCCGACACCCTGGTCGGCACCGATTCCCATACCACGATGATTAACGGTTTAGGCGTCCTGGGCTGGGGCGTCGGCGGTATCGAAGCGGAGGCCGCGATGCTGGGGCAGCCGGTATCCATGCTAATACCGGACGTCGTCGGCTTTAAACTGAGCGGCAAGCTTCGTGAAGGCATTACCGCGACTGACCTGGTCCTGACGGTGACCCAGATGCTGCGCAAACACGGCGTCGTTGGTAAGTTTGTTGAATTCTACGGCGACGGCCTTGATTCGCTGCCGCTGGCGGACCGCGCGACGATCGCCAATATGTCGCCGGAGTATGGCGCGACCTGCGGCTTCTTTCCGATTGACGCGGTTACGCTTGACTATATGCGCCTTACCGGGCGCAGCGAAGAGCAGGTGGCGCTGGTGGAGGCCTATGCGAAAGCGCAGGGTATGTGGCGTCAGCCCGGAGATGAGCCGGTATTCACCAGCACCCTGGCGCTGGATATGAGCAGCGTCGAAGCGAGCCTTGCCGGACCGAAGCGCCCGCAGGACCGCGTAGCGCTCGGCGATGTTCCCCAGGCCTTTGCCGCCAGCACCGAGCTTGAAGTCAACCACGCGCAGAAAGATAAACGGCCAATCGACTATACGCTCAACGGACAGCAGTATTCGCTGCCTGACGGGGCGGTGGTGATTGCCGCTATCACCTCCTGTACTAACACGTCAAACCCCAGCGTCCTGATGGCCGCCGGCTTGCTGGCCAAAAAAGCCGTTGAGCGGGGTCTGAAACCGCAGCCGTGGGTGAAAGCGTCGCTGGCGCCCGGATCGAAGGTCGTTTCCGACTATCTGGCCCACGCAAAGCTGACGCCCTGGCTGGATGAGCTGGGCTTTAACCTGGTCGGTTATGGCTGTACCACCTGTATCGGTAACTCAGGCCCATTACCTGACCCGATTGAGCGTGCCATCAAGCAGGGCGATCTGACCGTCGGGGCGGTGCTCTCCGGGAACCGCAACTTTGAGGGACGCATTCATCCGCTGGTAAAAACCAACTGGCTGGCTTCGCCGCCGCTGGTGGTCGCCTACGCCCTGGCGGGGAATATGAATCTCGACCTGACCCGTGAGCCGTTAGGCACGGGGAAAGACGGCCAGCCGGTGTATCTGAAAGATATCTGGCCGAGCGGAATCGAAGTGGCGCAAGCGGTTGAGCAGGTATCAACGGAGATGTTCCGCAAAGAGTATGCCGAAGTGTTTGAAGGGACCGCCGAGTGGAAGGCGATAAAAGTGGATCGCTCTGATACCTACGACTGGCAGAATGATTCCACCTACATCCGCCTGTCGCCATTCTTTGATGAAATGGGCGTTGAGCCTAAACCGGTAGAGGATATTCACGGCGCGCGCATTCTCGCCATGTTGGGCGACTCGGTTACCACCGACCATATCTCCCCGGCGGGCAGCATTAAAGCCGATAGCCCTGCGGGCCGTTATCTGCAAAATCACGGCGTCGAACGTATTGATTTTAACTCCTACGGCTCCCGTCGCGGCAACCACGAAGTCATGATGCGCGGGACGTTTGCCAATATTCGTATTCGTAACGAAATGGTCCCCGGCGTGGAAGGGGGGATGACTCGTCATCTTCCGGATACTCAGCCGATCGCTATTTACAATGCCGCCATGCTCTACAAAGAAGAGGGGACGCCGCTGGCGGTGATCGCAGGCAAAGAGTACGGTTCCGGCTCCAGCCGCGACTGGGCGGCTAAAGGACCGCGTCTGCTCGGCGTCAGGGTGGTGATTGCCGAGTCCTTCGAGCGTATCCACCGCTCCAACCTGATTGGCATGGGGATCCTGCCGCTGGAGTTTCCGCAGGGGATGACGCGCAAAACGCTGGGGCTAAACGGCGAGGAGCGGATAGATATCAGCAACCTGCAGGCTTTGCAGCCAGGTATGACGGTGCCGGTCACGCTGACCCGCGCGGATGGTCGGCAGGAAGTGATTGATTGCCGCTGCCGTATCGATACCGCGACGGAGCTGACCTACTATCAGAACGACGGTATTTTGCACTATGTGATCCGCAATATGCTGTAAAGTCGCGTCTGATATAAAAAGGGCCAGCACAGGCTGGCCCTTCATTTTCAACGGCATTACTGACTCAGCAGGTGCCCCATTTTGGCGGCCTTGGTGTCCAGATAGTGGGCATTTTTCGGGTTGCGCCCCACAATCAGCGGCACGCGCTCCACAATATTGATTCCCGCTTCAGTGAGGATCTCGACCTTCTTCGGGTTGTTGGTCAGCAGGCGTACCTGGTCGACGTTGAGCAGCTTAAACATATCTGCGCACAGCGTGAAATCGCGCTCATCGGCGGCAAAGCCCAGCTGATGGTTGGCTTCAACGGTGTCATAGCCTTGATCCTGTAAAGCGTAGGCGCGGATTTTGTTCAGCAGGCCGATATTGCGCCCTTCCTGACGGTGGTACAGCAGGATGCCGCGTCCCTCTTCGGCAATATGCGACAGCGCCGCTTCCAGTTGAAATCCGCAATCACAGCGCAGGCTAAAAAGGGCGTCGCCCGTTAAACACTCAGAGTGTACGCGAGCCAGAACCGGGGATTGCCCCGAAATATCGCCAAAGACCAGCGCGACGTGATCCTGCCCGGTTGCCAGTTCTTCAAAACCCACCATCAGGAAATCGCCCCATGGGGTTGGCAGTTTGGCTTCTGCCACACGTTTAAGCTGCATGTGATTCTCCAGATTCTATCAGCACCTGACTGTGCTTCTGTTTGCCGCTATTTTGCCACAATGGCGCGACGTTCTCCTAATTGCGTAGGGTTACCTGCGCGCAAAGCGCACAAACGAACTACTTTCCGTTATGATATTGAGGTCAATGAAAAGGAGACGAGATGCTGTTGATTGCCAGACGAACCGCCGTTGGCGCGGCCCTGTTATTAATCATGCCCGCTGTGATTTGGATTACCGGCTGGAAATGGCATCCGGGGCTGTCGGCAGGGGCGATGAAGCTGCTGTACTGGATAACTGAAACGGTGACGCAACCCTGGGGGATTATCACGCACGTTATCTTATGTGCCTGGTTTCTGTGGTGCCTGCGTTTTCGTCTGCGAGCGGCGATAGTGCTGTTTCTCATTTTGGCCGCAGCGATACTGGTTGGGCAGGGGATGAAGTCGTGGCTCAAAGACCGCGTACAGGAGCCTCGTCCCTTTGTTATCTGGCTGGAACAGACGCGGCAGGTGCCGGTCACGCAATTCTACGCGTTGAAACGCAAAGATCGCGCTAAACTGGTGCATGAACAGCTGGCGCAAGAGCAGCAGATTCCTAAATTTTTGCGTAAGCACTGGCAAAAAGAGACCGGCTTCGCTTTCCCTTCTGGCCATACGATGTTCGCCGCCAGCTGGGCGCTGCTCGGCGTGGGCTTACTGTGGCCGCGCCGTCGCTGGGTCACCATTGCGCTGCTGCTGACGTGGGCGACGGCGGTGATGGGAAGCCGCCTGGCGCTGGGCATGCACTGGCCGCAGGACCTGATCGTCGCGACGCTGATCTCCTGGCTGCTGGTGACCCTGGCGACCTGGCTTGCCCAGCGGTTCTGCGGGCCGCTATCGCCGCCGGGAGAAGAGGCGCAGGATATTAAAAAAAGGGCGGCAGCGCCGGAATAATGTTGATATTAGCCGTATCAGGCCGCATATCCTTTACGGGTGTCATGCATTTCCATTTCACCGCTGCGGCGAAAATGATACTTTATAGGGCTGAACGCGGGATTTTTTCGCGCAACCCACAGAACGGGAAGTCATGTGAAATATTTTCTTATTTTCTTACTGGTGTTAGCCATCTTCGTCATTTCGGTGACCCTGGGCGCGCAGAATGACCAGTTGGTCACGTTCAACTATCTCCTCGCGCAGGGTGAGTTCCGTATTTCGACGCTGCTGGCCGTGCTTTTTGCTGCCGGTTTTGCTATCGGCTGGCTGATATGCGGCCTTTTCTGGCTGCGCGTTCGCGTCTCTCTGGCGCGCGCCGAGCGTAAAATTAAACGTCTGGAGCACCAGATCGCGCCAGCCAGCGCAACGCCTGCCGAAGCCGGCGTTCCTGCGGTGAAGGAATAATCATTTATGCTGGAGTTGTTGTTTCTGCTTTTGCCCGTGGCCGCAGCCTATGGCTGGTATATGGGGCGCAGAAGTGCACAACAGTCCAAACAGGACGATGCGAGCCGTCTGTCGCGTGATTACGTAACAGGGGTTAACTTCCTGCTGAGCAATCAGCAGGATAAAGCCGTCGATCTGTTCCTCGATATGCTGAAAGAGGACACCGGCACCGTCGAAGCCCACCTTACGCTGGGCAATCTCTTCCGTTCGCGCGGTGAGGTTGACCGCGCTATTCGCATCCATCAGAGCTTAATGGAAAGCGCCTCGTTAACCTACGACCAGCGCCTGCTGGCCGTCCAGCAGCTGGGGCGAGATTATATGGCCGCCGGGCTCTATGACCGGGCTGAGGGGATGTTTAAACAGCTGGTAGACGAGACGGATTTTCGCCTGAGCGCGCTGCAGCAGCTGCTGCAAATTTATCAGGCGACCAGCGACTGGCAGTCGGCGATAGAAGTGGCCGAACGTCTGGTTAAGCTGGGCAAAGATAAGCATCGCGGTGAAATCGCCAATTTCTGGTGTGAACTGGCGCTGCAGCAAATGGCGGGTAACGATCTCGACAAAGCGATGGCGCTGCTGAGGAAGGGCGCCGCCGCGGACCGCAATAGCGCTCGCGTCTCGATCATGATGGGCCGGGTCTGGATGGAAAAGGGCGACTATGCGAAAGCCGTAGAGAGCCTTGAGCGGGTGATTGAGCAGGATAAAGAGCTGGTGGGTGAAACCCTGGAGATGCTGCAAACCTGCTACCAGCAGTTGGGTAAAATCGACGAGTGGGAAGCCTTTTTACGCCGCTGCGCAGAGGAAAATACCGGCGCGACAGCGGACTTGATGCTGGCGCAGATCCTTGAACAGCGGGAAGGTGCCGAGTCCGCGCAAAACTACGTGACTCGCCAGCTGGAGCGCCATCCGACGATGCGCGTGTTCCATAAGCTCATCGACTACCATATCAATGAAGCTGAAGAGGGGCGCGCGAAGGAGAGCTTGGGCGTTCTGCGCCATATGGTGGGCGAGCAGGTCCGCAGCAAACCGCGCTACCGCTGCCAGAAGTGTGGTTTTACCGCTCATACGCTGTACTGGCACTGTCCGTCCTGCCGGTCGTGGTCAACGATTAAGCCCATTCGCGGACTGGACGGGCAGTAAATTAAAAAAAAACCGCACTTTAGTTACAACATACTTGTGGGTATTTGCGTCATCTCCTCCAGCTATGGCGCACACGTCGTCCGGCAGGAAGGGAAATGCAGCCTGTTATTTTCGGCTTATCGCAGGTAGAATGCTGCCCGTTTACCTTTTTTGCGCCGAACCGGCGCTCATCAACAATTAAGGTCCGGTCATGACGTCTACTGCTACATCTTCTTCCCGCGTTGTCACATCCTCTCCCATCGTCGTTGCTCTCGATTATGATAACCGTGATAAAGCGCTGGCGTTTGTCGACCGTATCGACCCGCGCGACTGCCGCCTGAAGGTGGGCAAAGAGATGTTTACCCTGCTGGGGCCGCAGTTTGTTCGCGACCTGCACCAGCGCGGTTTTGAGGTTTTCCTCGATCTGAAGTTCCACGATATCCCGAATACCACGGCGCGTGCGGTCGCCGCTGCGGCAGAGCTGGGCGTCTGGATGGTCAACGTTCATGCCTCCGGCGGCGCGCGTATGATGACCGCCGCGCGTGAAGCCCTGCAGCCATTCGGAAAAGAGGCGCCGCTGCTGATTGCGGTCACGGTATTAACCAGCATGGAAGCCAGCGATCTGCAGGATCTGGGGATTACGCTTACTCCGGCTGACTACGCCGCGAAGCTGGCGGCGCTGACCCAGCGCTGCGGACTGGATGGCGTAGTCTGCTCGGCGCAGGAAGCGGTTCGCTTTAAGCAAGAGCTGGGCCAGGCGTTCAGGCTGGTGACGCCCGGCATTCGACCACAAGGTAGCGATGCGGGTGACCAGCGGCGCATTATGACGCCGGAACAGGCGCAGGCGGCGGGGGTTGATTACATGGTGATTGGTCGTCCGGTAACGCAGTCTGCCGATCCTGCCGCCACTCTGCGCGGCATTAACGCATCGTTGAACTCGGGGGCATGATGAACGATTCCAACAGCCGTCTGGTGTATTCAACGGACAGCGGCCGTATTGATGAACCCAAACCGGCGCAAGCGCGCCCGAAAGGGGACGGTATCGTACGTATACAGCGGCAGACCAGCGGGCGTAAGGGTAAGGGCGTATGCCTGATTAGCGGTATTGATGAACGTGACGACGCGCTGGCGAAGCTTGCTGCCGAGCTGAAAAAGAAATGCGGCTGCGGCGGAGCGGTTAAGGATGGCGTGATTGAGATTCAGGGCGATAAGCGTGACTTGCTCAAATCGCTTCTGGAAGCCAAAGGCATGAAAGTTAAGCTGGCAGGCGGTTAATTAATAATAAGGCCACGATAAATATCGTGGCCTTCATTTTTGTGCTGGTGTACTCGTCAGCTAATATAAACTTTCATATTATTGTTCGTGGTTAATATTATTTACCCACCTGGTGGCCGATAATACCGCCGACTGCCGCGCCGCCCAGGGTGCCCAGGGTGCTACCGTCAGTTAATACCGCACCGCCCAGCGCACCGGCGCCTGCGCCGATAGCGGTGTTGCGGTCGCGTTTAGACCAGTTAGAACAAGCGCTCAGAGACATTGCAACAGTGACGGCCAGAACTACCGCGGCCATTTTTTTGTTCATTGAAGTCATCATTTTTTTTCTCCTGAATAATCTATTCATGGATACAACTTCCCTTAAGCATAGCTTGTTACTCTTGCTCAGGGGTTATTCCATGAAGCTTTAGTTGCGCAGGTGTTACTCTAATCACGCAGGTGATAGTTACTCCCTGTTATATCGCTAACATTAATTCTACTTTCTATAAATTTTTCAGGCAGGTAAAAAGTCTGAATTCAGGTGTCAGAAAAGTCTCAGACGATAGCGATGCCGGGCAGCCCCGGCAAAGTGAGGGCAGGATCAGGGGTGGTTAACGATATCGACGGCTAAACCGCATTCGATTAGCTGGCTGCGCACGGCATCATTGAGATTATCGTCGGTGATAATACGGTTAAACCGTTCTATCGGCCCGAGCGGATAGGGATGAACCACGTTAAATTTAGAGCTATCGCTCAGCACAATCGCCTCACAGCCCTTTTCCAGCACCGCGTTAACCACGTCGGCGCGCATCATATCCCGTCCGGTAAATCCGGTTTCAGCCTGCCAGCCGTCAATGCCGATAAAGGCCTTGCTGAAGTGGACCTGCTGAATAAACTGGCGGGTCAGTGGGCCAACCATACTTTCGCTGCGCTTTTGATAAATCCCGCCCAGCAGGATCACTTCTCCGGGCGTCTCTTTCAGCAGATGCGCAATATAGCTGCTGACGGTGATGATGGTGATATCGCCGCGCTCGGCAAGCGTACGGGCGAGCAGGGCGTTGCAGCTCCCGTTCTCGATAAACACCGTTTCTCCGGACGAAACGCGCGTTGCGGCCCGCGCAGCCAGCTCTCGCTTAATGGCGAAGTTGGTCATCATGCGGGTTTCCACATCTTCGCTATCCAGCGGAACGGCGAAGCCGTGAGTACGGCGCAGATAGCTCTGCTTCTCGAGTGAATTCAAATCCTGGCGAATGGTGACTTCAGAGACACCGGTCATCTTCGCGAGATCGGCCACGCTCATACGGCCTTTGTCGATGACCATTTGCAAAATACTTTGTTGTCGGGCGTTCATAGCAACTTCGCAGTTAAGGGCTATTTGGGCGAGCGATCGGCCCTGGGTGGCCGATTGCGGCGATGGAGATTATCAAATTTCCCACGGGGCTTTAGGCTGACCGGGTTTATTTTCCTGTTCGTCGCTGGAAAGCGCCTGCAGCTCAGCTTTGAGGATTTCCAGATTATGGATCGCGGAGTGATAATCCCCGGCAACCAGAATATCCAACACGGTATCGATTCGTTGGGCGAGCAGGCGGGCATTCAGATCTGACATGGCGTTATCCTGGTTACAAATATGAATAAAATCAATGATGCTAAAAACGGATGAAAAAGAGAAGCGAAAAAAACGCACAAACTAATCCATCTACGATGATTCGTAGGCAACGCGCAGAAAAACAGCTGGAAGGGATAAAAATGCGGCTCCGTTTAAGGGAGCCGCACAGGGCAGTTATCAGGCGGCAGGACGCGCAATCACGCTACGGGTTTCCATACGGACTTCGGCAATCGTCACATCGATAACATCCGTGACTTTGTAGACGACTTCGCCTTTAATCTGCACGGTGCCGTTTTCCTGGCTGCACACCAGCTCATCGCGCACGGCGTGAAGGAACGGCGCCGGGATAAAGGCAACCGCGCCGTTATCAACCAGGCGCACGCGCATGCCGCCGCGGCTGACATCGATAATCTCAGCCGCAAAGCGGGTAGTGGTACCGGCCTGCGGATTCAGATAGCGGGCGTACAGCCAGTCTCCGACATCGCGCTCCGCCATGCGGTTGAGGCGGCGGCGTTCAGCCATTTGTATCGCAACATCATCCTGCGGACGGGAGATCGCTTCCCCTTTAATAATCGCTTTCAGCAGACGATGGTTGATCATATCGCCGTACTTACGGATCGGGGAGGTCCAGGTCGCATAGGCCTCAAGACCGAGGCCGAAGTGCGGGCCCGGCTCGGTGCTAATTTCCGCAAACGACTGGAAGCGGCGAATACGGCTGTCGAGGAAACCGGACGGCTGCGCGTCCAGCTCGCGACGCAGCTTGCAGAAGCCTTCCAGCGTCAGCACTTCCACTGGGTCAACGTGCACGTCGTGCGTCTTCAGTAAGGCCGCGAGCTGTTCGGTGTTGGCCGGATCGAATCCGGTATGCACGTTATAAACGCCGAAACCGAGCTTATCGCGCAGCACGCGGGCGGCGCAGATGTTGGCGGCGATCATTGACTCTTCAACGATACGGTTAGCGATGCGGCGCGGTTCGGCAACGATATCCAGCACTTCGCCTTTTTCGCCCAACACAAAGCGATAATCCGGGCGGTCTTTGAACACCAGCGCGTGGTTTTTACGCCATTCGCTACGACGCAGGCAGACCTCCTGCAGCAGTTTAATTTGCCGGGCGACGGTCTCGCTGTCCGGCTGCCAGCTGCCGTTGTTTTCCAGCCAGTCGGAAACATCATCGTAGGCCAGCTTCGCTTTCGACTCGATGGTCGCCGCGAAGAACTGAATATCGTCTTCGATGGTTCCGTCATCAGCGAGGATCATGCGGCAGGCCAGCACTGGGCGAACCGCGTTGGGGCGCAGAGAGCAGAGGTCGTCCGAGAGCTCGCGCGGCAGCATCGGAATGTTGAAGCCAGGCAGATAGTTGGTAAAGGCGCGAATTTTCGCCGTGTTGTCCAGCTTGCTGCCTTCGGCAATCCAGGCGGTCGGATCGGCGATAGCGACGGTCAGGTGCAGTTTACCGTCAGCGTTCTGCTCGACGTACAGCGCATCGTCCATATCTTCGGTGCTGGCGCTATCGATGGTCACGAAAGCCAGTTCCGTTAAATCGCGGCGGTCCAGACCTTCATCAAGCATCTCGGTCGCCACGCCGTCCGGCGCTTCTTTTTCCAGATTGTGACGCGCCAGGGTGACCCACCATGGTACGAAATGATCGTCGCCGTAGGTAATGTACTGGGTGAGCTCAGCGTAGAAACCACGGTCGCCTTTCAGCGGATGACGGCGCATTTCGGCAACGGCCCAGTCACCCTCTTTAAAATCATGCTCTACGCCGCGCGCGGCGCGGCAGGGAATGGCATCTTTCAGCAGCGGATGGTCAGGAACGATAGAAAGACGATCGTCTTTTTTATGAACTTTGCCGACAAAACGCGTCAGGAACGGCTCAACCAGTTCTTCCGGTTCAGCGCTTTCGCGTTCTTTTTCAGTATTGACCACGGCGATAATACGATCGCCATGCATCACTTTTTTCATTTGCGGCGGCGGAATGAAATAGCTTTTCTGCGAGTCGACTTCGAGGAAGCCAAACCCTTTTTCCGTCCCCTTAACGACCCCTTCAACGCGCGGAGTCTGGGAATGCAGTTGCTGTTTAAGCTGCGCTAGCAGCGGGTTGTCCTGAAACATAATTTCGTATTTTCGTGGCTAAAAGAGCGGCTGACATTTTTACGCGAATATGCCTGCCGCAGCAAGCGCTGTTTCAGCAATTTACGTCTTCTGACCTACATTGCCGAGGGCGATTTTCAGCCGATTCATCCAACCGCACAGCCCGCACCAGGCGAGAAGATCGATAGCCTCGCTGCGGGAAAGCCCGTATTCAGTGAGGGGAGTTAGCTGGGCGGCGCTGAAGCGGTCGGGCGCGCGGGTCAAAAGCTGTACGGATTGTAAAAGCTGGCGCTCAATTGACGGGGTGTCTCCCCATGCCTGGACGCCGGATTCATTACCGCGCAAAGCGTCCGTGAGATTGGCCAAATCTGGACATCGCGAAGCCCAGGCGTTAAAGCAGCTGACGCTGCCATTAATCCGCGCGGCTATCAGCGCCACCTGCGCGGCGAACGGCTGTTGGCCGCTAAGATGGGTCAGAAGCTGTTCCTGTAGCGCCAGCGGAGGTTCCTGGGCCGCCAGCAGCGGAGCCAGTTCGAAAAGGCCCGGATGTTTTTGCCAGTTCGCTAAAAGAGACTGGCGATCATCGTCGGCATAGCGCAAGTCGGAATCGTCAAGCCCTGGCTGCCAATCACTCCCCCTCGTGTCGAAAAGCGCTTCTGGAGCATCTTCCTGCTGCGGCATGCCGGGGATCCAGCGCACCGGGTAGCCCAGCGCGGCATGGAATGCGGCGATAGCGCGAGCCTGGAAGCTGATAAAGCCAATGATCTGATTGATGAGGATAATATCGCGACTGGTCAGCCCAACTTCATCTAGCTGGCTGCGGGAGAGTGCGTTAATCAGCGAAGGAGAGCTCGCGAGCTGGCGTGCGTACTGGGTAATCTGCGCCAGGCGACGGTTGCTCTCGCGCGAGGAGTCCGGACCGGGAAGCGGCGCCAGCCGGGCGGCGTAGTGATTGCACAGGCGCTGTACGCCATAAACCTGGGCGACGGTCAGCGCCGTACTCAGCCGATCGTAGGCGCTAAACGTCTGCAGACGATTAACCGTCACTGACGTGGGGAAGAGGGCATCTGCCAGCCGCCGGGCGGGCGTAAGCCAGCGCGCATGCGCCTCGAGCAGCTCTTCGGGGAGCGTCAGATCGAGTAGAAAACGATCTTCGACGTGGGCGGCTTCTGGGACGAGCGGCAATACATCCACCGGGCAGATTGTTGACTGGGTCTCATGATACCAGTGGTTTTTGCCGTAAACGCGGCGTTGCTCCATGGGCGTTCCTTGTTCGGTATGTGGCAAACCGCCGTTTCGCGGTCATGCTATGCGGAACTATCCTGGCTTAACCCTGGAGCGGGAGAAAATATTGATACGTGCTAACAAATAGCGGATTGGAATAACAGCAGGAAAGCGCGGGGGAAAGAACCCTCCTCACGGATGCGAGGAGGGTGAAGAACTTATTTCAGTTCCAGCTCGTTCATCGCGGCGATGCTGAATCCGCCGTCAACGTGAACGACTTCGCCGGAGATGCCGGCAGACAGGTCGGAGCACAGGAAGGCTGCGCTGTTGCCGACGTCTTCAGTGGTGACGGTGCGACGGATCGGGGTGACCGCTTCGCAGTGCGCCAGCATCTTACGGAAATCTTTAATACCGGATGCCGCCAGGGTACGGATCGGACCGGCGGAGATGGCGTTGACGCGAACGCCTTCCGGGCCCATGGCGTTCGCCATGTAGCGCACGTTAGCTTCAAGAGAGGCTTTCGCCAGGCCCATCACGTTGTAGTTCGGGATGGCGCGCTCTGCGCCCAGGTAGGAGAGCGTCAGCAGGGCGGAGCCCGGGTTCAGCATACCGCGGCAGGCTTTCGCCATCGCCACAAAGCTGTAGGCGCTGATATCGTGAGCGATTTTGAAACCTTCACGGGTCACCGCGTTAACGTAGTCGCCGTCCAGCTGGTCTGCCGGCGCAAAGCCGATGGAGTGAACGAAACCGTCGAACTTCGGCCATACTTTTGCCAGTTCGGTGAACAGAGACTCGATGCTCTCATCTTCCGCGACATCGCACGGCAGGACGATATTAGAGCCCAGCGCGGCGGCAAATTCTTCCACACGACCTTTCAGTTTGTCGTTCTGATAGGTGAACGCCAGTTCAGCCCCTTCACGGTGCATGGCTTGCGCGATGCCGTAGGCGATGGACAGTTTGCTGGCAAGGCCAGTCAACAGAATGCGCTTACCGGAAAGAAAACCCATAGCTTTTAATCCTTATCGTTATTGCGTATTTTTACTTTAACAATCATTAAGTTAGCGTTGTCATTTCAAAATAACTCAAATTTAGCCGGGAATTATATCCCACTGACGACCCCTTGTGTCACGATATTTTTCTGCCATTCGCCACGTCATATCGCGCTTTGGCTACCGTGTATACAAGAGTATACCATCTGAAATTGCGGCGACGCGGCGCTAGCGGCGAACGATTTCCGCCAGTAAAAGTCGGGCGTCCGCAGACTGCGGTAACAGCTCGCCTGGCGATTCGTCCTGCCACCAGATCCCGAAGCCGGCCTGATAAACCGCGTCAGCCAGCCGCCAGCTACCCTGGAGAATCCATGCGATGCCCTCCGCGCCGGGCCGCTGTCCTTCCGCGATGACGTTCACGCGCGCCGCGGCGCGCGTGCGCTGGGTCATAATATTGAAGTCCAGACCGCGTCCGCTGATGCCTTCGCTGGCAATAGGCCACTCGCCGGCAAACGCCCACGGTTGCCAGAGCTCAAGGCGCTGGGCGATATCATCGCCCCGTAGCCACAGCGGCTGTCCCTCAAGCAGGGTGATGACCCGGTCAACGCCGGGAAAAGGGGAGAACGGACCGTCGTTTTCCAGCGTGGCGATACTGGCGCGCCAGAGAAACGGCGCGTCCGGCGAGGCAATGCTGACGATTTCGCGCGTTTCCCCGCGGCCATTTTTCCACGGCGTCACGGGCAGGGTAGAAAATTGAACCGGAAAAATCATCGAAGTTTACGCCTCAGATTATTTGCCGTCTTTACGCCAGGCATCGGCAGTGAGCGCCTCGCCGAAATGGCCGGCAATCAGGCGTTTCGTCAGGTCGTGCAGCGGAGAGGCCAGCACGTCCGCGGTACTGCCGCGTTCGACCACTTCCCCTTGATGCATCACCAGCACCTGATCGCTGATGTGCTTCATCATGCCCAGATGCTGAGTCACGTAAATATAGGAGATACCCTGTTTTTCCTGCAGCTCCAGCATCAGGTTAATCAGCTGCGAGCGCATTGACATATCCAGCGACGCCAGCGCTTCATCGCAGACGATGACCTTCGGGCGCAGGATCAGCGCGCGCGCCAGGCCCAGACGTTGTTTCTGTCCCGGCGCCAGCATATGCGGGTAGTAGCTGACGTGGTCCGGCAGCAGGCCGACCATGCGCAACGTTTCGATAATCTGCTTCTGCCGCGCTTCGGGTTCGAGGTCGGTATTCAGGCGCAGCGGAAAATCGAGGATTTGCGAAATGCGCTGCCGGGGATTGAGCGAGGTCGACGGATCCTGAAAGATCATGCGAATCTTCTGGCTGCGAAAAGAGTAATCGCCAAACGCCAGCGGGCGATCGTCAATCAGCAGTTCGCCGGTGCTGGGTTCGACCATTCCGGCGAGCATTTTCGCCAGCGTTGACTTGCCGGAACCGTTCTCGCCGATAATCGCCAGGGTCTGGCGCTCGCGCAGGGTAAAGCTTAGTGGCTTGACCGCTTCCACCGTTTGCCGATGAAACCAGCCGGTGCGGTAGCGAAAGGTCTTACTCAGATTGCGCACTTCAAGCAATGTTTCGACCATTTCACTCTTTCTCCATGTTCAGCGGGAAATGACAGGCATAGAGGTGGTTACGTGCGCCTACCAGCCGGGGCGTTTCGATACATTCGCGCTGGGCATAAGGGCAACGCGGCCCGAGTCGGCAGCCGATGGGCAGCTGTTCGAGCAGTGGGATCGCCCCCGGCAGGGTATTGAGCCGACTCTTGTGCGGCATGGCGCTACCGAAATCGGGAATCGCCCGAATCAGCGCCTGGGTGTAGGGGTGATGAGGAATCGTCACCAGCTCTTCGCTCGGTGCGGTTTCCACCGTCTGCCCGCAGTACATCACGTTGATTTTGTCCGCCCATTTACTGAGCATCTGCATATCGTGACTGATCAGCAAAATGGTGGTGTTGTTGTTTTGGTTTAACCGCGTTAGCAGGCGGATAATTTGCGCCTGCGTTGTCGGCTCCATGGCGTTGGTCGGCTCGTCGGCGATCAGCAGCCGCGGCTGGTTAGCCAGCGCGATGGCGATCATGACCTTTTGGCACTCTCCGTCCGTCAGCTCATAGGGGAAGCTGCGCATCGCATCTTTATGGTCTTTAATCCCCACGCGGTGCAGAAGCTCGATGGCGCGCCGCTTGCGCCAGCCCAGGCGCTGCCACCAGCGTCCTTTAAAGGTCCAGCCGGGGATATTCTGCGTCAGCTGCTGGCCGATACGTTCGGAAGGGTCGAGACAGGATTGCGGCTCCTGAAAAATCATTGAGACGTTGTGGCCTACCAGCTTACGCCGCTCGCGCACCGACAGACGCAGCAGATCGATATCATCGAAGCGCATGCGGTCGGCGGTCACCCGCCAGTTGTCCTTGGTGACGCCGCAAATCGCTTTAGCTATAAGGCTTTTACCCGAGCCGGACTCCCCGACGAGGCCGCGTATTTCCCCCTCGGCGAGAGTCAGGCTGACGCGATCGACGGCTTTTACCCAGCCTTCGCTGGTCTTGAACTCAATAGTTAAATTTCGGATGTCGAGTAACGGCATTATTCCACCCCGGCGATGATTGCGCGGCGGATCCCGTCGCCCAGCAGATTAACCAGCAGGACGCTTATCATGATTGCCGCGCCCGGCAGCATCACCGTCCACGGCGCCACGTAAATCAGCTCCAGCGCGTCGCCGAGCATCGCTCCCCATTCGGGAGAAGGAAGCTGCGCGCCGAGGTCGAGGAAGCCCAGCGCGGCGATATCGAGGATCGCCATCGACAGCGCGCGGGTGATCTCAGTGACCAGGCCAGAGGTAATGTTCGGCAGCACCGCGAACCATAAAATATTTAGCGTCGAGGCTCCGTCAAGGCGGGCGGCGATAACGTACTCTTTTTCCAGTTCGTCATGCACCATGCTGTAAACCGAACGCACCATCCGCGGCAGAAGCGCCAGCCAGACGGCGAACATCGCGTGGCTGAGGTGCGGCCCGGCGAAGGCGACCACGATAATGGCCAGCAGCAGGGACGGGATCGACAGCAGCGTGTCAAGAATATGGTTCATCACCGCCGACCGCAGGCCGTGAGTGGACCCGGCAATCACGCCGAGCACCAGCCCCAGCAGGGCGGCGCCGAGCGTTACCACAAATGCGCCGCCGACCGTTGGCGCCGCACCGCTCAGCAGGCGGCTCAGGACATCGCGACCGAGATCGTCAGTACCGAGAAAGAACGACACTTCGCCATACCGCGACCATGACGGCGGCAGCAGCTGATAGCCGAGGAACTGCTGGTCGATGCCGTAAGGGGCGAACCAGCCGCCGAAAACGCACAGTAGCGCCAGCGCCGCGCAGCCGTACAGGCCGATCATCGCGGTCGTATCGCCGTAGAATTTTCGCCATACGGTGCGCAGCGCGCCAGGCGGGCGCTTCTCCAGATAGACGCTATCGTAGGGCATATGAACCTGTTTTATGTTTGTTAATCATGCTGACTTCTTTTTAATGTATCCGCTCACTGTGCAGATTTGCCGCTCATTCATGCTGTCAAACTGTCTAATCCGACTTACCTTGAAGATACCCAATTTACCTAAAATGTGTACATTCGGGCGCATATCAGCCTGGAATGTACGCATGGTGACTGACACCTGGTATGAAAGCTCTTGATAAGAAAAGAAACAAAGTTGAAGTCACTTCAGATTCTCATGGACTGAACGTCAGACTATCCATAAACGGCAGTATAACATTCTTTTATTGGTACAGATGGAACGACAAGGCCGTACAGCTGACGATTGACGATTATCCGTTCACATCATTCTCTTACTCAAGAGAGCAGGGGCTGCAATGTGGACTCTGGCTGACGGAAGGAGTTGACTCAGGACGCCAGGCGCTCTTCAAGAAACAGAACAAACGATGCTTTCACCTCTAAAGAAGCCTTCATTTACTGTATCCCTGAAGGGATTGTAAACCTGATTTTAAAAGAGGTGAGGTATCTGGCGATCTACCGGACCCTTCTACTTGGCCTTGTTCTGCTCGTTGGCGCTTCAGACGGCCAGGCCAGGTTGATATCACCTGCTTTCGGTGTGTGCGATTAAGACGACTTTTGCTGATTGATAGAAATTTGGTCATCTGAGCGGCTACGGGTTACAGGTCGAGAGTTTATTGATATAGCTGCCATCCACTATTTTTTGGATATTTCGCGAGAATAAACCTTTTGTTTTGTAAGGGATTCTATATTTGCCTCTTGAGGTATTAATTATTTTTGATACTGCGTTTAATTTTGATTTAACGCTTTTGAAAATAACTTTGATTGAAGTCAATTTTGCACTTCGATTATTATCGCGCCATAGCTCTCACCTATTAAAATATTCACTATCATAGAAACTAACAATTGCACTGCTTGTTATTTTTATGGCACTTTAAGTTTACTTTTAATTTCTAAGTGACGACGCTCATATGTTATTAATAAACATTTACTGGAGTTCTGATGTTTTTAGTTGATGAATAACCCTGGCTTTAGAAAGAATCATGGTGTGTCGGCTGGCTTTATTATTCAGGACATCGTTTAAAAAATGACATATGGCTTTTTTGTTAACCAGAGAGGTTCTCATTTAAATGAATGAAAAGAAAAACAACCTTACTAATGTAAATAATAATTTCATTGGCTCAAGACTTATTCCTAATACAGGTCTTCTATATCGTTTTAATTTTCCCAGCGACGCGGCCCGAGAGATTGGCCAGGGATATGCTCTTCGCCAAAATACCATTGGTATGATTGAATCAATGAGTTTAGAAGATACTGAAAATCTTAAAATTCCACCGGGAGTAGCAATAGCGGGGGTTTCTGGAATATTAGATTTAATAGGAGGAGTCATCGATATAGCTGACTCAGCTTTGTCTTTTGCGACTGCAGTTCCTGGGCGCGTTAAACATAATATTATGTTCAAAAATGACGCGGATATGATAGTTGTACCTGGGCAGGTAAACGTTCCAAACGGCTACAATTATAATGAAGTGCCAAAGATCATGTTTCCCGGAGAGTCTAGCTCATTTAGCGAAAGTCATTTGCCGAATGCAAATAGTACACAAAGACTGAGTTTCTCCTTTAGCGCAATATCTACTGATGAAAATATTCTGCCAGTAACCACAAACGCTTCACAGGCCGGGGTCTTTAACTTCGAAGTGTTTGTTGGTAGAAATGCTAACACCGTTTTCCTGGAAAGAGTTCATGGTTTTATCTCAACGAATCATGAGGTTTTCGAACTGAACGTCGGCGTCAATAACGTGTCAGGACGTTCTTTGAATTACGTTGGTTTTCGCGGTGCTGTGGGAACCAATCTACCGTCATTTGGTATCGCACTAATGGAAACGCAGATTGCAACAGCGGCATCCACAACTATGAGTACAAAAATAGTCTTCACGCCGTTAAATATTCGCTCATGAAAATCTGTAAAGTTAATCGATGTAATGGAGTTAAAAATGAAACCTGAAATTTTTTTTGCTGCAAATAATAGAAATAGAACAGCAGAAGTTGCTCGTGCTGCATGGCGATTTATGAATAAATCCAGAATTTCTGCAGAAAAAAATCCTATGATTATTGGGCCGCTAGTTTCACTGGTTTCTGCAGCAATGGGGATTGTAAGTAGTACTTTATCCCTTGCAGGAACAATAGCAGATAGAGCTCCGGCTCCACACTCTCTTCGGCTGAATATTCGTTTTCAAAATCTGACCAATCGAATAGCTGTTGTAGACGTTGCTCAAAATTCAAACTCAAGAACATGGAACTCTCCAGCCATTTTAAGTGGCCAGACTGTTGTATTTCCTTTCACCATTGGAGGAAGGCAGGCAGGTGACCATTCATTCTCAATAATGGTAACGGACGAGACGGGTAATCAATCTCATAGCTATAGTTTCAGCATAACGGATAATACTAACGATGTGCGAGTAACACGTGCCATTGTCGGTGTTGGCGGATGGGTATCGGGACCTGCCACGACAAATTTACGTGAAAACATTCCCATGATTTACTCAGGCGCTGAAAGTTCAGGTTTACCTGTGACTTTATATTGTACGTCAGTAATGGGGGGAGTTATGAATCAAACTGTTAATATTGATGTTTCACTATTAAATTAAGATTGGCCGGTCGTTTGACATAATAAAATTACGTGTGTCTTATGTGATTAATCTAATAGGTTTTGGCTATAGAGCATTTTGATTGGCAATAGTACAACGTATAATGTTAATCAATATCGGGTTCTGTTGCAGTATCTGTATCAGCAAAACAAGCATGACCATAAATAATGTAACAGAACCTTTTTTCGAACGATATGAATGTCGCGTTAGCATACCTGAGGATAAAAAATACTTACTATCTTCAGAATACGGCTAACCGTTAGACTGTAAAGTACCGCAGATACGCGGTCTGATCATGTGTTTCATATCAGCTCTCCGGCCGATTAAAGCTGGTGCCGCTCCCCGCCAGATAAAGCGTTTATTGATCGTTCTCCCATTGAGCCGTATCGAGGCGTAGTTCTTCGCTACGTGCGCGCAGCAGCTAAACTTTAGTACCCGGCGCCACGTTGTCATGATACGGGTTAAAGGATGGATCGCACTCGGCCTCTTCGGCTAGACAGCCCAGATATTCTTCACGGGGATAATTGAACAAAATGTCCGCAAATGGCTACCTCCAGTCTTCAGACTGAAAGTAGAAAAGATAGGGCTGGCAGGGAGAGTTGATAGCTCCGACAGCCTCTCTAAAAACATGGGCTATCGGAGCGAACGGTTAAAACTGTATGTACATTTGTGACTATTAAAATCAATAAACTATCATCTTGCAATATATTGATTTTACATAATTTAACTTCAATGCCGGTAAGCCTATCGTAGGGAATACCATTCCTTATGTTTCAGTGGGTTTGCCATCGCACCCAAAATATCGGATATCACGTTCACAATAATCACCAGCGCGCCGATGACCATCACGCCCGCCGAGATCGCGGCGTAGTCCTGTTGACGAATGGCGTTGATGAGCCAGCGGCCGAGCCCCGGCCAGCTAAAGACCATTTCGGTAATCATCGCCAGCGTTAGCATGGTGGAGAACTGCAGCCCCAGGCGTGGGATCACCGGCGGTAGGGCGTTGTGCAGGACGTGGCGGTGTAAAATTGTCCGCCGCGATACGCCGCGGGTGGCGGCGGCTTTGACATAGTTGGTGTCGTACACTTCGCTGGTGCTGATGCGCATCAGACGGATCACTTCCGTCGTCGGCGCCACCGCCAGGGTCAGTACCGGCAGCACCATGTGCCGCGCCGCGCTGACGATCATTTCATGACGCCACGGCGAATCAGAGAGCCATGCGTCGATCAGGGCAAAGCCGGTGACCGATTTCACTTCATAGAGCAGGTCGAAGCGCCCGGAAACCGGAAACCAGCCCAGGGTGAGGGAGAAGAACAGGGTCAGCAGCAGCGCTAGCCAGAAGACGGGAATCGAAAAGCCCAGCAGCGCCAGGGCGCTGATCAGGGTATCTGGCCACTTATTGCGCATGATCCCCGCCAGCATACCGACGGGGATCCCGATCACCAGCGCAAAACCGAAGGCGAGGATACAGAGCTCCATGGTAGCGGGAAAGACCTCTTTAAGCTGTTCGGAAATCAGCTGTCCGTTGATGCTGGAAACGCCGAAATCCCAGTGCAGCACCCCCTCAAACCAGAAGAGCCAGGCGTTCCACAGGGAGGCGCCCTGTAGCGGCGCGTGGGGCGTAAAGTAGCTCAGGCTAAAACCGACAAAGGTCAGCAGGAAGAGGGTAATCAGCAGCAGCAGCAGGCGACGCAGGGTAAAAATAATCATGGTTTTTTCACCTCGTCTTCTTTTTCCCGCGAGACGCCTGCAAAAGAGGCGTTGCCAAACGGGCTCAGCACCAGGCCTTTCATATCGTAACGATAGGCCTGTAAACGCAGGGAGGAGGCCAGCGGCAGCACCGGTAGTTCATCGGCAAGAATGCGCTGCGCCTCTTTATAGGCTTCGATGCGCGAGGCCAGCTGCTGCGAAGTGAGCGCCTTTTGCAGCACCTCGTCGAATTCGCGATGACACCAGTGAGCATAGTTGGTTTGCGAGGCAATCGCCGCGCAGCTCAAGAGCGGACGGAAAAAACTGTCCGGATCGTTACTGTCCGTTGCCCAGCCGGAAAGCGTCAGGTCGTGGTTCATATCCATTAATCTGGCCTCCTGAAAACGGCCTTCGACCGGCATAATAATCACCTTCACGCCAATTTGCGCCATATCCGCCTGGATAAGCTCGGCGGTTTTTAGCGGGCTGGGGTTCCAGGCCTGCGAGCTGGTGGGCACCCACAGCTTAAGCGTGAGCTTTTCCAGCCCCAGGGCTTTCAGCCGGGCAAGGGCTTCCGTGGGGTTATATTCGGTGATCCTGGCTTCGTTATCGTAGGCCCATGAAGCGCGAGGCAGCATGGACGCCGCGGTTTCCGCCGTGCCGTAGTAGATTGACTGCATCAGGCGCTGGTTGTTGATGGCCAGCGCCAGCGCGTGGCGTACCTCCGGGTTATCGAGCGGCGGCTTAGCGGTGTTAAACGCCAGCCAGGCGATATTCATTCCCGGACGCAGGGTCAGGCGCAGGCGCGGGTCATCGCGCAGAATAGAGAGCTGGCTTGCGGCGGGCCAGGCCAGCACGTCGCACTCGCCGGTCAGCAGTTTCGACAAGCGACCGGTGCCGCCGGAGCCGAGATCGACCACCACCTGCGGCATTAGCGGTTTACCGCGCCAGTAGGCCGGATGGCGCTGCAGGCGGATGTACTGACCGCTGCGGTACTCCGCCAGCTGGAACGGGCCGGTGCCGACCGGTTGCCGATCGATCATTTCCTGACGATCGTTCTGCGCCAGCTTCGCGGCATACTCTGCCGACATCACCGAGGCGTAGTGGGTGGCCAGGTGCCAGAGGAACGAGGCGTCCGGGCGTTTGAGGCGAAACTCGACGCTATGACTATCCAGCTTCCGCACGCTTTCCACGCTGTCGGCAAACTGTAAGCTATCGAAATAGGGGAAGCTGCTGCCGTTAACGTTGTGCCACGGGTGGTCGCGATTAAAAATGCGGCCAAAGGTGAAAATCACGTCATCGGCATTAAAATTGCGGGTCGGTTTGAACCAGGCGGTGCTCTGGAAAGGCACGTTGTTGCGCAGATGGAAGCGGTAGGTTGCGCCGTTGTCCAGCACCTCCCAGCTTTCAGCCAGTTCGGGGACCAGACGATAGGTATAAGGATCGACATCAAGCAGGCGGTCGTAGAGCTGGGCGGCCAGGGTATCGACGATCAGGCCGCTGCTGACTTTTTGTGGGTTAAAGGTGTTGACCTGACCGCTGACGCAATACACAAAGCCGCTATCGCGAATGTCGGCGTGCGCAGGCAGCGCGGGCGCGGCAAAAGCTTGCCCGCACAGCATAGATACCGCTGCCAGGAGAGAAGACAATTTCAGGCGCATAGTTTCTTTTTGATTATAGAGCAAGGCTCTATCTTATTAATATTAAATAACATTTACCACCACCTTATTGCTTATGGAGATAATATAAGCGATGGTTGCGTCGGTTATTTGACCAACGGATTCAAGTTCATACCGCTTATTAACTTCGAGTATACCTCGTAAATCACCCGACGTTTGGCATCAGGCAAGCAAGGGGTTGAGCGACGCGTATTTTCGATTCATCTGCTGCACGGCTTGAGAATGCTATGGGTATTGAGCATGGCGCTTATTTGCGCCGCAGCCCCGATTTTCGCCACATGGTATCTTTTTATTTGCGGTTTCTCCAGCGAGCCGTATCCGCACGGCTCGCTGGATGTTGAGGCGTTAGAGGGGAAGGAGGCGGTTATAGCGGGCGATATAATCTTTGGGATTTATTTCCAGCTTTCCACCATCGTGATGGATGGCGACATAGGTACGCAGGACCAGGCCGCTGTTCTGCGGCGTAATTGTCCAGCCCTGTTGACGATATGAATCTTCGGTTGAGCGGATAAGCAGGTCCGAAAAGATCATCATGACCGAAAGCGCCGGCGCGCGGTGGCTTTTCATGGTATGGACCAGGCTGACGTGCGCCGCATAGCGGCCAAGCGTAGAAGGATTAACCGGAATCATCTTTATTTTCAGTCCATTGAGTCATGATGCGCAGATGATAGTTCACATGAAGATATCTTGCTAGTTACAATTTTTTAACTACATGGGAACCGGCTCCCGCGTAGTCAAACGCCATTTTCCACGGCACAGGTCGCTTGCGGGAAGAAATCTCAATGTGACGCTGTCACTTTTAGTCCGTGAGCGGCGTGAATTCATAAAGCGCCAGCGCGTTGCTCTCCAGCGTGTCGACAAGCTGCCAGCGGTCGCTATCCGGCGTCTCTTCGCTGACGCGCAGCGCCGGGCGCGCCCGGTGCATCAGCCAGCGATAGTCCTCCTCGTCCGGCCCGCTTTGGCTGCGAAAGGCCTCGAATAGCGGGAAGAGCGCGCCATGGTGCTGATCGAACAGATGCTGTTTGATTCGCCAGCGCCCCTCAAGGCCGAGGAGCCGCACGCTCCAGGGCTGACTGAAGCGCTGGGTAAACGCCTCCTCGCTGGAGAGCCAGGGGTTGAACACCACCGTGTTGCGCAGCAGCAGCTGATAATGGCCGTGATGGCGCAACAGCAGCAAGTTCTTGTCGTTGATCAACACCTCGCCCCGCAGTCTGCGCCATAGCCACAATACCCAGTAGACCGGTCGCGGCAGACCGTGGAGATAGTGCAGCGCCAGACTGGAGGTATCCAGCTTGCCGTTAGCCCGGGCTTCTCCCTGCAATCCGGAATTCAGCCAGAACCCTGCCAGCCAAACCCGATCCGCCAGTCCCAGCAAATTATCCATCAGCAGCGCGCCGCGAAAGAAACGGCCGTTGGTATCGCGGGTATCGCCGGTGAGGGTATTCCACGAGAGCAGCCAAAGCGGCAGCAGGAGATGCCGCTGACGTAGGGCGCTATGGAGCTTGCGTAATTTGTGTACCGGATAGTTTTCGCTGGCGGCCAGCTTCTGGCTGTCAATCTGCGCCAGATCCAGCAGTTCGTTGGCATCGGCCTGGCAGGCAAGGAAATCCGCCTCGGCCAGTAGCGGTGAGCGCAGAAGGGGATCGTCCTCTACCTGTTGGGGAAAACGGTGCCAGATCCCCAGCGCCGACTGCGGCGATAGCCTCTGTAGGATCGCTTTTTGTTGCCGCCAGGCGTGCTGGCGCGCCTCGTCGCTGGCCTGGGGGGACCAGTGCCAGGCAAAGCGCCAGCTGGCCAGGGTTGTCGGTGGAAAATGGTTGGCGGAGAGCCGCAGAAAGCGTTGCAGCAGATCGCCGCGGGTGGTGAGCCCGGTATGCAGTATGACCGCCCAGCCCATTGTCGCCAGCCAGCTAAATATGCGCTGCAGATTATACCAGCAGGCGTAGCCGGCCATTTGCGGATCGTCCCAGCCGGTGCTGAACAGACGGCTGCTGAGAAACGGATCGTGAATATCGATGGCGAATATCGGCAGCGCGCCGTGCAGCTGTTCCAGCTCGCGGCGGACATCCTCGCGCAGCAGATCGTCCAGTTCACGAACGGTCACGACCATGCGGGTGTGACGCAGCGGCGTGGCACGCGCCGGCAGTTCACGCACATCAAGATGGCGGGTTTGCTGGGGATTGAGCCGCAGCGGCGGGCTATCCAGGCCGTTGGTTTGCGGCGCATTGAGCCGGGCGTACAGCCGAGCGATTGACACCGGCTGCCATCGCTCGGTCTGCTGTAGGTGCGGGCGGGGAGATTCGACCGGCTTCTGCGGGTGCTGCTGGCGGAACTGGCGCGGCGTCAGGCCGTGCTCGCGTTTAAACAGGTCGCTCATCACCCGGCTGCTGGCGAAGCCATGCTGCTGGGCGATCTGCTGCACCGACCTGCGCGTGGCCGTCAGCTGCTCGGCGGCCTTGCGCAGGCGCAGCCCGGTAATGTACTGCATAAAGCTGACGCCCACCTCTTTGCGGAACAGACGCGACAGCCAGGCCTCGGAAACAAACTCCGCGGCGGCAATCTCCTGCAGCGACAGGCGCCGTTGATAGTTGGCGTCGATTCGCGCCACTACTCGGTTAATTCGCTGACTCCAGCGTTCGGCGCCGCGAGGCGCCTGGGCGGTGAGGGGACGGCTGAAGCGTGACGCCAGCAGAAGGGCGATTTCGCTAAGCCAGCGGTTGGCCTCCAGCCGATAGTGGGCCTGCGGATTGACCAGGCCGAGGACCAGCAGCTGGCGCATCAGATAACGTAGCGTGTCCTCGGCATCGCGCGTTTCGCTGCTGATCTGGTAGCCGGCCGCAAAAAAATCGCCATCAAGGCGCGTTAGCCACCCGGCGCTGAGCGACAGCGTCATCACTACATTCGCCGTCTTGCTGCTCAGGCGCCAGCGGTGGCTGCGGTTGACTATCGCCAGCTCATCCTGCTGAAGGTGTCGACCCGTCTCTTCATTGTGGAGCTCGGCGCTGCCCTCCAGCAGCCATATCAACGTCAGCGCATCGGTTTCCTCTTCGCGACACTGACGGATATCACGAACCGCTACCTGAAAGTCGCCTGAATGATGGTCCACCGTCGCCTCCTGGAGACAAAAAACAGCACGTCATTTTTTGTCATAACCGTTTTGTATGAAAAACACTCATTAATAATCCGTCACTATAAAACAAAAAAGCGCATTTTAAAGCCGTCAGGGATGCATAAACTCGAAAGTGTCGTGCAAACACAACACAGGAATAATAAAAATGACACACCCGATTATTGAGGCATTACAGGTTAACGAGGCGCAGTTTGTCGCGCTTCGCCGCCGTTTCCATCAACAGCCGGAAATCGGTTTTGAAGAGCATAAAACCAGCGAAGAGGTTGCCCGCCTGCTCGGCGAATGGGGCTATCAGGTTCACCGCGGTCTGGCGGGCACCGGCGTGGTCGCTACCTTAAGCGCGGGCGACGGCAAAAAACGCCTGGGGCTAAGGGCGGATATGGACGCGCTGCCGATGCAGGAGATGAGCGGCAAGGCGTGGGCCAGCCGGGTCGATGGACGTTTTCACGGCTGCGGCCACGACGGCCATACCACCACGCTATTGTACGCCGCGGAATATCTGGCGCGTACCCGACAGTTTAACGGCACGCTACAGCTTATTTTTCAGCCCGCCGAAGAGCTGCTCTACGGCGGTCGGGTCATGCTCGAAGACGGCCTGTTTGACCAGTTTCCCTGCGATGCCATTTTTGGCCTGCATAATATGCCGGGGCAGCCGTTAGGTAGAGTTGGCCTGCGCGATGGAGCGATGATGGCCTCCTCGGACACTCTCCATATTGAAGTCAAAGGGGTGGGCGGCCACGGCGCGGTGCCGGAGCATACCGTCGACGCCACGCTGGTGGCCTGTCATATCACTCTGGCGCTGCAATCGATTGTTTCCCGCAACATCACGCCGTTTGAACCGGCGGTGGTGACCGTGGGCAGCATTCAGGCCGGGCACGCGCCGAACATTATCAACGACAAGGTGTTAATGAAGCTCACGGTTCGCACCTTGAACGAACAGGTTCGCGAGACCGTCCTGCAGCGCATCCACGATATCGCCGTCGCTCAGGCCGAGAGCTTTAACGCCAGCGCCGCCTTAACCCACGTAAACGGTAGCCCGGTTTTAAGGAACGATCCGGTAGCCAATGAGATGGTACGCACGGTGGCGACCGCGCTGTTTGGCGAGGCGCAGGTCGGCGAGGTGAAACCGTTTATGGGCAGCGAAGACTTTGCTTTTATGCTTGAGCGCAATCCGAACGGCTGCTATTTCACCCTCGGGGCCGGGGACGAAGCGGATCGTTGCATGGTGCATAACCCCGGATACGACTTCAACGATGCGCTGTTGCTGAAAGGCGCCGCGCTGTGGTGCGCCCTGACGGAACACTACTTGCGTTAATGTCCGCAACGAAGAGGACCCTGCTATGAGTTCTGTATCGCTAAGCGAAGCGCAGTTCGTCGGCACCGATCGTCTGCTGGCGGGTATTGTATTGAGCGTTCTGAGCTTTTGGCTGTTTGCCCAGTCGGTGATTAACGTGGTTCCGGCGATGAAAAGCAGCCTCGATATTTCGCTGGAAACCCTGACCCTGGCGGTGAGCCTGAGCGCCTTATTCAGTGGCTGCTTCGTGGTCGCCAGCGGCGGTCTGGCGGATAAATTCGGCCGCATGCGTATGACCTCGCTCGGCCTGATCCTCAGCATTGTCGGCAGCGCGATGCTGGTGCTGTCGCAGGGGCCCGCGCTGTTCCTGGCCGGGCGCGTTTTACAGGGGCTGTCGGCCGCCTGCATCATGCCGGCGACGCTGGCGTTAATTAAAACCTGGTACGAGGGCAAAGCGCGCCAGCGGGCGGTCAGCTTCTGGGTCATCGGCTCCTGGGGCGGCAGCGGGCTGTGCTCGTTTGTCGGCGGGGCGATTGCTACCGGACTGGGCTGGCGCTGGATCTTTGTTTTCTCCATCGCGGTAGCGCTGGCGGCGCTGTTGTTGCTGCGCGGTACGCCGGAAAGCCGTAGCGCCAGCGCGCAGCAGCATAAGCTGGACATCAGCGGCCTGATTAGCCTGATCCTTGCGCTGGTGCTGTTAAATCTGTTTATCAGCAAAGGCCACAGCTGGGGCTGGACCAGCGCAACCTCGCTGGCGATGCTGGCCGGCGCGCTGGCCTCGGGGCTGTTTTTTATCCGCAGCGGCCAGCGTAAGGGCGACGCGGCGCTGATTGATTTCGCGCTGTTTCGCAACCGGGCCTACAGCGCGGCGGTGCTGTCAAACTTTATGCTCAACGGCGCCATCGGTACCATGATGATTGCCAGTATCTGGCTCCAGCAGGGGCATCATCTGAGCCCGCTGGAGAGCGGCATGATGACGCTTGGCTACCTGGTCACCGTGCTGGCGATGATCCGCGTCGGCGAGAAGCTATTGCAACGCTACGGCGCGCGTCTGCCGATGATGACCGGCCCGGTCTTTACCGCCGTTGGCATTCTGCTTATCTCCTGTACCTTTCTCGATAAATCGACCTATATCGTCACGGTCTTTTTCAGCAACGTGCTGTTTGGCTTTGGGCTGGGCTGCTACGCCACCCCGTCAACGGATACCGCGGTGGTCAACGCTCCTGAGAATAAGGTCGGCGTGGCCTCGGGGATCTATAAGATGGGGAGTTCGCTCGGCGGGGCGATGGGGATAGCGGTGACAGCGTCACTTTTTGCGCTGTTCTTACCGTTGGGGATGGCCAGCGCGGCGCAGTACGCGCTGTGGTTTAACGCCGCGCTCTGTCTTGGGTCAATGGCGCTGAGCGCGCTGCTGCTTCCGCGTACAGGTCAAAGCTGATGCTTTTTCAGCAGCGCCCGCAGCTGGTGGTAGGTGAGGCCCAGTAGTTCGGCCGCCTGCTTTTGATTGTACTTCGCCTGTTCGAGGCTTCTCTCGAGCAGGCTTTTTTCTTGCTCCTGCTGGAAAGCGCGTAAATCGAGCGGCAGCGTGGGGCCAGGCGTCTTCTCCACTTCGACGGGCGTCGCCGTGTGCTGCTGGCGGAAGGGGTTAATAATAATATTATCCAGCTCGCGTTCGCTGCTGCCGTGGCGGTAGACCGAACGTTCAACCACGTTTTTTAATTCACGGATATTTCCCGGCCAGCGGTAGTTTTGCAGCGTCTCTGCGGCGCGTTCGCTAAAGCCGGGAAACAGCGGTAATCCGAGCTCGCGGCACATCTGGATCGCAAACTGGGTGGCGAGCAGCATGATATCGCCCTGGCGCTCGCGCAGCGGCGGCAGCTGCACCACATCAAAGGCCAGACGGTCGAGAAGGTCGGCGCGAAAAAGCCCGTCTTCCACCATTTGCGGCAGGTCGGCGTTGGTCGCGCACACCAGGCGGACGTTAACCTGCAGCGGCTGGCTGCCGCCGACGCGCTCGAGTTCGCCATACTCAATCACGCGCAGCAGCTTTTCCTGTACCAGCATCGGTGCGGTGGCCAGCTCATCGAGAAACAGGGTACCGCCGTCGGCGCGCTCGAAGCGCCCCGGGTGACGTTTACTGGCCCCCGTAAAGGCGCCGGCCTCATGCCCGAACAGCTCCGAATCGAGCAGGTTTTCATTGAGCGCCGCGCAGTTGAGCGAGATAAATGGCCCCTGCCAGCGGGAAGAGAGGAAGTGCAGACGGCTGGCGATCAGCTCCTTGCCGGTTCCGCGCTCGCCAATCACCAGCACCGGTTTATCGAGCGGCGCCAGTCTTGAGACCTGCTCAAGCACCTCAAGAAAGCTATTGGCCTCGCCGAGCAGGTTGTCCTTGTAATCCGCCATGATGAATTTCGCCATTTAGTAGTGTGATTCACCAGGTCACTTTAGCAATGCGCTGGCCAGATAACAACCACTTCCATTAAAATCAATAAGATAAAAACTTGGCACGGCATTTGTATTAGTCATGGCACAGGCCGGTGCCTGACACCAGAACTATGAGGATTGAAATTATGGGTATTTTTTCTCGTTTTGCCGACATCGTGAACGCCAACATCAACTCCCTGCTGGAGAAAGCGGAAGATCCGCAGAAGCTGGTTCGACTGATGATTCAGGAGATGGAAGACACGCTGGTTGAAGTGCGTTCGACCTCCGCGCGAGCGTTGGCTGAAAAGAAACAGCTGAGCCGTCGTATTGAACAGGCCGTTGCCCAGCAGGCGGAATGGCAGGAAAAAGCCGAACTGGCGCTGCGCAAAGAGAAAGAGGATCTGGCCCGTGCGGCGCTGATTGAAAAGCAAAAGCTGACCGACCTTATCGGCAGCCTGGAAAACGAAGCGCAGCTAGTTGATGAAACGCTGGCGCGGATGAAAAAAGAGATTGGCGAGCTGGAAAACAAACTCAGCGAAACCCGCGCCCGCCAGCAGGCGCTGATGCTGCGTCATCAGGCCGCAAGCTCCTCCCGCGACGTTCGTCGTCAGCTGGACAGCGGCAAGATTGACGAGGCGATGGCGCGTTTTGAATCATTTGAACGTCGTATCGACCATATGGAAGCAGAAGCGGAAAGCCACCGCTTCGGCAAAGATAAGTCGTTGGATCAGCAGTTCGCCGATCTGAAAGCGGACGATGAAATCAGCGAGCAGCTGGCGGCGTTAAAAGCCAAAATGAATCAAAATAATCAGTAATCGTATTCGGGCGGCACCAAGACGTGCCGCCGCCATCTGCAAGGAGTTCATATGAGCATGCTTTTTCTCGCCATCCCTTTGACGTTGTTTGTGCTGTTTGTGTTGCCGGTCTGGCTCTGGCTGCACTACAACAACCGTACCGCCAGCGGCAGCCTATCGCAGAATGAACAGCAGCGCCTGCTGCAGCTGACCGATGACGCGAAGCGCATGCGCGAGCGTATTCAGGCGCTGGAGGCGATTCTTGACGCTGAGCACCCGAACTGGAGAGAGAAATAATGGGCGGACTGGATCTGAGTAAAAAACTGTGGCGCATTCCGCAGCAGGGCATGGTGAAAGGGGTTTGCGCCGGTATCGCGCAGTATCTGGACGTGCCGGTAAAGCTGGTGCGCCTGATTACCGTACTGGCAATGATTTTTGGCCTGTTCCTGTTTGTGGTGGTGGCCTACATCATTCTCTCGTTTGCGCTGGATCCGATGCCGGAAAGCGAGCTGTATGGTGAAAAAACGCCGAGCTGCGGAGAGCTGTTGGCCGCCGCGGATAAAGAACTGGCAGCGGGGGAGCGTCGTCTGCGCGAAATGGAGCGCTACGTCACCTCTGATACCTTTTCGCTGCGCAGTCGTTTCCGCCAGCTATAACTGAAAGTTGAGGTTAATGATGAACATGAAATGGCAGCAGGCCGGACAAAAAGTCAAACCGGGTCTGAAAATCGCAGGCAAACTGGTGCTGCTCACCGCGCTGCGCTACGGCCCGGCGGGCGTCGCTGGCTGGGCGGTAAAATCCGTCGCGCGTCGGCCGCTGAAAATGCTGCTGATGCTTGTTCTGGAACCCATGCTCAGCCGGGCGGCGCAGCGGTTTTCTAAACGTCGCGGATGGCGTATGTTATGAGTGCCTAAACACTCACACTATCAGGATGATAACATGCGAAAACTCCTTCTGGGTTTAGCGCTGGCGATGGCCTTACCCGCCTTCGCGGCAGAGCACTGGATCGATGTCCGCGTCCCGCAGCAGTATCAAAAAGAGCACGTCGTCGGGGCGGTGAATATCCCGCTGGCGGATTTAAAAACGCGGATTGCGGCGGAAGTACCGGATAAAAACGACACCATTCACGTTTATTGCAACGTTGGCCGGCAATCGGGCCAGGCTCAGCAGCTGCTGAGCAAAATGGGCTACACGCAGGTGGTTAACGCCGGCGGCCTCAGTGAGATAGCCAGGCCGAAAAGCGCCAGCAAATAATCGTTGGCCCCGTCGCTGCGGGGCTAATGCAATCTATTGATAATTATCTCTTTAGCCCTCATGTCTATTTCCCTCGTTCTTCAGGCTCAACAGGATGGCGATGAAGCGACTCAAAACAGAATTTAACGCGCTGATCAACCGTGGGGTTGATCGGCATCTTCGTCTGGCCGTCACCGGCCTTAGCCGCAGCGGCAAGACCGCCTTTATCACCGCGCTGGTCAATCAACTGCTGAATATTCACGCCGGCGCGCGGCTACCGCTGCTTAGCGCGGCCAGAGAAGAGCGCCTGCTGGGCGTCAAGCGCGTACCGCAGCGGGATTTTGGTATTCCGCGCTTCACCTATGATGAAGGGCTGGCCCAGCTCTACGGTCAGCCGCCGGTCTGGCCGACGCCCACCCGCGGCGTCAGCGAAATCCGCCTTGCTCTGCGCTATCGCTCTAACGATTCGCTGCTGCGCCATTTTAAAGAGACCTCAACTCTGTATCTGGAGATTGTCGATTATCCCGGCGAGTGGCTGCTGGATCTGCCGATGCTGGCCCAGGACTATCTGACCTGGTCACGGCAGATGACCGGACTACTGCAGGGGCAGAGGGCGGAGTGGTCGGCGCGCTGGCGACAGCTATGCGAAGGTCTGGATCCGCTGGCGCCCGCCGATGAAACCCGTCTGGCGGAGATCGCCGCGGCGTGGACCGACTATCTGCACACCTGTAAGCGCGAAGGGATGCACTTTATTCAGCCAGGGCGCTTTGTGCTGCCCGGTGAAATGGCCGGCGCCCCGGCGCTGCAGTTCTTTCCCTGGCCGGATGTGGATGCCGCCGGCGAGGCTAAGCTGGCGCAGGCGGACAAACAGACCAATGCCGGAATGCTGCACGAGCGTTTTAAATACTACTGCGAGAAAGTGGTAAAGGGCTTCTATAAAGATCATTTCCTGCGCTTCGATCGGCAAATCGTGCTGGTGGACTGCCTGCAGCCGTTGAACAGCGGGCCGCAGGCGTTTAACGATATGCGCCTGGCGCTGACGCAGCTGATGCAAAGTTTTCACTATGGCCAGCGCACGCTGTTTCGTCGCCTGTTCTCACCGGTTATCGATAAGCTGCTGTTCGCCGCGACTAAAGCCGATCACGTGACCGTCGATCAGCACAGCAATATGGTGTCGCTGCTGCAGCAACTGATACAGGACGCCTGGCAGAACGCGGCGTTTGAAGGCATCAGTATGGATTGCCTGGGGCTGGCGTCGATTCAGGCGACGCAGAGCGGGCTTATTGAGGTGAACGGCGAAAAGATCCCTGCGCTGCGAGGCCACAGGCTGAGCGACGGCCAGCCGCTGACCGTCTACCCCGGCGAGGTGCCCGCCCGTCTGCCGGGCCAGGCCTTCTGGGAACAGCAGGGCTTTCAGTTTGAAAACTTCCGCCCTCAGGTGATGGACGTTGATAAACCGCTGCCGCATATTCGCCTCGACGCGGCGCTGGAATTTTTGATCGGAGATAAATTGCGATGACCGAACCCTTAAAACCGCGTATCGATTTCGACGGCCCGCTGGAGGAGGAAAAGGCGCAAACTCTCAAGTCCGCGCGCGCGTTTGACGGCGCCGACGCGGCGAAATTCGCTCCCGCGCGGCTTGACGTTCTGCAAGAAGAAGAGGGGGCGGCGGAAGCGGTAGTGGAGTCAGCGCTGCGGCCTAAGCGCAGCCTGTGGCGAAAAATGGTTAGCGCCGGGCTGGCTATCTTTGGCGTCAGCGTGGTGGCGCAGGGCGTGCAGTGGACGATGACCGCCTGGCAAACGCAGGACTGGATCGCCCTCGGCGGCTGCGCTGCCGGCGCCTTGATCGTCGGCGCGGGCGTCGGTTCGGTGGCCACCGAGTGGCGCCGGCTGTGGCGGCTACGCCAGCGTGCCCACGAGCGCGATGAGGCGCGGGATCTGATGCACAGCCATGCGGTCGGCAAAGGGCGCGCCTTTTGCGAGAAGCTGGCCCTGCAGGCGGGGCTCGATCAATCCCACCCGGCCCTGCAGCGCTGGTATGCGGCAATCCACGAAACGCAGAACGATCGTGAAGTGGTGAGCCTGTACGCGCAGATCGTACAGCCAGTACTGGATGCGCAGGCGCGGCGTGAAATCAGCCGTTCGGCGGCGGAGTCGACGCTGATGATCGCCGTCAGTCCGCTGGCGCTGGTGGATATGGCGTTTATCGCCTGGCGCAATTTACGGCTGATCAACCGCATCGCCACCCTCTACGGTATTGAGCTGGGCTACTACAGCCGCCTGCGCCTGTTCCGTCTGGTGCTGCTGAATATCGCTTTTGCCGGCGCCAGCGAGCTGGTGCGGGAAGTCGGGATGGACTGGATGTCGCAGGATCTGGCGGCCAGGCTATCGGCGCGCGCGGCGCAGGGGATTGGCGCCGGGCTGCTGACCGCGCGGCTGGGTATTAAGGCGATGGAACTCTGCCGCCCGCTGCCGTGGATCGCCGACGATAAACCGCGGCTGGGGGATTTTCGTCGCGAGCTGATCGGTCAGCTAAAAGATACCCTGCAGAAGAGCAAAAACGCGCCGCAGAAATAGCGTTTTTGGGCATTCCCGGCTCGCGCTACGCTTAGCCGGGCTACGGCCGGTTGCCCTGATAAGTTGGTAGCCCGGCTAAGGCGTTCGCGCCGCAAGCCGGGAATTCTCCCTGTAGCGCATAACTTTACGGCAGAAAGGCCATTTTTCCGCCATACTGTCAATAATTGTTGACAGCTGGCTTCACGCCAGCACATAACTGTCCTATTATTCATCCGTCATTGGCCTCTTTAGGGTGAAAACTCCTATGCGTCTTGAAGTCTTTTGTGAAGACCGTCTTGGTCTGACTCGTGAATTACTCGATTTACTGGTGCTGCGCGGTATCGACCTGCGGGGTATCGACATTGACCCTATTGGCCGAATTTATCTCAATTTCGCCGAGCTGGAGTTCGCTAGCTTCAGCAGCCTGATGGCGGAAATTCGTCGTATCGCCGGCGTCACCGACGTGCGCACCGTGGCGTGGATGCCGTCAGAGCGGGAGCACCTGGCGCTCAGCGCGCTGCTGGTGGCGATGCCGGAACCGGTGCTGTCTCTGGATACCAAAGGAAAAGTCGAACTGGCTAACCCGGCCAGCTGCCAGCTGTTTGGCCAGAGTCAGGATAAGCTGCGCAGCCATCCGGTCGCGCAGCTGATTACCGATTTTAACGTCCAGCGCTGGCTGGAAAACGATCCTCAGGAGTCGCATGCGGAACACGTGGTGGTCAACGGGCAGAACTTTCTGCTGGAGATCACCCCGGTCTACCTGGAAGGCGAGCACGGCGAGAAGGTGCTAACCGGCGCGGTAGCGATGCTGCGTTCGACGGTCCGCATGGGGCGCCAGCTGCAAACCATGACCATTCAGGATACCAGCGCCTTTAGCCAGATCCTCGCCGTTGGTCCGAAAATGCGCCATGTCGTCGAGCAGGCCCGCAAGCTGGCCATGCTCAGCGCGCCGCTGCTAATCGTCGGGGATACCGGCACAGGGAAAGATTTGCTGGCCCACGCCTGCCACCTGGCGAGTCCGCGCGCAGGGAAACCTTATCTGGCGCTGAACTGCGGCTCCATCCCGGAAGACGCGGTGGAAAGCGAGCTGTTCGGCGACGCCATCCAGGGGAAAAAGGGCTTCTTCGAGCAAGCTAACGGCGGCTCGGTTTTGCTGGATGAAATTGGCGAAATGTCGCCGCGCATGCAGACCAAACTGCTGCGCTTCCTCAACGACGGCACCTTCCGCCGCGTCGGTGAAGATCATGAGGTCCACGTTGATGTGCGGGTGATCTGCGCGACCCAGAAAAACCTGGTGGAGCTGGTGCAAAAGGGGCTGTTCCGCGAAGATCTCTATTATCGCCTGAATGTGCTGACGCTGTATCTGCCGCCGCTGCGCGACTGCCCGCAGGACATCATGCCGCTGACCGAACTGTTCGTGGCGCGCTTTGCCGATGAGCAGGGCATTCCGCGGCCGAAACTCTCAGCCGATTTAAATAGCGTGCTGACGCGCTACAGCTGGCCGGGCAACGTGCGTCAGCTGAAAAACGCGATCTATCGCGCGCTGACTCAGCTGGACGGGTTTGAGCTGCGTCCTCAGGATATCCTGCTGCCGGATCATGACGTCTCGTCGCTGGCGGTTGGCGAAGAAGCGATGGAGGGGTCTCTGGATGATATTACCCGCCGTTTCGAACGCTCGGTGCTCACCCAGCTTTATCGCAGCTTCCCCAGCACGCGTAAACTGGCTAAGCGTCTTGGCGTCTCGCACACCGCGATCGCCAATAAGCTGCGCGAATATGGCCTGAGCCAGAAAAAAGGCGACGAGTAATGCTCACCAACCGTCTGCCCGGGCAGGCGGTTGGTATTTCCAGAAAAGGGCGGGGTCCAGGTGTAGAATGATTCTGTATATACTTCGTCTTTACCCTCTTTTTGGCAGGAATACGCATGCGGATCTGGCGTAGTGATTTTTTTCAATGGATGAAACTGCTGGTACTCTCCAGCGCGCTCTCTTTTGTATTGTTCTGGTTTCACCTTCCCGCCGCGCTGCTGCTGGGGCCGATGATTGCCGGAATCATCCTCAGCCTGCGCGGCGCGGAAATTCGCGTACCCCGTCCCTTTTTTATTGCCGCCCAGGCGATTATCGGCTGCATGATCGCCCGCAGCCTGACGCCATCCATTTTCGGCGTTCTGCTGGCGAACTGGGCGCTGGTGCTGTTGATTCTCTTTTCTACACTCGCTATCAGCGCGCTGGCGGGATGGCTGCTGGTGCGCTACAGCGACCTGCCCGGCGCCACCGGGGCGTGGGGGAGCTCGCCGGGCGGCGCCTCGGCGATGGTGATTATGGCCCAGGAGTACGGCGCCGATGTCCGGCTGGTGGCGCTGATGCAGTATCTGCGGGTGCTGTTTGTTGCGGGGGCGGCGGCGCTCGTCGTTCGCGTCGCGCTCGGCGGTGAAGCGCAGGAGATGACTCAGCAGGTCGCCTGGTTTCCTCCGGTAAGCTGGCAGCTACCGCTCACGCTGCTGCTGACGGCGGCAGCGGGGTGGTTAGGGCTACGGCTGCGCTTTCCATCCGGCGCGATGCTCTTTCCAATGCTGATCGGGGCGCTGGCGCAGGGGGAAGGTTGGCTGCAGCTTGAACTTCCCGAGTGGCTGCTGGCGCTGGCTTATGCCGCCGTTGGCTGGAGCGTTGGTCTAAAGTTTAATAAACAGATTTTCCTGCTGGCGCTCAAAACCCTGCCGCAGATCCTCGCATCGATTATTGGCCTGATCCTGCTGTGCGCGCTGATGGCTTTTGGGCTGACGCAGGTTTTGCCGCTGGACTTTATGACCGCCTACCTGGCGACCAGTCCGGGCGGGCTGGACACGGTGGCGATTATCGCCGCCGGTACGCGGGCGGATATGTCGTTTATTATGGCGATGCAGACGCTGCGCCTGTTCACCATCTTACTGACCGGGCCGGCGATTGCGCGCTTTATCTCCCGCTATGCGGCGCGGGAATAAAAAAGCCCCCGGTTAACGAGGGCTTACGTGGCCTGGCGGCGTTATTACGCTTTCAGCGCGGCCAGGGCGGCGTCGTAGTCCGGCTCTTCGGTGATTTCATTCACCAGTTGGCTGTAAACAACCTGGTCGTTTTCATCAATCACGACCACAGCGCGCGCCGCCAGGCCGGCCAGCGGGCCCGCGGAGATAGCGACGCCGTAGTCGGCCAGGAACTGCGCGCCGCGCAGGGTAGACAGAGTGACAACGTTGTTCAGACCTTCCGCGCCGCAGAAGCGAGACTGCGCGAACGGCAGGTCAGCGGAAATGCACAGCACCACGGTGTTGTTCAGTTCAGACGCCAGCTGGTTAAATTTACGTACCGATGCCGCGCAAACGCCGGTATCGATGCTTGGGAAAATGTTCAGCACTTTACGGGAGCCTGCGAACTGGCTCAGCGCGACGTCAGAGAGATCTTTGGCCACCAGCGTAAACGGCTGCGCTTTAGCGCCTGCCTGCGGAATGGTGCCTTGAACAGAAACGGGGTTGCCCTGGAAATGCACGGTTTGTGACATGGTTATCTTCCTGTTTACATATAGTTAACGTCGCGGCTAGTGTATGACATCCGTCATCGGCACGGCAAATCCTTTTAATACTTACCTGCGAGGTTCAGGGAATGCGAAATCTGCGAGTCTATGAAGAAGCCTGGCCGCTACATACCCCGTTTGTGATCGCCCGCGGCAGCCGCAGCGAGGCAAAAGTCGTGGTGGTGGAAATTGAAGAGAATGGCGTCAAGGGCACAGGTGAGTGTACGCCCTATCCTCGTTACGGGGAGAGTATTGCTTCGGTGATGGCGCAGATTATGGCGATTGGCGAACAGATTGAGCGCGGCGTCTCCCGTGAGGAGATCCAGCGCCTGCTGCCGCCAGGAGCCGCGCGTAATGCCGTGGACTGCGCGCTCTGGGACTGGCAGGCGCGCAGCGCGGGTAAGAGCATCGCGCAGCTTTTAGGCGTGGCCCTGCCGGTGCGGATGGTCACGGCGCAGACGGTGGTTATCGGCACGCCGGAGCAGATGGCGGCCAGCGCGGCGGCGCTGTGGGAGAAAGGGGCCACGTTGCTGAAAGTGAAGCTCGACGACCATCTGATCAGCGAGCGGTTGATTGCCATTCGCGAGGCGGTTCCGCAGGCCACGCTCATCGTGGATGCTAACGAAGCCTGGCGCGGCGATGGCCTGGCCGAGCGCTGCCAGCTGCTGGCGGATATCGGCGTGGCGATGCTGGAACAGCCGCTCCCGGCTGGGGCCGATGAGGCGCTGGAGAATTTTATCCACCCGCTGCCCATTTGCGCCGATGAGAGTTGCCATACTCGCGACAGCCTGGCGGCGCTGCGCGGCCGCTATGAGATGGTCAATATCAAGCTTGATAAGACTGGCGGCCTGACCGAAGCGCTGCTGTTGGCGCAGGAGGCGGAGCGCCTGGGATTTGCGCGGATGCTGGGCTGCATGCTGTGTACCTCAAGAGCCATCAGCGCGGCGCTGCCGCTGGCGCCGCTTGCCCGCTTCGCCGACCTCGATGGCCCGACCTGGCTGGCGGTGGACGTCGAGCCGGCGCTGCATTTCAGCACCGGCGTGCTTCATCTTTGAGAGCGCCAGTGCAGCAGGTCCGTCATGGCCGCCAGGTATTTATCCGTCGCTTCGTCGGCGGATATCGGCGGGAATTCGGCGGTAATGCAGGGCAGGCCGATATCCGCGCACCAGCTGCCAAAGGAGCCGGGCGTTTCATAGCCGACGCTGCCCACCAGCGGCAGGCTAAACGCATCGGCTAGCCACTGGCCCAGTTCGCTGTGGCCGGGATCTTCAATACAGGCCAGCGGATCGTGAAACGAGACCACCCACGCGGGGTGGATCTGGTGGATCAGCTGGCACAGCGCCTGGGTTTCCGGTTCTGAACCGGGTTTTTCGCCGGTGAGCAGGACTACATCGCGCTGCTCCGCCGCGCTGTTCCAGCGATAAACCGTTTCGCCTTCTTTCCAGTTCGCCGCCGGAAAATTCCGGTTCAGGTCGATGCCGCGCGCGTTGGCGCGCAGCCCCAACTGGCAGCCGTCCGGGTTGACCGCCAGCACCACGTGATGGCGGCGCAGCTCGGGTTTGAGCGTACGTAGCGCGCAGGAAAGCGTGACTATGGATGAACCTTCATCGCCGTGGGTTCCGGCAAGAATCAGGCCGCTGCGGCTATCGGCCAGCGGCGCCGGGAACCACAGCAGCGGCGCGCCAAGGTGAGACTGGCCGTAGCGTTGTGTTCCTGGCGGAAAATCACCGCGCTGGGGGCGAGGACGAGAAACGGGCATAGGGCATCCTGTTATCCGATTATTTTTCAGCAGTGTTGTGTAAAACCGTCCCGGAATCAAATAGTTTCCAGCAATGGTGAAATCAGCATAGACGTCAACTTTCTTTCACAAGCCGTTTGCAATTTCAGGTGATGAAACAAATAATTATCGCACTGCCAGCTCTGGTTTTTTATTTTAAAGGGGATCTTATGAAGTATCCTGTCACATTGACATGCGGCGCGCTGTGGTTAGCCAGCGTCTCTTCTCTTGCCTGGGCAGCCGATGTCCCGCCGGGCACCGTTTTAGCCGAAAACCAGGTGCTGGTGCGGCACATTAAAGACGAGCCCGCCTCCTTAGATCCCGCGAAAGCCGTCGGTCTGCCTGAAATTCAGGTTATCCGCGATCTTTTTGAAGGTTTAGTCAATCAGGACGAGAAAGGCAACCTGATCCCGGGCGTGGCGACTCGCTGGCAGAGCAATGATAATCGCGTCTGGACATTTACCCTGCGCGATAACGCCCGCTGGTCCGACGGCACGCCGGTAACGGCAGAGGATTTTGTTTATAGCTGGCGGCGGCTGGTTGATCCTAAAACCACGTCCCCGTTTGCCTGGTTTGCTGCGCTGGCCGGAATCGCCAATGCGCAAAATATTATTGATGGTAAAGCCGCGCCGGACACCCTCGGCGTCACCGCCGTGGACGCGCGTACCTTGCGCGTGCAGCTGGATAAACCGCTGCCGTGGTTCAGTAATCTGACGGCCAGCTTTGCTTTCTATCCGGTGCAGAAGGCTAACGTGGAGAGCGGCGACAACTGGACGCGTCCGGGAAGCCTGGTTGGCAATGGCGCGTATGTCTTAAAAGATCGCGTAGTGAATGAAAAGCTGGTGGTGGTCCCCAATACGCACTACTGGGATAACGGCAAAACGGTGATCCAGCAGGTCACATTTACGCCCATTAACCAGGAGTCAGCGGCCACCAAACGTTATCTGGCCGGCGATATCGATATCACCGAGTCGTTCCCGAAAAATCTGTATCAGAAGCTGCTGAAGGATATTCCGGGGCAGGTTTATACTCCGCCGCAGCTGGGAACTTATTATTACGCCTTTAACACTCAGAAAGGGCCAACCGCCGATGAGCGCGTCCGCCTGGCGCTCAGCATGACTATCGATCGTCGTCTGATGGCGGAGAAAATTCTGGGTACCGGCGAGAAACCGGCCTGGCGCTTTACTCCGGACGTGACCGCAGGCTTTACTCCACAGCCGACGCAAATCGAAAGCATGAGCCAGGCCGAACTGAATGCCCAGGCGAAAGCGCTGCTGCAGGCGGCGGGCTACGGTCCAAACCGTCCGCTGAAGCTGACGCTGCTGTACAATACCTCGGAGAACCACCAGAAGATCGCGATCGCGGTGGCGTCAATGTGGAAGAAAAATCTGGGCGTCGACGTGAAGCTACAAAACCAGGAGTGGAAAACCTATATCGACAGCCGCAATACCGGCAATTTCGATGTGATCCGCGCCTCGTGGGTGGGGGATTACAACGAACCGTCGACGTTTCTGTCGCTGCTGACCTCAACCCATAGCGGCAATATCTCCCGTTTCAACGATCCGGCCTACGACAAAATTCTGACCCAGGCGGCGCTGGAAACGTCGGAAAAAGCGCGCAATGACGATTACAACGCGGCGGAAAAAATCATTATGGCGAAAGCGCCCATCGCGCCGATATATCAGTACACCAACGGGCGTCTGATTAAACCGTGGCTGAAAGGGTATCCGATAGCCAATCCGGAGGACGTGGCCTATAGCCGCACAATGTATATCGTGAAGCACTGATGGGTCCTGGTATTTAGCCCGGAGCTGGCGCGATTTTAGCGCCAGCGCCTCCTTCAGACGGTCTTCATGGAGGCTGTTATCCGGTTGTTTTTCTACCGCAGCAATTCGGCAAATTTCGCCAACCATTGCGGATGGGCGGGCCAGGCGGGGGCGGTAACCAGATTGCCGTCAATATGCGCCTGATCGATACCAATGTCGGCAAAATGCCCGCCGCTGAGCCGCACTTCCGGCGCACAGGCTGGATAGGCGCTGCAGGTGCGGCCTTTTAATATGCCTGCCGCGGCCAATAGCTGAGGGCCATGGCAAACGGCGGCAATCGGTTTACGCGCCGCGTCAAACGCTTGCACCAGTTTAAGGACTTCCGCATTCAGGCGCAGATATTCTGGCGCCCGCCCGCCGGGGATCAACAGCGCGTCATAATCCGCCTCTTTCACGCTTGTGAAATCGGCGTTGAGAACAAAGCGATGGCCGGGTTTCTCGCTGTAGGTCTGGGCGCCGTCAAAGTCATGGATGGCGGTCATAATGTAGTCGCCTTTGGATTTGTCAGGACAGACAGCATCAAGCTGATGTCCAATCATTTGTAGTGCCTGGAACGGCACCATGGTCTCGTAATCTTCGGCAAGGTGTGTGCTTTGTACATTGTTGATACTGTACGGCCAAAGATGAACATGGTTAGCTATTTATGCATATGATTTATAACTATTATTTATTTTTTTCTGTCAAGTTATGAACATGGTTGTACATGATTTGATATTGTTGTTTATGTTCGTTCATGCGATATTGAGTACAGAATAAGTACATAAAATACCAAAATGGTGAGTACAGAAAACTAACATGGCAATCAGTGACACAAAGCTCCGCTCTATCTATGGTAAACCATATTCCGGGCCTGCTGAAATTACGGATTCAGACGGGCTTGGAATTCGCATAACCCCCAAAGGCGTGATCAGCTTTCAGTTTAGGTTCCGATGGGAAGGGAAGCAGAACCGAATGGGGCTCGGGCGTTACCCAGCGCTGACCCTGCGCGATGCCCGCAATATCGTTGCAGACCTGAGGGAGTCGGCAGACAAAGGCATTGACCCCCGAACGCTGGCTGGTGGCAACAAATCCAAGAGTAAGCCAACGGTAAAGGATTGCCTGGATTACTGGAAAGAAAATTACGTGGACGTAACGCTAAGAGCTAAGACGATAGCGCTTTATAAATCAACGGTTATAAAGCATATGCGCGACGCTTTTCCCGGCATTCCGGTTGAGGATATCCCTGTCCGCTTGTGGGTAGAGAGGTTTACCGAAGAGGAGAAAATCAACCCTCGCCGAGCCCGGCATTTATTGATACAGCTCAGGTCTGCCATTGGTTGGTGTACGCGCCGACAATTCATTAGCACAACCGAACTCATGCTTTTGCAGCCGAAAGATATCGGTGTTAAACCGGTGATTGGGGAGACCACGCTCAGCTATAACCAGCTTGCCAAAATCTGGATGGCTATAGAAAGAAGTCGTGGGTCAACTTCTAACCGATTGCTTCATCAACTGCTAATGCTGTACGGCGCCAGGAATAGCGAACTTCGGCTGGCTATAAGGGGGGAGTTTGACCGAGAGGAGGGGTTATGGGTTGTGCCGGCAGAGAAAAGTAAAACCAACAAAATTATCAGGCGCCCCATTTTCTCCGCCGCAGATGATTTGCTGAAAAAAGCTGAAATGACGTATGGGGATATACTTTTCCCTGGCGAGGACCTGAAAAGCCCCATTACTATTTCTGGTGCAAATAAATTTCTCAGAAGAATCAAGGACTCGTTGGGGTTTGGTAAGTTTACTTCACATGATTTTCGGCGCACATTGGCAACCCGGCTATCCGAAGATGGTGTTGCTCCGCACGTCATCGAAAAGATGCTGGGGCATGAACTTGGCGGCGTGCTTTCTGTCTATAACAAGCATGACTGGATTGCCGAACAGAAAGACGCCTATGATCTGTATGCTGAAAAGATATTCTGGCATATCAGGAGGATTTCTGGTTGATACCCCCGTTTAAGATCCACTCCACAATAGCAGAGCGCAGATATTGCTTAGGATAGGTCCGGACCGGTTTGGGGAAATTATAGCGCTCGGTGTATTTGCGGATGGTCACGCGTGAAGATACTCGGATCATCCGCATTGCCTCTTCCTCGTCAATCATTTCAATGTCTACCATATAACCCACCTCATACCACTTTCAGGCCACGACAGTGGCACCACGTCTCATACATCCGCTTAACCACTTCCCGGCAATAGTAGCCGTGACCGTCTCGCGTCAGGTCATACCGGCCGCCGTAGCGCAGCCGGACCCATATCTCAAATTCTCTGTTCATCGTTTCATCTCGCGCAGCGCGGTTTTATAGGCCCGCAGCGCATCCCTGGTTTTGCCTGAAATATGCGTCTTCATGAAGAAGCTGCCGCGTCGTTCGCTGATGACGTCCGGGGTGCAGAGCAGGGTGGCATCAACAACCCGGTTATGTTTGCGAAACTCGAAAATGGTGCTGGTAATAGTCACCGCGGCCACAGCGCCATAATCTTTAAAGTCGATTTTCATCTTTCTGATCCTCCTCAACTGCTGCGATATATCCTTTCCATCCGCCATAGCTGTTAACCATTTCACCCAGGCGAGAGAGGCAGGCGTTCATCCAGCGGATCCCCCGAGGCGTAAGCGCCGGCACTGTTCCCCAGTCGATAAATCCCGAATTGCTGCGGTGCAAATATTTGATGAGGTCCAGAATGTTGATGTAATGCGCACGGCGGCGCTCTATGTCCCACCCTTTATCTTTGAGGTAGGAGTCAATGAAGCCCTGCAGCGCTGGCTGGTTAAGCGAAATATCGCCGTACTGGTGGCGATACACCGGGCGGCGGTGCAGGCTGACCAGATAAAACAGATATGCATCGCAAACCCAGGTTAAGGCCCGCTGGTGGGCCACCTCGATAGAACCGGCCGGCAGCCAGATAACGTTATTCACCGTGGCCGCCCTCCCACCCAATAGCCTGAAACAGGCCCATCTTCGGGTGATACCAGCGGGTGCCGCGGGGTTCTGCCTCGGACATCATCTGGCGGAATGCTTTCATGAACGGTTCAAACTCCACGATAGCCCGGCGGGAAAGCAGGCCATCGGGTGTCATGAATTCGTGCGTATCAGTCGGGATTCGGTAGGCGTTAACCAGGTTCCGGCATTTCGCATCAGTCATACCGCTCTTGGCGACAACCTGACGATAACCAACGTACCCGGCCCGCATGGTACCGCGCTTAATGTTCTCGACCGCTTCCGCTACCGTTTCTACCTGCTCTTCGACCTGGTAGAGGCGGCGCTCCTGCTCAACATTCAGCAGGGCCATTTCTGCGATCAGTTCTGCCTGTGATTTGGGGCGGGAGCGCTCTTCTTCCAGCTCTTTCCAGCGGTCCACCAGGCGGGCGGTAAACTCAGGGCTAAGCTGGGCGACGACGATGATGCTGTCGCGCTTACCTTCTTCACTTTCAAAAACGTAAACTGCTGTAGGGCGCCCGGCGGTAGGCTTTTCCTCAATTTGAGGAGAAGTGATTACACCGCGCACAATCAGCATCTCAATGGTGCGCTTCACGTTGTCGTGACGCTTCTCTACCAGCTCGGCAATTTCCAGGCTGGTCATTGATGGCTTGCTGGTGATCAAGTTATTCATCATCATTTCCCTCAGTGCATAACCGGCATGCCAGGCATGCCTTCGGTATGAATTTGTTCGATAAAGCCGTCATGCAGAAGGTTGAAACCTTCCCGGCCCATAGCTGACAGCCTGAAGCCGTATTCGTTGTCACAGACAACCATGTCCTGATACATGCGCAGCGCCAGCGGCAACCCTTCCTTTTGCCCGTATTTCTCAATGGCGCCGGCCTCAATGTGATTAGCGAGTGCAAAGCGTTCCGGCCCTGGGTAGACGCTGATTGCACCGTGCTCCCCGGAATAGATAACGGCTGTATCAACGCCGCCTTCGTCGTTCGGAACGTCGACAGTCCCGTTCTTCTCCAGCTCCTCGGTAATGAATACCGCGGCGAGCAACCAGCGCCAGACGATGATTTGCTGCTCGATAGTGAGCGTGAGCCAGCTGCTTTCTACCGCCTCCATGATGCAGGCCAGAATATTCATGCCGTCGGCAAGGCGTTTGTCGTAGTGACCGTTATCCAGTTCACGAATAGCGGCGGAGTAACCAATAATCCTGCTTCCAGATAACCGGATGCCGGCAGACGTTGGTTCCGGGTTAAATGCTGTGTGATCCATTGCGTACCTCTGCTGGTTTGCTGGCTTTGAGCTCTTCGCGCTCCTTCACGTAGCGGTCGTGCATGGCATCCCACTTTTCACACCACTTCTGCATTTCACGTTTGCGGGCGAGGATTCGACGCAGCCGGCGAACGGTGCGCTGGTGGGCGCGGTGGTATTCGTCGGTAGTTTCGCCACGGCGCCACATTTCGTTTCCTTCATGCTCCACAAGGTAATCAGGGTGGCGCTGCTTAAACCCGGACAGAGCAAAGGCATGCGACGTCAAAAAGTGAGCCAGCCAGCTAATGGCAGTGCCGCGGCTAAAACAACGCTTCATGCGTCCGTGACGAATAGCGGCGTAAAGGTCGCCAACGGGCGTGTGGTGCTTCTGTAATGCCAGGTCAATGGCGCTGGCGGTGCGGTTATCGTTCATCGTTTAATTTCTCCTGAGTAACGTTCATGGCTCATTACTTCCCAGTTCCGGCCATCGTCTTTCGATAACAGCCGCCAGCGTGGGTTAACCTTCAGGCTGAGATAGCCGGTGCGGTGCGTACGGCGTGCATAGATGCGCTTCCGGCGGTACCGCAGCAGGACCTGCAGCGCCTGCAGGTGTACCCGCTCAGGAATTCGTATTGCTGTTAGTGCCACTTGCTTCCTCCTGATTAGGGGCGATTACCTGATACCCGGCTTTCTTTGCCATCCAGAAGAAGGTATCCATGCTGGCAATCAACTCGTTATCGCGAACTTTGCGGGTATCTATTACCTGGCCGTTTTCAATCGTCATAACGACCTGCACTTTTTCGTGTGTAATAGGGGGGGGGAAATTAGCCATTAGTTAATTTCACCGCTTTTAATGACTGCTCAGCCAGTGTTGCAATAAATGCATTCATAAAGTCCACACCATCCGGTGTTAACTTATTAACGCCCATGCAATTCGAATAATGCTCAGCAATTAAATGCTCCGCCTGTTCGCGCTTGTGGTTGTCATAAATCATTGCTTCAAACAGCTTGATTAATGCTTTTGTTAAAATGTCCTCATCAAGCTCTACAGGTAATTTCGTACCGTCTTCCAGTTTGACTATCTGGAAATAACTTCCGGTTCTACGCATCATTGAATCTAACTTTGCCCGAACGAGGTGACGGCGACGAGTTTCAATCAGATTTGTTTTCACGGCGCTTTTCCTCCTCCTTTAACCAAATAGCAACTTCGGCTGATAAATTAAGAGCAAGACCCAGCAATGCCTCGCATTGAAGAGAATTCATTCTTTCAAAACTCATGTGCATCAGATCTAATAATTCATTAAGGTTATTTGCTGATAACGCTGCATCTTCAATGCAGGTATCTGTTGCAGGGGCCCACATAATTACCTCCCGTACGCTTTACGAAGATAAAGACCCGCAATCAATTCCTGTCCGCATGATGCATAGAGCAGGGCGGTTTTATATGCATTGTGGGCGATGATGAAACTCATAATGAGCCCATTGCTAATTTTAGGATGAATGATTCCACACCGATTAAGGTGTTAATAAACTCTTTGTGGTTAATTTAACTTTTCTTCGATACTTTTTAAGTCACTACAAAGTTTATGTGCGTAGTCACAAATCACAGCAGACATATGGCACGAAGGATTGTCATTATCATAACTAGTAAAATAAGACTCACTATAAGTTTGTGTAACTGTCTCAAGTTTTTTAGCAGTAAGAACCGCATCGAATATATCATCGGCAAGATCATTTTTGATCTCAGCTCGCTTGTGGTGAATGGTCTCGTTGCTGTAAGTTTTAATATATTCATTCATATTATCTACAGTCTTTTGCATCGAACGAATGAGGCTATTTAAGGAGCAATCTGTTTCGTAATTTTCGTTACTTTTTTTATAAATATTTTCAAGTAGCACGGTGTTTTCGATTATGTCTGATACGAACACTTCAAGCATTTGGACTGGAGTTTTCATTGATCACCTCACGTAAGTATTGATTGCTTACTTAATCAAGTTAAACTTGATGCAAAGAGGTTAGCTTTATAGGTTTTTATAGTCAAGTTAAACTTGATTATTTTTTTATTGAGGGTAGTTACTTAAAAGGAGAACGGGCGAATGCCCGTTATAAATCAATAATTAACCGAATCTGTTAATGTTAAATGGAACCGATGAGATAACTTTTGACTGGATGTAGAGCATATCTAAAGCATCTTTCTCAATGCTCCAGGATTGATAATTAGTGTTATCAGATAGCACTACAATTTTGCTGCCTATTTTTTGCAGTCTCTTTACATAACATTCACCTTCGAAACAAAAGGCGTAAATCCCGTCACCATCAAAGTAAGTTATTGTTTTATCTAAAAATAACAAATCACCCGGAGCTATCGTCGGTGACATACTGTCACCTCTGGCATTACCTATTTCAATATTCTTAAAAGGTCTATTACCTACAACTTGACGGGCATACTCTGGATCTAACTCTATGGAACGCACTACATCAATGAAGTCGCCCCTCACACTGGCACCATCACCGCAACTAAATTCGATATCTAATACTTTAAATTTTACGCTATCCGTGTCTTCTTTTTGAACGGATGAAGGGAAGGACGCGGGTTGCCCCTCCCCTAGAAACCATGATTGCGAATAACCACTGATTTCAGAAAGTTGGGCTAATCTCTTACCCCTTGGGACGGTGGTCCCTTTTGTCCAGTAAACAACCGTCTGCGTGCTAACCCCTAACTGGCGGGCTAACTCAGCTTTACTCCATCCTTTTTCCTTCAGAAGTTCTTGAATCATGTTTGCCGTGGCCACGCTATCTCTCCAAAGTTTCATCCAGCCTGAAAGCTAACACCTAAAGCAATGCTTGATTTCAAGTTTAACGCATGTTTTTGCTTCTTGCATGTTAATTAAATCTTGATATAGACTTCTTCAATAAAGTTTAACTTGATGGTGGGGTATGAAAGAAGACATTCGCATGAAATTGTGTGCCATTACTTCCCAAAGAGCTATTGCAAAAGGCTTGGGTGTAACGCCTCAGGCGGTGAATCAATGGTTTGCTAAATCTGTAATCCCTGCTCGATTTGTATTGAAACTTTGCGAATTTGTAGGTTGGTCCATTACTCCCCACGAGGTTCGTCCTGACTTGTACCCAAGCAAGCTGGATGGAATGCCACGTGTGGAAGAGGTGTGACATGTCACGCGCTAACACGTCACTAGATCCGATTAAGGCACTCGATATCGATTATCGCGATCCGCGAGGTGTTGTCGTGCACGTCACTGGGTGGAACCGGGAGAAGCAACAGGTGTATTTCACCAGGCAGGGATACCCGCATGAGTGCATGCAACCTGTCTGGAAGTTTCAACAGTACTTCACGAGGCTAACATCATGAGCAGCAAAATTCAGGGATATGTATGGGATGCCTGTGCTGTCTCTGGCATCAAAGGAACACGTCTTATGGTCATGGTGCGTTTGGCGGATTATTCCAGCGATGAAGGCACGTGCTATCCCGGCGTCAAAACAATATCACGTCAGATAGGCGCCGGCGAAAGCACAATCCGAACGGCATTGTCTGAACTTGAAGCGGAGGGGTGGCTGCGACGAGAGAATCGCCGAAACGGTAACCGTAACACTTCAAACATGTATCACCTCAACGTTGAGAAGTTGGAAGAAATCGCACTCCAGCAAAGAACGTTAATTCGACTGGAACGTATCAAAAACAACCGTTTTGACCCTCCAGAATCTGACGCTTCGGATTTTGAACAGTCAGAATCTGACGCGTCAAAAATGAGAGGCTCAAGTGCGCTTGACCCTTCAGAATCTGGGAAAAACAACCGTTTTGACCCTCCAGAATCTGGAGGACATGATCCACAAGGTTTAAAACCTGATCCACAAGTAAAAGATCATGAACCACAAGAAGCGGTCGCAAAGCGTCAGAAAAAAACATCATTCGACCCTGCAAGGCTAAAACCTGAAAACGTCAGTGATGAAGTCTGGCAGGACTGGGCTAAGTTCCGGCGGGAAACCCGGAAACCCCTGACCGAAACAACTTGCGCATACCAGGCTAAGCAGCTCGCTGGCCACCAGAACGCCGATGAGGTGATCCGTCGCTCGATTGCAGGTGGGTGGCAAGGGCTCTTTCCTGAACGCGTACCCAATCAACCGCCAGCGCCAGAGGTTACTTCGGCCAGCGCGGGAAATGGCGCAGGAAGCACCTGGTACACCCCGTCTAACGACGGCTCCGCCGAGGTGTTTATCAATCAGGCCGCCATTGATCGTCTCAAGCGTGGTGCCAACCGCCCATGAAAATCATCCTGAAACGCATGCTGGTTGCCGGTTTTAACCGCGGCTTTCTGCGCGAGGGATTCGTTGTGTGGTGTTTTATCAAATTTGATTTACGGAGTGTGTAATGGGTCCGGCTGAACTATCCGAAAAACTGTGGGACAACGCAGAGAGCGTGGCGAAATATTTGCTGCCTCGCGGACATCTGGAAGGCAAAGAGTGGTGCGCAGGTAACACCAATGGCGATTCTGGCAAGAGCCTGAAAATTAATCTGGGCGGGAAAAAGGCATGGTCAGATTTTGCCAGCGGTGACAGCGGCGATCTGCTCGATTTATGGGTGCTGGTGCGCAACTGCCAGCTGCATGACGCCATGCGGGAAGCCAAAGAGTTCCTGGGCCTGAAAGATGACGATCATCACTTCGAGGCAAAGAAAAAAACATTCTCCCGGCCGACGAAAAAGGGCGTAAAAAAAGCGAACCATTGCTACGACTATCTGGCCTCGCGCGGAATCACTCGCGAGACTGCTGACCAGTTTCGCGTTTCTGATGCTGTGGTCTGGTACCACGATGAAAACCGAGAAGTGGCGGCGGTGGCGTATCCATACATCCGCAACGGCGAACTACTGCAGGTGAAGCGGATCAGTACCGAACGTCCGGGCGGTAAAAAGCTCATCATGGCTGAGGCCGACTGTGAACCTAGTTTATTCGGCTGGCAGGCTATGGATGCCAAAGCCCGCGCTGTCGTGTTGTGCGAAGGGGAAATCGACTGTATGACCTACTCGCAACTGGGCATCAGTGCGCTGTCGGTGCCGTTCGGTGGCGGGAAGGGCGCCAAGCAGCAGTGGATTGAGTACGAGTATCACAACCTGGACCGCTTCGACGAAATCTGACTCAGTCTGGACAATGACGAAGTTGGACGCGAAGCCGCGAAAGAAATCGCCCGGCGTCTGGGCGAGCATCGCTGTCGTCTGGTGGAGCTGCCGTATAAAGATATCAACGAGTGCCTGATGGCCGGGGTGAGCGAAGATGATATCTGGCAATGCCTGGGGACGGCGAAATTCTTCGACCCCGATGAACTGTGCTCAGCAGGTGATCTCCTCCAGGAAACAATTGATGCGTTCGAGCATCGCGATGTCGGCCTGTTCACCAGCCCATGGGAATCACTGAACAGCAATTTCAAGTTCCGCGCCGGGGAGCTGACGCTGGTTAATGGGGTGAATGGTCATGGCAAAACCGAGCTGGTGGGCCATATCGCTATCGCCGCCATGAACCAGGAAGTCCGCACGTGCATCGCTTCTCTGGAGCTGAAGCCCGGAAAAATGCTGGCCCGTCTGACACGCCAGACCATTTGCACCGCCTCGCCAAAGCGCGAAGAAATCATCATGACAAACGAATGGTTTTCTGATCGCCTGTGGGTATTCAAGCTTACCGGAACCGCGAAGGCCGGACGCCTGCTGGAGATTTTTGCCTACGCCCGCCGCCGGTATGGGATTGACCTGTTTGTGATCGACAACCTGGCGAAATGCGGACTCGACGAAGAAGACTACGGTGGACAGAAAGAATTCATCGACACCCTGTGCGACTTCAAAAACGAGCATAACTGCCATGTCCTGCTAGTCACCCATGCCCGCAAAACCAACGAAGCGGCGCCCACGGGGAAAATGGACGTCAAAGGTACTGGCGCATTAACCGACATGCCCGACAACGTTATGGCCGTATGGCGGAATATCCCGCGTGAGCTGGCGCAGCGCAAGGCTGAACGCATGGGTTATGAGAGTCTGGACAAGGACGAACAAACCGCTATCCAGATGCCAGCCTCAATGATTCGCCTGCTGAAACAGCGAGAGGGAGAGGGGTGGATTGGTGACATCGGCGCCACCTTTGACGCCCGGTCACATCAGTTTCTTGAAGGTGATAAGGGGCCGTTTAACTACCTGGTCGGTAAACAACAAAGCGAACTCGATATTGAGTGGGACACTGATAACGTTACGAGGTACTGAGTATGAAAAACGAGGTTTTAAAAGAAGCAATCGAGAACTATCAGTGCCTGAAAGCACAGGTCAGCCAGCAGGAGTCTGATGATCCCTTATCGTTCGGTGGTGTTGATGTGGCTCTGTTCGAAGAATTTATCTTTGCAAAAAGCCAGCATCAGGAATTGATTAGTCCCGATGAATATTTGGAGTTAAAGCGGAAAGTATCTCATCTCAACAATGAGGTTGGTGCGTTGATACTTGAAAATATCATTCTTAAAAATGAGGTAGCCAAGTTAGGCGGTGATCCTGATTTTTTGGGTAACGTGGACGCTGAGGGGAAAGCATGAAACTGGAATCCGCCCTCAAACACTTCAGCCCTCAGGGCATGCATATCAGCGACGACGTGAAAAGCACATCGCCAAATCGACTGACCGGAACAGATGTTATGGCGGCCATCGGTACCACCAGCAGTCGTGCGCGCTTCGGCCTTGCCGCTTTCCTCGGAAAGGCTGGTATCAGCAAAACGGACGAACAGCTTGCAATTCAGGCGCTGGCGCAGTTTGCCATCAAAAACGCTCCTAAAAATGTCCGCAAAGCCGCTGGTGACAAGCTCGGCGCCTGCATGTTGACGCTGGCGCAATTTGCCTTTGCGGAATACTCACGTTCGGCGGCCACCAGAGCAACGTGTCAAAGCTGCAGCGGTACCGGCTTTATTTCCCGCCATGAAGATGTAATTAAGCACCCCGGTATTTTCGATGCTGACGGTGTCGAAGTGAAGGCCCCAAAGATTAAAAATGAACTGGTGAAAAGGGTCTGTGGAGTGTGCGGAGGAAAGAAAGTGATCCATGCGCGATGCAGGTGTGGTGGTAAAGGGGAGGTGTTAGATCGCAAAGCGACCAAAGAACTTGGCGCACCGGTTTTCAAAACATGTGAACGCTGCTCTGGTAATGGCTTCTCTGTTGTACCCTCTGCGACGGTACACCGCGCCATTCTGAAGCGTCTCCCGGATCTCCATCAGTCTTCGTGGTCACGCAACTGGAAACCGTTCTATGAGGGGCTGGTGGATATGCTTCACAAAGGAGAGAGACAAGCCGCAGCAGAATTTGAGAAGGCTACCAGTTATTAATGTGATCGAAACAGATGGCTGCAATTTTTTGAACGTTAGTGTTGACTTTGCATAAAGTTGTCCTGTATGCTTTCAATCGTGGCATATAGCGCCTGAACGAAACCAATCATCAAAACCCTGCTTCGGCGGGGTTTTTTCGTTTCTGGAAGATGCCGCTCAGTGGTGGGCGAACCGGTTTGAACCCGGTGGTGCTGGTAACGGTAGGGGTTCGACTCCTCCATCTTCCGCCATATCCCTCCATCTAGGGGCCTGATGTATCTCATTAGCGGGCCTTCAGGTAAAATCAAAAAAAAATCTCAGGATGCGAGTGAGGTCGAAATGTCAGATTTGCCCGATGACTATTTTCTGGATGCTGATGATGAGCTCGTGGATTTTCTGGAAAAGCAGGGAGAGGATTGTATTCGTGAGATCACGCAGTCGAATTCCCTGAACAAAGAAAATGGCTATAAACTGCTTAGCATCCTCATTGTTGGCATTGGCTCCTCGTTTCTCCTTCTGACGCAAAAAGATCATCCTGATTTTTTAAATGCTGGCGTGGCTATTTTTACTCTGTACTGGACGTTATGCGCCGTTTATTTGGTTTTAAGGGTGTTATCCGTTCAGACGCGGGCATTAATTTCAACCTCTCCTGACGTACTCTATACCAGGGTGTACAAGACCATAACCGGGAGTGACTATGAGACTCTGCGAGCCAATGGTTATATCGGTGGAGATAGTGCTTTATCGGTGATGAGACGCTATAGATTGAAAAATCTTTGTCAGACGGCAAGCGAACTTCAGGAAGCAAATATACAACTCAGAACCAGACTAACCAGAGTAAGGCTGGCATCAATCCTTACTCCGGCTTTATCCATTACCGTTTCGGCACTGGTGTATTTTTTCTTGTGAGATTCTGGAGAGAATCACCAATTGTCGGGGCAGAATCACCAGTTATTGTCCGTCCCATCGAAAAATCCCTTGGTGGAGGTGGAGGCGCTTTGGTATCCGACTTATTTTGGGTTGTTGGCTGAGGCTTATTTTCACTGATTGGTTTATTAGACTCACTCATGTAATTCTCCATGTTTGATGTGGTTACTTCTGGCGATCTGACCATACCAAATGTAGAGATATGCTGCTATAGGGCTGCAACCATTCACAGGCTGCGAACTTGCGTGGCCTTTTTTTATCCGCGCCACGCCCGGCGCATAAAACCTGCAGAGCTTTTCGGGGTGAGCCTTTGGAATGGTCGTGTGACTGTTCTGCAGGGCGACCACTCCGGGCGAAGGCTCACCTCAAAAGGATAGTCACATGAAAAAAGTCATCATGGCCGCTATTGCGGTCGCTTCGCTGTGCCTGAGTAACGCCGCTTCGGCTGCGGATGTCGTTATCACTACGGGTCAACAGGGCCTGACCTATAACGCGGTGTACGGCGTTAATCTCGCCAGCGCACTCAGCGAGTATGGTTACAGCTCGACGGTGATCCCCAGTAAAGGCTCTCTGGACAATCTCGACAAGGTCGCCAGCGGTACCGCCCAGATCGGTTTCACTCAGGCTGATGCTTTCCAGTTCTGGCGCAGCCGCCACAGCAACGAAGCGCAGAAGGTGGACATCATCGGCGAGCTGGCTGATGAATGCGTTTTTGTCGCGGTGAAGAAGGGCGGCAAGGTCAGCGATGAAGGTGATTTAAAGGCAGGTGTGAAAATCGCGGTCGGTGAGCCCTCCAGCGGATCGTATGCATCCTGGCAATATCTGCAGGGGCTGGAAAAGGATTACGCCAAAGTAGAGACCTATGCCAAAGGCGGTGTGCGCTCGCTGGCGAAAGTCACCACTGGCGAGTATGACGCCTTCCTTTGGGTATCTGCGCCGGACCGGTCGAATAAGTTTCTGGAGGCGGTTAATCAGGAAGGCAGCGGCCTGACGATGATCGATATGAACGGCTGGCACGTTGACGATAAATTGCCGAACGGGAAGCCGGTGTACGAGATGAAAAAGGCGGTTACCGAATCCGGCTGGCTGAGTGATTCGAAGGTGAAGGTTCCCTGCACTAAGACGCTGGTGGTCGCCAATACCGATGCCGGTGATGACATGCTGGAAACGGCCTCGACTGTCCTGCTGAAAAACCTGAGCCGGGTACTCGGCACCAACGGTAAGTAATCATGCTGCGCAGGCTGTGTTTCTGGGCGCTGTTTGTCGTTCTACTGTTCGTAGCCTGGCGGGTGGCTGGCATGCTGATGGATCTGGTTCTGCTGGTGGTTATCGTCGGGGCGCTGGCGGTGTGCTGGCCAATCAGAATAAAAAGAGGCTGACGGGCTCAGCCTCTTTAAGATAAAGATCAGCGCATGATCAATACCGCTTCTTAAAAGTATTTTTAAGCTTTTTCCTGTCCTTGGTGTAAGAAACGAAAGAAAGTACAGCGACTATAAAAAGAACTACCGCCAGTGCTAAAATGAGTAAATTTGCCATGCAGGTATAATCCCTTGAAATGTATGTGGACAATTTTGTTTTTTGTGGGGAGGATTCTATGGTGAGGGTAAGAAAAATCCTAATCAATAGTTTTGGTAAATTTATAATTTTAGATGATTTTTTATTGTTGTTATTGAAATTATATTTCATGCATTGATTATGCATAATCCGACTGATTATTGAATCTTAAGGAAGAAGTTAGCGCACTGGTATCGCAGCATGTTGACTAAGTGAATGTTGCATAGCTAATGCATGCGCGTGGTGAATCCCCCTATGCGGAGGGGCGTAACCTCAGCTACCGGAGATAAGCTTCCACCCTTTTCTGATTAGCATGGTTAATGCGAGTTAAGGTGTTTAACCAAAGACTCACCGGGAGGCACCCGGCACCACAGCCAATATAAAAATGATGATAGCCGGAAGGCCCACTCGGTGGGCCTTTTCTTTGGGCGAAAAAAAGCCCGCTTAGAGATGGTTAAATCAGCGGGCGCATTAAGGTGACATGCAAAAGTTGGACACCTGATGGTTCAGCTCAGGTAGCGCGATAATATCACTGCTTTTAAAGAAGTAAATCCGAATCACAGGGCTGCCAACAGGCGGCTCTTTCTGTTTTGGTCGCCAGAACGTCACTCACTTTGTGCTTTGTCGTAAATTCATCTGGTGGCCATTCCCCACTTCACACAGCGCCATCCGTCATCAACGGAGGTGAGGTTATGACAAAAATGAGCACCATTTACAGCAGACTTTCATACGGCACCGGGACCGCACTGACGGGCTGCGGTGTCTCAGCAAAGGCGTATGCCGGGGCAGTTAAGGCAGAGGTATGGATTTTGGCCGACAAAATAGCGGGGATGACCCTGAGTGACTGGGCAATTATTGTCGGTATCGCCTGCACCATTACCACCTGTGGGGTGAACTGGTACTACAGGCGGAAAGAACGCGAGGATCGGCTCAATGGCTATGACACCAAAACTGAGGAATAGCGTTATCGCTGCCGTCGGCGGTGGCGCCATAGCCATTGCTTCTGCGCTCATCACCGGCCGAACCGGGAACGATGGTCTTGAAGGTGTGCGTTATGACCCCTATCAGGATGTGGTAGGCGTCTGGACTGTCTGTTATGGCCACACTGGCAAAGACATCATGCTCGGCAAGAAGTACACCGAGGCTGAATGCCGTGCGCTGCTCAATAAAGACCTGAACGCCGTAGCCCGCCAGATTAACCCATACATCCAGAAGCCGATCCCCGAGACAATGCGCGGGGCTCTGTACTCGTTCGCTTATAACGTCGGCGCTGGCAACTTCCAGACCTCCACGATGCTGCGCAAAATCAACCAGGGCGACCAGAAGGGGGCGTGTGACCAGTTGCGCCGCTGGACTTATGCCAAGGGAAAGCAGTGGAAAGGCCTGGTAACTCGCCGCGAGATTGAGCGTGAAGTTTGTTTGTGGGGCCAGAAATGAGCCGATTAACCGCAATCATCAGCGCCGTTGTGATCTGCCTGGTTGTTTGCCTTGGGTGGCTGGCAATGCATTACCACAACGCTGCTGCTGAGCAGAAAGCCCGTGCCGATGGCGCCGAGCAACAGGCAAACGCAGCCCAGACCATCACCTCCAACGTTCTGACCACCATGACCATCTTCAACACCATCGTCGAGGCCAATCAGCATGCAAAAGAGCAGATCGCACTGGACGCATCGGGAACCTCGGCTGATATCCGGGTTGCTGTTGCGAATGATGATTGCACTAATCGCCCTGTGCCTGCTGGCGCAGTTAAGCGGTTGCAACAATTCGCGAACGGTCTACGTCAAAGTGCCGGTGGTCCCGTTACCGGCCAGCCTGACGGCTGACACCCCGCAACCGGAAATCCCCGACAATCTGACGTGGGGCCAGAGCCTTGATTTAAACGTCAGTCTGCTATCAGCGCTGGGGCAGTGCAACCGTGATAAGGCTGACATCAGGCAAGCAGAATCAAAACGTCAGTAGGGCATTACAGAGCCACTTCAAGAGGTGGCTCGATAATGTCAAGGCGAGGACAATATTATGGCAACACCGGACTGGGAGGCCATCGAATCGGCATACCGGGCCGGAGTCCTTAGTCTCCGTGATATAGGCGATAAATACGGCGTTACTGAAGGGGCTATCAGGAAGAGGGCTAAAAAGTTTGATTGGGTACGCAAGGCCAGTACGCAGGTACGCAAAAATGGTACGCAAAGTGGTACGCAAAAGAGTAAGGCGCGTACCAGCGAAAAGCCTGCCAGCGCTGGCCGTACGCAAAAAAGTACGCAAAAAAGTACGCAACCAAAAGCCGAACCTCCACCAGATACGAAACCGATACGCGGGGTGCGTACCGATCCGCCGACCAACCCTTTCCAACCCGGTAACCAGCAGGCGTTAAAGCATGGTGGTTACGCCCGCCGCCTTCTGCTTAAAGATGAGGTCATTGAAGACGCGAAAGCGTTGACACTCGAAGACGAATTATTTCGCCTTCGGGCTAACAACCTTGTCGCCGCAGAGAATATTGGCCGGTGGTTGACCAAGCTGGAAGATGCTGAAGGGGACCAGGAAAGAAAGGTGCTGATGGAAAATATCAGCGCCGCCGAGAAGGCGATGATGCGCAATACCGTTCGTATTGAGTCCATCGTTGGGACGCTTGCGACGGTAGGCAAAATATTTGCTGATACAGACTATCGCAAGGCTGCTACTGATAAGGTGTCGCTGGAGGCCGATCGTCTTCGCCGTGATGCAGGTATTGATGATGGCAACGGAGAGCGTGACCTCAATGACTTCTACTCTGACATCCAAACCGACGCTGAATCCGGCCCTGCGTAGCTTCTGGACGACGCAGGCGCGTAACAAAGTGCTTTATGGTGGCCGGTCATCGTCAAAATCATGGGATGCCGCTGGCATCGCCATATTTCTGTCGAATAAATACAGCCTTCGCTTTTGTTGTGCGCGTCAGATCCAGAACAAAATTGAAGAGTCGGTGTATACCCTGCTCAAAATTCAGATTGACCGCTTTGGCCTGCGGCATCGTTTCCGCATTCTGAACAACAAAATAATTAACCGGGTGACCGGGTCTGAATTCGTGTTTTATGGGCTTTGGCGGAACATTGAAGAGATTAAGTCTCTGGAAGGTATCAGCGTTCTGTGGCTTGAAGAGGCCCACGCGCTGACGGAGTACCAGTGGAAGATACTGGAGCCTACAATCCGTAAAGAGGGCTCAGAGTGCTGGTTTATCTTTAACCCCGGACTGGTGACTGATTTCGTTTGGCGTAACTTTGTGGTCGACCCGCCAGAAGATACGCTGATACGCAAAATCAACTACGATGAAAATCCCTTTTTGTCCGACACCATGCTGAAGGTTATCGAAGCCGCTAAGCGCCGGGATCCGGATGGGTTTAAGCACGTCTACGAAGGCGTGCCAGAGTCGGATGATGATGCGGCCATTATCAAGCTGTCATGGATTGAGGCGGCCGTTGATGCCCACAAAGTCCTGAATTTCGAGCCAAGCGGGCGCAAGCGTATTGGCTTCGACGTCGCCGATAGCGGCGCCGATAAGTGCGCTAACGTCTATCGTCACGGCTCCATCGTGTACTGGGCGGATGAGTGGAAGGCGAAAGAAGACGAATTGCTGAAGAGCTGCCAGCGTACGTATCAGGCGGCACTGGAGCGCGATGCTGATATCGTCTACGACTCAATCGGCGTTGGGGCATCAGCTGGCGCTAAATTCTCAGAAATTAATGAGGATCGTAAGCGCGAAAACATGAACGCATCCCGCATCAACTATCAGCGATTTAATGCAGGCGCTGGTGTGAATGAGCCGGACTACGAATATATTGGCATCCCGAACAAAGATTTTTTCGCCAACCTCAAAGCGCAAGCCTGGTGGCTGGTAGCGGATCGTTTCCGTAATACCTTCAACGCGGTTAAGAACGGTGAGCAGTACCCGGTAGATGAGCTGATAAGCATCGACTCATCCTGCCCGCTGCTGGAAAAGCTCAAGCTGGAACTTACCACCCCTCACCGTGATTTTGACAAAAACGGTCGCGTGATGGTGGAAAGCAAGAAAGACCTCGCCAAGCGTGACGTACCATCGCCGAACGTGGCCGACGCCTTCATCATGGCGTTTGCTCCAACCGATACGGCAATGGATATCTGGGAAGCGCTGGGAAACAGCTAAATACCTGAAAATAACAGTTTCACGCAAAATTAACGCTATTCATTTTTCGACCCTGTTTATGCATGTTTTATTCACGCGCTTTTAGCCACTTAACCCAGATAAATAAGCCTTTGGCGGACATTTCATCATGGGAGGGATCCGGCTGGTGCGGGTAACAGTCATTATGTTAAATCGGGTCATTTTTTAACAAATTATCCTATCCGCCACGAGTACCGAAAAAGCCGGAGAATAGTCACCATGGCGAAGAAAACAGGACGAGTCGCCACGGCGGATTCGTACGATAACTTTGTTGCCCGTGTCGGTATGCAGCAGCCTAACCAGCATGCCGCATCGACCTACAGGGCGAACTATACCAGCCGCAACCGCCTGCTCATCGAGTGGGCTTATCGTTCCTCCTGGATTATTGGCGCCGCAGTCGATTCTAAAGCGGACGATATGACCAAAAAGGGCGTGCGGATCACCAGTGAGATTGACCCGAAACGTCGTGGCATTCTGGAATCGCGGTTCGATGAGCTTCAGCTTTGGGATTGCATCAACGAGACGCTGAAATGGTCCCGGCTGTATGGCGGGGCGGTGGCGCTGATTCTGATTGAAGGTCAGGCACCGCTGACCCCGCTGGTGCTGGATAAGGTTGGCAAGGGCAGTTTTAAAGGTCTGGCTGTACTTGACCGCTGGATGATTAACCCGCAGCTCACCAGGCGCATTAAGGCACTTGGCCCTAACCTCGGCAAGCCTGAATTCTATGACATCGTGACAACGGCGCAGGGGCTTCCTGCGTGGACTGTTCACCACAGCCGCCTGATCCGTATGGATGGTGTGAAACTGCCGTACCAGCAGAAAATCACCGAAAACGAATGGGGGATGTCCATTGTCGAGCGCATCTTCGATCGCCTGACTTCCTACGATAGCACCAGTGTCGGCGCCGCCCAGCTTGCCTACAAGGCGCATTTGCGAACGGCAAAGATTAAAAAGCTGCGTGAAATTATCGCCGTGGGCGGTAAACCATTCGAAGCGCTGGTTAAACAAATGGAATTAGTTCGCCAGTACCAGACAAATGAGGGAATGTCGCTTTTTGATGCCGATGACACCTTTGAAACCCACTCCTATTCTTTCGCGGGCCTGTCTGACCTGCTTAGCGAGTTTAAAGAGGATATCGCGGGCGCTGTTGGCATTCCTCTTGTCCGCCTGTTCCGCCAGTCACCGAAGGGTTTTTCAACCGGTGACGCTGACCTCGCGAACTACTACGACGACGTGGGAACGCTTCAGGAGCGAGATTTACGGCCTCACATCCGCCTGTTATTCGATGTACTGCATCGCTCAGAGTTTGGCGAGCCGTTGCCGCAAGATTTCACCTTTGAGTTTAACCCCCTGTGGCAGATGAGCGACACCGATCGCTCTACGGTGGCGACCAACACGACTACCGCTCTGGCAACCGCGGTGCGTGATTTGGGAATGTCCCCGGCTGCTGCGCTGACCGATTTGCGCGAGCTGTCTGACGTTACGGGCATCGGTGCTTCAATTAGCGATGAGGATATCCAGAATGCGGCGAAACAGTGGCAGGAGACTGAATCTGAAACCAGCCCTCCGCCGCCGATCGGAGGCCCAGTATCAGAAAAGCCTACTGGCGATAGTCGACCAGATAAATCAAATCGTCACGGGTTCCTACGATGGTTCACAGGCAAGCGCTGAGAGCATTGCTAAATCGCTTGTTGACTACTCCGGGGTGATCGACGACTGGGCCAAAATGGTCGGTCGAAAGATGTTTGCCCAGGTGGAGCGAGAAGAGTGGAATCAGTGGCGCTCTGTTTCGGAAGAAATATCCGCTGGTCTGCGTGACGTGATTAGTAACACTCCTGTCGGCACGGTGGCACAAGACATCGTTTACCGACAGATTCGCTACATGAAGTCTCTGCCATTAGAGGCGGCCGGACGTGTCAGGGAAATTCAGGAGCGTGCGATACAGGCTGTCATCCATGGTGAGCGCCCCGATCAGCTTTACGAGATGATCATGCAATCCGGTGACGTGGCGGCCAGCAGGGCACGGATGATAGCCCGCACTGAGATAGGCCGCGCCACTACCGCATTAACTCAGGCTCGGGCACTGTCCGTTGGTTCTGAGGGGTACTGGTGGCGCATCAAGGGGGCTGGTACCAGGACATCGCACCGAGGAATGAAAGATAAATTTGTGCGCTGGGATAACCCGCCGACGCTTGATGGTATGACCGGCCACGCCGGATGCCTGCCGAACTGCGACTGCTGGCCAGAAGTGCAGATCCCAGAACCAAAAAAATAACAGGCCGCCAATGAGCGGCCTTTTCAATACCCGCAATTCAGCAGGTAACCCATGAAATATTTCTTTAAAACCCGCCTGGGTAATACCCGCTTTCAACTTGCTGATGGGTCAGTCCTGTTTAAGGACGTCCCGATCGCAAGGACTGGTGAGCAGGAGTACGACGCCACAGAGCGGCCTGAGCTTGTCCCAAACGACAGGGGGAAGGTCATCGTACGCCGGGCACCAGAAGAGGTGTTCAGCGAGCGAGCCATGGCGTCATTCGAAGGCATGGCAGTCACTATCGGCCATCCGCGAGATTTTGACGGGCAGATCATCTTTGTTACCCCTGATAACTGGCGCCAACTGGCTCACGGCCACATCCAGAACGTACGGCGCGGCACGGACGAAAAGACCGATCTGCTGCTGGCTGATGTCATCGTCAAAACCCCGGAAGCCCTGCAAGCCATTGATGATGGTGATGACGAGGTCAGCTGCGGGTACGACGCCGATTACGAACAGATTTCACCTGGTCTCGCAAAGCAATCTGCGATTACCGCTAACCATCTGGCCCTTGTCCCTAACGGGCGGGCCGGTTTCCGTTGTGCAATAGGGGATTCTATGCCAAGCACTACTAAAAACTGGTTTACCCGGCTCCTGAAGGCCCGTAAAACCGGGGACGCTGCCGAAATGGCAAGTCTCATTGATAACCCGCCTGATGATGTCACGGGCGATAACGATGTATCGACCTCTATGACACCCGGCGGAGTGATCATTAACCTTGCGCCGCAAAATCCGCTTCCCGGCCCGGCATTGCCTGGTACCGGCGATGGCGAGGAAGAGATTCCTGCATGGGGTAAGGCGCTGATTGAGGCGGTTTCCAAGCTTACGCCTGCGGCAACCGCTCCTGGCACCGGCGATGCCGAGGACGAAGAGGAGAAAAAGGAAGAAGAGGGTAAGCTTACCGGCGATGCCGCTTACCGCGCCGATCTGATTCAGCCTGGTATCCAGTTGCCAGAAAAGGCGAAGCCGACAGCATTCAAGCGTCAGGTGCTCGCCTCTGCCGATCAATCTCTGGTGCGCTCTATTGTCGGTGATGCCGATATCAGCAAGCTGAAAAAAGCCACGGTGGATATGGCTTTCACAGCTGTTTCTGAGCTGGCTAAAAACCGCAATACCAAAACCGTCGACAGCCTGCAAACGCAGACTGCCACCACTGTTAAAACCATTGCCGGTATGAATCAGGCCGCGCAGGAATTCTGGTCTAAACGAGGCTAACCAATGGGTAATACATTTCTTTACCGGATGCCAGCGGGCATCGCCGGGGCAATTTCTCGTCCGCAGGATCTGACGGTTGAACCTCAACTGCTGGACTCCTCCAACCTTTTCCCCGCTTACGGCCTTGGCGGCAAGATTTCCTCCGGGAAATTTGTGCCAATCGCTGCGAGCGATACAGCGTCGGTGCTGGTGGGCATTTACGTTCGTCCGTATCCGACCGCCAGCCAGCCGGATAAAGTCCAGCAGGTAGGCAGCGGTAAAAACTTCACCGGCGATTGCCTGGTCCGTGGTTACGTCACGGTAAACATCGGCGCGGATGCATCCAGCGTTGCGCTGCATGGCCCGGTCTACATGCGAGTGGCCACACCATCCGCCTCAAGCCCTCTCGGCGCGTTCCTTGCCGCCGCTGATGGCTCGAATACCGTCCAGATCACTAACGCTTACTTCAATGGCCCTGGCGACACCAGCGGCAACATTGAGCTGGCCTTCAATATTTAAGGAAATCGCAAATGCCAATGACATTTGACCAGGCGACAGTCGACGGCACTGGTGCCTTTCTTGTCCATGAGCTGGAGCGTCTCGATCAGACACTGAATCTGCCGCTGGTGAATTTCACCTGGTCGCGCGATATCCAGTTGCGTGAAGACGTGTCTATTGCTGATGAGATCAGCTCGTTCACTAACACCACTTTTGCTGCTGCCGGTACGCCGAATGCCAACGGCAAAAACTGGCTTAGCAAAGCCGCGACCGCGATGGCTGGACTTAACGTCGACATCGCAAAAACTGGCTTCCCGCTCACACTGTGGGGTATGGAGCTTGGCTGGACCGTTCCTGAATTGCAGGCAGCTGCGCAGGTTGGTCGCCCGATCGACACGCAGAAGTACGACGGCATGCAGCTGAAGTGGAACATGGACACGGACGAGCAGGTTTATATCGGCGATTCCGGTCTGAACGTTAAAGGCCTGATGAACCTGACGCAGGTAACGCCGACCAACGCAGCGAAGACCTGGGCGACCTCCACCGCTGACGAAATCCGGGCGAGCATTAATGCCGGGCTGAGTGCAGCGTGGGCCAACTCGGCTTACTCCATGGTACCGACGGACCTGCTGATCCCGCCGGAGCAGTTCTCTCTGCTGGCAAGCACCATCGTATCCAGCGCTGGTAACCAGTCCCTGCTGACCTATCTGGAAACCAACACCATCGCATACCACCAGAACGGGCGTCCTCTGAACATCCGTCCGGTGAAATGGGCGAAAGGTCGTGGCGTGTCGAACTCTGATCGCATGATGTTCTACACCAACGACAAGAAATACGTTCGCTTCCCGATGGTTCCGCTGATGAGCGTGCCGATCCAGTATCGTGGCCTGTATCAGCTCGTAACCTATTACGGCAAGCTCGGTGCAGTAGAGCCGGTTTATCCGGAAACTCTGGCCTACGTCGACGGCATCTAACCTGCGGCGGCCCGAAAGGGCCGCTCATGAGGACTTGCAATGAAAAAGATTTACGTACTCTCCCCGTTTAACTTCAACGACGGCAAAGAGCAAAAGCATTTCCCGGTTGGCTTCCACGACGTTGATGACACGTTTGCTGATCACTGGTTCGTAAAAGCGCACTGTTCTCCGGATGGCGAAGCGCCAGCGGTCGCAGAAGACCCGCGCATTGCTGAGCTGGAAGCAAAAATCGCCGAGAAAGAAGCGCGTATTGCTGAACTCGAAGCGCAATTGCCGGAGACTACCGATAATGGCAAGAAATCAAAGTCTGCCGACGCCTGAGCAGTTCAGGTTAACCTTTCCGCAGTTCGCTGACGAAACAAAGTACCCCACGCCAATGATCCAGACTCGACTGAATCTTGCTGATGCCATGTTGAGTGAGTCGCGCTTTGGCGTAGATATCTTTCCCTACATCGTCGGGCTGTATGTTGCGCACTACATGTACCTTTACGCCGCCGATATGCGTGGTGTAGCTGTGGGTACTGCTGGTGGCGTAAATAGCGGCATACAGACCGCGAAATCAGTGGATAAGGTTTCAGCCAGTTATGACGCAAGCGCAACCCTGGACCCTAATGCCGGTTTCTGGAACAACTCCCGTTACGGATCGGAGTTCTGGGAATACCTGATGATGTTTGGTGCCGGTGCGGTTCAACTGGGGACGCCGGAATGAAAAGCGGGCTCACAATTCGGGAAGACAATTACAACGTCGTTCTGGATGCGCTGAAGCAGCTGTCAGGCGCTGATGTGCTGGTTGGTATCCCGGCAGGCCCTCCGCGCGATGATGCGCCGCTGAGCAACGCTGAGCTGGGGTATCTCCAGTCCACCGGGGCAACCGTAGAGATAGACGGTGAGACCGTTACTCTGCCGCCAAGGCCATTTCTGGACATGGGTATTGAGGATTCCCGGGATAAAACGACCGAGCGTTTAAAGCTGGCCGCTCAGTCTGCGCTTGAAGGTAAGGCAGATGTGGCGTCGATGCATCTTGAAGCCGCAGGCCAGATTGCGCGTGATGCCTCAAAGGCTGTCATTGAGGCAGGCGATCGGCTGACCCCACTATCTGAAAAGACCATCAAGAAGCGCAGAGAAATGAAACCGCCTATCCCTGGCGATAAGCCGTTGCGTGCCCGCGGATTCCTTTTCAGAGCGATACAGTACGTCGTGAGGAAAAAATAATGCCTTTTCTCGATGTGACAGATGTCCTGCTTGATCCGGACTTTGTCGACCAGTCTCTGGTGTGTTATCGCCAGGTGCAGACGGTGGACGAAGATAATTTTCCGACTAATACCGCGCAGGCTATTCCGTTCTCTGGTGTCGTAACCGTCGATCGCTCGCTTGAGGCTAAGCGAATGGCCGCCGGGCAAAACATCAATGGCGCCATCCTCATTGTTACCCAGTTCAGGCTAACTCAGGGGATGCCTGCCAGTGACTCAACGCCAGAACTCGACGCTGATATCGTTTTATACAGCGGCAGACGGTACCGCGTGACCTTTGTCGATCCGTACACCCGATACGGTGCCGGGTTTGTGCAGGCACATTGCGAACTGCTGGAGTTTAACGGAGGGATTCCCGTTGAGTAACGACAGCACAGAGCCTGGGTATCTAACCCCCGCTGGGGATGCTCCTGATTACGATAAGGAGCTGGAAAAGCAACTGAGTCGCTGGGTAAGAGGCGTGACGGGGATTGCGGTTAACCTGGTGTTGCCCCGGTTTACCGATCCCCAGTCCAAAATACCGCCGAACGGTGAGACGTGGTGCGGGTTTAACTTCTCCACGCTCTTACGTCCCGGCACTCCTGCAAATGTCCAGGTAAGCGAAGAGCAGAGCGAACAATGGTCATGGGAGAGTATCCAGGTGCTTTTCTGTTTCTATGGCCCCGGCGGTTCCGGGATGGCCACGCGGTTTCGCGACGGAATGTTTGTAGATCAAAACGCAGATACGTTGCGACGAATCTCAGGTTTGTCGCTGGTGAGCGCTGATGATATACGAAACCTCCCCGAATTGATCAACAACCAGTGGGTGCGCCGGTATGACCTTGCCGTGACCCTTTCCCGCAAAAACACCCGTACCTACAACGTTAAATCTGTCGTTGACCCTAACGTCACGATAGTTACCGGAGACTAACATGGAAAAAGGGCTTCCCCTTAACCGTATCGCTAATGTGACGGTGACGCTTTCTGCTCGGGCCGCGCAGGGGCGCAATTTTGGCTCAATGCTCATCCTGGGCGACTCAACTGTTATTCCGATTTCTGAGCGGCTGCGCCTTTACTCCAGCGCTGATGATATCGGCGATGACTTTGGTGTAGACAGTCAGGAGTATGCGGCGGCTGTTATCTGGTTCTCCCAGCAACCGCAGCCGACTCTGGTGTATGTCGGTCGCTGGGCGAAAACGCTGGCAACGGGCGAAACAGGCAGCGCAGAAAGTCTCCTGCAGGCCGTTAACGCTTTGCTGGACTGGAATTCATGGTATGGCCTTCATCTTGCCGTGCCGGTTGCTGATTACCCTTCCGACACCGACATTATCAGTGTTGCGGCGGCTATCGAAGCCGCGAGTGTATCCCGCATCTTTGGCGTTACCTCGGCTGATTCAACGATTCTTGACGCGGCTACCACGACGGATCTGGCTTCCAAACTGAAAGCAGCGAAATACAGCCGTACCTTTATCCAGTACTCGACCAGCAGCCGCTATGCTGCGCTGTCCTCGTTTGCGCGTGCGTTTACTGTTGACTTCACTGGAAGCAACACGACGATCACCCTCAAGTTTAAACAGTTGCCGGGCGTTACCTACGAAACCCTGGGCACCTCGCAGGCTAACAACCTGGAAGCGAAGAACTGCAACGTTTACGTGTACTACGAAAACGATACAGCGATTCTTGAACAAGGCGTTATGGCAAACGGCGATTTCTTCGACGAGCGCCATGGCCTCGACTGGTTGCAGAACGCCGTGCAGACGGCTGACTACAACACGCTCTATACGAGCACAACCAAAATCCCCCAGACCGACGCCGGTACCACAACCCGTATCGCCAACATTGAGCTGGTGCTCGATAAGGCTGTGCAAAACGGTCTCTTTGCGCCGGGTAAATGGACTGGTGGCCCGATTGGCCAGCTCAATACCGGTGACATGCTGACGAAGGGCTATTACACCTGGGCAGAAAACGTTGATGACCAGCTTCAGGTCGATCGCGAAGCGCGGAAAGGTGTGCCAATTCAGGTTGCCGGGAAACTGGCCGGAGCCGTTCATTACGGTACCGTCGCAATCACGGTCGTGCGCTAAGGAGCCATAGATGTCTACGTATTCGTTTCTTGATGTTTCGGCCTCTCTCGCAGGGCCTACCGGGCTAGTTGAGCTTGGCTACGGCTCAGCCAATGCCGAAGAGGGCATTACTGTCACAATGACAGAGGCCAAAAACACCATGACCATCGGCGCCGATGGCGAGGTGATGCACAGCCTGCACGCCGGAAAGAGCGGCACCATCACGGTAACTTTGCTGAAAACCTCCCCGGTAAACAAAAAGCTCTCGCTGATGTACAACGCACAGAGCCTGTCCTCGGCGACGTGGGGCAATAACGTCATCGTCATTCGCAACAAAGTATCAGGTGACACCGCTACAGCGCGTTCGTGTGCTTTCCAGAAACAGCCTGACTGGAATAACCCGAAAGTCGCCGGAACAGTCGCATGGGTATTTGATTGCGGCAAGATTGATCAGCTGCTTGGGGAGTTTTAACAGATGGAATTTGAAATCAAAGGCGTTAAATACCGCACCGCAAAGCTCGATGTTTTCCAGCAGTTGAAGGTTAGCCGCAAACTGCTGCCGGTGCTGGCCGGGCTGGTTTCTGACTTTGGCACGCTGAAATCCATGATGGTCAGAGACAGCGAGGGCAAACTGGTTTTCGGTGAGAAAAGGGCGTTCGACGCTCTGGATATCGTCCTGCCGAAGATTGCCGATACGCTGGCAGCTCTGCCTGAAGAGGACGTTAACGCGGTGATTCATCCATGCCTGGGCGTTGTTATGCGCCAGCATGAAAAAGGGTGGGTGAAAATTTTCGATCAGGGCGCGCTGATGTTCGACGATATCGACCTGTTCACGATGCTGCAGCTGGTGGCGCGGGTGGTCGCCGACAGCCTGGGAAATTTTTTGAAAGAACTCCCCGGCAGCGGGACGCCTACCCAGCCATAGGTCCTGTCCTCGAATCCATGCCAGAGGGTGAGGATTTCCTGATGCGCCCGGTGGATGCCGGGCTCATCCATTACACCGACCTGAAAGATGGGTCAGTAGACCTGGCTGATATTGCCCGTATGAATGACTGGATTGACCTGAAAGCCGATAACGAAAACCGCATAGCGAAATGGAGAGAGGATAATGAACGCTGAAACGCTCAAGGACTTTCTGATCTCGCTTGGGTTCAAAGTTGATGAGGCTGGCGCCAGAAAATTCGATGCCGTCGTTGCCGGGATAACGCTTAAAGCGATTGAGCTGGGCGTCAAAGTTGAGGCAGCGGCGCTTTCCGTCGTTGCATTCGCCGCGAAAATTGCCAGCGGTCTCGACGACCTGTACTGGGCCTCTCAGCGCACAGGCGCGACGGTGGAGGGCATTAAGCAGATTGGGTATGCGGTTAGTCAGGTTGGCGGCAGTGTCGACGGGGCCCGCGGCTCTCTCGAAAATCTTGCCAGGTTCATGCGTAATAATCCCGGCGCTGAGGGTTTCCTGAACCGGCTGGGGGTTCAAACGCGTGATGCCAGCGGCAACATGCGGGATATGGCGACGATCTTTACCGGCGTCGGCCAGCGTCTTAGCAGTATGCCGTATTACCGCGCGAACCAGTACGCTCAAATGCTGGGGCTGGATGAAAACACCCTGATGGCAATGCGTCGCGGTATCGGCCAGTTTAGTGGCGAATACACCGCGATGGCGAAGGCGATCGGTTATAACGCCGATGTGGCCGCCGTCAGCTCCAATAAATTCATGACCTCGCTGCGCTCTTTTGGGCTGATGGCAGGCATGGCGCGGGATAAAATAGGCTCCAGCCTCGCTGATGGCCTTGCTGGCTCTCTCGACAGGCTGCGTCGCCAGATCCTGGAAAACTTCCCGAAAATTGAAGGCGCAATAACCGGTACCGTGAAAGGAATTCTCTGGGCTGGCGAGATGGTAGGCCGGGTAATTTACCGCCTCATCCAGTTGGGTCAGGGTATCAGCGACTGGTGGGACTCTCTTGATAAACAGTCGCAGCAGCTGATCGAACTTATTGGAGCGCTAACCGCAGCGTGGTGGATGCTCAACCGCGCTATGCTCGCATCGCCGATTACGTGGGTTCTCGGTCTTGCCGCTGCCATTGCTTTGCTATGGGAGGATTACCAGACCTGGAAGGAGGGCGGTAAGAGCCTCGTTGACTGGGGGAAATGGAAGCCTGAAGTAGACGCAGCACTGAAAATGGTCGGTGACCTGAAACAGACTGTCCTCGATCTCGGAAAAGCGCTGGCAAAGCTGCTCAATATCGACCCTAAATCCTGGTCTTTAAAATGGGATTTCAGCAACTTCATTACCCAGATGGGTGAGTTTAGCAAGATGCTGAGTATGATCGGCGACCTGCTTAACGCTATCAAGGACGGTCGCTGGTCGGATGCTGCAAATATTGGCAAGGCTCTTCTCAAACAAGGCAGCGATCAACCTGACGCCCTTCCTGGTGTTACCAGTAGCGCAGTCAATGCGCGAGGTAAAGTTCTGGGATTTTGGGAGGAGGTTAAATCCCGTTTCAGTGATGGCGGCTGGTATCAGCATGAGCAGAACACGCTTGCCGATCGCAACAATAACCCCGGCAATATTCGGCCCGTAGGCGGTGGTGGCTTTCGTGCGTTTGGTTCTGCGCTGGAAGGCTGGGAGGCCATGAAAAACCAGCTCATGCGGTACTTTACTGGTAAAACGACCGGGCGCCGCCTGCAGACTATCATGGATATCGCCAGCACCTGGGCACCTGCGGCCGATAACAACGATCCTGCCAAATATGCCCGTGATGTTGCTGGCTGGATGGGTGTATCGCCGACGGCAGCATTAAACCTGTCCGACCCCAATACGATGGCTATGCTCATGCAGTCTATGGCCCGCAAAGAGGGGTATTCGAACTGGAATAGCCCGCTTGCCCATCAGGCTGCTGGAGCGCAGGTGAATCAGCAAAACACCTACAACATCTATGGCGGGAATGCTCAGGAAATTGGGCAGGAAGTCAGTCGCCGCCAGCTTGATGCTAATGCCAGGGTGCTGAGAAATAACCAAACTGGAGCAGGATGATGGATATTCTTTCTACTCTCTTTCAGCAGCAGAGCAGGCGGATCGGGCTGATAGTCCCCAGTGTTGTTATTTCGGAAAAGCACGATGACTCGCTTGAAATAACCGAGCATCCCGTAGAGGTTGGCGCAGCAATTTCCGACCATGCCTATCGCCGACCTTCTGAAGTTGTAATGCAGGTTGGTTTTGCTGGTGGCGGCTCATTGCTGGATTTGCTGGACACAACTTCCTTTGGGCTAAGTGCTGGATTAAGCCCGAGGGAGGTTTACCAGAATCTACTGGATCTCCAGAACAGCCGGGTGCCGTTCGATGTGGTAACAGGCAAGCGGCTTTACAGCAACATGCTGATCCGGGCGATTGAAGTCACAACCGAACGCTCCACGGAAAATGTTCTTTCGGCTGTGTTGACGTTACGTGAAGTCATTATTACCAGCACCACCAACTCTAAGGTTGCAGCGAAAACAGATATGAAGGAGGGGGCTAATACGTCAGCAATGCAGAACTCTGGGGTGAAAACGCCAGTGCAAAAAAATGAATCAATACTGAGCCGATTAAGCGGTGTAGTGTCAGGAGGGTAAATGGCAATCAGCGAAATTCCTCTCTCTCCGGAAAATCAGCAATTTTCTATATCGCTGGCGGGCCAGAGCTTGCAGATGGCGGTAACGTGGCGGGCTGTATTCTGGTGCCTGGATGTCATGGATAGCAGCGGCGCAGATCTGATAAAAGGCATCCCGTTAATCACTGGCGCTGACCTGCTGGCGCAGTATCGCTATCTCGGTTTGGGATTCTCGCTTTATGTTGATTGCGACGATCCGGCAAATGATAACCCTACCGAAACAGACCTCGGCATTAAGAGCCACCTTTACGCAGTAACGGAGTGATTATGTCTCAGAACTGGATGCGGCACTTTGAGCTACAGCTTGTCGACTCAAAAGGCAATGCAACTGATTTTGGTAGCTTCAAGGTCACGTTTAATATCGACTGGTTTAACCTGAGCAGCGAAACGCGTGTAGGCACTTTCAAAATCTACAACCTTGCAGCTGATACCGTAAACCGGATCGTCGGTGAGGAATTCTCCCGGATTAGGGTTATCGCTGGTTACGATGGCATTGCAGCTGACGTTCCCGCCAGCCAGGTAGGCGTCGCCAGGACAGTAAATCCCGATGAAGTCGGGCAGATGGACGGTCGAAATTATGGACTGATTTTCGACGGGGAAATCCGGTACACCATCACAGGGAAAGATAACCCCGTTGATAGCTTTGTCCTCATTCAGGCGGCTGATTCTGACCGGGCATTCGCTACCTCGATCACTGCGCAGACGCTGGCGGCTGGCTATACGGTCTCTGACGTCAATGCAGTGCTCATGAAGGACTTCAACGCTAACGGGGCCACGGAAGGGAATACCCCTGCAATGCCTGCAACGGTGTTTCCTCGCGGCAGGGTGCTTTTTGGCATGACCCGCAACCTGATGGATAACGTTGCCGACCAATGCCAGGCTGACTGGATGTTTGTTGATGGCAAACGGGAAATGGTCGCAAGAAATGAAGTGGTTCACGATGCCATTAAACTGAATAGCGCCACCGGGCTTATCGGCATGCCACAGCAAACCATCGGCAGCGGTGTTAACGTTCGCTGCCTGATTAACCCCAACATCCGGGTTAACGGGCTGATAGAGTTGAATCAGGCATCTGTCTATCGCACTGTGCTGGGCAATAACGATATCGCCATGACGCAAGGGCGCATCACCGACCAGAACAACAACGGAAACATCACCATTGAAGGCACCACTGCGCAGCCTGCCAGTATTGCGACTGACGGCGTTTATATTGTCCGTGGCATTATGTACACTGGCGACACAAGGGGCCAGGCGTGGTACATGGATATGATGTGTGAGGCGCGTGGCGCGATGGATCTTGTTTCCTCATCGGCGAGGGAAAGAGGGCTTTAATGAAAATTTTCTGTTTGGCGTTGTTCTCGGTGATTTCAACCCCAGTAATGGCTGCAATTCAGTGTGGAAATTATGTGATGACAGGTGATGGAATGACCGTTATCAACGGAGAAACAGTCACATCTCAGAAAATAAAGTTTTTGGGTAAGAGTGGCGACTACGCGAACATGAAAATGGACATGGGCCTTATGCCTGCGCGTGATGGTAACAACTATGGCTTTGAGTTTGTAAAGCGCGACGGAAAGGCATTCCTCAACGTCCAGCTACTGCAAAACAGCATGGATGCCCCGAAGATCATAGGTTCCTTCCCCTGCAAAAAGGTCTCTGGCTAAGCTATAAGGCCGCCTTGGTATGGCGCTCTAAAGGTTAGATCCTGTATATTCCAGATGATTCTAATTGTTAATCTGGGGTAACTGTAAATGGAAGCGCTGTATCCAATATTGATAGTCTTAGGAGTGGGGGCTGCTATAGGTGCTTATATAACTTATAGGTATTTGATAAGCAAACATAAAAAGGTTGTTGAGTATCTTGAGCTAAGGAATCAAAAATCACTGGCGGCTGAAATTGAAGAAAAAGAAGAAGTAATTGAAAAGTATAAGAATAAAGATATTGCTCGTGAAGTTGAGCATAACAATCTGAAAAACGAGCTCAGGCAGATTATCGAGATAAATAGGATAAAAAGTAAGGAAATCCTCGGTAAGGCTGTCGATTTTGCGTTTGATTTTGAAACCATATTCCGTGAACAGCACCACTCAGCACAAGAAGAGATACAGAAGGTTCTTGATGATACCTACCGATACAAACGTAAGACCCTTCTCGCTTCTGTCACTCTGAGAAACTTCGAGAAAAAACTAGAAGATATCAGAAGAGAAAAAGCAATTTACCAGACGTTAATTGCTAAATATGATTTCTTCCAACTACGCGACCATTCTGACTGGAAGGTGGTAGAAAAAGAATTTAGGGATAAGGTCCTGGAACTGCAGGCTGCACAGGATGAGCGTGACGCCCAGAATGAAATTAAACGTCAAATGCGAGAGGAAAGGCAGCGTGCTGAAGAGTTGGAAAGGCAGCAACAAGAAGCTGAAGCCAAAGAGCAAGAGCTTGAAGCACGGCGCAAAGCAGTAGAAGAAGCGCTATTGGCTGCTGATGAAGAACACCGCCAGGAACTAGAAGAAACCCGCCGTCAGTTGGAGCAAGAGATTGAGGACGTTCACAAGCAGTATGAGCGAGCGAAATCAATGGCTCAGATGACTAAACAGGGCCATGTTTATATCATTTCAAATATCGGTTCATTTGGTGAAAATGTATTCAAAATAGGCATGACGCGCCGCCTTGAGCCACTCGACCGAGTAAGTGAGCTAAGCGGAGCAAGCGTGCCATTCGAATTCGATGTGCACGCAATGATTAGCTGTGACGATGCGCCAGCCCTTGAGTATGCATTGCATAACAAACTAAGCAGTGAGCGAATGAATAAGGTTAACCTTCGCAAAGAGTTCTTTAAAACGGACTTAAACAAAATAATTCAGTGCGTTGAGGAGCATCACGGTAAAGTTGAATACGTTGCAGATCCCGCTGCATTGCAATACTACCGCTCTCTTGAGATAGCAGAAGAAGCCCAAAATAATAAAGAACTATTAGTTGCGTCTTAGATTTTACTAATACATAAAACAGACCCGCTTCGGCGGGTTTTTTAATGCCCGGAGTAAAGCAAATGGCCGTATCCGATAAAACCCGTAGTGGTGCGCTGGCGGAGGTTCTGGCGTCTGAACGGAAGACACTAAACGAACAGTTGCGCGTTGCGCTACCTGGTATCATCCAGTCATTCGACCCCGCATCAATTACGGCTGTTGTTCAGCCGGCGATCCGCTACATCGAGCGTGACAACGACGGCAACAAAAGCACAAAGGACTATCCGCTGCTGGTGGATGTTCCCGTCGTCTTTCCTCGTGGCGGCGGCTGTACGCTGACTTTCCCGATCAAAGAAGGTGATGAGTGCCTGGTTATCTTTGCCGACCGCTGCATTGATTTCTGGTGGCAAAGTGGAGGTATTCAGGAGCCAGTAGACGAGCGCATGCATGATTTATCTGATGCCTTCTGCATTGTCGGCCCGCAGTCTCAGGCGAAGAAAATCGGCGGTATCAGCACCAGTGCGGTAGAGCTGCGCAGTGATGACGGGGAAACAAAGTTGAGCCTCAATCCTGCCAGTGGAGCTATCAACGGCACGGCGCCGGGAGGTTTTAACCTGAACGGGCTTAAAATTCTTTCGGACGGCCGCCTGCAGCTGGTGGATGGCTCAATCGTTGATAAGCATACGCATGGTGGCGTTGAGTCTGGTGGCAGCAGTACAGCACCACTCGGAGGGTGATATGCGATACCGTCGAGAAGATGACGATGGGGATTACACCTTCGGTCAGGGTGATGATACCTGGCTGGTTAACTCCCCCGAGGCTGTCGCGCAGGCCATTAAAACGCGCTTTCTGCTTTGGTACGGGCAGTGGTTCCTCGATACCACGGAGGGAACCCCGTGGATTCAGTCCGTTTTGGGTAAGCAAAAGCCGGATACCTACAACCTCGCTATCCGTAAGCGGATCCTCGAAACGCAGGGGGTTAGCTCAATCACTGCATTTAATACCACCGTTGACGGCACCACGCGCCGTGTAACGTTCACAGCAACGGTGGAAACCATCTACGGGACAACCACAGTAACTTCGGAGGCGTAATGTCTTTGGACCTCGACACACTCGGCTTATCGGCAACGGTAACCGCTGAGGGGATAAGTGCGCCCGACTATCAGACCGTTCTGGACACCATCACCGGCTATTTTCAGCAGATTTATGGCAGTGATGCCTATCTCGACCCGGACAGCAAAGACGGCCAGATGGTCGCTCTGGTGGCTCTGGCCATTCACGATGCCAACAACACGGCCATTTCTGTTTACCGGTCATTTTCTCCGTCGACGGCGCTGGACGATGCATTAACCAGTAACGTCAAAATTAACGGCATCGCTCGCCGGGCTGCGACAAACTCTACGGTCGATGAGCTGATCGAAGGTGAGGCCGGAACGTTAATCACAAACGGCTCTGTGAAAGATGCCAACGGCATCATCTGGAATCTTCCTGCTCAGGTGACAATTGGTATTGATGGGACGGTTATTGCTACAGCGACGTGTTCTGTTGCTGGCGCTGTGGCGGCCCCTGCCGGGTCAGTCAATAAGATAAACACCCCGACACGTGGCTGGGTATCAGTAACTAACCCGCAAGCGGCCACGGTAGGTGTTGCTGCCGAAACAAATGATGAATTGCGTGTCCGGCAATCACAGAGCGTTGCTTTACCGTCTCTGACGCCGTTTGAGGCGGTAGATGGTGCGATAGCAAATATCAGCGGCGTAACGCGACACAAGCTGTATGAGAACGATACAGATACCACTGATGCAAATGGCCTGCCTCCGCGCTCGATCGCGGCCATTGTCGAAGGTGGTGATGCTACGGTCATTGCAAACAGCATTCGTGGTGTGAAAGGGCAGGGCGTAACACCCTACGGTAGTACGGTGATTGTTGTGCCTGATAAGTACGGAAACCCTCACCCGGTAGGTTTTTCAAGGCCGGTCGATGTGCCCATTTACGTGAAAATCACTATCGAGCCTCTTACGGGCTACACATCCCACGTCGGCGAAGAGATAAAGGCGGCTGTATCTGCCTACATTAACTCTCTGGCAATCGGCGCCAGCGTTCTTCTCAGTCGCGTTTACTCACCGGCTAACCTGGGCGTCGTTAGTGGAGGCAATGCCCGGTATTACGACATTACCGAATTGCTGATTGGGACATCTTCGGCAGGAGTGGCTGCGACCAATATCGTAATAGCTTTCGATCACTCCGCATCCTGCAGGGTTGCGGACATTAATCTGGAAGTGTCTGTATGAGTAAATACACTGACAGGATAACGAACTATCACGCAGGGAAACCTAAGTTTTTTGCACACATTGACCTCTCAACGCGACCGTTAATCGACGTTTCAGCCGCAATGACAGGCATGATTCAGGATTTCGACATTTGGATTGGCCCCTATATTTCCAGACACTTTTTATCGCTTAACCCATTACTGGTT